>Ga0073928_10000296_pt1 | contig 118641 bp, 106 predicted proteins | sample PaiPotPPA55metaG_FD_76969 | JGI IMG/M metagenome (GOLD analysis project Ga0073928, IMG submission 76969) | Iron sulfur acid spring bacterial and archeal communities from Banff, Canada, to study Microbial Dark Matter (Phase II) - Paint Pots PPA... ... | reverse complement strand
TGGTCCAGACCGGACCTTCGGTATAAGGAGCATCGCTCTGTGCAGAGCAAAGGCTTGCGATGCCGAGCGATAGCGCAGCGAGCGCTACGATTTGTAGTTTCTTTGTCATTTTCATTTTGAGCTTAACTTTCTTGGCTGGGTTGCTACTTGGAACTGAGAGTAGGCGGATGAGGGACTTCTGTCTATAGGGGATAGTTCCTTATTCATGCCTAGGGTTTCGCCTTATATGAACTGCTCTGCATAACCAGCACAACCCGCCAACAACCCTGTATTTCCGTAGAAAGGTCGTGCAATCGATTATGCGCAGAATCGCGTGTGCTTTCGTTAATCAGTGTTGCCGCAACGACCTAGTTGGTCAGTGCCGCAGGTTGCTTGATCTTCCGAGATGCCGTTTTCGAAGGACCTCATCCGCGTGACGTATGGGTCTTCTGGCGCAGTCGTTGAACCAATGGCTGTAGCCGCTTTGTTTTCCGGATGTGGCCTCACTACCTCCGGACTGGCCGAAGGCGCGTCTAGCGAACGTCTAGCGATGTCAGTACCGCGTTGTAGAAAGCGTTCCCGCGCTTGAATCATTGCTTTCCGGGTGTTCTCATCTGCCATCAGCTGAACATCTCCGGCAACATAGGTCTGCGTAAGGCTGCGCGGTTGGTCGCCATACGCCCGTTGGTTGAGCTTTCCCACCACGCGCATACGCGTATCAATGCGAATATGTCTGTCGCGAGGGTCTGGCTTAGAGTCATCCGCTATCTGCACGCACTCATCATAAAGCGCGTGTGCCGTCTCCTGCCTTGCCTGCCAAACAGCCCCTTGCGCCTCTGGATGCTTTGCGAGATAAAACCACACAAGATTTTGATCCAGTGCGAGAGCCTTACATCCCTTGGCAACACCGCGCTCACGGATTTCCGCTTCGCAAAATGCCGCTAGGCCCTCTGGCGTCTCCAAGTTCGCTCTCGCGCGCGCGGAATTGCCTCGATCAGGGCCTCAACTGCCTTAGGGGTCCGTTCAGGTTGCCGAAGTTGCGTGTGCTGAGCACCTGGATTCCAGCGTTGTGCTCACCGTTGAAGCGGGTTTCCGTGGCGGGACAACGTGCCGCTTGAGCGTCCTGGGGGCGAACCAAACCATAAGCCGAGATGGTACGTGTGGATTGGCTCGGTTGCTGGGTTCATTGACGCATCCGGGAACGGAGGGTGATTGAATACAACGGGAGCTGTCTGGCCGCCGGGGGGTTGCGCTACTATGAATGACTCGATATTGAAGCGCCCCACGAAATGCCCGTGACCCTGTCCCAGACCATTGGTCTCGATGTCGCCCTGATACCAAGCCAGGCCAAAAGGCGCATTGGGAATTTGGATCACAAAGAAATCAAACTCTTTATTCGGTGGAAGCCCCTGTACGGCGACGGTCATCTCCTCAACAGGCCCCTGAGAGACGACTGTCACTGTCGCGTGGGCGTTAGGGAGGCAATTGCCGGCGACAGCCGCAGCAGAGCGTATCATGTTGAACTGGATACTGGGTGCGGACGTGTTGTCTGCCGCCACTGTTCGCACTGGCCCTCCAAGGGACATTCCTCCGATTAGGGCCAGGAGACTCCCGAGACCCAAAAACACTGCCGATATTTTTCTCGCTTTTTTCATTTGATTCTCGTCCTTTCGTTGTGTGAACGAGCCTTTCGCTCACGGTTAACCCTGCGGGAAGAGGGTCAGGTGGAGCTCTTGGGGGAGACGCCTAACGGACTTAGCGCGAGTGTTAGCCTGCCGAAAATTCTAACAACCTGTCAACAGAAAAATACAGGGCGTCGTCCTATATTGCGCCGCGTTCGGATAAGCTTCGATTCCAGTTCCATAAATGCAGTCAGCTTTTCATCCGCACGCACAACGCAACGCTTTGCAGCCATCGGCTGCGATTATGGCTAGCATTGTTCGCTCAATAGGTGGATACAACCCGCCATTTCTAATTCCAAAAACGCAGTCAACTTGTCATCAGCATGCACTATAAAGCGCCTTTCGTCGTTTCGGTGGGCATCTGCAACAAAGATGGTTTGCCAATTGGAATTGATGACTGAGACGAAAGATCGCTTCTAGGGATTGTTGACCACTTGCGGCGCGGGTCCACCACGGCGGATTCGTCCTATGGCGAATTTGCTCGCTTCAAGTCCGCCACCGGACGGACTCGCCGCGGCGAGCTGTGCACTCACTTTTTGGATTTGTGCTGCCTGCTCGTGGAGACGCGCCGTAAGCTGCGCAATCGTTGCGACGAAGTCTTTCTTTAACTGCGCGATTGTCGCTTGTTGTTCCTCAACTTTCTTATGCTCTTTGAGGAACTCATTGAGCAACATCGCGTTCACCGCGTCGTAACGCACCGTGTAAGGTTTTCCTTCCTTGTCGGGTAGCACCAAAGCGGGGTTCACCTTTGCGACTTCTTCGGCAATGAGGCCAAATTGCGGTATCCCTTTTGCGTCGCTCTTGTAGTGGAACGTAACTGGCTTGAGCGATAGGATTGCCTCACTTGCTTTCTCTATTTTGGCGATGTCTTTCTTGAACCGCTCGGAAGAGGCGATTGTGCCGAGCTGACCGCCACTGCTTATATAGACCGGCAACGCGGGCGAGCCCTCATTGTCCTGAAGCGCCCCGCCGCCAAGGGCGGTGTTGAAGCTTCCGGCTGTATTGCTTCCAAGCGTGTTCGTACCACACGCCGTGTTCGCAGCGCCTGTTGTATCGGAGAAAAGCGATTCAAAACCAACTGCCGTATTGGCGGTGCCGGTAGTGAGATTAAGCAAAACCGGATGTCAGGCGAAACCCGCATGAAAATTGGGCGACGCCTGACATTTCTTCTTGACGAGGGAAGGGAGTTTATCCAGACTCCGTGTCCACTAAACGGAGCTGAACCAAGCGGATCACTTTCCCCGATAGGTCGTAACGCCTTAAATAACGCTCGACAACTGTCGTAGATCGAGTAAAAGCCTCCTCGATTACGTCATCCGACAGTTTCACCTTATCTTCTGGTAGCTGGTCGTGTTGTAACGGAGCGTATGATCACCGATAGCGGTGTTCTGGCTGCCGGTCGTATTGATAAATAGCGCCTTATAACCGATGGCCGTGTTGTGGGTACCAGTTGTAAGGGACAAGAGAGCGTTATCACCCTCGGCCGTGTTCTCATTGGCGTAGGCTCCATCCGGCGCGGGAGTAACCGCCTGTGCGCTCTTTAAAGGGCCAAAGCATGTAAATGTCATCGTGATGAGAAGAAGCACGGATCGCAACAGCGACCTGCATTCTTGTTTATTTCCGATATTCTGGCTGTCGGCTGCCGATTTGATTCTATTTGTGTTTGTCATATTTCTGTTTTTGGTTTTTGTTAAGACTGGATTCTTGAAGTGCATTAACTGCATTCCAAATCCGTACGGAACGAGGAACCACCCTCACGAGGCGCTTTGAAGAAGCGGCCCTCAGTTCGGCTGACTCGGGGCTCCAGTTGGATCTGGGGGGATCGCGCTAAACGGTGTCTCAACGAACATCCGGCCCCACCGGCTTTCTCAGCCCGGCCGAACACGGCCACCGGTTCCTTTGCGCTCTTTAACAACACCGGCCACCAAAACACGGCCACCGGCGTGAATACGCTTTATTTTAACAAGACCGGCACGGCCAACACCGCCACCGGTTATTTCGCGCTCGGTAGCAACACAACCGGCAATATCAACACGGCCACCGGTGAAGGTGCGCTCCTTAGCAACACAACCGGCTACCAGAACACGGCCACCGGTTCCAGGGCGCTCTTTAACAACGCAACCGGCCACGACAACACGGCCATCGGGTTTCAGGCGCTTCATGGCAGCAACGGCTCAAATAACATCGGGTTGGGCTATAACGCCGGCTTGGCGCTCACCACCGGCAGTGACAACATCGATATCGGAGACTCTGGTGTTGCTGGGGATTCCAATACGATTCGCATCGGCACAACTGGAGTTCAGACGGCGGCCTATATGCAGGGCATTAGTGGGGCAACCGTTGCCTCCGGTGTAGGCGTCGTCGTAGGAAGCAACGGTCAGCTTGGCACGGTCCTTTCCTCGGCGCGTTTCAAGGACGCGATCAAGCCGATGGACAAGGCGAGCGAAGCGATCCTGGCGCTCCAGCCGGTGACGTTCCGCTACAAGAAAGAGCTTGATCCAAAGGGCGTCCCACAGTTCGGTCTGGTGGCGGAGCAAGTGGAAAAGGTGAACCCTGATCTGGTGGTGCGTGACGCCGACGGCAAGGTCAACACGGTGCGCTACGAAGCGGTGAACGCGATGTTGCTCAACGAATTTCTTAAAGAGCACGCGACTGTGCAGGAGCTCAAAAAAGAGATAGCAGCCTTGAAAGCCGGCCTCCAGAAAGTGAGCGCACAGGTTGAACTAAGCAAACCTGCGCCGCAGGCGGTCGTTACGAACAAGTAAAGCAAAATACCGCCCTGCAATCACAGCTTCCGTTCTGCATCGCTAAACGCAATCGTGCGTTCAACGTTGTCGGTCGAATCCAAAACGTGAATTGAACCAGACCCATTTGTCATTTGGTGGACGATCTCGCTCGTATGCGACCTGCCGAGTCGATTCGATTCAAGCAGCGAAGAAACTTCTGCTCAATGCAGAGCCGAAGTTTCCAAAAGAGCCGGCGATAAAATCCAATTTAGCCTGCCATTTTTCTCAGACAGGAGACATCCAGGCGGCCAAGAATTACTTAAAAAAGCGTTTGAGATCGATTCGAATTGGCGAATGGCAGCGTTAGAGGACGAAGATTTGAAACTTCTGTGGGAGTCTCTTTAAATAGCCAACGCTTTCCGCAGATTGCTGTTGGTGCCGATTGGCGTCCTTGTCGCCCACACGCGCCACGACGTAATTGGGGAACGTTAAAAGGGACCCCGGCGGCGTCTCGGTATGCACCCCGTCACACCGCCGTAGGCACTTCAATGCCTTGGTTGATGAAGTGGAGGTCCGAAGCGGGTTTAGATAGTTTGCCGTTGGGATGTCAAGGAAATTGCTCGCCGAAGTGAAACCCATTTTCACTCTCGTAGCCTATCGGCGCATTGCGAAGTTCCCAGATAACCAGACCAAGTGTGCCGATAATTCCGATGAAGATTGAAGACACAAATCGCGATCCTCAGGCAGGGAATTTACGATTACCAGAACTAAATTGGGTAATCGGCACCAACAGGAGATAAGCCGCGGCAGGGTGTCGTGGTAAACAGATTGGACTTATTTCGAGATGGGGACGTTGGCTTCGTGGTCTCGTTAGATGAACGTTGTCCTAATTCGCTTTGGCTGACTACGGGCGTGGAATCGGGGTCGGGCGAGGCCTCGGTGATGGTGCAAGCCTCGGAGTTGGCGTCGGCGTCGCGGTGGATTGCGCGCAGTATCTCCCGCCGGTGTTCAAACCGTTGATGTTGTCATCAGTTCCGCCCCAGACGATCATTTCACTGCCCGTCCAGATTGCCGTGAGATAGATTCGTGCGGCGGGCGCGTTGGCGGTACTGGTGGCCATCCAGCTATCCGTGCTGGGGTTGTACCTCGCGCCAGTATTCAGTAAGCAACAGACATTGTTAGAGCCGCCCCAGACGATCATTTCACCGCCAGTCCAGACCGCTACGTGTCGGTCTCGAGCAAGGGGCGCGTTCGCTGTGCTGGTGACTGTCCAACTATCGGTGCCGGGATTATATCTCCCGCCGGTATTTAGGTCATTAGAACCACCCGCGCCGCCCCAAACGATCATTTGGCTGCCGGTCCACACCGCTGTGTGATAACCTCGGGCCTCGGGCGCGTTGGTGAGGCTGGTGGTTGTCCAACTATCGGTGCCGGGCTCGTATCTCCCGCCGGTATTAGTATAGGGGTATCCACCCCAGACGATCATCTCGCTTCCGGTCCAGACCGCTGTGTCATAAGCTCGGGCCGCGGGCGCGTTGATGGTGCTCGTGGCTGTCCAACTGTCGGTGCTGGGATTGTATCTCCCGCCGGTGTTAAAAAAGCCGGGCCGGAGGGAGGGGGCCCTGTCCGCCCCAGACGATCATTTCAGTACCAGTCCAGACTGCAGTGTGAATTAATCGGCCATCAGGCGCATTAGCGGTGCTAGTAGCTGTCCAGCTATCTGCAGCGGGATTGTATCTGCCGCCGGTATTAAAATAGGTGGAAGCATTTCCGCCCCAGACGATCATTTCAGTACCAGTCCAGACTGCAGTGTGATCAGTTCGGGCATCGGGCGCGCTTGCTGTGCTGGTCGGTGACCAAGTGTCTGTGCTGGGAGTATATCTCCCGCCAGTGTTTACAACGTCGGGTGGTTGATGTCCGCCCCAGACGATCATTTCAGCGCCAGTCCAGACTGCAGTGTGATCGTATCGGGGGCTGGGCGCGTTGGTCGTGCTGGTAGCTGTCCAAGTGTCATCGGTACATCCGTTCGGCGCACCCGATATTGTCGGAAGCTTATAATTAGGACTCGCAGCTGCTATTAACTTCGCCATCTGGTTTTCCGCGCTGGCTCGCGAAGTGTGCAACTGGTCTCGGTCATTGCAGGATAAGTTTGTTACCAAACGCTCAGCTACCACTGGCCTAGCGAGACACTCTGCGATGACAAACGGATCGTTGCCGAGGGCTTCGAATAGTTCGCGCAATACTTCGGGCTGTTTGGTATGAGCGGCCATGCGCTCCATTTCAGCTTGGAGTTCGCTGGCCGTGATTGGCAATTGCCATTGACCTGTGACCAGTTGCGATTTTCGGAGATAATCTTCGACCTTCCGTTCCAGTTGCGCTTCCGACACTATCGCCGCGAGTGGTGGTTTTTGCTGTGGATTGTCTTTCGGCCAGATGCGGTGACGCCAGTAAACTTCCTCAATCGCTCGCTGATAAGATACGCGCTGTGCGAATGTCAGAGTTCGCCTTGAAAGATTTTCCGGTTGCGTTAGGCAGACGGAAGCGATTGCGACAGCAAATGCTACTGCGAGGAGAAGAGTATGCATATATCTAACGGGAATTGAACTGCAACTTGCAATCTATTTCTGCCTTCATCGAGGGAAGTTTGCAAGAAAAGACGGCAAAACGTCAATCCGCGATCCATGACCGCGAAATCGTGGCGCGATTCCGCTTTTATCGGAGGCGTTCCCATGCGAGGAGGTGGATTAGACGGAATAATTCCGCAAAATATTACCGGAACATTTCATCCATTTTTCGTTAGGCCTCAAGTTTGCTGCGGAAACTTCAAGTTATGTTATCGAGCATTAATACGATCGCAGATATTGAAACACTCTACGCACGTTTAGGCGAACGCGATTACGAAGCGGTGATGTCGTATTTGGCCGACGACATTGTCTGGATCGTGGCTGACAATTCGCCGTTGGCGGACCGCAGCCCGTATCACGGGATAGGTGGGGTGCGCTCAGGCGTTTTCGATCGCTTAACGGCGGGTTTCGACAAACTCGTCTTTGATGTGGACGAAATCTTTGAGTGCAACGGCGGCGAAAGAATTGTGGCTCTCGGCTACTATTACTTCCGGTTTCATGGGCAAGCTGAGGAGCGCAGAGCACAGGTCGCCCACGTGTGGACGATCCGCGACGGTCGGGCCGTTAAGTTCCAGCAATACCTCGATACGCTCCAGGTCGCACGCGACGCGGGAACAGTCTAAGGCTCCGGGGCCCTCGATTTGTCTGACATATAGTTGTTTTTCGGAATTTTTTAGGGGCCCAGTTTGCGCCGGAAATGGCGGTTGACCTGCTGCAGTGTTTTCCGGCAAACTGCCGCTAATGGAGGCAGAAATAGATTGCACGTTGCAGTCTAATTCTCGTTAGGCCGCAGGCGGCAATGCTAGCCAGCCGGTAAGACCTACAATGGAAGCACCCTTACGTATCACTCCGTTCTCGATCCACATCGAGGCAGAGATCTTGTCCGACCTCCGAGAGCGCATTCGTAAGACACGCTGGCCTGATCAGGCACCAAGCGCTGCTTGGGAGCAGGGGACTGACCTTGAATACCTTAGGCAGTTGCTTGAGTATTGGGCCGGCGAATTCGATTGGCAGGCACAAGAGCGCGAGCTGAACGCGGCGGCTCAGTTTCGCGCCGAGCTAGACGGCGTACACATCCACTTCGTCCACGAGCGGGCCCGACACGGGCACGGTGTTCCGCTGATTTTGACCCACGGCTGGCCTAGCACGTTCGTCGAGCTGCTTCCGCTCGTGCCATTCCTGACCGATCCACATGCCCACGGCATCGACGGTCCCGCCTTTGACGTCGTTATTCCTTCCCTTCCTGGTTACGGGTTCTCCGAACGGCCCCATCGGACGGGCGTGAACTATCAGTACGTCGCCGGGCTGTGGCACCGCCTCATGCGTGGCTTGGGTTACGAGCGCTACGGTGCTCAAGGCGGAGATTTCGGGGCCGGGATTACCACCTTTATGGCGTTGAACAATCCCAAGCCAATAATTGGCGTCCACCTGAGCAATCTGGAGATTGCTCCTTACACTGGACCAGGGTCGCGGCCACTGTCCGCAGCGGAGAGAACTTATCGCGAGCGCAACGAGGCATTCTGGCAGGAGGAATACGGTTACAAGGCAATCCAGTCCACGAAGCCCCAGACGCTTGGATACGCGCTGAACGACTCGCCCGCTGGGCTTGCCGCCTGGATTCTGGAAAAGTGGCGCTCCTGGGCAGATTCCCGCGGTAATCTCGATGAGCGCGTCTCCCGCGATTTCTTATTGACCACGGTGACGCTCTACTGGGTAACGCAGACGATCACATCTTCCATGCGGGATTACTTCGACAACGACAACAAACGGTTCCGAATCACGCTTGGAAAACAGGCGTTCGTCGACGTGCCAACTGGCATCGCCGTTTTCGCCAATAACCTTGTCGATGAGGGAACACCTCCCCGCGAATGGGCCGAACGTCTATATAACGTTTGCCGGTGGACGCCGATGCCGAGGGGCGGTCACTTCGCGGCAGCCGAAGAGCCGGAGCTGCTCGCCCGCGATATCGCAGCGTTCTTTGCCGGTTTATGAGTCTATTCCTATCAAGATCTAGTTCACCGGGCTGGGCGCGTGTTCGGCTGGGAGATCTTGGCAGCTCCTACGTAACAAGTCTGGCAGCCCACAGCGCCGATTCGAGATGACATATAGCAACTGAGATCTTGTTGGGCACGATTCTTGCCGGAAAAAGATGTGGCTATGTCCCAGCGTTTTCCGTCAACTGCCCTCTATGGAGTCAGAAATAGATCGCAGATTGCAGTCTAATTCTAGTTAGGTCACTGAACACCATCTCGGTTACTTACACTAAGAGCGGCTGGAAAGCGCGATGCCTCTCAAGCTGTAGGACCTGAGTTTCAGGCATGATCAATTCGTAGTATCGGGCATCGCGCCGATACAGTTACCGACTGGGAAGTCAACTTTATCGGAAACCATACGCCAGCGCCCAATGCGTGTGGGCTGCTGGCGATTCCTCCACCCTAACGATGATAAAGTAACTACCCGTGGCCTTTGGAGTGACGTGGGCAGCCGCAAAGTGGTCTTTCTCCCAACTGTCTGGTTGTTCTGCGAGTTTTCCGTCCGAATTATAAATATGAACGGACACCTTTGCATGATCGACTTCCGTTCCCAGCCAGAACCAATATTCATTCCCTTTAAACAATTGTTGCCGCACCGCTTTTTTTTCACCAAAAGCGAGGTCGCCTACCCAGTAATCCTCGCGCACGTGAAATCCTTGTTTTACATAGGGTTCTGCCGCCAGAAGAGCAAATGCCCGCGCGTACACTGTGGTGGGGTCCACCGAGGCGAAAATCGCAGACGCTAGCACAACGATGGCCGCCCACAAAGGGGTCGTGCAGAGAAGGACCTTTGCGAAAGGGTTCACCCGAAATTTCTCAGTCTTTCTTGATGATGTCGTTGCCGAGCCGCGTAGTGATTTCGTTGACCTTCTTAACTGATTCGGCAGAAATGCGAGCATTGCTCATATTGATTAGAGGCTTTACCTCTACCAAGGCGTCCTGAATTTGATGAACGATCGGAAGGTTAAACTCGGACATCGCCTGCAGTCTTGTCTGAAAATAGGTCAGCAGATCCGGTTGATGCAGAAGCTCAGCGCCGTCGTTGGAGAAATGCTGTTTCACCACGGAGGTCAATACTTCCGTGCCCCTTAACCACCCGCCCAGACTAACGAGCTGCGACAGTTTTTCATCGTGCACTTCGTTCATTGCCTGTTGCACGCTCTTTTGAGTGCGGTCCAGTTCCTGCCGCACATTTTCCCAATTGCGCTTGTCTGCCGCATCGATGATCGCCTTGGCGTGCGGCGTGATTGAATTCCCTGCGCCAATCCCCTTCGCCAGTGCCAGGACACGCTGACCGATCTCCTTTACTGTGGGCGCGTCTTCGGCTTGCACCGCGATAAAGCCATCGGCAATCACTGTCCCAAGCAAGAGCGCAATACGCGGTCGCTCGGTGAAATTAGGTTCTTCATCGCCGCGGACATATTCCTTCCAGTTTACCGCACCCAACTTGTTTAGTGCCCCGAAAATCTCGTTCGGCAACGGCACCACGACATCTTCAACAGTCGCGGATAATTGTTTAATATTGATGTGCCTCGGGGCCTGCGCACCATGCGCGCACAGGGCAAGGCCGAAGACCGCAGCTACCATTGAGTTCAAACGTTTACTAAACAGCACAATTGGGAGCTTTGAATGTTGATTTCGAGTTCGTATTCAGGGACTTAGTAACCGAACCTAAGCAGAACCGCTGCCCTACACAAATCCTTTGCCTCTTTCTTGTTTGCGTCGTCGCCGCTGCCTCCTGGGTGATTTGTTCAGATGACATATACTTTTTCACGGAAATTTTACGCTCAGAATCGCGGTTGACCTCTTGCAGTGTTTTCCGGCAAACTCCCTCCATGGAGGAGAAAAAGATTGCACGTTGCAGTCTAATTCTAGTTAGATGCTGAGGCCGTCCCGAATTCGTGCATTTTAGGGGCCACGTTTGCGTCGGAAATGGTGGTTGACCTGCTGCGGTGTTTTCCGGCAAACTGCCTCTAATGGAGGCAAAAAATAGATTGCAGGTTGGCGTCTAATTCTAACTTCAGGGAGCTTGCCGTCTTCGCCTCCGTCAGCGGTGGCTCAGCTCTTTTTCGCTAGGTCTGTGCATCTTCACCATCCAAAATGAAAAACAACTATCTTCACACGGGAAATATGACGAAGAAATCATCGACGCGAACGAGGCCCGTCTTTCGCGCCTTCGGCGTCGTCGCGGCATTCACTCTGGCCGGTCTCGCTTTGGCGGCTAGCCCCGAGCATCTGAGTGTCCGAAGCAGCAAATCGCAGATTGTTGCGGAGAATCCTGACGCTTCAAGCAATCACGGTATCGCGATGAGTGCCAAGAATCCAATAGCCGAGAAGTACGACACGCTGGTAATGCGCGTCTACTTCCGCGACCGCGCCGAGCGCGACCGGCTGGCCCAGGAACTCAACGCCGAAGAAGTGCTCACAACAGGAGGCTATCTCACCGTAATCCGCGATCGGGACCTCTACTATAGCCTGACGGCGCGCGGCCTCCGTGTCGAGATAGACGAGAACAGCAGTCGCGACCTCAGCCACCCTCAAATTCTGCCCTTCACTTTCTACGGCGGTTACAAGACGGTGGAAGAAATATACGCCTTTCTCGACCAGAAGGTGGCCCAGTTCCCCAATCTGGTCGAGAAGGTAGACATCGGCGACTCCTGGTGCAAGGCAAACCCAGGCTCGTGCGTCCTACCCACTCCCTGGAACGGCTACGATCTGTTTGTGCTACACATCACAAACCGCAACATACCAGGCCCCAAACCGGTCTTTTGGGCCGACGGCGATATACACGCCCGCGAGATCGCGACGCCAGAAGTCGTCATGCGCATGATTGACTACCTGCTCAATAACTACGATACCAACGCCGACGTTCACTGGCTCGTGGACTATCACGACATCTGGCTGATGCCAGAAGTCAACCCCGACGGCCACCACATTGTCGAGGCGGGAGGCGGCGGCAACAGCCCGTACTACTATCGCAAGAACGGCAACAACGTCGGAGGCGGCGGGTGCTCCTGGCCTCCCACGGTATCGGACCACTTCGGCGTAGACAACAACCGCAACTTCCCCTTCAAGTGGGGCTGCTGCGGCGGCTCGAGCGGTTTTGTGTGCGACCAGACCTATCGAGGGACGTCGGCGGGATCGGACCCGGAGGATATGGCTATCGTCAACATGATTCGTACCCTCGTACCCGACCAGCGCGGCCCTGGCGACACCGACCCGGCGCCTATCACTGCCACAGGCGTTTACCAGAACATCCACACAAATGCGCGAGTCAACCTTTTTACGTGGGGCTGGACTGCCACCCAGATGCCTAACTTCGCTGAGACGAATAACATCGCCGCGCATATGGCCGCGTCGAACGCGGGCGGTAACGGTTACCCCTATGGCTCGATCATCGAAGAGTTGTATCCGGTAGATGGAGGCTCGATTGACTGGGCGTACGGTGAGCTGGGCATGGCGGCCTTCTCTACCGAGTTGGGCGGCCAGGACTTCCTCCCCTCCTACTCGTGCATAGATAATCCAGGTTGCGGCTCGTCGCAGGGTCTCTGGCCTGAGAATCGCGGAATGCTTCTTTACCTGGCGAAGATAGCGCGCACGCCGTATCTGACTTCGCACGGACCAGATGCCAACACTGTTGTCACCAACCCGGCATCAGTGCCGCAAGGCGTGCCATCACAGCTAACCGCCAGCAGTAACTTCGCCTGGTCAAACAACGCATTCAGCCAGAACGTGGGCGCAGCAGAATATTACGTTGACACGCCTCCCTGGGCTGGCGGCACGGCCATCCCAATGAACGGCACGTTCAATTCGCCTACCGTGGCCGTCGACGCAACCATAAACACTGCGAGCCTGTCGGTAGGCCGCCACGTTATCTTCGTGCGCGGACGCGGCGTGAGCGACTTCCAGGGCTTGCAGACCTGGGGGCCGATCAGTGCGGCGTTCCTGGATGTGACTGGAGGTGCAACACCAACACCAACCCCAAGCGCCACAGCTACGGCAACGGCGACGCCGACTGCCACTCCGCGACCCACTCCGACGCCGAGGTCCAACCCGTCGCCAGGAGCTCGTCCAACGCCCGCTCCCCGGCCCTAGCTAGTGTGTTCCAAATGATCCATCTAACCAGTCAATGAAGTCAACGGCACATCGGCGATGCGACATGAGCATGTTTGCCGCAACACCCTGCCGTGGCTTATCTTTTTCTCGTTAGATCAGCAACGACGAGAAATCACCTCGTTGCGCCGGGCGCTGCCTTCGGTTGATCCGCAGAAAATTTTTGTAAAAAGTGGCAAAGAAATTTGACCCCGATCTTTCCCCCGGATTTTCGATTCAGCCGGAACCATCGAGCGTATCAATCCCTTCGACGACGCTGATCGAAAGCTGTGAATGCACACAGAACCCACGGAGCGGATGAAAAGCTGACGGCGTTCTGGAACTCGAATCGGCGATTCGCGATTGCAGTTGCCGAATTTCCCGCGACACTCCGCGCTTATGAAAACAACAGCCCCTTCAATTCTTATAATCGTTTCACTCTTTTGCTTTGCCGCTTTGCCTGAAGCGCACGCAGTGGTTCCTGCGCCCGATGGCGGCTATCCCGGCCAAAATACCGCAGAAGGCCAGGCCGCGCTGTTGGCGCTTAGCAGCGACACGTATAATACGGGTGTTGGCTATTTTCGCTGCTGAACAACACCACTGGGAGCTTCAACACGGCGCTTGGCGCGGCGACACTCGCTTTCAACACCACTGCCCAGGAAAATACGGCTATTGGTGCCGGAGCTCTTTTGAGCAATACGGCTGGGGAATTCAACACGGCCAACGGCGCGCTGGCGCTGTTGTCCAACTCTACAGGAATTAAGAACGTTGCTGTCGGTTCCAGTGCACTTACTGCAAATCTTGGCGCAAGTTTCAACACGGCGATCGGTAGTGATGCGCTTATTGCTAATACTGAAGGCCAGGAGAACACCGCCATTGGGTCCGGAGCGCTTTCCAGCAACACAGCCGGCATTGACAATGTAGGCGTCGGTGTTGCAGCCCTCCATAGCAATACTACCGGCTCCAACAACGTTGCGTTGGGGCTTTCAGCCGGGTTTTTTCAAACTACGGGATCCAATAACGTCTACATCGGCGGAGGGCAGAGTGGCGTGGCTGGCGAGAACAACATCATTCACATCGCCGATAGTCCGAATCCCGGCGCTGCGGCGACCGCCTGTTATATTGCCGGCATCTTTGGCCAAACGTCCGCGAATGGAGTCCAGGTTCTGATAAGCTCAGATAATAAGCTAGGGACGATGACGTCCTCAAAGCGCTTTAAACAAGACATCAAACCGATGGACAAAGCCAGCGAAGCGCTTCTGGCACTCAAACCGGTTGTCTTCCGATATAAGAAAGAGATTGACCCCGCAGGCAGGTCGCAATTCGGTCTTGTAGCGGAAGACGTGGAAAAGACAAATCCTGACCTGGTAGTGCGTGACAACGACGGAAAACCCTACAGCGTGCGCTACGATCAAGTGAATGCAATGTTGCTTAACGAGTTCCTGAAAGAACATAAGGCGTTCGTCGAAGAACAGGGCAAAGTCCAGGAGCAGGGCGCGACGATTGCGCGATTGGAGCAGCAAGTCTCAGCGCTTACTGCGGGCCTGCAAAAGGTGAACGCGCATCTTGAAGCGAGCAAACCTGCGCCGCAAGTGGTCAACAATCCCTAAGCGCAGCATTGCAACAATCAGCCGTCACGCTTCACCGCGTGGCGGCTAGGAACCCGCCTAAACTAGCCTGCACGGAATTGAAGCATTTTCATCAAACGCATACACCGCGCAGAGTCGGTGATAACCATCAGCAATAAGGAGCTTTCCTCCGCTCCTGCCTCGGACGAGAAGAAGAGCGGAAAGCTTCTTCCCAGCGACCATCCGTTTTTGATCTTTCTTCACGTGCGAATTGTCTGTACCCAGCAAAGGCAACTCTGAAGCCCTGAAAAGGTCTTTCGCTTCAAACTCGACCGTGGGCGCTTGTTTCAGAGCCTCGCAGTAATTGGAAGCTGTCTCCTCATCAAAAAGCAAACTTAAGTACGACTTCGCTGCCGTATAATCCTGTTCTTGGGGTTTACTAAACCATTTTACTTTCGGTTTTTTACTCATGCGTATTCAGCCGAGTCGAAGTGTGGATATTTAACGAGATAAAGATAAGCCAATTCCTATATTGTTACCAATGACACACGGCTGGCACGAGGGAAAACATGCCTCAGAACTCGCCCGCGTGCTGGTGCGTTTCGATCACGTTGCCCGCCTCGTCATAAACGTGAATCACAGGGCTGTTAGTTTCATCACCGGGTGAATTTCCCATGCAGCATAGTCCGGAAGATGGCTTCTCCGGTTTGATTTTTGATCTTTTAGAGACTGACCGATATCGAACATCGAAGAACGCCTTGCTGGTAACGGTGACGACGGGCGTTTGACTTGGCGTCAGTTTCTTTCCAGAGCCAGTGCGAACCGGCAATTTCTGTCAGCCACCCGGCGTAAACGAGAACTGTCCAGCAGCGCTCAATTGCTGGTGTGCGGATTTCAGCCCGGGTTGCGTTCGTGATTGTCCGTCTCACAGCGATGAGCAATACTTGGCTCTGACCCCATTTGGACCCTAATGGATGTCGGCCGTCGGCATCCTCCAAAGGATTAGAGTTGCTGTGTTGTCATCCACCGCGGCGAGGAAAGACTCCTGTGTTTTAGCGTTCACTGCCAACCCAAATGAACCGCCCTGTGCGGGATCGATTGAGAGTTCCGAAATAAACCGGCCCTGCTTGGTGAACTCGACATACTCGCTAGGTAGGGCGGGATTGGAATTAATCACGTCGCTGTTGGCAACGATCAAATCACCATTTGGCGCCTCTGCCATGGCGAGTGGACCGTGCAGGTGAACAGCATCCGAGTAAATAACCGTGCCTTTGCCTCCGCTGCCGGGTCTCGTTCTTGGGTTCTGAACCGAAAAGACGGCATTGTCTGCTGTGGATGCCACATAAAGCACATCTGCGGTTGAATCGTATACCAAGCCGGTTGGGCCGACTTCAAAGGCAGCTGGATCACCCCTGTGAGCGTACCCTGATGCAATCACGGTCGTGCTTGTCACCGTTACATCACTTGAAGACAGATCAAGGTCCAAGCGCACAACGTCTCCTGAGAGCACCATCGAGACAAAGGCGATTGCCTGATTACCTTCATCAATGACAGTCATATCCCATGGCCCCGAAATGTGTGGACCGCTAATCGTGCTGACTAAATGGCCTTGATTGTTGATCACCAGGAGCGAACCCGGCATAGCCGTTCTGGATGTGCCATCTGTTGAAGGCACGTTTCCAACAATCACAAAGCCCCTCTGCAGTATTGCCAGTGCCGTCGAAAGCCCAAGACCAGGTGATCCACCTGGGTGAGGCGGTCCGGCAAAGAAAACAAAGGGAGGGCCAGCTTGAGAAACGCGCACTATGGTGGTGCCCGTGCCCTGCAGGTTCGCACTGTTATTGAAATTTGAGACCAGAACTTGCCCCGGTCGTAAAGGCCCAGTGCCGCTTTGGAAGCCCAGCGGCACAAAAGCAACGCCATACGGATTCAAGTCTCCATTATGCGGCACAGTGGAAAGAATTCTAAGCTGGTCCGGCAGGAAGGCCTCGGCATCGGCGCGTGGCATTCCGGTAAAAACGGCGCAGAGAGCAACTCCTGCGGAAAGAAGCTTGGTAACCCGGTTTTTCATCTTAGGGATGGTTCCCTGGTTTCTTATATCAACTGACATATTGTGATTCATGGTTTCCTTCCTTTTCCCCCTTTAGGTTGATTCTGGTAGTGGCTGGTCCTGAAGAGGGCGAAGAATCCAGCGAGGGAGAATCATCCGCCCGATTCAGATCTGCTTGATACGAAGCGCTCTTTAAGAGAAATCGCAAGAATCTGCGTGGTAGGGCCGTGCCTAATTTCTATGTCCGGTCTCGCCTGACATGTGGTCGCAGCACGAAGGCCAGACCGTTGCGCATCGTGACTCCATTTGCCCGGACCCTGACCCCATTTGTGGACTGCCCCCGATTGTTGGAGAGGAGTCCGACAAATGCGGAATCATTGCGGAGTCGGGCGAGGATGTGGCGTGGGACGAGGCCTGGGAGTCACTCCGGGCCTGGGAGTGGGTGATGGTGTAGCTGTGGGGCTAGGAGTAGGTGTAGGAGTAGTTGTTGAAACGAGTTCCCATGTATCGTTGAAATATCCGTTGTTATCCTGACCGCCGAAGAGAATCACACGGTCCAAGGCCGCGTCGTAGGCCATACCAGCGCCTTCGCGCGCGGGCGGCGAGTGGGCCGTAGAGAGTTGTAACCATGTGGCGCCAACTTGATCCCATAACCACGTCGTGTTCTGGTCTACACCGCCGCTTCCACCTCCAAAGAGAACCACTCCTTGCAGGCTCGGGTCGAAAGCGGCAGAAGCGGCATACACTAAGAGAGGTTGCACAGCCGGAGACTGCATAGTCCATGTAGTGCCATCATAGGTCCAGGTGTTATTCGGGTTAACATCAGCGAGACCGCCAAACATAACAACCTCTCCCGTGATCGTATTCGTTGCAACGGCCGCCGCCGCCCGTGCAAACGGAACACTTGGCGGGGATAACTGGGTCCAATCGGAGGCGGTCCACTGCCACATGGTAAGCTGATAGAAATGGCCGTCGAACCCGCCGAAAAGATCGGCCCGGCCATTCGGGTCGGGAAACAACATCGGACCGGTAACGGCCGCAGGGTGATTCTGGGGTGTCGCCTGGGTCCACTGTAACGTCGACCCATCCCAGAGCCATGTGTCACCCAGGTAATTGGTTCCGTCGTACCCGCCGAAGAGCACCACCTTTTGAGTGATTGAATCGTAGGTCATTTGGGCCGCAGTGCGGGCTGGAGGCGCAGATGGTGTGGCGATCTGCGCCCAACTCGTCCCGTCGAAACTCCATGTGTCGTTTAGATATCCTGTGCCGTCGAATCCGCCAAACGCAATGATCTTCCCGCTGACTGGATCGTAGGTCATTGCAAGGGACGAACGCGCCGGCGGAGAAGCGTTTGGCGAAAGCTCAACCCAATCCGGAAAACTAAAGAGAGCGGCCGCTGCACTCGCTGCAAATGCGATCGAAATGCAACAGCAGATAAGAATTATGGATGCATGCGAAAAGTATCGAGCCTGAGTGAGTTTCATCGAGCATGACTTAAGACGCTCAATAAGGGTTGTGTCAAGTCGCCGAACATTGATCGGACCGTCTGGAATGGCGGTTTACAAGGATACAACACAAAAATGGGTTCTACGGTACGACAACTAACGCTTCAGCATCTGGTGGATTTACTGATCGTTCAGCACCGTTTGCGGTGCGGATTTGATCAGTTCGAGCTGGGCGCTCACTTTCTGCAGTCCGGCGGTAAGCGCGCCAATTTGCTTTTCCAGTCGCGCAATGGTCACTCCCTGCTCCTCAACCGTCTTGTGCTCTTTAAGGAACTCATTGAGCAGCATCGCGTTCACCGCGTCGTAGCGCACCGTGTACGGTTTTCCTTCGTTATCGGGCAGCACCAGCGCGGGATTCACCTTTGCGACTTCCTCGGCGATCAGACCAAATTGCGGGAAGTCGTCGACGTCGCTCTTGTAGTGAAACGTTACCGGCCTCAGCGACAGAATTGCGTCGCTTGCTTTGTCCATTGGGGCGATGTCCTTTTTGAACCGTTCGGAGGAAACGACGGTCCCTAGCTGACCGTCGGCAGAAACGATGACAGGAGCGGTAGAACCGTTTAATGTAGCGACGCCATAGACGTTGGCGATCCAGGTAGTGTTGCTCACATCCGCACCTCCAATGCCCGCGCCGATACAAAGAACGCTATCGGCCGTGACAACGTTTCCGCCGGAGTTATAACCCAGGGCCGTGTTGGCGTCGCCGGTGTTATTGGCCGCTAGTGCGTTGTAACCGATAGCAGTGTTGCCGGGGCCTGTGGTGTCGCTGGAGAGCGCATACCAACCCACGGCTGTGTTATAGCCGGCACTGGTATTGGCTCCCAGCGCAGCCCGACCAACGGCCGTGTTGTAGTCGCCAGTGGTGTTGCTAAAGAGTACGTTTAAACCCACGCCCGTGTTGTCGTTGCCAGTGGTGTTAGTTATAGCCGCAGAAGCACCGATGATTGTGTTGCCGCTGCCGGTCGTGTCGACGACGAGCGCGGAGCTACCTATGGCTGTGTTGCCGCTGGCAGTGTTGTGTTCGAGCGCAAACGTACCGACAGCCGTATTATCGTTGCCAGTCGAGTTAAAGACAAGCGTGTCTGTTCCAGTGGCCGTGTTTCGTGTGCCGGTTGTGTTGAGGAAAAGCGCTACGGTGCCAACTGCAGTATTTGAATCTCCGTTGTTGAGAGCCAGCGCTCCACCGCCGACACCCACGTTATAGTTGCCGTTGGTGTCACTGGTGAGCGAAAGCGCGCCAATTGCGGTGTTCGCAACGCCGGTGGTAAGGTGTAAAAGGGCGTTCTCCCCTTCCGCCGTGGTGTAGTGGGCATAACCTCCGTCCGGTGCAGGAGTCACCGCTTGTGCTATTGGCAGAAGGCCAAAAAGGAGAGCAAGCGTAATGAAAAACAGTGGAGTTCTTTCTTTTGGCTGAATCAATGGGTGCATGGTATTTCCTTTCTATTCTCCCGCTGTGTTTTGATTCTGGGATTGCGGGTCCGGAAGAGGGGAAGAACCTAGCGGGGGAAAGTCATCCGCCTGATTCAAGATCCGTTTGAGGTGCGCCGTTTATGCGCAAATTAACGTATCTGATCAAGTCAGGCTGGGCCTAATTGTTGTGTAGGGCCCGACCTTATAAACGTCGCTGATTCAAGTTCTAGAAACGCGGTCAACTTTTCCGCGCGCGCAACAGAACGCTTTCCATCGTCGCAATGCGCGTCGGCAACCAAAGATCAGTGAATCGGCTTTACGGATTGCTGACCACTTGCGGCGCAGCGTTCCACGCTTCAAGTCCGCCACCGGACGGACTCGCTGCGGCGAGCTGGGCGCTCACCTTCTCCCCAAAAGCCAATGCTAATAAGTGTTTCCTACAGGCCAAGACTCAAGGCATTCTTTGATGGTTCGGGTCTGGTGTACGAAGGGTTGCACTATTATCGCTGACTCAGAATTACCCGTCGAGCCCGAGACGTCCTAATCTGATCGCTGACGCCTTGGATTTTGGAAGCATGTTCATCGAGCCGGGTCAAAAGGCACGCGGGGCAAAGTTCTGCTCGCATCGCGCCGCACTTCCCACTAAAATGAATTTCCATGATTCCGCTTTTATCCGGCGGTCACCAGCGAAGCCTGGCGAATTAGACCCCTGGCAACTCTTAATGCGACAGCTCATTGTTATACTGGCCGCACTAACGGTTGCCACATTCCAAACGCACGCTGGAATTCTCGACTGGTTCTTTGAGGTTGTTAACAACGATAATATCGCACGCAGAGAAGCCCAATCTTTGGTGTGGGATGGTGTTTCGCATCCCTTCTCAGCGCGTTTCGAGAAGGTAGACATTGTAGACAAAGATTGGCCTTTTTATCTCTTTCACGTCGTACTCACCAGTCCGGGCGGGGGAGCAGGGCGCGATCGCACCTCGTACTTGGTCTGCTTCAAGCTGACTGAACATACAACCGAATTCCGCATAGTTACCGTGATCCAATACGCTTCAGACCCGCCGACCGAACACGAGATTAGGATAGATAAGCGTCTTAATAGATGGCCAGTTTCGCTGCCTTGGAAAGAAGGAGATGATCTACCGCACAATATCAAGCCTCCTGGCTTGAGCATCGTATTAGACAAGTGTCGCGCGGGACCAGATCAATAACAGCGACACTCTTCCTGTCGATAGCGCCGCACAAATAAGCCGAAGCCAGTTAAGGATAACATGATAATCTCCTATGAGATTCGTTAATCCGTAGCGTTTGTTGCGATGCGGATGGCTGACGACACTTTTCGGCTGGGTTGGCTCCTGTTTCTTTTTGGGCCGTGAAAAGAAAGGAGACAAGGTCCAGCTTGAGTTGATCCACGGCTGAGACCCAGCCCCGCAGTTCATCGGCCTTTGCTGAGATTGTTGGCGATGATTTCCTGGTGTTTGATTGCCAATGCTGTTACCGATTGTTCAAAACCGTGTGCGGGGCGGAGTTGCTCAGTTCAAGCTGAACGCTCACTTTCGTGAGGCCGACAGTAAGAGCATCAATTTGCTTTTGCTGTTGCGCGAGAGCTGCCTCGAAATCTTTACGCTGTTGTTCGATTATGCGGTGCTCTTTCAGAAACTCCTTGAGCAACATCGCGTTCACCTGGCCGTAGCGAACAGTAAATGGTTTTCCGTCTTTATCGCGCACGACCAAATCACGATTCACCTTCCCCACCTCTTCGGCTACAAGCCCAAGCTGTGAAATGCCTTGCGGATCTATTTCCTCCTTGTAGCGGAAGGTAATGGGTTTGAGCGAAAAGAGTCGAGGCAATTCGCTGCAAGTGCGAATCGCCGATGCAATTTCCAAAACGCATTCAGCTTTTGATCCGCACTCACAACGAAACGCTTTCCTTCGCTGCGATGCGCGTCTGCAAGCCAGATCGTTCGACTGTTGAAATCAATCGCTGAGACCAAGCCCCAGCTGTACCAGCCGCGAGTGTAAAACAGGCTGCTCGGCCTGAAGCTTCATTTGCGGCCGTGAAGTCCCTCGACAGCGTTCTTGTCCAGATAAACGTAGCCGAGGAAATCTCCGTGTTGGTAAACTTCCACTAATATGAAATTATCGGGCACGTTCTTCGGCCTGAATACCGGGTCCGATTTGTAGAAGCCGCCCTCAGGCGGTCTGCCTTCCGGCGATAACTCGACGCCGTCTGGCGGCAGATTTGGATTAATCACAAAGTCGAACTTGTTGCGCGTTGCTTCGTCGGAATACGCTGAATACACCTCCACAACGTTTCCGTCATCCAACTCGATCGAATGCCAATGCGATGCCAATTCCCGGGCCACGTGCGTCGCAACATAAGGGCCGAACGTCCGCTCCTTGAACGCACTCGGAAATCCCTCAAACCTAGCGTCAGGACCGCACAGATCGCGGACGCGTTTCTGTTCCTTCTGAAACGCTGCCCACTCCGCCTTGCACTCGCTCGCGTCATAGCGGTTGAAGCATTCCGCGTGATACCGCACGAGGCGAGCAACAACCCGCCAGTTTGCCCGCCAGCCGTTCACTTTACCAGTCTCATGGTCTACGCCATCGCCTTCGATCGGATCGGGAACGTTATTAACATTCACGCCGCCCCAGTCGCCCTTGCTTTGAGCAAACTCGGCCAGTTTAAAAGCCTTGTTTCTGAGCGCCTCCAAGTTGCGCGAGCAATCGGGTTGAGTTTTGCCAGCGCATTCCTTCTGCCATGCGGCGATCTCTTCGCCCAAGTCTTCGGCGCCAACATACAGCGCGGCCTGCGACCCCAAGGTAGTGTCGCGCCTGAGTCGAAATGGATTTGTCCAACTTGCGCGCGGATCGGTTTTGACGATTGTTAGCGTCCCTGCGGCGACACGCGCGGTTACGGCATCCTTCGGCAATGCCCCGGCTGACATTCTTTGCTCCGCATTAAATTTATCAACCGCTAACGGCTTGCCTGCGCGATAGCCGATTAGCGTCAGACACAACACATCACCCGGTGTTCTTCGCACGCGGTCGACGCCGTCAGCCATTGCCTGCTCCCTTATCGCAATTTCATTTTTAAAGCGGCGGTCAACTAGCATCCGGATAGGCTCGAGTTCTTTTGGCACCAGCAGCCGCGCGCATACCACTAACAACAGAACTGCCTGAGCTGCGGCTGGCGGAAACCGGCGCGCCAATGGCCACAAAGGGACTTGTGTATACGCCAGGCCTAGACCTATCGCGACGGCTATCACGAGATCAAACTGAGCATTGGTCCATACGCCGGCGCCGGTTCTCTGCAGAAAAAATGTCGCCAACGCAATTGCGATTAGACCGGTACAAAGCCGAACACTCCGGTCATGCCACCTCGCGCAGGCATTACAGACGCAAGCGACTAAACCGACCAACACCCATTCTAAGTCCTTATAGCTGCGAATGGCCTTTTTAAGCGAATAATGTCTCGGGGACAAAATGTTAAGGAAGAAGTCGCGGCCGAAGCTGACATAACAAATCGCGATGCCAATCGCGATCACGACAGCTGCTGCGCATAAACATTTTAGCGCTTCGCGCCGACGGTTCATTGCAAGCCATGCGAAAGCAGTCAGGGGCATTGCGATGATGTTGTGCTTAACAAACCCTGCGAAGGCCATCACGAGCACAGGCATGACGTATCCACGGTCTCTCGCTCGCGCACCGAGAAACCCCAAAAAACCGAAGGCCATAATGGCATGACTGAAGAGTTGCGGTTCATTCAATCCGACGTACGACCCAAAAAACCGGCTCATCATGGCTACGTAGAATGCAGCGCTGATTACCGCAGCCGCTTGAGTTCCGCCCAATCGCCTGACGCTCAAAGCGATTGCTGTCGCGATCGCAATTACCGAAATCAGAGACAATAACCTCCCAGCTAAGACGGGATCACCGGTCAGTCGACCGGCTAGACCCACGATGTAAAAGGAAAGGGGCGGATAATTGTTTGTGATGAGTTTAGCGGTAGACGGATAGAGCGGCATTTTACCCATGGCCGCATCAGCGAAATAAGCGTTCCACGCCTCATTGTCTGTAATCTCGATGTTGAGAAAGGCTCGATACACGGGCCATGTAAACGCCAGGATCGCTATGGCACAGAGTAGCCACTGAAGCAGACGGAGATAGAGCGGGTTATGGAGTTTTCTCCCCTCCGGCTGATCGAGCGTGCAGTGCTCTTTGAGGACCTCGTCGAGCAATATTCCGTTCACCTGATTATATTGCACACTGTCCGATCTTCTTTCAAGAACCCGAGTGCCGATTCTGCACCCGGCCTGGCAACTTGCTTAAGAGATCAACCAGAGCACCGTCGTCGGAGTCCGTCTACTTAAGCCTAGTCTGTTCTTCATATAGGACCTCGCCCTACACGCGGCTAATCGGCTTGTTTGCGCTTACGTAACGCTGCGTGAAACAAAAAGCCGTCACGCTGTGAAGTGTGACGGCTGATCGTGAAATGCCACTGTTTTACGGATTGTTGACCACTCGCGGCTCGGGTTTGCTTGCTTCAAGCTGTGCGCTCACTTTCTGGATTTGGGCGGCCTGCTCCTTGAGCTGGGCTGTGAGAGCCTCTATTTGTTTGTGTTGCTGCGCGACCGTGTTTTTCAACTTTTCAACTTTACCATTGAGCATGGCTTGGGGCTGGAACTGCGGGCGCTGGTGAGGTTGCCGTGCGCTACGCCGTAGAGGTGCGCTACGTTGCACAGGTGCGCTAGGTCCCTGGCTCGGGCCAATATCCCAGCCAAGCTCGTCGGTCGCAAGGTCCAGAGTAACTTCAACAACGGAGCTGCCAACAGGCTGGTTGTTATTGAAGATGCCACCAATGAAGCAAGCTAAGGACCCGGCCCCGTTCCCGTTCGAGAGGTCGCCGATACGGATCGTATTGCTTTCATCGCCGGCGAGGGTACCAACGAAGTCGCCGACGTAAGTGTTATTGACGCCAGCGATCACATTTGGTCCTGCCCCTGTGCCAACGGCTGTGTTCTCACTGCCATCAACGTTATTGAAGAGCGTCGAACCACCAACCGCCGTGTTGTTGTTTCCAAGGCCGTTTCCGCTCGAGTCATTAAAGGCGAACGCGGCATCACCAAGGGCGGTGTTTTCAGCACCGATAACATTAGAGAAAAGCGCGGAGTTGCCAAAAGCGTTGTTGCCGAATCCGCTAGTGTTATCAACGAGCGCAAAAGCGCCGACAGCATCGTTGAAGCTGGCGGTTTCGTTAAATTCAAGCGCAGCTGTTCCATTGGCTGTGTTTCCTGTGCCGGTGGTGTTAAACAAAAGCGTTGCAGCGCCAGTGGCCGTGTTATTGTCCGCGGTGTTAAGATCAAGCGCTCCGGCGCCAACGGCGGTGTTGAAGTTGCCAGTGGTGACGCTAAACAGCGAAAACGTACCAAGTGCTGTGTTCCCAAGGCCGAAGGTGAGAGCCTGAAGGGCGTGGTCCCCCGCAGCAGTGGTGAAGTTGGGATAGCCCCCGGGAGGCGGCGGCACGACACCTTGCGCCCTCTGCGAAAGCGCAAAGCAGACGAATGTGAATGCGACGAACAATCCGAAGAGTTTCATGATTTAATCCTTGTTTTTGGTGGTTGTTGCGAATAAACCCTTCGCAGTTTTCCCGAGCGGGAAGAATGTCAGGGGGCGGTTTATTGCTGCTGGCAGACTTGGCGCAAGCGGTGTCTTGCTGTTCCGGGCAGGAAGAGGTCAAGAGTTTTCGACGTTCCGATGGATTAGTAGCCGCGGCAGTCCCGAAAACGAGACGGCGAGTTCCCAAACGCGGAACAAGGTATCGCGTGCCTTTAACATCAACTGCATCGCAATAACTGCATGATGAGCAACTTACGGTTGGAGGCTGATTTCATGGCACACGGCGTGCATAGGCTATGGGTATCAACCAAACAAATATTATGAACGACCAATTCGAATCCAATTACGCTCTCTTAGTACGCTCGGAAGAAAAAGGCCGTGGCGTCCTCGAGATTTTAGTTTATGCGATCTTCTTTCTCGGTGTGGTCTTATCCATCTGGCAATTTGCGCAGAGTCCTCTGAAAATCTCTGCGCCTGGAGTCGAGGCGTGCGCAGCTTGCCACACGGGTACGACACCGCCTTTGGTACGGAGTTGACATAGTTAGATGGCTTAATGTGCCACAACGAGTACGCGAACCTTTCAGCCGCTCGCATGATGCCGTGAGTTGCGTTTACGATGAGTCTGGCAACGTGATCGAAACGCACGAGCCCGCGGGCGAGTTCGGGGAGCCGTGAACGCCTCTGAGCTGTGAGCCGCCGGTCCCGGTTATAGAAAAGAGTTAGCAGTCATCCGCACGCGCAAAGATTTTCCGTCGCGCTGTTCATCAACGCCTTTACAGATTGTTCAACCCTATTTGAGGCGCAGACCTGCCGACAACAACTGCAGCGTCGAGGCAACGGCGATTTTCATTCTCGACTTTTGGACACGTTCAGACCTAATTTCGTCGTGTCACGGTAATGAAAAGTTACGTGCTCGCTACAACACCCTGTGGTGACTTGTTACATAGAACTCGAGGTGTCTGATGAACTACTTTCGTGATGTCTCGGCGCTGCATGACGTGCTTGCCGCGCTGTACCAGAACGCGCCTGAAGAGGAAAGACGCGCCACGCTATCCCAGTTCCTTGAAAGAGAATGGGGGTTTGCGCCGGACCAAGCCTCGCTTTTTGCGTCGACCGTGCTCTGCCGGAACGCGGAGGGGTCCGCTGATTGGACGGCTATAAATGCGAGCCATATCGTGGGTGGCTGGGTCCGGGGCGAGCAGGAAGGCAATGTCGGGTCGTGGCTTAGCACAATGAAGGAGACGTGGAAGTTCGATGTCGACCTCACCTACGAGCATAAGGTCGAGAGGTACGACTCAAGTATAACAACGGGGCCGTTTTTCCAATCCTCGTATTCGCGACCAACGGGGAGCGTTCAGAGCGGGGTTTGGGCACCGCCGGATTGGATACACGATCAGCTCGATTTGTTCGTGTTGTCTTCAGATGGCGGTGCACGCCAGATGAGATGGGAATGGGTCGACAATAGCAACTATGATTATCGAGCCTGCTCCATTAATGGACAGAGGTTCGGCCGCGAATGACTGTGGTAGGGCGATCCAAGGCTCGAGAAAGGCGGTCAACTTTTCATCGGCCTGCGTTCACTGCGTCGTAGCGGACGATGTAAATCTCCCGTTTTGCGCATCAGTAAGGTTGTATGCTAAGGCGTGATGAATGTTCTATCGGTGCCGTATCTGATGCCGCCGGTGTTGCTGCCCACGATCCGGAAATGATACGTGGTGCCCGCACTCAAGCCCGCGATGTTCGCGCTGACGTTCTGATAATTATTCCCGGTCTTGGTCTGGTTGGGCGTTCTGGATCCGTAGGCGGTGGTTCTTCCATATTGAAAGTACACCGTGGTGCTCAATCCGTGGGGATCTACTGTCCCGTTAAGCCTGGCTGAATGACTCGTAATTAAGGTTGCCGGATTCGTTACGACGACCGCACGCCCAGTTGGGCTGAGTGTAGTCACACTTACAACGTTGGAGTTGCCACTCGAGCCGTTCCCGTTATATGCACGCACCCGATAATAATAAGTAGTGCTTGCGGTTAAGCCGGCAACGCTGCGGCTAAGTGCGTTACCGACGTTCAGATCTTGATAGCCCGCCACGTAATTGGTAAACGAATTGTTGGTAGCCACATCCAGCCGATAACCGGTTGCGCCGTTCACGCTTCTCCAGTTGGTCCTGAAACTGTGACTGGCCACAAACGTTGCCGGAGTGGTTACTGGCGCCGACGGCACGCCTGAAGATATGTACTGTCGTATTTGAGAATAAAAGTTGGCGAACTTGCTGTACGAAGCCCATGGGCTATTGCATGTTGGCGGAAGAGGCCCGCAACTTAGGACGCCCACGAGATAGTGGCCGTTCGAGGTGAAAAGGCCTGACCCACTCGACCCGGGTTCGGCGGTTCCAGTCGTCCAGCCAACGGCATAACCGTTTACCAAGCCGAGGCAACTCGCATTTGTGTTCATAATACTACCCGTCGACCTTCGTAAGTATGAATTGATAGCTGGCGGGATATACCCGTCGGGGTGATGAAGCCCGAAAACACTAGTGCCTGTTGATTGAGCGGTGGCAGTCCAACCGGAAAAGAACGCCCCGCCAGGAGCATTGTTCTGTAGGCGTATGAAGGAAAAATCATTCGAGCCTTGCGTCGCAAGGAGATTGGCGCCGGGTGGAGAATGGACCCAACTTCGCAAAACGCCACTGTTACAACTGGTTGTCTGATAAAACCAATATGCTTCAACAGTTTGAGCGACTGCCTGCGTTGAGACGCAATGATTGGCCGTCAGAAAATAGGGAGTCTGATCCTGGGCAAGATTGTTCAGCAGAGTGCCCGTGCAGACGCGCGGGCCATTATTGTTAAATACAATTCTTGCAACGGCATTCTTTTCGGGATCGCTGTAGCATGACGCGTCAACTTCACAATTCAGAACGTCGGGTTCATTGGACCGGAGTTGCCAATCTAGCTCGGCCAAAATGTGCGATATCTCGAAAATCTCGAATCCTTTTCCGTTTTCATCAGTCCTCCTGTAGAACTCGATAACGACCGTGTCCCCATCGACAGTGCCAGACCAAAATTCTCCGCTGCCCCAGGGTCCCTTGTCCGTGAACGGACCAAAAACGATGCTATCGGTCGATGCGCCATACGCGTACACCTCCTCACCGTCAGCAAGCGCAAAGTCGCGGAAATGTACTCCTATGCCAGAAGCGCCGGAGCTCTTGATGATTAGGGCAATTATCTGAGAGCCATCCGGATTAACGAATTTTTGCGCTCGCGTGTTCGGCGAAACATCGACACTTCTGTTGATGCCTATTTGGTTCGGATCAAGCGCAAGCGACCGTGCATCCAACTGTTCCAACGTCACGCCAGGTTGGTTCAGATCTATGTGCGATCCGTATCGGACACTGGGTAGATCCGTGTCAGCGCGAGTACGCATGCCTGCGCTATCGCTGCTGTTCGAGACCATTCCGGGCACTGATACGTCAGGCTCAGTCTGAGGGTTACCGCTCGATTGTGTGCTGGTTAATACAAACAGCATCGTCGTCGATGCTGCCGAGAGCAGAACGAAGGTGACCAAATTCCTAATTTTCGTTTTCATGGGCGACTAGGACTTCTCATGGATTTTTTCCGCGGATTTCGAGGTACGAACGGAGCGCATATCGGCGGCGGAGTGGGGGATTTTTACATTCTTAGTTTGGTTGTGCAAACGAGCCTCTGCCTCGCGATATCCAGCGGAAAGAGGTCCGGTAGAGCTCTGGTGAAACGCCATAGATGGCGCCGCCGGCTTCGAACGAAATTTCCGGCGCACAAATTTTTGCCATGGTGCGAAGTACGGCTTGTAGAGTATTTGGTATGATAAGGACGAGCTTATATGAAAATCTATTTCGACGATCCTGAGTACGACGGACAATTCCTGCGCGCGCTCGATCATGCGCCACTCGGCGCACAGATCGGCGAAGCGTGGACGATTGCAGCAGAAATCAGGGCGGGGGACGCGGCGAGCTGGTACAACGCGTGGTCGTCCTGTGCCGATCGCTTGTACGATCTCGCCGTAAAATCGCACGCAGGTGGGGATAGGGTCACCGCCTGCAACGCGTTCCTCCGCGCGTCGAATTATTATCGCACCGCGTACATTTTCATGTTTGCGCTGCCCATTGATCCGCGCGTGATCGAGGCGTACGAGAAACAAACCGATTCGTTTCACAAAGCCGCCGCGTTGTTCGAGCAACCGATCGAGGTTCTTAGGATTCCGTACGAAAACACAACTCTGCCCGGTTATTTCATCAAACCCGATACAAGTAACACGGCGCGCAGAAGCATGTTGTGTACGGGTGGTTATGACGGCACCTGTGAGGAACTATTCTTCAGCATTGCCGGTGGAGCGTTGAAACGGGGCTATAATGTCTTGATCTTTGACGGTCCTGGGCAAGGCGGTGCGCTTGTTATGCAGAAATTGCCAATGCGCGCGGATTGGGAAAACGTCGTCACGCCGGTAGTTGATTATTTGCTCACACGACCGGATGTGGATTCAGCTCGGATTGCGCTATACGGCGGTAGCTTTGGCGGATATCTCGCGCCGCGCGCAGCAGCGTTCGAGCATCGGGTTGCTGCTTGTATCGCGGACGCAGCGTTGTTTGACCCAGCAGCGCTCAGTAACAAGATGTTTCCGCCCGAGATCGCGAGCGCATTGGCGAAGAATGATGTTGCAGTGCTCGAACCATTCTTCAAGAAACTGCAAGAGAATACGACCCAACGATTTATTCTTGGACGCGGCATGTGGGTGCACGGTGCGACCACGCCGTGGGAATATCTTAAGGCGTTTCAGGCGTACTCGCTCGCCCACGTCGCAAAAAATATTCAGTGTCCCACATTTGTTTCTGAAGCGGAAAACGATCGGCGGCGCGGCGGCGGTAAGGATTTGTACAACGCCTTACAATGTCCCAAAGAATATGTGCTCTTTGCCGCAAGTGAAGGTGCTGGCGAGCACTGCGAAACGGGGGCGCGAGAGGTGTTTTTTCAAAAAATGTTTGGTTGGCTAGATCCGGCGTTCCGATAGCATCCTGTCTCAATGAAACCGACCAATAATCAATTTGTTCCGGGCCGCGCGGCGTCAAAAACTCTATTCCTTTTCAGCGTTAATAATTTGGCTGTTGTTCTTTGTTTCATCTTGTCAGCCATTTGCCTCCAGGCTGGGGAGACTCCTGCCGGGCCAGGAGCATCTGAAGGCGAAAAGCTGGAGAGACAGATGGCGGCTGATATTAAGGCAAAGAATTGGAATGCTGTTGAAAGCAGAATCGCCGATGGATTTCAGTCCGTTCATCCAGACGGGCCGCGAGATCGAGCTGGTGAAATTGCGCTTCTGAAAAAGATGAACTTCGGCGACTTTACGCTAAGCAACTTCAAATCGACGGTCGTCGGCGATAACATCATCGTCACATTTACCATGACCGTCGCACAAACCATCGACGGCAAGCAATTGCCTCCCAAACCGGCTTACCGTTTAAGCGTGTGGAAGAAGGGAGCGAGCGGCTGGCAGTGGATTAGCCATGCCAATCTCGCTTCGATTCCCTAGAAGCACTCGCGGTCTCAATGATTTGTAGGAGTAAAGGGCGAGAGGGAAAGCGACGGACAAGAAGTCAAATCTAAAGGTTTCAAGAATGACGCAAAATCAGAAACCTGGGATTTCAACCTGGTAGCGACGAGGGACTGTCTGTAACCTTCGACAAGGTAAAGCTGGTGGGCATTGACACCGTCACGTTGAAGGACGTCAACGTAAGATCACTGCAGAGATTGAGTAGGTCGCCAACTCGTTAAAAGGTCGGCTTGAGGGATGACGGCTGCGTATTGAAAAAGTTCTCAGAGTTCGCCAGGCTCTCCGCCGCCGGCGGTGGCTCACCTCTTTCAACTTAAGGAGGCACCTTCCACGGTTCGATCAATAACGCCGAGGAGACTAAACAAGCCGTACTAAGAGACGGGCAGACTCCCTGTTGAGCTATTGCCCCCTCTTGATGTCCATGCTGTGAATTGTCCGTTGAAGTTCTTCGCCACTAACCCGTACGATATTGTTGGCGCTAGCTTCCGAAGCCCAGGCTCCGCTGTCATCAACTTCAACCCAGCGGCCTGGTAGACGACTTCCCGTAAACGCGGGTATCCAAACCCTGTGTATACCTTTCCTTACGGTTACAGATACACGCGTTTGAGTGAGATCGAAATTAAGCTGTGTCGACTCACCTGGTTCAAGCGTGGTATTATTGATGGAAGTCTTCAAGGCCCCATTCACAATCAATGTCACTCGGTAAGTGCCCGCCGCGAGACTTTTGAGAATGTAACGACCGTTCTCATCTGTTTTAACGGTCGTGAGGAACCTGCCGCCATTCTTAGCTTCAATTCGAACATCCACGCCTTGAATGGGATGTCCCTTGCCATCCTTAACGACACCTTCGAGCACGGAGCTCACCCCCGCTGCGCTTGCGGCGAAAAGCATGACCCCAATGAAACCAATCCCAATAGATTTGATAAACATAACAAATCAAAGACGCGAAGGTGACAAAGAACACAAGATCCAGTTAGCGAATTCCGATAAGGCCAGTTTGCGTCGCTAACCGGCCCACTGCTGGCGGTTGGATGACAGTTTTGCGCTGGAAAATACGATCCCTTGTTTGTTGATAATACACACGCAAACTGCACAGTAACTTACGGAACAGGGCAGGCTGGGTTATGTCGCGTAGGAAATCGCTTCTCAAAAAGAGACGGCGACATTCAATTATCGGGTTCGAAATGATTCGGCTCGACCGTTCCCAGCTGAACCACTACACGATCAACTATACCGTCAAATCCGGGATGAGTTGCAATCGGGCAGTTTTACCGGCGGAGGGTGCCGGATTCCTTCGTCTCGAATTCTTGCTGTTGAGTTGGGCATCTCAAGACTAACAGTGACCCTCGCATTTTCGAAACTTCACGCAGAAGGATATCTGCGTTCGAAGTCCAGATCGGGAACTTTCGTGGCGCATCCGCTCCCCGAAACCTTTTTGACGGCTGATAGACCGAAAGGACTTCCGCAGGTTGAGCACCGACCTCGCATTTCCGGGCGGGTAAAAGCGATTCCAGATCAGCGCGTAGGCAAACAGTTTGACCTCGGAGCGCTCGACGCCAGCGCAGGTGTTTCCCTGGTTCCCGGACTTCCGGCAGTTGATGAATTCACCATCGACATTTGGGAACGGCTCAGATCGCAGGTGCTCGCACAAAAGGGTGCCCATCTGCTACGCCACGCGTCGAGTCGTGGCGACGCGGATCTGCGCAAAGCAGTTGCCACCTACCTATCCGATTTTAGAGGCGCGCGCTGTCATCCAGACCAAATCCTGATCGTTGGTGGAATGCAGCAGGCAATGCTAATTAGCGCCATGGCGCTCGTGGATACGGGCGAACCCGTGTGGATTGAAGATCCTGGTTTTCACCAAGCGCGAAGGGTCTTTGTCTTAGCAGGGGCCAGAGTCGTTCCGAAGCCGCTGGATGAAGAAGGAATCGTGATCGCACGATCGGCAAAAGAAAAGCGGCCCAAACTAATCCACGTAACACCTTCGCATCAATACCCGCTCGGTATGACAATGAGTCTCGGTCGCAGGACCGCGTTGCTCGATCTTGCTCGTGCTCACAATGCATTCGTTTTTGAAGACGACTTTTACGCGGAGTTCCGCTTTACCGGGCCACCGATTCCTTGCCTGCAGGGAATCGACAATTTCAGCCGGGTGATTTACGCAGGAACGATGAGTAAAATTCTTTATCCTTCTTTGCGGCTGGGCTATGTCGTTGCGCCTGAGCAGTTGATTGATTCGTTGGTCAAAATCCGCAGCACAATGGACCAACACTCGTCTGCGATTGATCAGGCTACGCTTGCGCGTTTCATTAATGAAGGATTTTTCCTGAGCCATATCAAACGCATGCGAAAACTCTACGCCGAGCGGCGAGAGTTCTTCGTGAAAGAATTTAACAAGCTGCTCGGTGATCGATTCACCCTTCAGATTCCGGAGGCCGGACTAAACTTCGTCGCCTGGCTTCGATCCGAAACAGATTTCGCGAAAGTCGCGCGCGTCTGCACCGAGGTCGGAATCAAACCTTCACCGCTATCATTTTATTGCATCGAGGCGAAGCTTAAGCCCGCATTTGTTTTCGGTTTTGCTGCCTGGACGCCCGCGCAAATTCGAGAAAGCCTCGTAAGGTTTGCTTCTGCACTCAGGTGACGAGCAAGCCAAACGCGGGGGGAATGGTGAGCGCACGTCCTTGCCCGGGACAACACCCTTTGACAACGGACAAGGAAGCGTGCGCCCCCAAATCTGCAGCGTTCTACTCTTAATCCTCGGTAATCAGCCCAAATAGGCCGTGCCCTTCGTCCGCTATCCCGGCGGTGAAATAAACGCCGTTACCGAGCGGAAGAAGATCCCACAGGCCGTCAAATTGAAGCGGCGTGCCATCGGCTCGCACGAGTGTCTCGATGAAAGCGCCGGTCATCGGATCATAAACATTAATGAGTCCGTCACCGAAATTGCCAACCCAAAGTTCGCTATCCACGATAGCAAGTCCCCACGGAGCATTGAGATTCCCGTTTGAGACCAGGCGCCTGAGAAAGTTGCCGCTCGTATCGAACACATTGACGAACCCAAAGCCGGGACCAGGAACGTCATCGTGCTTGGCATGATCCTGCTTTGCATACGTTACGAAAATTTCGCCATTGAAATTCCGGACACCAAACGGTGCGTAACCAGCCGGAAGGTTAGGATCGGTGAAGCCGTTGGGATTAACCTGATGAAAATTCTCATCATAGGTTTCAACGTGGCCCGTATGGAAATTCGACGCATACAGGAAATTATGACCATTGGCCACGCCCAGTGTCGCGCTTTTGTAAACGGCGTGGTTCACCCCACGGTTTGTGCCGTTATCGACGGCGATAATAGCGTGCGTCGGGTCCACCGTCGGGTTCCAGCCTGAAATAGAACCATCTTCACTGACAAAAATGAAGAACGCGGGCGCCGAGGTTCCATTCTCTGTTACTTGGAAGAACGCCGTGTTGTTGAACACGACGCCGGTCGGATTGCCGACTCCTCGGTTTCGCGCGGCCGTTGGGATCTCAACCACCAGCGACCGGGCTGTGCCATCCTGATTGTACAGCGTCGAGACACCGGTGCCATTGTCGCTGACCCAAATCGTGCCATTCCCCGAGGCAGCCATGCCCCACGGATTGACAAGATTTGGATCAGTGTGCTGCGCTACACCAGCGATGTCGGATTGGAAATTTGTCCACGAATAAGTGTCCGCGCGTGCAGATGCGACCGTGAACATCGCTGCTCCTAGCAAGAGCAGAACGATTTTTGCATAAGCACGAGTTGCTTTCATAGGTTCGATGTATTTCATGATGCATCGCAGCAGCCGGGGTCTGCTTCCATATCGGAAAAGTAACGCGGTTGTTACTTTTCAACATGGGCTAGTCGTCTGAGATACAACCTGATTTGCTCAACCGCACGTCACGTCAAAATGGATCCGAAAATCCGGTCTCAACACAAGTTTGCAAGAAGCCAATTTTTGAGCAACGAAGATGTCGAGTGCGTGGAAGGTTGTAAAACGTTGCGGCTTGCGCGGCGCTCCGAAACCTGGTCAGCAAGCAGTGGGTTTACCGCTTTGAGAGCGTGCGAATGTAATTCACCAGGTTCCAGCGATCTGTTTCCGAGAGTCGTTTACCATATGCCGGCATCGGTTTTTTGCCGGTCGTAATCTTCCAGAACAGCGCCCCGTCAGATTGCGTTGCCAACTGTGGATCGGAGAGTTTCGCCGGGTGAATATTGAGCTCGATCACGGCTGGGCCGTCCGCGTCCCCGGTTTTCCCGTGACACATAGCGCAGGTTTTCAAATAGATCTTCCGCCCAGCAGCCAGTGAAGATTCGCTGGCGGCAATGGGATTCTTCTTTTGCGCCTCTGCCGCAGGAGCGCTCCATCTCGATTGTTCTGCACTCAGCGTCACGAGCGCTGAGGCGATCAAGGCTGCAAAAAGTACAGCTACGTTCGGGCGAAAATGCGAATGGAGGATCATAGCAAGCGCGACACAGAGTTTTCGGATGTTAAAGACAGTTCTCCCGATCGTCAATCGCGCTATTGCGTAATAAAGGTCCTGTCGCTGCCCATTCTGGTGCCTCCGGAGTTGGTGGCTACCATCCGGAAATGGTAAGTAGTGTGTGGGATTAAGCCGCTGATGTTGGCAGCGATGTTTCGGTAAGTGTTCCCAGTCTGACTCTGCATAGGGGTCGCGGACCCGTAACTGGTCGTGGTTCCATACTGGAAAGAAACAGTCGTAGTAAGCCCATGTGGATTGAGCGAACCATTGAGAGTCGCTGAAGATGTAGCTACGTTGCTCGCGCCGTTAGTTGTGACGACAGGGGGGCCCGTCGCCGTAAGCGTGGTAAAGGTCTCGTCGCTGCCCATTATAGTACCGGCCGCGTTCGAAGCTACGACTCGGAAATGGTAAAGTGTGTTTGCAGTTAAGCCGGTGACGTTTGCCCCCGCAGCTTGGAAAGTATTTCCGGTTCGATTCTGGGGAGCGGTGGTGAGTCCGTAACTGGGCGTGGTACCATATTGGAAATGAAAACTCGTGGTTAACCCATGTGGATTGAGTAAAGCATTCAGCGTGGCTGAAAAGCTCGCGATGAACGTTGCCGGATTAGTTGTCGCGACGGGCGCCCCGGTAGGGGCAGGCGTGGTAAACGTCCTGTCGGCGCCCATCCTGGTCCCGGCACTGTTGGTCGCCACAATTCGGAAATGATAGACGGTGTTTGGACTTAAGCCGCTTATGTTGGCAGCAATGTTCAGATAGGTGTTCCCGGTTTGAGTCTGCATCGGGGTAGTAGATCCATAAGCGGTCGTGGTTCCATATTGGAAAGAGACGGTCGTGGTCAATCCATGTGGATTGAGCGACCCATTCAGCGTCGCTGAAAGACTGGCGATTAACGTTGCCGGACTAGTTGCGACGACCGGAGGCCCGGTAGCAGCAAGCGTGGTGAAGGTCCTGTCTGCCCCAAAGCTATTGCCACCATTATTGTGACCTACAACTCGGAAATGATAAGTGTGGTTAGCGAGCAAGCCAGCAATATTGGCACTGACAGGGCGCAGCGTATTGCCATTCTGAGTCTGCATAGGGGTAGTGGACCCATAACTGGTGGTGAGACCATACTGGAAGGAGACCATTGTGGTCGCCCCCTGCGGGTTCACTGAGCCGTTAAGAGTGGCTGAAAACGCAGCCACCTGAGTCGCCGGATTGGTTGTGACGACCGGAGTCGGGGTGGGTGTGGCAGCGGGTGTAGGGGTAGGTGTAGGTGTCGGCGACGCATTAACTACCATGACGGTGCCGACCATGCCGCAGCATCCACCGTGCACAGTGCAGTAGTACGGAAACGTGCCGGCGCTATTGAAGGTGTGAGTGAAGCTCGCTCCCTGGTTCAGAATTCCAGAATCCCAGAGGCCGTTGGGCATCCCCGGGGACCCTGACGTTGTGCTGTGGCCGCTCGAACCCCACGTCCACTGCACCTGATCGCCAGGGTGAATCGTGACTGACGAAGGTGAGAAGACCAAACTGCCGTTGGGGCCAACAGTGACGGTGAACGTCGTTGCCCTTGCCGGCTTGGGATAACCGATAAGCGAAACAGCCGCTGCCACGACTAGTGCAAAACGCCAGGAAGATATTTTCATCGCACCTTGTTGGTAGAATTCAGCGAACGAGCGCCGTGAAAGTGCAGTCAATTTGCCGCTGGCTGCAATCTCGCAAAAGTAACGCAGCTGTTACCTCATATGCGAGGCCGGCGGCACGGACGGCTCTCACGGAGCGCTGCTACACCGCATATCTGCGCTGGGACAATCAGCCTCTCCGTTGCAAATTCGTCCCGCGGCGAACGGGAATTTTGCCCTCGGGGCGGCCGATGGTATAGCCTACGTGACGAATCGTGTGAATCAGCGGAGGCTCACCGAGTTTTTTCCTGAGCCGGCCAATGAACACCTCAACCAGCTTGGTATCGTATTCATGCGCGTGCTCCCATACGCGTTCGCACAACTCCGTGCGTGTGAACACGCGGCCCGGTTCCCGCATTAGCACCTTTAACAACATCAACTCGCGTGGAGAAAGCTCGATACGCTGCGTGCTTCGATGAACGTCGTGCGTGGATAGATCGAGCGTGACATCGCCGACGCGCAGACAGATTACCGGTTCCTCCGGATACCTGCGCCCGAGTGCGCGGACGCGCGCGACGAGTTCACGCATGGCAAATGGCTTCGGCAAATAATCATCGGCCCCGAGCTGCAAGCCGGTCACTCGATCTTCGACGGCGCTGCGCCCTGTCAGCAACAGCACACGACTGGCAAGATGTTGCTCGCGCAGGCGCCCTAACAGTTCGAAACCATCAATGCCAGGCAAGCGAACATCGAGCACGATCAGATCAAAAGACCCTTTGCCCACTTCCTCCAATGCGGCTTCACCACTGTGAACGGTTTTCGGATCATGACCGTCCTCGGTCAATTCTGCGGCGATTTGCCGCGCCACGGAAAGCTCATCTTCAACGATCAGGATTCTCACGAGTTTATCGGCAACATTGGATCATTAGAACCGGACCGTAAACTGGGCAGCCAGCAAGTGGTTGTCCTGGCCCGGAGCAGTGGTTTCATGCTGGTAACTGTATTGCAATTTTAGCTGCACGTGCGTGGTGAGACGGTAGGTAGCAGCGACGTCGATTCTGCCAAGGTCTGGACTCCAGTGTTCGTTTCTGCCGAAGCCATTATTGATTGTGTTGAATAGTTGCTGGTTCCACCGAACAGCACCAAACAGCTGCGGCGTAAATTTGTATTTCGCTTCGACGTAATAAGCAAACGTGTCCGCATCTCCCACATTCGGGACTTCAAAACGCGCTTCATAAAACTCGGCCCACAGTTGCAGGTGATGCCATGCGAAGCTGATGTCTTGTCCAAGAACAAACTCTCGATAGTCACTGATGTCCCGACCGGGCGGCAGCGACGATTCTGCTTCACGCCGAAAATATGGGCCCTCGCTACCCGAGAAGCCGAAATTCCAAGCTTCGTTAGGCCGGAATCCGAGCCGGCTGCTAAAAGTCGGATTTTCAAAGCCATTCTCGGTAATGTACCAGGATTCGGGACGCGAAGAGAGTGACGAATTCTTCATTTCGACGGCGTAATCGAACCGACCCAATCGGCCGGAAACAGAAATCCCGCTGGCGTAGTCCGGTCCCCAGATCACTGGATTGAATGCATACTTTCTCTGGGAGAAAGGTGCATAGATGAAATACAGAGGCGAATAGGGGGCGTACTTGTCCTGAATGGCAGTCACATTTTCATATACCAACGGCGCGCTAATAAACGGATTGTCCCATGGTAAGTGTCGCGGGACCCAATTGCCGACGACGGTCGCGAATTGGCCGACCTGCAATGTAAAACGGCCGTCCTGCCATGGCGTAATTCGAAGCGCATACTCGTCCAAACGAACGTCGGCGCCGTGGTCGCTCGGATCGAACCCGCGATCGAGTCGCGCTTGGGCGAAGAAATACACTTGCGAGCCGACCTGCGCGTCCAGAAACAGCGTAAGACGATAATTGAAAAGGTTGTCGATATTCGAGTCGATGAGACCGGGCGCGGGCTGTTGGAAATTATAAAATTCCAGATCGACTGTGCCGCTCAATCGCGCGCGAAAATTATTCTGAAATCCAGGGATCGTCAGTGCGCTATCGAGCCGGTCGAGACTATCATCGATGTCGAAAGCGCACGCCGTGCACGCGAAAATGCACAGGCTGAAGATCTGCGCCTTCATATAACTTCATTAACACCATTTGCGGTGGAAAAGCGCACTTCGAATTCCGTCCAATCGCTTTCCGAACGCACCAGGCGCAAATCGCCACCATGCAATCTGGCCAGTTCGCGCGCCAGGTTCAGGCCGATCCCGTGCCCCGACGCGGCCGAGGGGCTCGAGCTGTGATGGAACCGTTCGAAAATGTTTTCGCCCGGCGGAATCGTACGACCGGTGTTTCCGATCATCAGCACGACGTCGCTGCCGTTGCCATGCGCACGTACGCGAATCCGTCCACCGGCACGATTGTACTTTCGCGCGTTCTCCAGAAGATTTTGCACGATGAGGGATGTGTAGCGTTTCTCTCCCGCCACAAAAAGCCCGCCCGGAAATTCCTTTTCAATCTTCACGTCCGGGGAATCAGGCAACGCGCCAAGGTCGTCAAGCCATTCATCGACGAGCTGGCTAAGATTCACGGATGTCGATGCGATTTGCAGGTGACCGGCATCCATGCGCGACAACAAAAGCAAATCATCGATTACACCGGTTAGCCGACGTGTCTGATGAAGCAGAGTGGACAACTCTTCGTAGACTTCCGGCTTAAATCCTTCGCGTTCCAGCAGTGATTCGAGACCGATCCGGAGGACCGTCATGGGGCTTTTCAACTGGTGTGACGCATCGGCTGAGTATCTGGTGGACCGCTCCAGTTCCTGGGCGGTGGACGCTAGCGCGGCCTCGGCGCGTTCGCGTTCTGCGCGATTTTCTTCCGAATCGAGCGCGAGTTTCTTCACTGGCGCGGACATGCTGCGCGCCACGAAATGGCTTGCGACGAATCCGCCTAACAAGAGAAGCGCGCCAGCGACGCCAATTTGCCAGCGAAGACGATGCAGTTGTGCCGTCCACGAGGCGAGGGGATACAAGCAAATTTCGTATGCGGGTGGAAACAGCGACCCCGAATTGAGCCGCTTATGAAACAACAGCTGAGGCACGCCTGCCACTTCCACGCGAAAATAGTTTTGCTCCGAATCAGAATTAGCGAGCGCAGGCGTTACCTGTTGGTTGAGGGAATCTTGTGCGGAAGGCGCCAGCGCGGGCAGATGCAGGTGGCCATCAACCCAAATGCCACTTTGCATTCCGGTGTTCTTGTTTTCGAGCTCAAAAGGCTTGAACCCGATCACGAGCGCTGAAACCAGATCCCCGGTGTCGGTCGAGAAGATCGGCACGACTATCACTTCGTGGATGGCGCCAGCAGACTGGATATACCCGATCTGTCGTTTGTCGGGCAATTTTTTGAGCGAAAGTTGAGCTTCTGTTGCTGCGTCGAGTTCTCCTACATCCGAGGGATTGGGCGGCTTGATTACTGCGCCCGTGTCGTCGAGAAAGCGATAAAATCTGGCGTGGAGAGATTGTGCTGCTTGCTCTGGTGGCGGTTCCTCGCCTTCCATGAGATCGCGCAACTCATCCTTCGCGCTCGGATACAGCAGATCGATTGCGTCGTCCTCGATCGCGGCATGAATCCGCGGCTTGGCGACGAGCGCGTTGCAGAGGTCCGTGAGCGCGGCGTGGCGCAGTTCCTCGACATTGTGCATCGAAGAAAGCTCCGTCTGAAATGTCTGCTGCAGGTTTCGCTGCGCGTCGGCGGTAACCTTGCGCTGTGCCAGATAAAACCCGAGCGCAGTCACCGTTGCTACGATTACCATTATCGCGGTGAACAATCGGGTGCGAAAGCTGGCGATCTCCCTGCTTCTCGTCGCACCCCCGGCGCTCATGGCAAATCAACGTGCAGCGTTTGACCGTTCTTCAACTCGATTGGCTTTTCACGCGTAGTTCTGCTGTCGATCCACGCCTTCAGTGTGTAGCGACCTGCCGGAAGGTTATCTAATCGAAAGCGGCCAGCCGTGTCCGACATCACAAAGTGCGGCGTGCTCAATACGAGGATCAATCCGCGCATGTGCTCGTGAATGTCGCAACGCAGAGTCACCAGGCCCGGTTGGTCGAACGTTACCGAAGGTATCGGCCGTTCCTCCGGGCGATAACGCCCGAGATCAAATCGCTTGGCGGGCGAATAGGAAAAGATGTTGTGATACTGGTCATCCAGATTTGGGAATTGTACTTTGGTTCCCACTTCTATCGGCAGCAGCGCTGGAACGAACGTCAAATCCTTTTGCTCGACTTCTTTTGTTGGCAACGAAGCTGGTCGCGAAAAATTGCCCTCAAGATAGATCACGGCCAGCGGCGGCTGCGTAGAAAGAACTCCGGCCCTTGTCACGATCTCGTACCGTTTTGCTTGAACCGGCGCCGCGCGCGATTTCGGAAGCTCCACGCGTCCCTCGACAGCCGCTCCCGCTAAAAGCGAAGCGGGAATAACAGATAAAGCTGCATTTAACCACAGCAATCCCTGCGGGCGCATTGCTTGCTAGTTTAACAGGCCTTTACCTGAACGGAAGTACGGGAACGAAGCGCGGGCTACGCGATGCCCGCTAGCCCTTGGGTTTAGCAGCCGCCATCGCAGGTAAGGTGAAGAAAATTGTGGCAATCAGACTCCAGAAAATGCCGATGGCGCACGCAATGCCTAGTCCAGTGAGCGCTGGGTTCCGCGCCAGAGCGAGCGATCCGAAACCGCTGATCGCTGTGAGTCCTGCGAGCAAGACCGGTTTCACCACACCGGCTACATCATGCTGGATGTCCTGAGTCTTTTGCCAGACGAGCACGACGTAGATTCCGTAATCCACGCCGATGGCGAGCACGAGACGGAACGAGAGCACGTTGAGCAGATTCAAATGGATGTTCAGCAGTTTCATGGTAGCGATCATCGCTCCAATCCCGAACACGAGTGTAATAATCTGAATCAGCCATAGCCGAACATCGCGATACAAAATGGCCAGTAATGAGATGTCGAAAATGGCCATCAACGCGCTGATGATCAGGAGTTGATGGTGCGACCACGGTTGGAGATCGGCGAGCACGTAGGTCCAGCCCGTGAGAATCAAGGGGACGCCAGGGACGGATAGACCGTGTTGCAGCTCCTGGCCTTGCTCGTGTGTTGTGAGCGGTTCGTTGAGCATTACAAATCCAGTCGTGAGCAACGGGTCGTGCCCGAAGTAGCGGTCGATCAAAAACCACCAGCTCGATGATTCAGGTAATTGGGTCCGCCAATTCGGCAGTGGCACGCCGGGATCGGCGATGCGTTGTAAATCGTCGAGCAACGCGAACGCAGGAGCAAAGGCTTCTACGCTGAATCCTTCGACCTCGAGAGTTTCGGTCAATGTTTGGTGTGCCGTCTGAAAATCTATACCGCGCAGACGATCGCGATTTCGTCCCATCCAGATCGGCGATGGACAAAGTGCCGCGGGCGTGGAGAAACCCTTTATCTTTCCGGCTGCCTGGAATTCACGCCAATGTGCGGAAATTTTTTGCCAGTAGTCATGTAATTCCTGCGAGTTTGTCGCGCGAACGATCGCGAGCACCGGTTCCCAGCGGACCGGCATTTTTTTCATGATTGTTTCGAGCGCCTGACCTGCGCGAATGTTTTTTGGTTGGAGTGAACGCGTGCTGGTTTCGAATTCGAGCGGGGGAACGGGTGAAAAGCCTATGGCAGTGAGCAGCAGCAAAACCGCGCAGGAAAACATCAGCATCGGAACCGGTCTCCGCACAATCCCGCGGACATATCTTGCTACCAGATCAAAGAGCCAATCGTGTTGTAGCACAGGCATCTTGCCTGTGCGGCCAGTAGGCGTCTCGCCTGCTGGTAATGGTCTCATAAACTCACCGCTTGCCGGCATTCGCTCACCGGCAGGCAAGATGCCCGCCGGCCCCACAGACAAAATGTCTGTGCTACGGCGATCGTCGGGGACAAACAAAAATAAAATCGAGCACATGAACAGGCCGGCAACGAAAATGCCAATCGCAATCAGAACGCCGAGTTCGGAAAAACTCATTGCGCCACTCAGCACCAGGGCGAGAAATCCTACTGCTGTCGTGAGCGCGCCAAAGAAAACAGCCCGTCCGAGTTTTGCTACTGAAGTGGCGATGGCTTGCTGATGCGGTTCGCCATCGGCGCGCGCCTGGTGATAGCGTCCAATTGTGAGAATCGCGAAGTCAACGCCAAGTCCGACGAGAATGGCGCAAAAGCCAACACTGATCATGCTTAGCCGCCCGAAAAGAAGCTGTCCTGCAGTTAGCGCTACCAAACACGAGAGAAGAAGGCAAAACGCCATGCCCACCAAAGGCAGCCATCGGCGAAACCCAGCGAAAAAAATCGTGCTCACGAGCACGACTGAGCCAAGCAATGTCGCGACGACATCGTAGCGCATGCTCAACGAAATTTCGGATACAAACGCCGAGCGCCCGGTCACGAGGGTTTGCAGCGGCTGGCTGCCGTCCCAACCTTCGGCTGCGGTTTTGCGAAATTCGTTCACGCGCCGCATCAAGTGCTGGGAGTCAAACGCGCTAATCGAAGCTTGATTTGTTACCACGAGAAAGATTCGCATCGTGCGATCCGGTGAAGTAAGCGGTTGTTCCTGTTCGATCGCGGTGCTTTGGGCAAAAGGTTTGAGCGCGGGCGCGATCAATCCGAGCGGATCGAACGAAAGCTCGAACTGCGGCCGGGGCGATCCCGCTTCGATCTGCTGGCGCAAGCGACGAAGGCGATCGCGAATTTTGTCCGGTTGCAGGATCGACATTGCCTCGTCGAAAGCGCCGGGCTCCAAGTTGAGAAGCAACGGGACCGCGATCGATTGCAGATCGCGAACGCCATCCGCAGTGGTCATGGGCGAACCTGCGAGCACGCGTGCGCACCATGTTTGTTGGTGCAACCGTTCCGCAAACACCGCCGCGAATTCCTCCAGTTTATCGACATCCTGCGGATCGCAGACAAGCGCGAACGTCAGCTCACGTGTCTGCTCAAAATCGTGATCGTAGATTTTCAGGCCCTGGACCGACGGAAATTTGCCCGGCAAAACATTGAAGATCTCAGAATCCAGTCGCAAGGATGTAAAAAGAATGGCGATGCAAACGATGGTCAGCACAGCCACACCACACCAAACCAGCGCGCGACGCTGTGTGATGGTTCGGGCGATGAAATCGCTGATGCGCATGAGCAAACCACCATTCAACACGAATCGGCGTGCAGATGCCAATGTTCGAGCCGACCGCGTGGAGCCGGCGCGGCCTCGCGCCGCAGGCTACGGCACGAGGGCGGGCCGTCTCCAGTTGTAGCGTCCGCTGTCCTCAGCCGATAACCGGGCTCAAAAGCGGAACAGAAAAGTCTCGCCGCCGCTGACGTATCGCAGCGTCTTTTGATTCGGCGCGCGAAGGAATTGATCGCGCAACCCGAGCCAGCCGTGCAGTTGTGGCGGCGCGTGTGATGTAGGCCCAGACCAACGCTGGTTCGTGAAGCTTGCGTTGAATTCCGAAAACTCCGCATCTTGACGGAGGGATAACAATGTGATCCCTGGGCCTTTCGACACCGTCAATTCAAAATCGCCTGCCTTCGACAAGCGAACTATTGCCTCGCCGATCAGCGTCGCCTTGGCTGTCCGATACATGAGTTGGCCAGTTTTGGTCTGCCATCCCGCAGCCGGCTCGGAGAATTGATGCTGTGAGACGGATGCGCAACTTGTTAGGCCAACAGCGGTGATAAACAGAAGACTTGTAGCCACGGCCCTCTCGGCCGCAAGAGAAGTCATGACACAACGCCAGCGGTTTGAGGCGATTCCGGCGCTTCTTCGTATTTCTTCGGCGCGAGGGTGAGCTTCGGCGCAATCGGGTGGTGGCGTTGGAGCCAAACCAGAAAATAAAATACCCACATGCGCCAGCGAATCGGGAAACTGTTGCCCACATTTCCGCCAAGCACTGCGTTTACCGCAGGAGCGAGACCGAGCACACTGCGCGGTGCGAGGAAAACTTCGATGAACTCCTTCGTGTACCACGCATTGACGAATCGAAGATAGACGTCCATCGCGCGGTTCACTGATCGCTCGTATCGCGCGAACAAACGTTTTGCCTTGCGCGGATGATCAAGCACATCATTCAGCGCGTCGGCGCATTTTTCACCGCTGAACACCGCAAGAAAAACGCCACTGCTGAAAATCGGGTCGATGAATCCGGCTGCATCGCCTGTAAGCAACCAGCGATCGCCGTACAAGCGTGTGGTTCGATAGGAGAAATCCGCTTCGACATAGACCTTCGAGACGCGCTGTGAGTTTGTCATCCGTTTCGCGATAGTTGGCTGTTCCGCCAGCGCTTGCTCGAGAAAATCTTCTGCGCTGAGCTTGGATTTCCGAAAAGTTTCACTGTCCAGAACTACTCCGACGCTTGTTCGCTCACCGGTGAGTGGAATCAACCAGAACCAACGATCAACGGCACGAATTAGAACTGTCAGCGTGCCGTCAATTCCTTCCCGACGCCACACACCCTCGTAATGCGCGAAGATCGACAGTTTTTGAAGGTGATCATAGGTCTTCTTGATCTTGAATTGCCTTCCGAGCACGGACGTGCGTCCGCTGGCATCGACAAGGTAACGCGCCTGGATTGAATTAGCCGAGCCGTTGGATCGCACCGACAGATCGACGCCGTCACTTGAGAACTCGACTGCTTCAACCTGGGTCTGCTCGTGCACTTCCGCGCCGGCCTCGGCCGCATGATCCAGCAGCAGCTTGTCGAAATCACCGCGTGTCACCTGGTAAGCGTGATCGGTTTGCGAACGATAGCCGTCCTTAAAGTAAAACTTCGTTCCAGTGTCGGAGCACGCGCCCATGATTTCGCCGCCGTATTTTTTTAGGAACCCGGCGCTCGAAAATTTTTCGTGCAGCCCGAGCCGGGTAAATACCTTCATGCTGAAAGGCAAAAGCGACTCCCCGATGTGAAAACGCGGAAACTTTTCGCGCTCGAAGAGAACCACGCGACGTCCGGCGCGCGCGAGCAGCGCCGCGGCCGTGCTGCCTGCGGGTCCGCCTCCTATGATCGCGACATCGTACATGCTGCTGTCCATCGTGCGTTGAGTTTAGCAAATTATCCGGATTTTGGTAGAGACGCTGCGCTGCAGGCGTCCGATCCAGACGCCACAACGCGGCGTCAATTCGAATTTGTGGTAACCTTCAGTCAATATGAGCGCATCGTGGAGTAAATCAGTTCCTCGCTTTGCGTTGTCTTTCCAGAAGGGAGATCGAATCAAGAGAAGCCGAAAGAAAAGAAACGCGAAGGAGTGAGCCATCTCCCAAGATGAATGCGACCGCTGTTTCCACAGGGGCAACCGCAACGAAAAGCACGCTGGTTTGGGGCATGCGGCCAGTACATCTCGTTCTGTTAGGTATCGTCCTGGTGACGTTATTTCGACTTTGGTACGTTCGCTGCATAGACCTTGTTCCTGACGAAGCATATTTCTGGGTCTGGTCGAAACATTTTGCCCTTTCCTACCGGGATAAGGGTCCCTTGGTTGCTTGGACCATCGCGGTGGGTACGCACTTCTTTGGTGACACGGTATTTGGTGTCCGCTTTTTTGCGGTCCTCCTCAGCACCGGTACCGCATTTCAGTTGTTTCGGCTTGCGGAACGATTGTATGACGATCGTACTGCGCTTTGGTGCGTTGGCGTCGCGGCGGTAATTCCACTGTTCGCGGTTGGATCCATTCTGATGACGATCGACCCCCTGAGTGTATTTTTTTGGGCTTGGGGCACGAATCTGTCGTGGTCGGCTTTCGAAACAGGGAAAATGCGCTACTGGGTGCTTCTTGGACTAGCCGTAGGCGTCGGCTTCCTCGCAAAGTTCATCAACGCAGTCGAGCTGATTGGGGTTGCGCTGTTCCTCTGCTGGTCGAAGCCACACCGGCATTTCCTTTTCAGTTGGCAAAGTCTGGCAACGCTATGTGCGTTTGTGGTAACCTCGTTTCCAGTGTTTTGGTGGAATGTGGAGACGGGTTGGCTCCATCTTCAGGCACTGCACGAACGGAGTGGTATCCAGCACTCTTTCGGTATTCATCCCTGGCAATTCCTCCAATATCTGGGCGGAATTCTTGGGGTGGTCTCGCCGCCGATCATCGTTGGCATGTTGGTCGCCGCGATTGGACTCTGGCGCCTCGAAGGCGATCAAGCGCGGGTTAAACACCTCTTGAGCCAATTCTTGCCGGTCCAAGTCATGTATCTTCTTCTTGGCCTGAACAGCAAAGGAGAACCCAACTGGATCGCGCCGTCGCTGATTACCGGAATTGTAATGCTTGTGGTCTTTTGGCGGCAACTGATGGCCCGGAATCCAACATGGCGCTGGGTAATCTGGTCCGCACTAGGCCTGAGTTTCGTTGCAACGCTCTTCCTTCACATCGTAATTTTTGTTCGACTGCCTTTGAAGTATGACCCATTGCGCCGCGCCGAGGGCTGGTTGGATTTCGCCAAGCACGTAGAGAAAGCACGCCAGGAGACTCATCCTGACCTGTTGATTGGTAATGACCGAGTACCCGCCAGCATGATGGAGTTCTATCTGCCAGACCATCCTATCGCCTATGTACAACCCGAACCTTACGGCAAAAGCCAGTTCACGCTCTGGCCGGGCTATACAGTCAGACATGGAACACGGGCACTCTTTGTTACTGTTGGAAAGGCGGGATTGCCGCAACAAATGACGGACGACTTCAATCACTCGCAATTGGTTGATGATTTCTGGTCGGAACACCGCGGCCGACCGACTACTCATTTCCGAATCTATTTCCTCTTCAACGGCTGATCGGCGGAAGCTGTAGGTGAACGGCTACGGGTGGATAGAAAAAGTGTCTTTTCGTTAGGTTTGCGCGATCGTTGAAATGCCCTTGTACCTTGGTCTGTTCGGCCGCAGTCAGTTTCCGTCGCCCCCGCAATCCAGCCATCCCCCAAAACGTCCCAGCAGAAAAATCACCGATGCGGGCGTCTGAATAGGGACTCGTAGATCGGGTTATGAAGAAAAACCCGAGCTGTGCTAATCTCTATAACAAGAGATGAAATTGATTGATCGATTTGTGAGCCGTGAATTACTGGTCAACGTCCTCTTCGCGATCGCAGTGCTGAGCCTGGTGCTCGTTGTCGGAAATATCTTCCGGAAACTTCTTCCGCTGCTGGTGAACCACGACGTGCCGATTGAAACCCTTGTCGCATTTATCGCTTACGTGCTGCCGTTCTCACTGATTTTCACCATACCCTGGGGGTTGCTGACCGCGATCCTGCTCGTTTTCGGCCGGCTCTCCGCGGACAATGAATTGATCGCGTTGCGCTCAAACGGCGTGAGCGTCACGCGAGTCTGCATTCCGCTGGGAGTGATCGCGGTGATCTGCACGGTGATCTGTCTCTGGCTCAACGTGCAGGTCGCGCCGGCTGCGCAGGAAAAATTGCGCAGCACCATTTTCGATCTGGCGACGCGTAATCCGATGGCGCTTTTTGGCAGCGACCAGGTCATCGATCAGTTCCCGGGTCGGCGAATTTACGTTGGCAAAAAGGAAGGATACAAGCTTGAGAACATCACCGTGTTCGAGATGGACGACAGGGCGCTCCCTGTGAAAGTCACCTACGCCCGCACCGGAATGCTCGAAGCGGATTTGGCGAACAAACAACTCCTGATGCATCTGTATGGGGCTCGTTACCAGGAGCGCGACTCGAAAGACCCGTTCGACCTCCACAAGATCCGCGACGGCATCAACATGGTGGAAGGCACGTTGCCAATCAGCCTCGAGGAGCTATATGAAAAGGAGAAAAAGCGGCCATACCGCTCTGCCTTGTCAATCGAGCAATTGTTGGAGCAACTCAAGAGCGAGAACACACGGGAACGCAGCGCCAGCCGAACAGAATTAAACAAACGTTTTTCGTTTCCGTTCGCGTGCGTGGCGTTTGCAATCATTGGCGTGCCACTCGGTGTCACGGCGCATCGGCGCGAGACTTCGATCGGGTTTGCCATGGCTTTGATTGTCGCCACGACCTATTTCTTGTTTGTAATTATCGGCGATACATTGCGCGGAAATCCGCAAGCGCATCCGGAACTGCTCGTCTGGTTTCCGAATGTTCTGTTTATCGTGCTGGGCGTGTTTTTATTCCGCCGTCTCGCGCGGCAATGACCCCGCAAAGGTTGTAGCCGCGGCCCTATGGGTCGTTAGCCTGATGTGAACAGCACCGCCCCGAGGACCTCGCAGGGATTGCGATGCTCAGTCATGTCAGCAGTCCGCTCGCGAGATCAGCTGGCTTACCTACCTGCTCACGATTGGGCTCGTAGTGTATTTCGTCTTTGTGCGAAGCCGAATGGGCTAGCGCAGATTCAGGCTTCCCCCGGGTCCGGTCGGAGCGAGAGCGAAGGTGCCCTGGCGGTTTTAACTGCTCCTCGTCGAAACGTCGGAATCCGCCAATCGAGCGCATCCCAGAAGTAGAGAGCCACACAAACAAGCACCAGGACCGATGCGTACGGCCGAATGGTGTGCAACACGTCAATCGCGCGCAGCGTCGCATCGAGCTTCTTATCGACCAACATCACGTGGACGATCATCGCGGTGCTCGCGGCCGAGATTATGAAATGAACGATGCTCAAACGCATGTTCACGCCCAGTGCGACAGCACTGACAACCGCGCCCCACACGAGATAGCGCTCGTGCATTTGACCGAGCAGCGCGAACATCAGTAACCACGGTGCCGTTATCGCAATCAGCACACGTGGATCGCGATTTCGCAGATGTCGCGCCGCGGCGCGGGCACACAGCGCCACTGCGCCCAGGAAAAACAGCCGCAACGCCCAATGTAGCGTGAGATGAAAGTGAACCCACCCGACATGAGCTGACAGCAAGTTATCTTTTAGGGACCAACCAGCCGTGGCGAGCAGAGATGCAAGATTGTAGCACGAGCTGATGAAAAGATACGGGTAATGCTTGGTGCCGTAGAGAAAACCGATCTCAAACCACGCGAAGCTGCCGCCGGTGAATGCGCCGATTACAAACGCGGCGCAGCCAAGAATTCCAGCAAGCCACGCGCCTTTATGCGGCAACTTGTATCGCAAGGCAACGAAGAGACTGGCACCAGTTACAACAGCGAATGCGATCCAAGCTTCGGGCCTTCGCAGAAGCCATGGTGAAACTATCAGCGCCGCGGTCGCTGTAAACCCGGCTAGCAAGCGCAGCGCGCTAATCCATCTTTTTTGCCATAGTGGCCAAAGGACAAAAAACGGCGCCACGAACAACAGCTGCCCTTTGAGCATTGCGCCCAACGCCAGTAAACATCCGCACCAAAACCAGCGATTTTTTACAGCGGCGAGCGCCGCGAATAGATAAAATGGCAGGATCCAGACATCCCACTGTGGCCAGCCGTGTGCATCGAGGATCATGGATGGCTCGAGCCATGCCACGCTGGCCGCGGAGAGACCGCAGATTGAGGCGCGATGTTCCCGCGATAACCAGGCCGGCCAGGTTGAGTGCGCGTGCAATGAGCGCTGCACACATAAGCGAACGAGGAAGAAAATCGCCGCGGCAGAAACCAGTTCGCACAACAGATTAATTTTGAGGAGGGGGTTAACAAGTTTCGGATGTTCGTTATCGATCCACGGATATTCATCGCGCACTTGTTTGCTCCAAATGGCCATGGTCAGGAGTCGCAGCGGCGGATAATCGAGGCCGTAATCGTTCTTGTACGCTTCTTGTTTTACCCGATCGTAGAGCGCCAGATATCCACGGAACAATCCCGTCCAAGAATTGGCAGAGGCGGTGTCGGGCGCTAACTCTCGCGCTTCTTTCAGGGTTTCCTGTCCCCAATAGAAAGCGTTGACGATGTCGTGCTGATAACGGACATGTCGCGTGTTTTCGCCGATCCAACGGCGGAGCTGAACGCCGCCCACGAAAAGCGTGAAAATGAAAAGAATCGCGAAGATGCGGAGGCCAACTTCACGCGCCCGCGCCGAAACTATTGAATTGCCCAAGAGCGATTGTGCGATCATTCCCCCCAAACAAAAAGACAACCCCGATTCGACAATTTCGAACAATTTGTGTTCGAAACTGTGTTTCGTCTAATCGCACTTCACCTCATCGGCAGTCGTATGGCGGCTGCGAAAACACTGCCGGAGTTTCAAGCACCGGGCTTCGACTACGGCGTGAACGTGTTGACCACAGTGTGCACAGCTCTCCTTGTGCCCTTCACCGCACTGTGCGCGACGTTCTTAGCGGTAATCGCCGTACCCTTCGCCACGTTCCTCGCCGTGCGAACAGGCCCGGCTTGAACGCTGCCAATGCAAACCCCCAGTGCGAGAAATATTGAAAACAACGCTTTCATGGTACCTAAAGCATCGTAGCCGGCACATCGAATGCGTCTATGTGTGCCCGAGATTGCGAGGCACATTTGCGTTGGGATGGGCTCCAGCGGTTCAATTGCTGGCAATTTGCTGGCAGGTCGACGTCCGTCCATGCGCAGCTCGTTGACTCCAGTCTTTGTACGAAAAGGCTATCAGAAAGCGTGATGCCGAGATTCACATTTGGCTAATTCTTTGGCGCAGTCGCCGCCTCCAATATCGATCTGGCTGCCCAGAAACGAGCTTAATTCGCGTGGTTATGGAACCACGCCATGAAACAGAGCAGTGGGTAAATGTGCTTCCGGTGATCTCGCCGCTCTTGAAAATGTTCGTCAAGGATTTGCCGGACGAAGCTGGCGTCGAAGAGGCCAGTCTCAGCGACGGCTGCAGGAGAACAGAGATCCTCGATGGTCTCTCGCATGTTCTGGTTCAGCCACGCCGCGACAGGCATCATGAATCCTGTCTTGCGCCGATCAATGATCTCATTCGGTAAGAGGCGCCGGACCGCTTGCTTCAAAACATACTTAGTCGTTAGGCCGCGCAATTTATCTGCGGGTGGAATCCGGGACGCGTATTCGACCACGTCGCGATCTAGAAAAGGCGCGCGTACTTCCAGCGAATGCGCCATGCTCGCGCGGTCCACTTTCAACAGGACATTGTCCTGAAGATAGAGCTTCATGCACAAGTATTGCAGCCGCTGAAAGTCTCCTTTCAACCCGCTCTGTCGAATGTGTGCCGAGATATCTTCGAAGGCATCCTCGCGCAAGAGACGTTGCTGTAAGTCGACGGACAAAAGCTGCTTTTTCTCCACGTTGCCGTAGCAGCCCATCCAGAGGAGGAAGCGCACTTCTGGCGAGAGCCCGAGGCCCTTCACGAACTGCTGCATGAGAAACTCGACGCTAGCGTAACGGTGCGAAACTGGCAGCCGTTGGATGAACGGACGGAACCAATCACGCCAACCGATGGGCAAGAACGAAAGGTTCTGCACCACCTTATGAGCCTGGAAAGCCGGATACCCTGCGAACAACTCATCCGCGCCATCTCCTCCGAGAACAACTTTAACATGCTGGGTGGCTAATCGACCAAGCGCGTAAGTCGGAATGATCGAGGCGTCCGCCAGAGGCTCATGGAGTGAACGCATGATCTGCGGAAACAGCTCCGCTGCCTGGCTCATAGTTAAAATCTCCTCGTGATGCTCGGTTCCGAAGATTTCCGCTATACGCCGTGCGTATGGAGACTCGTCATAACTCGGATGATCGAACCCGATGGAGAAACTGTGCAGCCGGTTGCCGGATTGTTGCGCTGCGAGCGCGGTGACAGTGCTCGAATCGACACCGCCGGAAAGAAATAAGCCGACGGGCACATCGCTGCGCAGCCGCTTCGTTACCGAGTCACGCAGGATGGCAAGCAGATCCTCGGCCCATTCGTCGACGTTGCGGTCGCTCACCGGGTTGTCGTCGAGCGGGATGTCCCAATAGCGATTCTTGCGCAGCCCGTTCCGATCGAAGAACAGATAACCGCCGGGTTCCAGCTTATGAACGTCTTCGAAAATCGTGTGCGGCGCTGGGATGTAGCCGTAGGTGAAATATTTGCTGACCGAGAGCGCGTTAAGGCGGCGATCGACCCGAGGATGCGCGAGCAGTGCTTTGAGTTCCGAGGCAAAGATTAATTCGCGGTCGCGGATGCAGTAGTAGAGCGGCTTGATGCCGATGCGATCGCGCGCCAGGAACAACCGTTCCTCATCACGGTCCCAAATCGCGACCGCGAACATCCCATTGCAAAGCTGCAGAGCGTCGACACCGTCGAGCACGAATTGATTCAGCAAAACCTCGGTATCCGATTGTGTGTGGAAAACGCATCCGCGACGTTCGAGTTCCGCGCGAAGTTCGAGGTAATTATAAACCTCGCCGTTATAGACGATGTGATAACGCTCGTCGTTGCTGCGCATCGGCTGTGCGCCACCCGCGAGGTCGATGATGCTTAGTCGCCGATGACCGAGCGCGATCCCGGGAGCGACGTGGAACCCTTCGCCGTCCGGACCGCGCGGTGTCAGCGGAGACGTCATGCGCCGGATCGACCCTGCGACGTCAGCGGACTGCGAGTGGAGTTGAGTGAACCCTGCAATTCCACACATGTTTCGCGAATCTCGTTTCTGCTGCCGTGGGTTTTAGCCTCGCGAATGTAGTGCCGCAGTGGTAACTAGCAATCGGTGGTTCACGAGAATGAGCATGGGTGCGTCGTCGGCAAAAAATTTTCTGGAGAGTTCGCGCACGGTTTGGGTGATCAGCGCGGTCATCCTCTGCTTGTTTGCCCTAACGAATCTGCCGTGGCAGTTGGACGATTACGACCAGGCGCAGCAGGCGTTTACTTCGTTCGAGATGATCAAGGAAGGCCACTGGTTCTTTCAGCGGACACCGCATGCAAAAATGATTGCGCAAAAACCACCCCTTGTTGGCTGGGCTTCAGCTGCGACCTTCGCGATCACGCGGTCGTGGGATATTGCATGGCGGCTTCCTTCGTTCCTGACGGCAGTGATACTGGCGACCATCTTGTTCCGCGCGGCGTTTGCTGCTTACGGAGCGGCCGCAGCCTTGATCGCCTTGGGTGCCTTTGGCCTGAATCTACTCAGTGTACGCCTTGCGACTTTGGTGCGGACCGACATGCCGCTGGCGTTGGTGCTCTTTCTATTGGGACTTTTGATCTGGCAGAAAATTCGTGCCGGCGAGAGGTGGCGACCGCGCGAGCGATGGGAAATGTTCGCTCTGCTCACTGCTTCCATGTTCATCAAGGGGCCGATCGTCTTTGCGTTTTTGCTTCCAGGCATCGTGGTGTTTCAATGGCTCGTCGGGAAACGGAGTGAGGCAAATGCATGGTGCGGCTGGTGGCCATGGATTGCGTCTCTCGCGTTGTTTTCAGTGTGGGTGATCTGCGGCATCAAGTTCGTCCCGGGCTTCTATGAGCAGGTCGTCATGAAGGAATTTCTCGGCCGGTTCAGCCAAACTGTCCATCGCCCGGAACCGGTCCTTTTTTATCTCCCTCACCTGCTGCAAAAATTCGCGCCGTGGAGCGTGCTGATCCTCGCACTCGGTGTGTTGTCCTTCCGTCGAACGCGCTGGGGAATTCGCAATCTATTTCGCCAGACAACGCCCGATATCTTGTGGCTGGTTTGCTGGAGCTTGGGCGGTTTGGTCGTGATGTCGCTGGTTCCATCGAAACGCGTCGACCGCATTTACCCGGTTGTGCCGCCGCTTTGCTTGTTGCTCGCCGCGCAGATCGCGGGCGGCTTTCGAATAAGGCAAACTGATGAGCGCGTCTTGCAATGGAGTGCTGCGGCACTGCTCTTCTCGATCGTGTTTACCGGCGGCTATACTGCCGCAAAAGTGCTGTCCAATTATCGTGACCACGCCGATCATCTCGAGGTTTTCAGCCGCGCAGTGAATGAACAGGCTGTCGCCCATCATTGGCGTTACGAAGTGATTTCCGGCGGCGGCGGGGGCTACGAAGGGATGCTGCTCTATTTGCAGAAACCGCGTTTCCTCAATCCGGATGAGGCGGTTCAGGATTGGAACGGCGGAGCGCTCGATGCCCTTGTGGTGCCCAAGGATAAAATATCGGAATTGATGCGCGAGTTGCAGAACGCCGCTATTGCGCCATTGCGGTCAATTGATCGAAAGAGCGATCCACAAATCGGATATTTCCTAGTCACGCGACGGAGCTGAATGGCACGAAATTTCCTGATCGGATTCTACTCCCATTCGCGGTCACGTTTCACGACGTTGTGAACTCCCTTAACCGGTTCGGCTCGACTCGAAGTATTGAGCACACTTGGTATCTGCGCCTCCGGTCGGCCTGAGAATGGTTACGGCGAAATAGGCTCGTTAAATTTTAAATTTTCGGATAGTAAGAAATCTCATGCCGTCGGAGCAGTCCTCAGACGTTAAATTTGAGATCGGTCATGTCTTGTTCGTCGATATCATGGGCTACTCGAAGTTGCTCATCACTGAGCAGAGCGAATTGCTGCGCAAGTTGACCGAGATCGTGCGCGAAACAGAGCAATTCCGCGTCTCTGAGGCGGAAGGCAAACTGGTGCGTTTACCGACTGGCGATGGCATGGCGTTGGTTTTTCGTAACAGTCCCGAGGCGCCCGTCCGATGTGCCTTGGAATTGAGCAAGCGGTTGAAGGCTCATCCTGAACTGAGGGTGCGCATGGGCATTCACAGCGGCCCGGTAAACGAAGTGGCCGATGTGAACGAGCGGGCTAACATCACCGGAGCTGGAATCAACATCGCACAACGAGTGATGGATTGCGGCGAGGCCGGACACATCCTGCTTTCGAAACATGTGGCGGATGACCTCGAACAATATCCGCAGTGGCGGCCGGACCTGCACGATCTGGGCGAATGCGAAGTGAAGCATGGCACCCGCGTTCACGTCGTAAATCTCTACACGGACGAACTGGGCAACCCGGAAGTGCCGGAGAAATTCAAGGACCTAGATGAGAGGACGAAAACGAGCCCGCCCATTTCCGGTCGCTCATTTTTTGAAGAACTCAAACGACGTCGCGTTTATCGCGTTGCTCGGCTATGCAGTTGCCGCGTCCGCAATCGTGCAGGTGGGGGGGACGGTGTTGCCCATTTTTCACGTGCCCGAGTGGTTGCAGCAGGTATTTGTCGTCTTGATTGCGATTGGCTTCCCAAGTGCACTCATGCTCGCCTGGGCTTTTGACGTTACGAGGGATGGAATTCAACGAACGTCGGATGTCAGCGATGTCCGCGTCTCATCGAGCGTGCAGCAAATTTGGGCGCTCGGGATCGCCAGCACTTTGATCGCTGCTCTGGCGCTTACTGGCTACTGGTTTTGGCATCCGTGGGCACGTCCAAGCGCCGCTTTGGGTCCAGCGAGCGGAGCGATTCCGGAAAAAAGCATCGCGGTGCTGCCGTTCCTAAACTTGAGCCGGGACCCCGACAATGCGTATTTTGCGACGGGTATTCAGGACGAAATCCTCACTCGGATCGCGAAGATCGGGGCGCTAAAAGTCATCTCCCGCATTTCAACGAAGCATTACCCCTCGCGCCCGGACAATCTGCCCGAAATTGCCCATCAACTTGGCGTGGCAAGCATTCTGGAAGGCAGTGTTCAAAGGGCTGCCGATCAAGTGCACATCAACGTGCAACTTATTTCCGCCGCGACGGACGAACATCTTTGGGCTGAGAGCTACGATCGCAAACTTGAAAACATTTTCGGTGTGGAGGCCGAAGTCGCGACGGCGGTCGCCGAAGCTTTGAATGCGAAGCTGACTGGCGCCGAGCAACAGGCGCTGGAGCAACAGCCAACAAACAATCCGGAAGCCTATGATGCGTATCTTCGCGCGGTTGCGCTATGGGCAGAGTCCGACACTATTGATGATGCATTCAAAGCGACTACGGCGTTAGATGACGCCGTCCGTCTTGATCCGAACTTCGCGGTAGCGTGGGCGCTGCTCGCCCAAATTCATTCGATCTGGTACTTCTGGATCGATCCGACGCCTGCCCGGGGCACCGCTGCGCAAAAATCCCTCGACACTGCGGTGCGACTGCGACCCGATTCGCCCGACGTTTAATTGGCACAGGCCTATTATCAATTTTGGGTTAGGCGCGATTTTGATGGAGCGCGACGGAGTCTAGAGCTGCTCCAAAGGAGGTGGCCGAACAATTCGGATATTGCGGAGACACTGGAACAAGTCGCTATACATCAAGGACAATGGGATAAGGCCCCAGCCTATATAAACCGGGCCATCGGACTCAATCCGCGTAATCGCGACCTTCGCACCGAAGCCGCCTGGGCCTTATATCGAGCAACGCGCGATTTTTCGGGCGCTTTAAAGGCTTATGACCAGGCACTTGAAATTTGGCCCGATGATAAGAACCTGACTGCCGGCAAAGCTTCGGTGTTTCAGTCTTTAGGCGAGCTTGATCGGGCGGACGAATTGCTGAAGCAACTTCGTCCGGCGGCAAAGGATTGGCTCGTCGTCGCAACCATTTGCGATCAGGCCAAATTACGCCGTCGCTATTCGGATGGTATTGCCATCTTGCGAAGCTTTTTGAATCAGGCCGACTCATTATCGGCGGTCACGACCCAGCACCTGCGTGATAGTTATCGGAGAAGCCTTGCCGACTTGCAGAGACTGTCGGGGGATCTGGCCAATGCGAACGTCAGCTATGCCCTAGTTCGCGAGGAGCTTGAACGAAAGTTGACAGAACAGCCGGACGACGCTGATTCAAATTCAGCACTTGCTACGGTGTATGCAGGGCTTGGGGACAAACAGCTCGCGACTAGGTACATTGAGCGAGCAATCAGTCTCAGATCCGCAGCGGAGGATGCTTTCTTAGGGCCGGCTTATGAGGAGACACGCGCACGAATCGCGGCCCGTTTTGAGCAAAAGGATGTCGCGATTCCCATTTTGGAACACCTTCTGAAAACTCCGTACGTGGAATCAATTACGCCCGCGTTATTGCGACTCGATCCAGATTTCGATTTGCTTCGCGGCGACCCGCGGTTCGAGAGACTCTGCGAGGAGTCTCCTTCGCAAACCTCCAAATAAACGACTGAAACTTTCCAAGTGAACAGAGGTCGGCGTTCAGAAGCTAGCCAGCCCATATTTTCCACTTTGAAGGTAACGGGATGACTTTGGTCGCATGCAGTTGCTCGTAATCGTCGAGCGCAGGGAGAATGACTAGCGCACCTTTCGCGTAAGCTTCATGCACGGCGCCGGAACGTCGCGCGTACTATGAACTTTTGTACGAAACCGGCGCCGCTCAGACCGATGCTCGTTTTGCGAGGATGGGCCACGGCAGCCAACCGAGATCGAGTGCTAAATTGTGAAGTCGTCGTAAATAGTGCGCCACGCAATTTCCGTGGGCGTGGATAACAGCGAGGAGATCTTCGCCAGTCGTTTGGACGAGCGGTTTGTTGCGAATGGGATCGTAGGCTTTGCTGCGAAAACCTCGGGCGCACCGAAGCTGTGTAGATGGAATTCCATGCGTTGACATTTCATCCATTACCGCCTGCCACGTTCGCCCCGCCATTTTCGGATCGTGGGCCGCCAGATAGGCACGAGCAAGATTCAGATTTATTGTCGGTTGCCGATGCGATTCGTTCATCGCATTTAACAACCGTTCAGCTTCGCGCCTGTCAGTTGTGCGAAGTGTCCCCTGCTTTTTCGAATTGTTTTCCTGCCAGTAAAAAACGCCGTTGTGCCGGCGATAGATTCGGTATTTGAGTTGCACGTTTTTCTCCATGTTGAGGAGAATGAACGCGCCGAATTTTTCCGTTAGCGAGTAGTGGCGGAGTTGCAGCAGAGTTGGTGCGAATTGTTCCCTCGCCCTTCGTTCTGCTGGCAAATCTGCTGGCATTTCTCGTTTTCCCGTCCTGCCAGCTGGAGAAAGCGCTCGTCGTGAGCGGTTTAAAATTTGGCTCCAGCGGTAGGATTCGAACCTACGACCAATCGGTTAATCCCGACTGTGTCGGGACTCTACCACTGAGCTGCTGCTTCGATCCAACAACCGATTTTTAATCAGACGCGCGGATTTCCAGGATTTTATTTGGCGCTCGCGTTGCATAGCGTTTGAACGATCGGCGTATTCTTCCGACCAGGCCAAAATCCACGGACCGTTTTTCCGTGTGAACTTCCCCATGATTTTGTCGGTGCGATTATGATTAGCGACTCGGTCTGCAAGATTATCTGTGTGGCCGATGTAGAAACGGCCCGCTGGATTTTGAAGAACGTACACCCAAAACATAAAGATTGGCTCCAGCGGTAGGATTCGAACCTACGACCAATCGGTTAACAGCCGACCGCTCTACCACTGAGCTACGCTGGATCGCTTTAGGTGACGCGGAGCCTACTCTTGCTTCGCCATTCGTTCAGGGCAAGCGCCGCTTTCGGTACAAAAGAAAAGCTGGTCGCGCAGCAGTCCTCGAAGAAATTGGTTGCGGGGGCTGGATTTGAACCAGCGATCCCGCAGGCGCGGGATTATGAGCTCACTCGCGACAGGCCAACCATTCGATAAAATCCATCGCCTCCTTTTTGTCTTTTGAGCAACAATTCAAGTTTTCGAGCAGATGAGAGGTTCATCTCTGCGCTCTGCCAAACCAAGGTCCAGGGCCCCTTCCTGCGAGTCCATGTGGAGCCACCCACATTGTGCTGATTAATTCTTCGGACAACATCCTCGGACAAGCCGATGTAAAACTTTCCCTCACGGTTTTGGATGACGTAAACTCGATACGGCATCGCAGCTGGAAGAAATTGGTTGCGGGGGCTGGATTTGAACCAGCGACCTTCAGGTTATGAGCCTGACGAGCTACCAGGCTGCTCCACCCCGCGCGATGAGAATACTTGGGGCGTCAACTTTCTGCAAATCCAAAAACCGTTTCACTTGGATCAAACGCATTTGTCTTTCGCCGCATCGCGACTTCGTTGAATGGGTGAGCGGGAAAATTCTTGTTGGCACGGCGAGTTGGTCGGACCCGGGTTTTGTGGAGCGCTGGTATCCGAAGAAACTGCCGGCAGGCGACCGGTTACCTTGGTATGCGCAGCATTTCGATTTGGTTGAGGTAAACTCTACGTTCTATTCCGCGCCGGAACCGAGGATGGTGGAGCGCTGGTGCTCTGCAACGCCTGGTGACTTCACGTTCGATGTAAAACTGCACCAGCTGTTTTCGTTTCACTCGACACCCGCAAAGCTGTTGCCTCCCGATTTACAAAGCCGCGTGGAGACGGACGCGAAAGGGAAGGTCAACCCGACGCGAGACATGCAGGAGGCGCTGCTAAAAGTTTTTCTGCGTGCGACCGCAATCTTTCGCAGTGCAGGAAAAATGGGCGTGCTGCTTCTGCAACTTTCGCCGGCGTTTTCGCCGCGGAAACACGAGTTGCACGAACTCGAGCCGCTTATCCATATGCTGAATGGGCACGAGCTGGCGATTGAGTTTCGAAATCGGAACTGGGCGATCGGCGATCAACTGCAATCGACAATTGATTTTGTGCGGAAGCATGGAGCGATCTTGGTGAACGTGGACGCGCCCGCATCGGACCATTTCACAGTGATGCGATCAGATGTCGACGAAGTGACAAACTCAAATTTTGCATACCTGCGCCTGCATGGGCGCAACGCGAAAGCTTACATCACTGGTAAAACCGTGGCGGCGCGCTTCGATTACGATTACAACGAAAAGGAAATTGCGGAGGTCGCGCAGCGCAGCAGAAAACTCGCAAAGGAAGCGCGGGAGCTGCATGTGATTTTCAACAACAACAATCTCGATTATGCGCCGCGTGCGGCGCTTCGTCTACGCAAGGCGCTAGACCAAATCGTCACAACTCCGCCGGAAACCCCGGAATTATTCTAAACATGCGTGCAGTGCGATACGCATTCCCAGGTCTGAAATGCGAATGTCGCTCTGCTTTCTTGCGACTGGCGAACGCCCGTCGCATTTGCCATTTGTGAACGGCGTTGAGACGAAAGATCGATAGCCCCGAAAATCGACCCGCTCTTCAAATTCGGGAGGTGCGGCGCGACGAGGTCGATTTTGCGACGGCGCGCCCGGCCAGCGAAGGATGGAACCCTGGTCTGCACGACGCGAAGTGCTTTTATTACGTGGATCATCATGGCTTCTTAATCGGTCTGTTAAAAGGTGAACCAATCGGTTGCATCTCGGCCGTCTCGTACGAAGGCGTGTTCGGCTTCATCGGTTTTTACATCGTCGTGCCGGAACATCGCGGGAAAGGGTTTGGGATAGCCCTTTGGAGGCGAGCCATGCAGCGACTATGTGGGCACAATATCGGTTTGGACGGCGTGATCACGCAGCAATCGAACTACAACAAATCGGGTTTCAAGCTTGCTTATCGCAACATTCGGCATCGCGGCCACAATCTTCCGCGACCGGCGTTTGATAAACAGAACATCGTGCCGCTAAATCGGTTGAGATTTGAAGAGTTGGTTGCGTTCGATGCACGGTTTTTTCCAGTTCCAAGACCGCGCTTTCTTGAGCCATGGAATCGCATGCCGGACTCACATGCGCTCGGCTTTGTGCGGGGCGATCGCCTGGTCGGCTACGGCATCGTTCGGCGCTGTCAGGAAGGTTTCAAAGTCGGCCCGTTGTTTGCTGACAATGAAATGATAGCCGATCAAATCCTGCTTGGATTGAGTGAACGAGTGCCGGCGATTGAGCCAATTTTTTTGGACGTTCCTGAGGTGAACCCTTTGGCAATCTCGCTGGTTGAGCGCTACGGAATGACAAAAGTCTTCGAGACAGCAAGAATGTATACGGGCAATTTTCCGGATATCGAAATCAGCGGAGTCTTCGGTGTGACGACATTTGAGCTCGGGTAGGGATTAGTTCGAGCTCGCGCCGCGATCGCCCATTCCGCGTTTGCCCCAGACTTGAAAGATTCTTGGTAAACTGATCACCGTTTCGCAGTCTGCTGCCGCGTGATTCAATTCGATTAAGATTTGTTGCACTTCGCCTTCGCTGACAAGTCCTTCGACGGTCAACGCATCCGATATCCGCGACATGGTAAGTGCCGCCATTAATTTGCCTTCGCCATAAATGTGAGCGGGTTGGATCACATTGAGCTCGACCCCGGGCATACCGGCCCGGCGTAACATGGCTGGCAGTTTCGGTCCTATATTTGGATCGCCACCCCTCCGCTGTACCAACTCTTGATACAACTCAACGTACCGCTCATAGGCCACACAAGTTGGATAACAAAAGCTCCCTGCAAAATCAGTGTCCTCGATGACGACACTTCCTCCCGGCGCGCACGCCTTCACCATGGCTGCGAGACAGATATCCGGTTCGCTCAAGTGCGAGAGCAGAAAGCGAGCATAAGCTACGTCGAACTCCTCGTGCCATACGCACGCGCAAGCATCCTGCTGTTGGAATTCAACGTTGGTGATCTTCGCAGCTTCGGCATCTTCTCTTGCCAACGCGAGAATCTCCCTGTCTGTGTCTGTGCCGATTACGCGTCCTTCAGGTCCGACGACGCGAGCCATCGAGATCGCCACATGGCCGCCGCCACAACCGACGTCCAGGCATTTCATCCCTCTGATCAGACCGGCACGATCGAGTAGTTCCATAGTCGTCGGTAGCATCACGCGAGCGAGCAGATCGAGACGTTTTTTGCCTTCTTTGCCTCCGCGAATCGAGTAGCGGTGCGGCGCATCAGATGGAGCCATTAGCGTTTTGGTTGTAGCCGCGGCTGCTCATTGCGGCAAGCGGAACGAACTCCGCCGATTTCAAGCGGAGTCGAGCCGAGGAGCATCTTGCAGACTCAAATTTGTTTTGGTTTATGTTCGAGCCGTGCACGAGCCACATCGAGGGAGCGAGTCAGCTTACGAGGAACGGTTACCAAAACCACTGGCGCAGATGAAGAGTTGGTTGGTCGCCCATCACATGACGTTGATGACGATCGCCGACACGCCGCACTCGATAGCTCTCGGGTCAGCGATTGGAATTTTCTTCGGGTTCACTCCGCTGTATCCGCTGAAGACATTGCTGTCGATCGCCGTAGCATGGATTTTTCGCTGCAACAAGATCGCTGCGGCGATTGCGGTAACGCTGCACGATGTTCTGATCTGGGTAATGCCGGCAATCTATGTCGCCGAATACCATCTCGGGTGCTGGACCCTTCAGCGTCCGATGGCCCAACGCGTACATTTTCGCCATTTTGGTTTGCGCGATTACATGCACTGGCACGTGTTTTCGCGCGTCGTTTGGCCTGCCTTCTGGCCCGCTTTTATTGGTTCTCTCTTCCTGGCCGTTCCCTCGGCGATCATTGTTTATTTTCTCATGCGCCTGTTGATCAGCCGCGCCAGAACTCCGCAGAAGACTGAGTGAAGCAACACTGTCAGCGTTTGCGAATCGAAATGCGCCGATTAAGGTGCTGCCGTTCCGGGGATCTTATGCACTCACTACGTCGATTTCTGATCGTTTTGCTCGCATTTCTTGCGAGCGCCTCAGTTGTTCGTTCGGCGATAGCCGCGCAGGCATACCTTATTGCCGACGCGCAAACCGGCTATATTTTGGAAGAACAGGAACCGAGGAAAAAGCTGCAGGTCGGTAGCCTGACAAAAATTGCTACGGCATGCGTGGTGTTGGATTGGTCAGAAAAGAAATCCGGCGATCTCAATGGAGCAGTGACGATTCCGCCGGAGGCTTTTCAAGGGACTACTGAAAATAACGTCGGCTTTCAACCGGGTGACAGCGTCACGTTGCGCGATCTTCTTTACGCCGCGCTTGTGCAATCCGACAACATCGCAGCTTATACGCTGGCTCACCACGTCGGTTCGCAGTTGGGATCAGTTGAGGCGAGTGCGAAATTGACACCGGCCGACATGTTCGTCGCTCAGATGAACGCCTTGGCGAAACAGTTGAAGATGGAGCGCACGCGTTTTGTCAATCCCCACGGCATCGACTGGAAAGTGAAGCCCCTGCCGTATTCCACGGCCGAAGACATGGCGCGTCTCACGCGATACGCGATGAACAAGCCGAGCTTTCGCTTTTATGTGTCGCAAAAGGACCGCCAGATTTCATTCAATCGCCAAGGTCAGCAGCTGAGTTACGTGCTTCGCAACACGAACGAGCTCCTCGGCAAGAACGGCATCGACGGAGTGAAGACAGGCCGCTCAACGCGTGCGGGCGATTGTTTGATTTTATATGCAAATCGTGAATCGGAAGTTGTTCGCAACGGCCAGATGGAAACGGTTTATCCGCGCCACATAATGGTGGTGCTCCTGGGCAGCACGAACCGGTTCGGAGAAGGTGCATCTCTGATGCAACGCGGCTGGCAGTTGTACGATCAATGGGCGGCTGCGGGGCGGATGGCTGATCCCAAAAAAGTCCTCTAATTTCGCTTCTGCGAAAATGAAACCGCGCATTGGTGTTCTGACCAGCGGTGGCGATTGTCCCGGGCTTAATGCGGTTTTACGCGCCGTAGTGCTCGCAGCGGACAAGCTTGGCTGGGAAGTGGTTGGTTTTCGCGACGGATTCGAAGGGCTGCTGCCGCCTGGCGATCACGTCATACTCGACCGACAAGCTGTAAACGGAATCATGGCGCTGGGCGGGACAATCCTTGGTACCACCAATCGCGGCCATTTCGTTGCAAAAGTCGGCGCGGGCGATCGGACCATCGTCCCGGCAAAGAGCATTGCAGACGCCAGGAAGATCCTGGAGGACCTCGGTGCGCGAGCATTGATCGTCGTTGGCGGCGACGGATCGCTGGTGACTGCGCAACAGTTGCAGGAGGCTGGCATCAACTGCATCGGTGTACCGAAGACGATCGACAACGATCTCGAAGCGACGGCGACCACGTTCGGTTTCGATTCTGCCGTCGACGTAGTTGTGGATGCGCTGGACCGACTTCACACTACGGCGACCAGCCATCGGCGCGTCATTGTCGTCGAAGTGATGGGACGGCACGCGGGGTGGATCGCGTTGCAAGGGGGTATCGCGGGTGGTGCCGATGTCATTTTGATTCCCGAAATCCCGTTCGATAACGAAAAGATTGCGAACGTGATCAATTCGCGCGAAGTGGCCGGTTATCATGGAACTGTGGTTGTCGCTGCGGAAGGTGCTCGACCAAAGCACGGCGAACAAGTGAAACGCGACGTGGAAGGTGGCGAGTTTCGACTCGGCGGTATTGGCGACATTGTGGCGCGCGAAATCGCGAAACGCACGGGTAAAGAAACGCGTTGTTGCGTGCTCGGTCACCTCCAACGCGGCGGCGCGCCTACAACGTTGGACCGAATTCTTGCGACACGTTTCGGAGTCAAAGCCGTTCAGTTAGCTAACGAGGGGCATTTCGGGTCGATGGTGAGTTACCAAAACTACCAGGTGCGTCACGTGCCTATCGCCGAAGCAGTCAATCGCCTAAAGCTTGTCCCGCCTAACGGCGAGCTGGTGCAAACCGCGCGCGATGTCGATATTTCTTTCGGTGATTAATTTCTGTCATGTTGAGCGAAGCGAAACATCTCTGGCTGTTTGCTCGAACCTCGTTCACTGAAGTGATCTGAGATTCTTCGCTTCGCTCAGAATGACAGAGGAAGATCACGCGCAAAGCACAAACTCGGTGCTGATGATCCGCCCCGGCCGGTTTTATCCCAATCCGGAAACGGCGGCAGACAATGCGTTCCAACGTAACGCCGATGGTGATTCAGATGCGTTGACGCCGCTGGCAAGAAAGGAATTCGATGCGGCTGTGCAGACGCTGCGCGCTGCCGGAGTTAACGTGCACGTCTTTGAAGATACAACTCAGCCGGAAAAACCAGACGCGGTTTTCCCAAACAACTGGATCTCGACGCATCATGATGGGCGTGTTGCCCTTTTCCCGATGTATTCAGCCCTGCGGCGACGCGAGCGTCGGCAGGAGATCATCGAGGAACTACGCAAACACTATCGGGTCACCGAGGTGATCGATTACTCGCCGTTCGAGGATGACGATTGCTGCCTGGAAGGCACAGGCAGTCTTGTGTTCGATCATCTGAACAAAATTGCGTACGTCTCGCTCTCAAATCGCTCCAATCCCAAGGTGATCCAACGCTTTGCCGATGATTTCAGCTACGAGCCGGTCACTTTCACCAGCATCGATTCGAATGGCCAGCCGATCTATCACACCAACGTGATGATGTGCATCGGCACGGCCTTCGCGATGGTTGGTCTGGAGATGATTCGGAACAAAGTGGAGCGGCAACAGCTGCGTGCGCGCCTGGAGAAGACCGAAAAAGAGATCGTGGAGTTATCGGCAGATCAGATCGCGAATTTCGCCGGCAACGCCATTGAACTACACAATAAGAGTGGCGAGAAACTGCTGGTGCTTTCCGGTCGCGCCGCTCGATCGTTGGCTGAGGAACAACGTGAAAGATTGAGTCGCTATGCGCGACTCATACCGCTTGATCTCCCTACCATTGAGCTTGGCGGTGGAAGCGCGCGCTGCATGATTGCGACGATTCACCTGCCACCGCGACTCTAACGGCGCTCCGTGAATCCAGTCGAGCGGCAGTCTCGGTCACAAGACAGCGAACTGGTTTACTCCTGTGTGCAACCAGTCGGATCGCGAACGACCCTGTTTCCCCCATGTCAATCTTGACGCATTAATAAGCCATCGATTTCTCAGTCCTCTGGTGCCCAAACATTACAAAAAAATAATGTTAGAAAGGCTTGGCAACCGCAGGCGGACCTCCGTAGCATCGCCGCATGAGTCGGTTAACAAAATGAAGGAAATAATATGAAAAAAGTAAACCCTCGGAAATCTGCGTTCTCTCTTTCGCGTGTTCTTGCTTGCCTGTTGTGCCTGATCAGCCTTTTGCTGACGCTGCTTGCGATCAGTGGCTCATTTGGTACGAAATCTCTGGCCCAAGGAGCGGGTAATACCAACGGCAGCTCCGTCTGGGTTGGCGCTTCTTATCACAATGATGTTTCCCCACCACTGCGCGACATGCCTGCCTGGAAGGAATCAGATTTGAGACGTGGAGGTGAGCGAGAGGCTAATGAAAACCCCAAAGTACCTTATCGGCACACAGACAGTTTTGATCCAGTCGTCCAAAACTGGGATGCGTCAGTCTTTGCCGGCAAAGGACCAAATATACCTGTTCCCATCCGCACATTCGACGGTATTCCTTTTCCCGGCGTGGGCTGTAGCTGCGCCCCTCCTGACCCCAACGGGGCCGTCGGGCTAACGCAATATGTTCAAATCGTCAATGAAGGATACCAGGTCTTTGATAAGGCCACCGGCAATTCTGTTTTAGGACCTAACAGCATTTCTTCCATTTGGAGCGGCTTTGGCGGTGTCTGCCAAAACAACGGAAGCGGTGATCCGGTCGTGCTCTATGATCATCTGGCGAACCGCTGGCTCATAAGTCAGTTTGCTGGTGTCAGCACGATAACTGACGAGTGCATAGCCATCTCCACGACTTCAGATGCCACCGGCAGTTATTACCGCTACGGATTTCATCTCGGGTCGAATTTCTTTGATTACCCTCACCTGAGCGTATGGCCTGATGCCTATTACATGAGCATGAATGTGTTTAACTCGTCAGGCACAACTTATCTCGGTCCTCAGCCCTTCGCCTTTGATCGGACGAAAATGCTGTCCGGGCAGGCCGCTACCTTTATCAGTCCAGTCGGACCTCTCGGCGGATCGGTTGATCCATTCCTTCCCGCAGATCTCGATGGGCCGACGTTGCCGCCAACGGGTGCTCCGAACACTTTCGTAGGATTTCCCGGTCAAGCCACTAATCCAAATTACACCACATATCATTTTCATGTGGATTTCGTTACTCCCGGGAACTCAACCTTTACGACGTTTGCCACTCCGGGGGCGGCTGGTTTCACCGCCCTTTGTCCTAGCACGCGCGCGTGTGTGCCGGAAAACGGAGTCACCAGCTCAAATTATCTCGACGGTATCGGGGATCGTTTGATGTTTCGCCTGGCTTATCGGAATTTCGGCGACCACGAATCTGTCGTTGGCAACTACACCGTAAGCTCTGGCGGAGTGGCAGGTGTGCGCTGGTTCGAACTACACAACGTGACATCCGGCCCCGTAACTGTTTATCAGCAGAGCACCTACCAGCCGGATACAACTTGGCGTTGGATGGGAAGCGCAGCGATGGATGGGCAGGGGAATCTTGCCATCGGCTTTAGCGCTTCAAGCTCGAGTATTAAGCCGCAGCTTCGTTATGCAGGACGATTAGCGACAGATCCGCTTAACACTTTAGCCCAGGGCGAAGCCCATCTTTTTGACGGTGCCGGCAGCCAAACCGGCAGCGGCAATCGTTGGGGCGATTACAGTTCGTTGTCAATCGATCCCGTGGACGACACGACGTTCTGGTACACCAACGAATACTATTCCACGACCACCTCGTTTAGCTGGCGTACTCGCATTGGAAGTTTCAAGCTGGCGACCGGCAACCCAACTCCAACTCCGACTGCAACACCAACAGCGACTGCGACAGCAACAGCGACTGCGACAGCAACAGCAACAGCAACAGCAACTGCGATAGCAACAGCGACTCCGACTGCAACGCCTACAGCTACGCCAACCGCCACCGCTACGGCAACGCCAACAGCTACTCCAACTGCCACAGCAACCGCGACAGCGTCGCCCACAGCAACTCCCACTCAGTTGATCGTCAATGGTGGCTTTGAAGGCAGCCTACCGCCTTGGGTAATGTCGGGTTCCGGCGCCTTTTACACCAGCAACGGCAACTATCCTCACACCGGCACCGGCTACATTTATTTCGGCGTGAACAACAATGTATCGGGACAAACTTACCAAACAGTCACAATTCCGACGACCGCTACGGGAAATCTGACTTTCTGGTTCAACTGCAGTTCGCAAGAGGGTATCACAACGGCATATGATTTCCTGTATGTCGAAGTTCGCAACACCAGTGGCACATTGCTTCAAACCCTCGCGACCTACAGCAACAGGGACAAAACGACGCCTGGAAACTATTCGCAAAAATCATTCAGCCTTGCTGCTTACAAGGGGCAGACTATTCGACTGCAATTCCGTTGCACGACCGATTTTTCGTTATCGACTACCTTCCGCATAGATGATGTCTCCTTGAGATAGTCATTCAGGCAGAAAAGTGGCAGCGCGCGCTGTATGATTGCGACGATTCATCTGCCGCGATTGTAGCGGCGCAGTGTGAATGCACTCGATCGACGCCTTAGTTCCAAAAGTTGGGGCACCGCAAAGAAAGCTGTCCACAACGAGTTCGAACACCGCGGTCAAATAGAGCGGGTGTACTCTAATGTCTTACGAGTTAGCAGCCCTACTCTAAGGGCAGTTTCCTGCGCAGGTGGTTTCGATGAGGCATGCGGGTTCGCCACTCTCCTGGCAGGGATTCGCATCTTCGATGAGCTGAAGAAGCGGCGTTTCGGCCACCACGCGCAGAAATTTCTCCAGGCATCCACACTCCGCGAAAATTTCCTCCAAGCGACCCGCGAACAAAGCGTTGAACTCGAGACACGGCGAGCCGGGCGCGCAAATGCTTCGAATATCTCCCTGGTCATTAACGTTAAGCCCGTAGCTGGAGAGGGGGATGGCTGCGTTGCCGTTTGAGTTAGTGAGGTTATAGAGGCAACGGAAGATCGTCTCGCGGTCCGGAGGTCTCGGAGGTATCCCGATCACACAGCGGTACTCGAAGTCGGTCAGAATCATGCCTGCGTCCATGCCAAGGAGGTGAGCGAGCTGGTCGGCCCGTCTCCTTCCCAATGGCTCGTTGATGTCTCCCGCCTGTCTGAATTTGCGCGGTGCCAGGTGCGCCCATTTCGGCGACTCCTGGCACACGTTAGGCCAGAAGCACTCCCTGTTTTGATTACCGCCACCATCGGGGTTTTCGAAGTATTGGCGGTAGTCAGCATACGGACAGCCGGTTCCCGTGGGATTTTGCTCCAGGCAATCGACGACCGGTTGAGGAATAGGCGCTTTATACGCGGGCATGTAAGCGGCGATGTCGGGATTCGCCATGTATAGCAACAGGAAATTTACCAGATAGATCGCGGGGGTTAGGGAAGGTGAGTAGACTTCGTTGGCAGACTCGTGATTTCGGAAAGCTTGCCCGTGCTGCGCTGCGAGTGGACTGGGCGAGAAGAAAACCACGATGCCAACTGTTACGGATAGAATTCCTAAGGTTCGAGTTTGCATGAAGTTTTTCATTGAGGCGGGACCGTATATCAGGCGGTCAAGCTACCGATGTCCGCTGAACGAAGTGTTAAGCTTCGCCGTGCTATTGATCTCCGCTGGCACTTAGGGCCGCTTTGGTCGCAGCGTCTTCCTTATGGGCGAGGGCAACAAGCTTGGCTACGTTGTCAGGCGTAGCGTCAAAGCCCGCCAGCGTTACTCCTACAATCAGTTTGCCGACCAACGCGCCTAAGCCGACGTGCGTCTCCGCGCCCATTGTCACGGTGCCGGCGAACGCCTTCTGGCCTACATTCGAGACGGAAAGCGGTTTGAATCCCGGAATCTTACTCTTCTCAACAGCTTGCTCGTACGCGGACGACGCGTCAGTCTCGCTTTCGTACTTGTCCACGGTGATGGTCACTTTCTTCGAATTGTCGTCGTTCGCGTAGATCACGCTCCGTGTGGCTTTGGGGTTGCCGACAGCGGTCACGTTTTGCCCCGTGCTCGCTTCCTGGGCGACCTGCGGGTAGAACTCATCGACCACGCTCAATGGAACTACGAAGTTACGCGAGAGCACGGAAGCAGACGCACTCGTGGTTCCGATCGACGGTGAGGATTGTCCGTGTGCAGCCAGCAAGAGTCCCTCGATTACCGCAATCGAAAGTGCTGCGAGCCACGCTGGTCGTGATCCACTATTCATGCCGCTAAGATACCTACTTGTCTCCCTAGTGTGTCCGATTATTTCACCCTGCAGTCTGTTTTGAATTATGATGCCGCTGCAACTGGCTCTCTGCGGATCGTCCGCCGTATGAGATCAGCCCAACAGCTATCGGAAAGATGAGTGCCAGCATAATGGCCTTCAATCCTCGGCTTCCACCAATGAGGAACGACACATCGGTGAATCACCCGCGTAGGACAGCCGCGCTACGATAGACGCGGCTGCCGGCGGGTTGAGCCGTGTTAGCGGCGGTGTTCATGTGACGCTCCATTCTTTTGTCCAACTCCCAATGGTGGAAGTACTCTGTCAGTTCACCACGACCGAGTTACGATGTTATAAAGGGGCGATCCGCTTTACGATCGCTTGGAAGCGTGGGTGACTGTGGAGATTGTCAAAATCCGGGTCGTGTTTAATCCAGTCTCCTACAGCGACACCTGCTTCGAGGGCACGTTCGAGTCCATCGAGAGCGGATTCACCCTCGCCGAGCAGTGCTAAATTACACGCGGCGTTGTATAGAACTAGAGGATCGTTCGGCGCAAGCGCCATCGCTTGCTGAGTCCATTGCTTCGAACGCTCGCTTTGTCCGAGTCTGATTAAAACGCTGGCACCCAGACTGTACGCGCGCGCTTCATCAGGATCGAGTTCAAGGTGTCTTTCGATGAATTCGACTGCAAGTTGGTTGGCGCGGCGAGCCTCATCTTGACGGCCCAGTTCGGTTAGCGCCTGCGCGTAGAGAACGCGCGATTCGAAGTCGTCCGGTCGCACAGCTTGCGTTTTCTCAAACATTTTAACGGCCTTCTCGACGTCTCCGCTTTCAAACAGCATTCGACCGTACAGATAATATGCTTCAAAGAGAGTGGGATCCTCTGTGATGGCCCGATCAAACGCGATTACTGCCTCCGAAAAACGTCGCTGAATGGCAAGAGCCTGGCCGACTGAAACATGGGCCTCCGCTGAATTTGGATCGAGTTTCAAGGCATACTCGCTCGCGCGCTGCGCCTCTTCCAAATCTCGCGGATTGCGTCCCCAACGAAAGAGATCGACATGAACATTAGCCAAACCTGCCCAAGCGGCCGCAAAGTCCGGATCGGTCTTGACTGCCCGCTCGAACATCTGTCGCGCGAACTCGACGCTTTGACGCGTCCATTTGTGATAAAGTTTACGTCCACGGAGATAAGCTTCGTACGCCTCGATGTTGGTCGTCGAAGGCTTCAGGAAGCGGAATTCTTCGCGTTCAGTAAGCGCCAGGCCTAACGACTCCAGAACGCTTCGGGCGATTTCGTCCTGGATTGCGAAGATATCTTCAATCTCTCGATCAAAGCGTTCCGACCAGAGCTGGTACCCGTTATTTGCGTCGACGAGTTGCACGCTAATTCGGACACGCTTTCCAGCTTTTCGGATGCTACCATCGAGAAGCGTCTCCACCCCAAGACGCTTACCAATCTCCCGCGCGTCGAGGGTAGCGCCGCGAAACGCAAAACAGGATGTCCTGGCCGGAACGTGGAGACCGCTGATCTTACTCAGTGCGTTGAGGATTTCTTCTGCAACACCATCGCTGAAGTGTTCTTGGTCGCGTTCCGCGCTGAGATCGGCAAACGGCAAAACCGCAATGGAGCGAATCTTTTCTTTCCTTTGCTCGGTTCCATGACTCCTTTCTTCCGAGCTCGAAACCGAGATGGTCGCCGGACTTTCGTCCAGGGTGACGATGTAGAGATCCATTAAACCTACGCCCTTAAGATTCCGATTACCAAATGGCTCGAAACGGAACCCTTCGCGCCCGCGGATTTGACGCCAGACGTCTTCGCTTACGACCACCTGACCTGGGTCGACCGCTGCTTGGATTCGGGCTGCCGCATTGACGCCGTCGCCATATAGATCGCCGTCTGCGTCTTTGGCGACGTCGCCAAGATGAACACCGATGCGCAGATCGTGCACGCGGCCAGTCTTGCCTGACTGTTCCCTGTACTCTTTGCTCAACACAGTCGCGGCACGCACAGCCAACTCAGTGCTTTGAAATTCCGCCAGTACCGCATCACCGAGGAATTTAACCACTCGACCTTCGTAGCGCTGGACAGTACTACGAGAGAGTGCCTGCAAGATTTCGACCAGCTGTAGCGCGCCACGCTCATCCTCCGCAACACGGGCACTGTAGCCGGCAATATCAGCAAACCAGAGTGCAGCAAGATGATGGGGAAGAGAGTTTTTTCGCATCGATGTCGCGTCCAAATCAAGTTCGCATCGCGCTTATAGCGGAGCAACTTGGCTGGGTTTGCGTGAATCGTATTTGCAAGAGCATCGCGCGCGCGCCCACGTTGCGTCGGCTGTGAGCTCGTCTTTGCGCGCCGTAGCCTTGCGATAGGCAACTGTCGATCTTATATTTCGAAGGCGCGGTCAGCGCCAGAGATTTAGGAGGTCATTATGCCAACGACAATTGCTGCTCCAAAAAAGAAGAGTCCCCCGGCGGCAGAGGAAGATTTTTTGCCGTTAGAAGGGACAGATCACATTGAGTTTTACGTCGGTAACGCCAAGCAGGCGGCGCATTTTTATCAAGGCGCGCTCGGTTTTCAGCCGGTGGCCTATAGCGGACCCGAAACCGGCGTGCGAGAGCGCGCCAGCTACGTGGTCCGGCAGAACAAGATCACGTTTGTCTTGACCACACCGCTTCGCGCGAAACATGCAATTTCTGATCACATTCTTAAACATGGCGACGGCGTGAAGGCGATCGCGTTGAAAGTGAAGGATGCGACCTCCGCCTGGAGGGAGACCACAAAGCGCGGGGGCAAGAGTTACATGGAACCGAAAACGTTAAAGGACGAGCATGGCAAAATTGTTCTGAGCGGGATCCATACTTACGGCGAAGTCGTTCACGTGTTTGTCGAGCGCGATGACTACACAGGTCCGTTCATGCCAGGTTTTCGGAGATGGGAGCCGGCGTTTCGCGCTCCGGAAACGGGATTGCAGCACGTCGACCACTGCGTTGGCAACGTTGGATGGAACCAGATGAATCCGTGGGTGAAGTTTTATGAAGATGTGATGGGGTTCCGCAACATCCTGACTTTCGACGACAAAGACATTTCCACGGAATACTCTGCGTTAATGAGCAAGGTGATGAGCAACGGAAATGGGTTCGTGAAATTTCCGATCAACGAGCCCGCGGAAGGCAAAAAGAAATCGCAGGTGGAAGAATACCTCGATTTTTATGACGGCGAGGGGGTGCAGCACATCGCGATGGGGACGAACAACATCATCGAGACGATAACCACACTTCAGGAGCGTGGGCTCGAGTTTCTAAAGGTGCCTTCGACGTACTATGACACGTTGCTCGATCGTGTCGGTCACATTGATGAAGAACTGAACGCACTAAAACAGCTGGGCATTCTCGTCGATCGCGATGATGAAGGTTATCTGCTACAGATTTTCTCCAAGCCGATAGAAGATCGTCCGACACTCTTTTTTGAAATTATTCAACGCAAAGGCGCGAAGAGCTTCGGCAAAGGCAATTTCAAAGCGTTGTTCGAGGCCATCGAACGCGAGCAGGCCGCGAGAGGAAATTTATAGTGATGAGTGAGCACCCCTCACGCCAATCCTCTCCCCTCGAGGGGAGAAGCGGAATAGATCCGAGTCAAATGCCGTTGCGACTAGGCGTGAACGGATCGCCTCGCCTCTTAAACAAGAGGAGAGGGGGAGGGTGAGGAGTTAGTCCGAATTCAAAAGGAGGTAAATAGATCATGCCGTTTTATCAAAAGGTTGGTGAGATACCGCGAAAGCATCACATCTGGTTCCATCGCAACGGTGCCGGCCCGGGGTACAAAAACGAAGGCATCTACTACGAGCACGTAGTTACCACCGAAGGTTTCAACGAAGCGTTTTCAATCATGTATCATCTGCGGCCGCCAACGCGGGTGCGTAACGTAAAACTTCTGAAATGCGAGGAGCTAAAGAAAGCCACCGAGAGTCCCTTGCGTCATCATCACCTGAAAACGGCGAACATTCCTCGCAGAGGCGATCTCTACACCGGACGCGTTCCGATTCTGTTTAACCAGGATGTGGTCGCGTACCGTTCGCGCCCTGAAAAGGCTTACGACAAATTTCAATATTATCGCAACGGCGGCGCCGACGAGATCATCTTCGTATTCAAAGGTGGCGGCACACTCGAGTCCGTTTTCGGTAAACAGCGATATCGCGATGAAGATTACATAGTGATTCCGCGCGGCATCACGTACCGGCTGGTTCCAGACAACGTCGAGCAAGAAGATTACCTGATTCTCGAATCCATGGGGCCGGTCCGAATTCCGCAGCGTTACATGAATAAAGAGGGCCAGATCAAAATGGGTTCGCCATATTCCGAGCGCGACCTCCACGGCCCGACCGAACCGCTGGCGATCGACAAGGATGAAGATACCGAAATTTTAGTGAAGGACGGCCCGCGCTGGACTCAAGTGACAATGGCGCATCATCCATTCGATGTCGTTGGCTGGGACGGCTACGTTTATCCATTCACATTTAATGCGCAGGACTTCGAGCCGATTACCGGCACGGTCCACCAACCCCCGCCGATCCATCAGACATTCGAGATTCGCGGTTACGTCGTGTGCACGTTCGCACCGCGAATGTTGGATACGCATCCAGAGGCCGTCAGGATCCCGTGGGTCCACGATAACGTCGAGGCGGACGAAGTTTTGTTTTACGTGCGCGGCAATTTCGGGTCGCGTCGCGGCATTGAGCCAGCTTCAATTACGCTGCATCCGCGCGGGATTCCGCACGGGCCGCATCCCGGCACGATCATGGCGAGCAAGAACGCTACGCGCACCGAAGAGCTGGCCGTGATGTTCGACACGCAACATACACTCGAGCTCACTGAGCAAGCTGTTGCGCTCGACGACCAAAAGTATCCGCAGAGCTGGCTGGATTAGTAGCACAGCCATCTTGACTGTGAGGCCGGTAGGCATGTTGCCTGCCGAGAAAAACTCGTAATCAAGCGAGACGCTGTTTGCCGCACGGGTAGGATGTCCGTCCTGCGGTGGGCGGAAGTGACCGCCGCTCCTTGAGGTGGGGGGCAGTCGAGGTAGATTGATCGAATGCGGGACGGAAATTCCGAAACCGAAACTGAGTTGCAAGCGGCTGAACGTCGAATCAGCAAGATTCAACCCTGCGGAGCGGCGCGGGTCGCTAGCATGGAGCAATCGTTTCTCGGCTTGCTCGAAGCCATTGGCGAAGATCCGCAGCGGGAAGGGTTGGTTAGAACGCCGCGCCGTGCAGCGCGTGCATTCGAATTTTTGACCGCTGGTTACAGGCAGAGCTTGGATGGAATAATCAACAATGCGCTCTTCGAGTCCGAAGCCAGCGAAATCGTTCTAGTCAAAGACATCGAGTTATATTCGTTATGCGAGCACCATTTGCTTCCGTTCGTCGGCAAGGCGCACGTTGCTTACATACCCAACGGTAAAGTCGTTGGCCTGTCGAAGACTGCGCGGATTGTCGACATGTTCGCGCGGCGGCTTCAGATCCAGGAGAACCTGACGATGCAAATTGCCGACGCGTTAATGAAGGCACTGCATCCCCGCGGCGTTGGGGTGGTCATTGAAGCGAAACATCTCTGCATGATGATGCGCGGAGTTGAAAAGCAGAACTCAGTCATGAAAACATCGTGTTTGCTTGGTGTTTTCAAGGAAGACGCCAGAACACGCTCTGAATTTCTCTCGCTACTAACCGACTGACGTAAGGGCATCTAGGCTGTTGCTTTCAACGAGCGTCGTTGTTTGTCGGGTTTACGACTGAATGATGCGTCAGGCAGCGATGCCTAAGTTACCTGGCTTGCGCGATGGCGTGCACCGTGTTTGCTGAATCATGCTCCTAACCGTCAGCAAACGCCTGGAATTCTCTGCCTCGCGACGGTTGGACGTCAAACATTGGAGCGAGGAGGAAAACGTGGCTGTCTTCGGTCCGGAAACAAATGCACGCTATGGCACCGGCCGAAATTACGTTTCTTATTTCGTCTTCACCGGCCCGGTCGATCCAGCAACCGGGATGCTGATCAACATCAGCGAAATTAAGGAGCGCGCCGGAACAGTCCTTCGCGATGGTTTTGATCACAAATCTTTAAACCAGGACAATCCGTCGTTTCGCGACGTTCCGCCGACTGCAGAGAACGTTGCCCGTCAGCTTTATTGCGACGTCGAGCCGCTGTTTTCGGACGCGGGAGCAAAACTGTCCGTTTGCCACTTGAGCGAGTCACCCGAGCGGAGCGCGACCTACTATTCCACCGGCGCGTGCGAAGCGAATTATTGGTTCGAATTCTCAGCGGCGCGCAGAACGATGTCGCCGCATCTGAGCCCGGAGGAAAACGTCCGGCTGTTTGGTCCGGCCACTGCACCGCACGGGCACAATTATCGCTGCCGGCTCACGTTTCGAGAGGAACAACTCGATCTTAAACGGCCTTTGGTCCGCTACGACGAAATCGACACCTGTATCCGCGCGTTGCACGCCGAACTCGATCACCAGTATGTTAACGAAGTAATCGGGCTCAAAGAACGTCCGATAACCACTGAGAGTCTGGCCGAATACATTTGCGAACGCGTCACTTCGATGATGCCATTGAATCGGGCTCGTTTGCACGAGCGAGCTGATTTCTTTGCCGAAGCATCGGAAGACAACACGATGTTTTTGGGGCTGCAGGTACCGTTTTCCGCGGCCCATCGATTGCATGCGGCGACGCTTTCCGATGCCGAGAACGTGAGGCTTTATGGTAAGTGCAACAATCCGACCGGCCACGGCCATCGCTACCTGACAGAGACAACGATCGGAGGCGAATACGACCAGCGCAGCGGGACGCTTTACGATTTCGTTGCGTTGAACGACGCGATTCATGAATCACTTAAACCCTGGCAGGATCGCCATCTGGATCTGGAAACGGAGGATTTTCAAGGCGCGCCTTCAACCGGCGAAAACATCGTGCGCGCGCTTTGGCCAAAGATTGATAATCGTGTGAATCACCAGCTCGTGCGATTGCGTCTGTGGGAAACGACAAACAACCGGTTTACGTTGCGGCGCACATAACGCGAGGGTAGGACGGATCGCCGAGCCTTCCGTTCTTCATCTCCGCGGTGCGCCCGGAAGTTGCGCCCTACCATTCTGCGATTCGGCATTGGACGGTAAGCGTGGGGCATTCGACGTTCTCGCAAGAGCATGAAACGATATCTGATCACAGGTGCCAGCCGCGGGATCGGTCGCGCCATTGCGGAAAAGCTCGCTGGCAAAGATGTGGAACTGCTTTTGCACGGACGCGACACGGTAGCGCTCGCGCAAACGCGCAAAGTTGTCGAGCCACAATGTGTGAAGGTGACGCCACTGATTCACGATCTCGCAACGGCGCGTGGCGTTTCCGATCTCGTTGCCGAAGTAGGCCGCCACCCAATCGACTTGCTCGTGAACAACGCCGGCATTGCGATAGTGAAACCGTTCACCGAGATCACGTCGATCGAATGGGAGCAAACTGTCGGTGTGAATGTTACTGCGCCGTTCCTGTTAACGCAGCGGTTTGCGCCTCGGATGCCGCCGGGTTCGAGCGTCGTCAACATTCTTTCCGTCGCGGCAAAGACCGCATTTCCAAACTGGAGTGCCTACTGCATGAGCAAGTTTGCGCTCGAAGGCTTCTCGCGCTGCGTGCGCGAAGAGCTGCGCGACCGCAAAGTACGCGTGATCAACGTTTATCCCGCCGCGACTGACACCGAAATCTGGAGCCAGGTTGAGGGCAAATGGCCACGCGACCGCATGATGAGCGCGACGCAGGTGGCTGATGCGGTCGCATTCGCTTTAGCGCGCCCGACGGACACGCTGGTCGAAAACATCACACTCTCCAGTCTGGTTGGAAATCTGTGATTCAGTGTTCGCAATATGATTAATGCTTTGCAGAGCGAGCTCGGGATCAACGTGATCGCGTCGATCATCGTCTCGTTGCTCTTTCTGGGCCTCGGTTTTCTGTGGGGCAAATACAAGGAGCGTCAGCGCAAGTTTGGGCGAAATCTCGAAGAGTACGACTTTTATCCGTTTATCGTAACTAGGGAAAACTTTGGCGAGTTCAGCCTGAAAGATTTCCGGTTGGGGATGCATTACTTCCTCAAGAACGAAGATCATAGAGCCGCGCGACAACTCATCTTCATCGGTGAGCAAAACAATGTGCGGACGCAACTTGAGCCCACGGAGCAGAAGGTTTACGCGCAGCTATTTGAAAAATACGACGGCAAAAGAGTCACCGATGACACACACGAATTCCTCGAGAACTACGAGCGGATTGTGCGGCTGATCGGCAAATCGTTTCCAAATACTGGAATTGAGATCCTGCTTCACAATCTGGCTGATCCCGCGCACTCGCTGATTACGCTCGAAAACAACGTAACCGGCCGGCACTTACGCGACGGCACAACAAATCTGCTAATTGATTTGAAGCGTCGCCAGCTCCTGAATGAGGACAAGCTGAACTACGAGCTGAACATCGGTACCCGAAAATTCAAATGCACGACGATTCCGATCAAACGAAAGGAATTCGGAATCGTCGGCGCGATTTGCATCAACATTGACGCTAATTACATCACAGAGGAAGTGCTGAAAGATCGACAGCGGATCGAAACGTGGTTCCAAAACTTTCTGCGCACCGATATGCAACTCGATGAAAATATTTTGAGCAAGGACGAATACGCAAAGGCGCAAAAGGGCCAAAGGCACTTTAAAGACGAAGGTTTTGATTCCTCGACTTCGCGCGGAACGACAAACGACCGTAGTTGTAACCGCCGCCGTGTGGGCGGTGCGTCCTAAACTCGACGAGCTCCTCTCGTGCTTCGCACAGCGAAGCGGCTACAGTCACTTGGGCGAGGCTTGTAACGCCTGGTCTTCCGGTTTTTTGTGGTACTCGACTAACCGGAAGCCCCAGCTGATTAGGGTCGAGAGATCTTTCGTTTCCGCTTTCCTCGCGTTCAGGAACTTTTCGATTTTCGTTTTCAGCTCGCGTTGTTGATCCGTCGCGTCGAGGATCTCGAAAATTTCCATCGACAACAGCCAGTCTTCAGGATGCTCGGCCTGTTGTGTTTCCCAAATTTCCCCAAGCCGTTCGTAGCCGGCCTTGCTCTCGCGAATTTTCCGCACCTGCGCATAAAGGTTTTCCAAACGCTTTCGTTTTGGATCGGATGGGACTTTGATTGTCCGTTCCTTCGGAATGAGAGCCACTTGATTGTAGGCATCCTTGTCTGCGGCTCCGTTAAACACACAACTGATTCGCTCGCCAACGGCCATGTCGTACATGCCCCAGGTGGGATCGAACAAAACGCGATCGCCGTATTTCGCAGTGCAATTCGAGAATGTGATCAACACCAATTTGCCGTCGCGTTGCAAGATGTTTTCCACTTTCCCTGCGATCACGACTCCACTGACAAATTCAATTCTCGCTTTACGGCCCTCGACGATTCCAAGCGCATGTAACTGGTCGTTTGTGAGCAACTCTGGCGATGCTGACGTCTGCTTCCATTTCCCGATGGGCGAACCAAACTCGTCCTTATGATAATCAACGCCGTGGTGTTCGAGTTCCTTGTCGTGGAAAGCCAATGCCGTCTTGCCCGTTGTGCGCATGTAAATCGGCGAATTGTTTTCGTCCGTGATGACTTCGGTGAAAACGCCGCTGACTTGCAGGCCGGACGAATACTCACAGGTGGCGGCGTTCTGGCATTCGATTGCCTTGTTGATTCCTTCGAGTCCACCAACCTGGTAAGCCATCTTGCTCGCAAATTCTTCCAGCACATCTTTGAGGTGCGGAAAATCGTGGCAAACAAAAAGCTGTGGCTGGCGAGTTGTGATGTCGAACGCGGTATTCATCGCGTCGATGGAGTAGGGGATCTTCTTCACGCCGGGCTCGAGACATGAAACCGATTCTCCAATCGATGAAAGCAAACCGGCGCCGTAAATCTTCGGGTTTTCGAGTGTGCCGATCAGTCCATATTCGACTGTCCACCAATGCAGGCGCGACAGCAGCGCCATCTCGGAAGGTTCGCCCAACGTTTTCTGCCGATGTTCAACCAGTTTGGTTGCCTCATCGACTTCTTTCGGATCGGCGTTCGGTCGTTCCTTCAAGATCGATAAGTGCCGAATTGCTTGATACGTCTCGAAATCCTTTTTCGACGACATTGCTTTCGCGCCGACTTCTCCAAAGCGCCGCAAATATTCCGAGTATTCCCGATCGACAATGATCGGCGCGTGCCCGGCGGCCTCGTGAACAATGTCCGGCGCCGGTGTGTATTCGATGTGATGGATTTGGCGCATGTCGCACGCGATCACCAGCACCTTGTAAGCCTGAAATTCCATGAACGCTGCAGGCGGAATAAAGCCGTCCACGGCGACCGCGCCCCAGCCAATCTTCGCCAGGATATCGTTCATCTCTTGAATGCGCGGGATGCGATCAAACGAGATGCCGGTGTTGAGGAGTCCCTGGAAATAAACTTTGTGCGCGTACTCTCTCAGGAAAAAAATATTCTGGCGCATAATAAATCGCCAGACTGCGTGATCGACCGAAGTGTAATCGTCGTAGCGCTGATCGACTGCGAATTGGAGTAAATGTTTGGGGCAACTTGCGACCGCCGCATTGTCGTAGCTGATACCACTTTGAGAATTCATTCGGTCTCCTCGGTTCAGCATAACTTATGATTCGTTTGCAGCGCGGGCAAGAATGATTCCGTGCGGTTACACGCCCAGGTGGATCGGCGAAGACGATGCAGGAGTCGGCGCGCACTCGCGCCGCCTACCAACGGTCCGACGGCGGGCCGTCTCCATTGCCAACGCGTTGAGGACAACGCGTTCGACCTACCGCCGGGCCCGCATCACCCGTTTTGCAATCCAGACGATCGCGATGATCGCGATTACCCACGGGGCGAGGAATGCAATCGCGACCCCAATCATGCGCAAACTCCACATGATTGCGCCAGCGCTTTGCGCCAGGGTGCGTCGCAGCGTGGCGAGCGGACCACTCTGGTGCGAGACAATGTGCCCCTGGCTGTAAACCTGAATCGAGATGTCGGCCGGCGCGTTGGCTTCATCAATTTGCGTGCCTGTGCGGTCCTGGCGTTGCACAGTCACGTTCTCCACCTTGCCTAACGAATCGAGCGATTGCATCAGCGCCGGGTAATTTTTCATCGGAACGCGCAACCAAACGTTGGCCAGTTCGCGTCCATCGGGATCGCGACTAAAGGTAGAGCTGCGAACGCGTCCGCCCTGTTTCTCGGCGACGGCCCGAAGGTCCTTTGCCTTCTTGTCTACGGACGAAGTGCGAATCCGCAGGCTCGTTTGCTGAAATGCCTGTTCCTGTTCCTCGCGCGAAATAGTGATGTTGAGCTCCACCTTGTCGCGCTTGGTCCTTGCGTCCTCCGATCCCGCGGCCGCGGGACTGCCACCCTGAGCGATACGTTCCGTTTGGGTTTGGAAATTTTCGACGCGGCCGAAAGATTTTACGCGCGCAATCACCGCGTCACTCTCTTCTGGTGCGATCAACATGCTCATTGTTGCGGAGATGCGCCCGGAGTAGTCGCGGTTGAGTTGCGCATTCGTGATCTGCATCCCGCGGCTGCGGGACGAAGCGAGGGCTTTGATGTCGTTGTAAATTTTCTCTACGTCTGGCGCATACAGCGCGAGCTGCGAACGCTCTTTAATTAGGAAGGCCGCCGGCTTTTCCATGTCCTTTTCAGCCAGCGAGATCGTGACCGTGGCGAATTGCACCTGGGAATCCCAGTATTTCAGTTCGCCCTGCATTTTTTCTATGTCTTCACGCACGCGACCGAGTTCCTTTTCGACTTGAAGCAAATCTGAAACCTTGCCGGTCTTCGTTTTCAGCATCTCGATCAGCCGCTCTTCCATCACCCGGGCATTCTTCAGTCGCGCATCGGTGTCGAAGTATGCCTTGGTCACGTCTTCTGTGCCCAATGTCTGGTTCTTCAACTCGCCGAGTCCGCGAATCTTTTGCAGAAAGCGATCCAGATTTTCCGGTAGCACCTTGACGACCACTTCACCGCTCAGCTTCCCATTTGCTTGTTTCTGCGAACTCGTTGTGGCCACATATCCGCGTTCGTCATTTGCAATTGCGGTGATCTTTTGCAGCGCATCGTCAAAGCTGACGATCTCAAGTTCGACGGTCGCATTGCGAATCAGTTTGCGATTCGCCAATTGGGAAGCAGATGTTTGCGCTGGCTGGGGTCCTACTTCTTCAGCGGTTGGAATGTTTGATCCGGTGACGATCGTCCGTTCGACTTCGGCGCCCACAGGGTTCTCCGCTGCTTTCGCGAGTTCTTGAGCTTGACTGGCCTCAAACTGCGCTGTCTTGGCTGGTGGAACCGTTGCTGGGAGCGCTTTGAAGTCGTGTTCGACCTTTGATCTGGTTTCAACGGCTGATTGCGGCGGTGCGAGTGCCAGGTCCTTTGGTTTTCCAGCGGCGAGTTCGTCCGCTTTATCTAGAGCGCCGCCACGACCAGGCTGCGACGTCGCCGCGATCTGTGAGGGTTGTTCGAACAACTGTTCGTTCGCGTAACGATTACGAGCGGCTGCCGGAGCTGCAGTTTCCCCGGTGATTATTCGGCCAAGTTGCACAAGCCCGAGCAGCACCGCAGCGACCGCGGTGACTTGCACGGCGCGCATGCGCATCAGATCAGCAAGCAATTTCAGTAGCCCGATTCTTTCGGGGACGCGGTTTCGAAACCCCGCCAGCATTCGTTCTTCGAACGTCGGATCAGGTTTCTGCTGAGCGAGAGTTTCTTCGAGGATTTTGTTCATAGCTTTTGTTTCCTGATGAGTTTTTCGGCATTCGGCGCAATCGACGAGGTGCGCGTGAAGAGCGCTGCGCTCGTCCGTCGAAAGCTGGCCGTGGAGATCGGCGGCGAGCCAGTTGTCGATTTCGTCGTGAACGGTTGCCATAGATTCAGTCCGTCGAAGCGAGAGCCGGGCGAAGTTCTTTGCGCAGGGAAGCCAAAGCGCGGCCGAGAATTCCGCGCAGGGCGCCGTTCGTAAGGCCCAGCGTGTTTTCAATCGTCGAATAATCCATCTCTTCGAAATAGCGAAGAGTGAGCGCTGCGCGATGTAGCTCCGGTAAGGTGGCGAGCGCTGAGTGTAATTGTTGATCGATCCCAACGCGATCAGGCGTATGGGCTTCGCTTGTTTCGATGGCTTCGTGAGTAAATGGAACCGGTCGCCGCTTGCGAAAAACGTCGTGCGCGCGATGCCGAGCGATCATGCTGAGCCACGCGGGGAATTTCTCTGGATCGCGTACGCGCCAGCGCATCTTCCACGCTTTCACCAGTGAGTCCTGCACCACGTCTTCGGCTTCCTCGCGGTTTTGCAAAATGCCGTAAGCGATCGCGAAAAGTGTTCGACTGTGTGTGCGAATGACCATTTCAAATGCCTCGCGATCGCCGTGAATGGCCGCTCGGTACTGTTCGCGTTCACTGGCATCCATTTTATTGCGATCTACAGCCTAGACGTTTGAGATCGCCATTCCGCGCGAAAAAGTTTTATGTCATTCCGAGCGAAGTCGAGGAGTCCCGTGGCTATACATGGTACTTCCGCGGGATCTCTCGACTGCGCTTCGCTCCGCTCGAGATGACGGTAACTGTCAGAAAATGATGACCGTGTTCCCCACGCTCACGAGGTCTTTTACGCGCGCGGCGTCCCAGTTGGCGAGGCGAATGCAACCGTGGCTCGCAGCGCGGCCAATTGTCTCAGGATTATTCGTGCCGTGAATACCGATTCCGGGTTTGTTCAAGCCCATCCATAGAACGCCCACCAAATTGTTCGGGCCCGGCGGGAGATTGTAGAAATTCTCAGTGCGCACGCCGTAGTTCAACATGCCTTCGTCGTACCGGAACCACGGCCAGACGGTCGCACCGAGAATTTTCCATGTGCCGACAGGCGCCGGCAGAGTTTTGGATCCGGGCGTGATCGGGAACACGCAGACGAGCTGATCGTGATCGAAGACCTCGAGTAGATGCTCCTGTGTATCGACGAAAATCTTGCGGGAAGCGAACGCCGAATTTTCAGGCACTTTTCCTTCGGTGAATTTCTCGACTTCGAACGGCAATACATTCGGCACCTTGAGAGTTTCGCCCGGCTGAAGATGTTCCCAGTTTTTGCCGGGATTCAGTTTCTGAATGTACGTCTCAGCGGAATGAAAGCGCTCGGCGACGAATTCCAAGAACGACGTGTAAGGCAACCATTTTAACTTCGCCTGCTCTGCATGGCCGCTCGGAATTTCTCCAATTTGTTTCAGGTCTTCGTCTCTGATTGTATAGGTAGTGTAAGTCACCGGCACTTGATCAAGTATCCATTGATCGACCGCGCCGGTCTTCGGCATGGCCTGCGCGTGTTTATATGAGATGAGCGCTTTCCGAAAAAATTCGCCCATTCTTCCGTCAATTTTGCCCGGAGCGAAATCGCTATTGTCCAAAAAAATCTGGAGCCGCGTAGCTGTCTCTTCGTCATAATTCGGCAAAGCGACAGGATAAACTCTCGGTGGCGGTGTGGACTCGGGTGTCGGTGTCGGTGCCTCCTGTGCAGATGCAAACACGCGCATTAAGGCAGTTGCGAGAATGATCCAAGCGATTTTCATCGGCGGAAGTTATGCGCTGTGAATCCCGTTAGAGCAAATGCACGGAGAATGTGTGACCGCTTGTTATCCGCACGGTTCTCTTGAGGCTCGTCCAAGGCATTGGTCTTTCGAGTGGACGCTAACCCGGTCGCACCGCGACGGCGGATTCGGCTGGCAAGATCCATTGCTCTGGAGCTGTGGTTGCAACCGTGCCTCCTCCTCCGTAACCCTGCGATTCGCTCGTCCAAAGCGTTTCCCAGTTGCAACCGGTCGGCGGGGCCAGTAAAGGCTCCGAAACAGGATTCAAAACCTGGCGTTCGCCAAGATTTACCAACAGCAGACGATCGTCTTTGGTTTCCGAAAAATATCGGAGGACGAAACTCGTCGGACCCAGCACCGCGCCATCGATACCGCCCGATCCTTGCAGCCGAAACCGCGAGTCTACCCGACGCAATTTCAGAAGATCGATATGCAGATCGTAAAGCTGGCGATTCTTTTCGCGCTCTGAAAAATCGAGTTTGCACCGTGAAAACGCCCTGGGATCGTCTGGCGCAGATAAGTTCCTCAATGTCTCCGCCTCGGTAAGCGATAAAAATGGCGCCAGCAATTCGGCGCGACCTTTGCGAATCGCCCCCCGGACGGCTACATCACCGACGTCCGCAAAAAATAGAAAAGGACTGGATGCACCGAATTCTTCGCCCTGAAAAAGCAATGGTGTCCACGGTCCGAGCAGAAGAAGAGCGGTGATCGCGCGATAACGCTCGGGAGAAGTTTGAAAGCGCGGTCGCTCGCCCGGACCCGTGTTCGCGATCTGATCGTGGTTTTCGATGAAACAAACAAACGCGTCCGCCGCAACGCCGAACGCCGGAGTGCCGCGCAACACTTTTCGCCACGAGAGCGGCTGCCCCTGATAGAGAAAACCGTGTTTAGCAGCGGAAATGAATTCCTGCGGTTTGCCCGAGTAATCGCTGAAATACCCGACGTTTCGACCGGTTAACGCCACAATCGCGCTGTGGTGAAAATCATCATTCCACATCCCATCCAAACCGTCGCCGCCTTCATTCTGCGGCCGCGTCACCTTTGATTCCTGCAGATCGTTCTCGGCGATGAGAACTATGGAACGCGAACCCGCCGCCTCGCGCGCGGCGCGGCCTACTGCGCCAATGATGTATTCCTCGGACCTGTCGTGGATGGCGTGAGTCGCGTCGAAGCGGAAGCCGTCGAAATGAAATTCTTCGATCCAATAACGGCCGTTCGTGATGAAAAACTCGCGAACTGGTTCTGAATTCGGCCCGTCAAAGTTAATGACGTCGCCCCATTCATGTCCTTTTCCCCGGAACAAATAATCGTCGGAATAAACGCCAAGATAGTTTCCGTCCGGTCCGAAATGATTGTAAACAACGTCGAGAATTACGCCGAGACCTAACGAGTGCGCACGGTCAACGAACGCGCGTAAATCATCCGGCGTTCCATACAAGTGTGAAGGCGCGAAGAGATCGACGCCGTCGTAGCCCCAGCCAAATTCGCCGGGGAACTCTGCGACCGGCATCATTTCGATGACGGTGATTCCGAGGCGCGCCAACTCGGGCAACTGTTCGGCAGCGGCGCGCCACGTTCCTTCTCTGGTGAACGTGCCGATGTGCATCTCGTAAAAGATCTGGCCTTGAAGTTTTAGTCCGGGCCAGTCCGCGTCGTTCCAGCGGAATTTTGTCGGATCCACAACGCACGAAGATCCATGCGGCCCGTCAGGTTGAAAACGCGACGCCGGATCGGGGTAAAAATTCTGTGCCCCATTCACGCGAAAGCGATAACGAGTGCCGGCGCTTACGCTGGCTGCACCTGAGAAATATCCGCCTGGCTCGGTTGTTAGGGCACAGAATTGCGGTTTCGCTCCCGCAGCGTTTTCCAAAACAACATCAATTTTCTCCGCCTTCGGCGCCCAAACGCGAAAATGTGTCTGGTTTTCACCGATCAATTCGGCGCCAATCGGATAGCGGCGTTTTGCCTGCGACATCGACATTAAGATTGCTCTCTTCGGTTAATGCCACAACGGCTTGCAGCGACTGCAGGGTGGTGGTTCACCCATAATCGGATTTTCCGCTGAGGACAGCGGACTCTACAGCGTCGTCGTTGCGAGCGAAATTGTGTGGCAACCGCTTCGGTTGCTCTTCGTTTGGCTTGGCAACCGATGCGCTTGCCTTACAATCGCCGCCGGTTGCTACCAACCCGGTTATGAACGGAGACGGATCAAAAATCGAAATCTTCAAGCCGTTCGGCGAAGCATTCGAGTTGATGAAGAAGATTTTGTTTCAGCCGTTCGATTTGAAAAAATGGCTTGTGATCGGTTTCGCCGCCTGGCTTGCAAACCTCGGTGGCGGTGGTGGAGGAGGCGGTGGCTTCAACTACCCGGACGATCAGCGTGAAGAAGCGTACAAGTTGAACGAAACGATCGGCCAAATTCCGCCGCCGGTTCTCATCACGGGCATTTGCGTTCTGATTTGCGTCGTCCTCCTGCTCATTGTCCTGTTTGCGTGGCTACGCGCGCGCGGGCGATTTATCCTTGTGGACTGTATCGTTCGGAATCGCGCTGCGATTGTCGAGCCGTGGAAAGAATTTCGTGCGGAAGGAAACAGCTTTTTCCTGTTCTCCCTACTGGTTGTGCTTGGGCTCATCGCGGTAATCGTGATTGCAGGGCTTGTGCTCATTGTGCCGTTTATCCCCTGGCACGGTGAGGCACAACCGGGTGTCGCATTTTGGATTGGCCTTTCGCTGTTCATGTTTGTCGCGGTCTGCCTTGTTTTTGTTTGGGCGGTAGCCTCTCAATTGATGGTCCCGATCATGTACCGGCAACGCTGTCCGGCGCGGCTCGCGTTTGCCCAAGCCGTGGACCTGGTAAGCTCCCATCCCGGCCCGATCCTTCTCTACGTTTTATTTCTTCTGCTGTTGGCAGTCGCGGTGATCATGATTAGTTGCGCGGTAACCTGCGCGACTTGTTGCATCGCTGCGATTCCGTACGTCGGCACCGTCGTACTTTTGCCAATTCCAGTTACGCTTGGCGCTTTCTCGCTGTTGTTCCTTCAGCAGTTCGGTCCCGATTACGATGTATGGACAGGCTTGATGCCGCCGAAAATTTCGCCTGGATTGTTGCCACCGCCCGCGCCGTCGGGAACTGAAGCAGGCTAACTAAACGGACCAAATAACAAGTCGTCCGAATCAAAAGACTCGACCGATGGTCAGCGTTTGAATAAACCCAGCGCTATGAAAAAACCATTCATTTTCTGTTGTATCACGCTGCTTGCGATAGCTCCTGTCTACCTCAGTCAGGGGAAGCCGGCGAAGGAAGGCAAATCCGCTGCGAACGAATCGACGATCACTGATCTCGAAAAATCCGCATGGGAAGCATACAAGAACAAACAGGCAGACGCATTCAAGGCGCTGATGTCGAAAGACTATTACGGCGTCTATACCGAAGGAATGAAAACTTTGGACATGGAGCTTGCCGACATGGCAAAGAGCGATCTGCGCGACTACTCATTTTCAGACATCAAGGTGGTCTTTCCGCATCCGAAGATGGCTGTCATGACTTACAAGGCGAAGGTGCAGGCGACCGCTGACGGCAAGGACATATCCGGCACATACAACACCGGAAGCATTTGGGTCCAACAGGGCGGAAAATGGATCGGTGCCTTTCATGCTGAAGCCAAGACGCAGTAGGTGGAGACGGCCCGCCTCGGGCCGCTGCACGTCGGCGCCGGAAGAGCTCGCCGAGATCGGCAAGCTGATCGATGACAAGAAAATCAACAGGTGGCGACTGGCCACACGCGCGGAAAGATCGTTCTTAAAGTTGCCGACGCACCACCCAAGTAGCGGCATTCAACGCGCGCCGGCGTCATGTTGAGCAAAGCGCTGCAACGAAATGTGAAGCATGAGGCCAGGCTTTCAAACATCTCTGATCGTTCCGGAGGACGCATCAGTCAAAAATGATTAGAGATTCTTCGCTGCGCTCAGAATGACATTCGAGCGGAGTACGATTTACATGGTACATTCGGACCGATGAACTGGGATGCGATTAGCGCCATCTCGCAATTGATCGGCTCCCTGGCTGTCGTTATGTCCGTGCTGTATCTGGCCGTGCAAGTCCACCAGGGCACGCGTGTGGCCAAACTCGCCATGCAAGACGCCGCGGCGACAGCCCTGCGCGATGTGACCAAACCGTTGATGGAAAACGCCGAGCTCGAACGAATCTGGCGCGTCGGTCTGGAAGATATTAGCGCCCTCTCAGTCGAAGAGCGGGCACGATTTTTCCATGCTTCTTACCAATTCTTGAAGGCGTTTGAGACCATCCATTTTCATCATGTTTACGGAATGATGGACAGAGATCTTTGGGAAGGCTGGCACGGACTCCTTCGACACTACGTCGTCGCGCCGGGCATGGCTCATTACTGGAGACTTCGTCCTGAAGTTTTCTCTGAACGGTTTCGCAATTTCGTTAACTCACTCGAACCACCGACCGATCAACGCACGGTCGGCACGCTCTTCAAAGAGGAACGAAGCTAACGGGAGTGCCAGCGCGTTGCTCGGATCGTCCGGCATCCTGCCGGATAACCTGTGCGCGTACTCCAAGAGCTACGAACTCTTGCGCTCGAGACCATGAGCTGCGCAGCCGGCTGGCTGGCAAAATGCCAACGAGAGCGAGCAAAATGTGCGCGCTCCCCTAATGATGCAGTGCTACTTACACGGTCCCGGCACCGGGATCACAAGTTTGCCGTCCTTCTCGGCCACGAAGTTTTCGGAGCTGCTCGACGAGCTTCCACTTGCGTCCTTTTGCTCAACCTTGATGACGAGCTTTTTCGTCGGTTTGAGATTCAGGCAGACTTTGCCGGTTGGCCCGTCCATCGGTGTCGTCGCTTTCTTAACGTCTTCCGGCGTGAGATTAACAAGCTCAATCGTCGAAATTTTCCCTCCGGCTCCCCCCGACTGCATCATTTTGTAAAACTCGAGGGCCTCGGGATCGGAGCCTTGTGTGTAAAGGAAAGATGTCAGGGTGGCTGTGTCCTTGCCTTCCATTGCTGTTTTGTACTTGTCGGTGAAAGCTTTTTCCTGCTCGGGCGTGGCCGCCACACTACCAAGGGCGACTGACAACAAGAGTGCGCCAGCTACTGTAAAGATTTTCATTGAGGTTTTCATGGCCGCCACCGTAGCTGGCTCGATTTCCGCAACGCAAGCCAATTCGAAAAAGAAAAATCGTTGCTCAGTCCCGCTGAGCGGGCTATTCCACTTTCACTGAAATCGACAGGCGTCGGATCGACAATCGCCGCTTTTACGAATGAACATCCACGAATATCAAGCCAAAGAGTTGTTGCAGAAATTCGACGTGGCTACGACGCGCGGCAGAGTCGCGGCGACACTCGATGAAGCGGAGCAAATCGCGCGCGAACTGGGCGATATCGATATTGTTGTTAAAGCGCAGGTCCATGCCGGCGGGCGCGGTAAGGGCAGCTTCAAGAACGGATTTAAGGGCGGCGTGCACGTTCGCAAAACACCTGACGAGGTCCGTGATGTTGCGGCGAAAATGCTTGGGCAAATTCTGGTGACGCACCAGACCGGCCCGGATGGTCGGCTGGTGAACAAAGTTCTCGTGGCAGAATCGGCCGATATTGCGCGGGAAATCTACTTTGCGGTCCTGCTCGATCGCGCGACCGCTGCGCCTTTAGTAGTCGCCAGCACGGAAGGCGGCGTCGAAATTGAAGCTGTGGCGGCGAAATCGCCCGAGAAAATTATTCGGGAGCCCATTGACCCATTATCCGGCCTGCAGCCATACCAGGCGCGCAAACTGGCAAGCCAGCTCGGCTTAGAATCATCGCAGCTAAAGAACGCGTCGAAATTATTCGACGGACTTTATCGCACTTTCATTACGTACGATTGCTCGATGGTCGAGGTCAACCCATTGGTCGTTACAAACAAGGGCCAAGTCCTGGCACTGGATGCCAAGTTTAACTTTGACGACAACGCGCTGTATCGGCATCCGGAGATCGCTGCGATGCGTGACGTCGCCGAGGAAGACCCGCGCGAAGTCGAAGCTTCAAAGCATGGACTCAATTACATTGGACTCGACGGCGACATAGCGTGCCTGGTCAATGGCGCCGGCCTCGCCATGGCTACCATGGACATCATCAAATTCTACGGTGGTGAGCCGGCTAATTTTCTCGATGTCGGCGGCGGCGCAACGGAAGAGCAGGTGACCGAAGCGTTGAAAATTCTGATCGCCGATAAACACGTCAAAGCAATCCTAGTCAACATATTCGGCGGGATCATGAAGGTCGACGTCATTGCGCAAGGCATCATCAACGCAGCAAAAAGCATCAAGGTACCTGTGCCATTAATCGTTCGTCTGGAGGGGACCAACGTCGAGAGAGGCAAGCAACTGTTGAAAGAGAGCGGTGTCGAGCTGATCGCTGCGGATGATCTTGCGGACGCCGCGCAGAAAGCCGTTGCTGCGGCAAAAAGCAAATGACGGTACGAGCCACGATTGCATTCGTCACGGTCGCCGCGGTTCTTTCCGCAGAAGAGCTGCCGCGTAAAGCGAAAACGCCACGTGAAACTTACCCGAATGTCGACGTCCGCTACGACTTCGTGACCGCGCCTGACGGCAAACGCTTACGCGCGATCGTTACCAAACCGCGGGACGCAAAAGGAAAACTGCCGGTGATCTTTGTTGCGGGTTGGTTGAGTTGCGATTCTGTCGAAGCGCCGTCAGACACTAAAGACGAGAGTGGTCTGGTTTTTCGCGGTCTCGCGCAGCTTCCCGGATTCGCTCTGTTTCGAATGGACAAGCAGGGCGTTGGCGACAGCGAAGGCGTTTGCGCCGAAACGGATTTCGATTCGGAGCTTGCCGGCTACCGCGCGGCCTTTCGCGCACTGAAGAATTACGATTTCATTGACACTAAGAAAATTTACATGCTCGGCATCAGCAATGGCGGAGGCTTTGCGGCGCTCGTTCCGGAATCAGACGCCGAACAGGCGCAGGTCCGCGGTTACATTTCAGTCGGCGGCTGGGTCAAGACCTGGTTCGAGCACATGCTCGAGATCGAGCGACGCCGATTCGCGTTGATGGGAAAATCACCCGGCGAAGTCAACGATCGCATGAAAGGCGCAGCGGCGCTCTATCACGAATGGTTGATCAAAGGCAAACCGGTCGATGACGTTCTGAGAGAGCAACCGCAGCTCGCGGATCTTTGGCCAGAGGGGAAAGACCATGCGCATCTTTACGGGCGGCCGCTTAGGTTTTATCAGCAATTGCAGCAATTGAATCTCGCGGCCGCGTGGTCGCGCGTGAAAGTTCCAACCTATGTTCTTCGCGGCGCATTCGACTGGATCATGAGCCGGGAAGATTCCGAATTAATTGCCACGTACGTGAACAAAAATGGGGATCTAGCGTCGTTTTACGAAATCCCGACCACGGGCCACACATTTCAGCATTATTTAAGTTTGGCCGACGCGTTCAAAGGAAAGAGCGCGCCGTTCGATCCAAAAGTGGTCGGATTGTTAGCCGACTGGCTGCGTAACAAAGCGATCACGCATGAGGATTAAGAATATCGCATTTGTTGGAATTCCGGTGACGGACATGAAACGCGCGCGTGAGTTTTACGAAGCTGTACTTGGTCTAAACGTTTCCGATGAGATGATGGGCGGAAAATGGATCGAATATTCGGCAGGTGAAGCCACACTCGCGCTCGCGAATATCGGCGAGCAATGGATGCCATCTGGGGAAGGGACTGCCGCTGCATTTGAAGTGGAAAACTTCGACGAAGCGATTAAGCAGCTTAGACAGCAAGGCGTTCCGTTCGCCGCAGAGCCCTTTGAAACGCCTTGTTGTCACATGGCGGTGGTCCAAGATCCCGATGGAAACAAACTCATAATTCACAAACTCAAACCCGAAAACGAGAAAGGAGTCTGCAAATGATCACGAATGAAGTGGCCTTTGTTGCCATTGCGGTATCAGACAAGGAACGCGCGCGAAAATTCTATCAGGAGACGCTGGAGTTAAAGCCTACGCGCACACAGATGGATGGCGCGTGGGTCGAGTACGATCTTGGCCCGATCACGATCGGAGTCGGTTGTCACCCAGCCTGGAAACCTTCGCGCGAGGGAACCACCGTCGCGTTCGAGGTGGAAGATTTTGATGACGCGTACGCGAAGCTCAAAGAACGCGGCGTGACGTTCGATATGGAAAAATCTGAAACGCCCGTTTGCTGGATGGCGCAATTTCGCGATCCCGACGGAAACAAGCTGGTGATTCACAAACGAAAATGAGGAAGCTGCGAGCGAGTCTGTGCACCGTCATTCTGAGCGGAGCGCAGCGAAGTCGAAGAATTCCGCGAAATTGCCGCTTGGTTTCGCTACGGGATTCCTCGCCTCGCTCGGAATGACAGCTTGAATTTACTGCTCGCCAATTAGTCATGTCCGTTTTGGTCGATAAAAACACGCGCCTTGTTGTGCAGGGCATTACGGGCAGCGCGGGTGCATTTCACACTCGGCGGTGCATGGAATACGGCACCAACGTGGTTGCCGGCGTCACGCCAGGGAAAGGCGGCCAAATGTTCGATGGCAAAGTGCCGGTGTTCGATACTGTTTGGGAAGCCCGACAAAAGACCGGCTGCAACGCGTCGATGGTGTTCGTGCCTGCGCCCGCCGCCGCCGATTCGATCCTTGAAGCAGTTGATGCCGGAGTCGAGCTGGTAGTTTGCATCACGGAAGGGATTCCAGTGATGGACATGATGCGCGTGAAAGCGCTCATTCGCGGAAAGAAATCGCGACTGATCGGGCCGAACTGTCCGGGCATCATCACACCGGGGCAGTGCAAGATTGGGATTATGCCCGGCTACATTCACAAGCCTGGCAACATCGGCGTGATTTCTCGTTCTGGAACGCTGACCTACGAAGCCGTTTGGCAGTTAACATCACGCGGCTACGGACAATCAACCTGCATCGGGATTGGCGGCGATCCTATTCACGGTCTCTCGCACCTCGACTGCGTGAAGTTGTTCAATGACGATCCGGGCACAGACGCGATGATCTTGATCGGGGAAATCGGCGGGTCCGCCGAAGAAGAGGCCGCGGAGTGGATTAAAGCGAACTGCAAAAAACCCGTGGCGGCATTCATCGCGGGAAAAACAGCCCCGCCGGGGCGGCGGATGGGTCACGCGGGTGCGATCGTTTCCGGCGGAAAAGGAACTGCAGCGGGAAAGATTGAAGCTTTGGAAGCCGCAGGGATCGCTGTTGCTGAAACTCCGGCTGCAATCGCCGATACGCTCGTATCGAGAATGAACGGTTCGGCGTAATCCGTGAGAGTCGCACGACGGATATGACGCATCGCGCACGTGAAGTTTTTTGACGCCGGGGCATCTTTTTCTTCGAACATTGGTCGAGATCGAAGCGCGACTTGCTCAGAGATTCGCTGGATGAAATCAAGACAACTTCGTTACCAAATCAGCGAATCAGCTAATTGCGATTGACGAAGTGGGATTGTAGCCGCGGACAGTAATCGCGGCAGCGCACCTACTTTTCGCATCCATCAGGCCGAGGTCGACGCCCACGGCTACGGCCTGCCGCTTGTGAAACAAAGCGCGACAGATTAAACAACCGCATCGTATGAACACACTCGCACTTATCGCAATCACCTGGATCGGCAAAGAGTACCGGTTTCTTGGGCTGGACTGGAGCTATTTCGTTATCCTCGGCCTGATCGGGAACGCCACGTTTTCGATGCGTTTCCTTGTGCAGTGGATCGCCTCGGAACGGCAGGGCGAAAGCGTCATCCCTGTTTCGTTTTGGTATTGGAGCATCGGTGGCAGTGTGATCATGTGTCTCTACTTCATCTTTAAGCGCGATCCGGTGGGCATCCTCGCCTATCTTCCCAATTCGCTAATTTACATTCGTAATCTGATGCTGATCCAGAAAGGCAAGTCTGCTCCCACCGCCGCCGCGCCTTCGCAGCATCCCCGCGAGATGGGTTGACGGAATCATTCTCCGGTTTGTTTCGGATTTTGAGAATTGGATTTCGGGCTTTCCCCCGCAGATAGATTTGCTGCCTTCCAATCCATCGCCATCTGGATTCGTGCGCGGCCGCTGGGATGATCGTAAAAGATGAATTCCTCCAGCGGCGTCGGGTTGAGCTTGCGATAGGCGCCAAGTTTAAGGGCCACCTTTGCCATCCCATCGGGCTCACGAGCGGTGTTGATTCCAAAAGCGTCCGCTTCGCGCTCCGTAACGCGCACGACTGTGTTGAGAAGCGGTGTGGCGAGAAAAAGCAATGTGCTGAAAATCAACGCCAGCAGCGGGAGTCCGGCTGGATCGGCAATACCGCGCACGCCCCATTTGTCGCCCCAGTGTGTGACGGCCGCGTCAAACAGAATTCGAGTGAGCGCGAATCCGATGAGTATGAAAATTCCCAGGTAGGTCAGCAACTTCGCGCCGTGATTTAGAACATAATGGCCCATCTCGTGTGCCATCACCGCGCGGATCTCCGGCACTGTGCATTGCTTGAGTAGATTATCGTTCAGCGCAATGCGTGTTGTGCCGAGAATTCCCGAGACATTCGCACTTACACGCGTCGTCTGACGCGAGGCATCCACCTCGAACACTTGTTTTACCGGTATTTGATTCGCCCGCGCCATCACCAGAATGGGCTCGCTGATTTCAGGCTTCGTAAGCGGTTTATACGTATTGAAGAGCGGCTCAATGAATACCGGCGCGATAAAGAGCAAGACAAGCGAGAAAACAACGGCCACGCCGGTTCCCCAGATCCACCACGTTTTCGGTGCTCGCCGAAACACGGCGTACAGCACGATCAAGAAGATCGTGCCGCCGATGAGCGTGATGCCCAGACCAATCAACTGCTCCCGAAACCACGCCGGGAAACCCTGTGTAGCGAGTCCATATTGATGTTCGCGAACGAAGTTTTCGTAGACGTTGAGAGGAAAGCTCAAGACATAAACGAGCAACAAATACGCAATGCTGTAACAGGCGATTCGCATCGTTTTGTATCTCGTTAGTCGTTCCGAAAAATCGCGTAACCGCGCTGAAATCCGCGACGACAGCATCAGAATCGATATAGAGGCAGCCACAACATAATCCCACAGAATCAGCCAGTAACCGCCCTCGAAGTAGGCATCTGATTTTTCACGTTTGTCTTGCGGCACACTTTCCAACCACGCCTGTGTGGCCGCAGCCGGATCAAGGGGTGTCGACTGGTGCAGGGCGGCGGAGTCGTTGCCGGGTTCACTGAATTTGGCCGCAGTATCGCGTGACGTGGCACTTGGAATTGAAGTCTGCGCGGGAGTTTCGTCAGACAAAACTGACATGGACGAGGCCACCAACCCGGTAACTATCGCAATTGAAAGTAAGAACTTCTTCACGGGCACGACACCGGTAATACCGAGTTGTCAAAGAAAGCAGCGTTATTTTGCGACGCAATCCGCATCGGTATGCGAGTACACGTTGGGACTGCGGCCCTAAGGTAAAAAACCGCCTCTTCTCTCTAAAGCTTGACAGTCACGGTTGCATTAGGCTGGACTAGCCGCCGCGGACGATGGTAAACAAACAATATGAAAGCGTTCGTGTCGGAGTCGCTGATTTGCGCGCTCGCTTTGGGAATGACTTTCGTCGGCAGCTTAAATGCCCAAACGCCCTCAGCAGACACAGCGCGTTACGGCCCTTACCCAACCAACTACAAGGAGCTCATCATGCAGTGGCTGAACAAGCAATTGATCGATCCGGACAGCGCACGCATTGAGTGGGACGCAGAACCAAAACCAACCGATGTGGGCAAGGGCAGCGACGCTGTCTCCGGCTATCTCGTCAGTTTCACTGTGAACGCACGAAATCGTTTTGGCTCTTATACAGGCAAACAAAAACATTCTGTGCTCATCCGTAATGGCGAAGTAATCAAGAGCATGGGGTTCGGTTATTAAACGAAGATGAAACAATTCAAATTAAGTTCTAAACGGAAATCATCAGGGCAGGTCGTTGTTCTGCTGATCATTGTGCTGGCGTTGCTTGGTGGCGCGTGGTGGTGGCTTAATTCCAACAAAGAGAATGCGGCCAGGGAAGGAACAGCATTTGCCAGAGACGCGACCCAGAAAATTGCTGTCCAGCACGACGGCAATTTTTTCATCTCACGGCTCAGCCCGCAGATGCGCATGGCCTTCGCCGCCCCGACTGCACAGCAGGAGTTTATGAACGAGATTGTGAAGCTTGGAGCGCCGGTTCGCCCGGTTGACGTTCAAGGCAAGATTGAATTTAACTCGCAATTCTTCGAGCCACACGGCTCTTTCCACGCGCGGATCTATTATCCAGCGAGATACGCCGATATGGATCTCAGCATTTCGCACCCGGTGGGGCGTTGGCAAATTGACCAGATCGCATTCATCCCGCAGAGCGAGCAGCCTGCACCTGCTCCTCCCGCTGCAGCTCCACCTCCGCCGGCAGCTGCACCTGCTCCGGAATCTCCAGCAGCGTCCCCAGGTGCGCCTGCACCGCAATCACCGCCTGCATCTACAGCTGCACCTGGAGCTGGAGGCTAAAAGAAGTCAGCGCTGCGCTTCCCATATGGGAAGCACCTACAGCAACAAGCGGTCGAGCGAATCCAGACATATCTGCGACCAGGTCTCCATGGTTTCGCGGCGCGCGAACAATTCGTCCTTCGCAAGAAACGTCAGGCCGGTGATCATCGCTTCGCGTTTTTCCACCTTCGGTTCGGCCAGTTTGAATACGTGAACGACGCCCAGATGCACGCTCCCAACCTCGGTCGTATCATCGTTTAGAAGTCCAACGATTCGATCTTCGAACGGAGCGTCGATTTTGATCTCTTCGTTCACTTCGCGTTCCACACCCGCGCGATACGCCTGCTCATCCATGGCAAAGAGAGATTCGTCGGTCTCATTCATGTGACCGCCGATCCCAATTGAACCTTTTGCGACCAGGCGCTGTTCGCCGGCTTTTTTTCCGCGGACGTAGTAAGCGACTTTGTTCTGAAACGCGATGAGCGCGTAAGGAATGATTTGTTTGTACGCAGGATTGATCTCAGCTTCCGGGCGTGGAAGAAAGAAATTGTTTCCACGCGAGAGGAAAGCATCGAGATATTTTTGCGGCTGGAAATTGAGGCCATGAAAAGCCCCAAGTTCATCGAACAAGCTGCGCCGGACGACGAGCACGTTTTCCTCGGTCACCTTCATCGTCATTGTCATTCTGAGCGAAGCGAAGCTGTAACGTAGCGGACGAAGTCCGCGAGGCCACGCTTTCCATCTCTGATCATTCGTGTGTCCTGCACTCCATTACTTTCCAGAGATGTTTGAAAGCCTGGCCTCATGCTTCACATTTCGTTGCAGCGCTTTGCTCAACATGATAAAAGCAGGTCAAAACGAATAGCTCACGCCGACCTGCGGGCCGAACAGGTTGAGGCTGGGATTAGGATCGGTTTGTCCGCCGTTGGACAGATGCTGGTAAAGCGCGCCTACATCCACTTTCCAGTGATCATTTACAATGTAGGAAATACCGGCCTCCGATAAGATGTTGAACGTGAAATCCTGGCCCTGGGCGCCGGGCACTTCGGGGTGGCTGTCGATGCCGCCAGCGCCTACACCGCCCGAAATATAAGGAACGAATCGCGAGTGTGGCTGAACGAAATTGTAGCGAAACCCGACGTTGAACCCGAAGTAGTAATTCTCGATTCCTTTGAAAATCGGCTCCGCAATCGCGCTAATATAGAACTGATGATAGCCGCGCAGCCAGCTATCGGTTCGAACGACTCCCCAGCGGATCCTTTCTGTCAGAAACAGCGCACCGATTTGATAATCCGCGGGCGGATTAATCGCGCCAAACAAGTAGCCGGTCTCGAGTGCGAATTCGATTCTGTGCGGATCGAAATCGTCGCTGGCCACGGGTTCAACTTGCGTTTCGGCCGTGCCGCCGAAGAGGTCGCGACAAACGCTCAGAAACAGCAACATAGCGCATGCACGAGCGTACTTCATTCGCGCGCTACCATAGGAACGCTTCATCCGTTTGCAATTCTCCTGTAGCGGCGCTCGGTGAGCGCTGAACCAAGGAAGGGCGATCTCCAGATCGCCCACCGGCGGACGGGAGAAGGTTGCGCTAGGGTGCCGCTCATAGACCGCCGCTACAGAATTCGGCAAGATCAGGAAAGAAGGCGCTGGTCCATTCGGGCAAGCCCTCAATGGCTAGTTTCGCCGAGTGCAAAGCATGTCTTGGCAACAGAAGTCCCTCCTCGAGTTCATGAGTCCAGCCAGTTTCGATGAAACGCAGGTACAACTTCTCGTCGGGGCCATAGATTTTATCACCCACAATCGGGTGACCGATTGAGGCGAGATGAACCCGAATTTGATGAGTGCGTCCGGTGCGCGGAATCGCGCGAATGACGCTGAACTGATCCCCGGACGACGTCGATTTTCTGAACCGCCGTTCAACAAAAAATTCTGTCTGTGCCGGCGCTCCCGCAACATGAATCATCTGTTTGAGCCAGATCACCGAATGTTGGTGTTTGCTCTGACGATCTAACGGAGCGTCGATGAGTTTGTATTCCCATTCAGGCCAGCCCCAAACGATTGCGAGATATTCTTTACGCAATGAGTGTCGCTGCATCGACAGCCCAAAGTCGCGTGCGGCTCTCGCGGTTTTTGCAACCAGCACGAGGCCGCTGGTCTCGCGATCGAGTCTGTTGACGATTGAAACCTGTCCGCCACTTGCGATCTCGAATGCGAGCAGCTCGCGTAATTGCTTCCACAACGTAGGTGCGCCGTTTGGCTTGGTGGGATGAATAAGAAGAAACGGCGGCTTATTAACGACAACGTAGTCGTCGGTCTCATCTACGATTTCGAAGTGGAAGAGTGAAGTAATGCAATAATGGAGAAGGGAATGTGTGCCAATTCAAAGGCTATTCCTCGATCAATCGGTGATCGAGCACTCGATTCCCGTGCTTGACCTGGCTAACAAAACTGCTTTACCTAAAACGCCTCAGCCTTAACCAGGAGCTGGCCTTGGATCCCAAAGATATCAAAGAAATCAAAGCGATCATCGATCTGATGAAAAAGCACGATCTCTCGGTGTTCGAGATCGAAAAGGAGGGCTTCCGTCTGAAGCTGCAGAGAGGCGCTTCTGCTTCACAGCCGACGATAGCGGCACCGGCTGCGGCGGGCGGCCCGGCCAAAGGCGCCGTCTCGGGAGCCGAACCGCCGCCTGCTGCGAAAGCGATCGAAAGCGTTCCGATGAAAGAGATCGTTTCGCCGATGGTGGGTACATTCTACCGCGCTGCATCGCCCGACGCGCCCGCTTTTGTTGAAGTCGGGAAACCCGTGACCGAAGACACCGTCGTTTGTATCATCGAGGCCATGAAAGTGATGAACGAGATTAAGGCCGAAACCAGCGGCGTTATCGCCGAAGTGGTCGCTGACAACGGCAAGCCGGTCCAATTTGGCCAGGCGCTCTTCAGAGTGCGTTGACAGAAACACAGTAGGGCGCGACCGCCGGGCGCGCCGAATCGCGCGTCCCACATGTTCCAGAAAGTTCTCATTGCGAACCGCGGAGAGATCGCGCTACGGGTGATTCGCGCCTGTAACGAACTCGGCATTCGCACGCTCGCAGTCTATTCGGAAGCAGACGTCGATTCGCTGCACGTCCAGCTCGCCGATGAAGCGATCTGCATCGGTGCGGCGCCCAGCCTTGAGAGTTATTTAAAAATCGATCGGATCATGAGCGCGGCCGAGATCGGAGATGTTGACGCGATTCATCCCGGGTACGGATTCCTCGCTGAGAATCCGCATTTCGTGGAGGTCTGCGAAAGCTGCAACATCAAGTTCATCGGCCCTTCCTCGCGTGCGATGCAATCGATGGGCGACAAAAACGCTGCTCGTGCGGCTGCGCGCAAAGTCGGCGTGCCGGTAACGCCCGGCAGCGATGGAATCGTTGAGACAGAGGATGAGGCGATGAAAATCGCAAAAAAGCTCGGCTACCCGGTGATGATCAAGGCGGCCAGCGGCGGCGGCGGCCGCGGGATGCGCGCTGCGCATAATGAGCCAAGCCTTAAATCCGCTTTCCATAGCGCGCGTCATGAGGCGCAAAAAGCATTTGGAAACGATGAGGTGTACCTGGAAAAGCTCATCCTCAATCCGCGCCACATTGAATTTCAAATCATGGCTGATAGCCATGGTCACATCGTCCACCTTGGCGAACGCGATTGCTCAATTCAACGGCGTAACCAAAAAGTGATTGAAGAATGCCCGTCGGCGGTAATGACGCCGAGCCTTCGTAAGAAAATGGGAAATGCTGCCGTGAAATTGGCTAAGTCAGTCGGATACGAAAACGCCGGAACAATTGAATTTCTGGTCGATCAGGACAGGCATTTTTACTTCATGGAAATGAACACACGCATCCAGGTGGAGCACACTGTCACGGAGGAAGTTTATGGATGTGACCTCGTCAAGGAGCAGATAGGGATCGCTGCGGGCCAGCCGCTTTCGCCGCATGTAGCGCGCGCGGTACCGCGGTTGCATGCGATCGAATGCCGTATCAATGCCGAAGATGCGGCCAACAACTTCCAGGCAACGCCGGGCCGCATCGATTTTTATTATGCGCCAGGTGGCCGCGGTGTTCGCATCGACTCGCACGTTTATACCGGCTACATCGTGCCGCCATATTACGATTCGCTAATCGCGAAAATTATTACGATTGGTTCCACACGGATCAATGCGATCGACCGAATGCGACGGGCTCTGGACGAGTACTACATCACCGGAATCAAAACGACGGTGCCGTTTCATGCCGCCATGATGCGAAACGGCGATTTTCGCGACGGAAATTACGACACTAGTTTGATCGACCGCCTCATTTCAGCGGGCAAGCTCAACCTGAACACACGGCCCCTGCGTTTGCATGAGTGAAACGCTGCGTGCTGTAGCGTGCGCTGTCCTCAGCGCATTGGGTTTAGCGCGGCTGCAATCCGCTGAGGACGGCGGACACTACAACTTTGATGAGGCCACTACATGATTGTCGTCTCTACGGGATTATTGATCTCGGCTACGTGGAACGACGCGATGCCGCTCGCATTGTGGAGCAAATGATCGAGGGCGGCGTCGACCTGATTCAGCTACGCGGAAAAACCAAATCGTTCGGCGAACTCGTGGAACTGTCAGCTGAGTTACATGAATTGGCAGCAAAATCTTCCACGCCACTGATCGTGAACGATCACTCTGAAATCGCGGCGCGCGTGCCGGTCGAAGGACTGCACGTCGGCCAGGATGATGACCCCATCGAAATAGCGCGACAGAAAGCGGCCCGCGACATTTTGATCGGAAAATCTACGCACAGCCTGGAGCAAGCGCGTGCCGCTCAGGGCGAAGGTGCCGACTACATCGGATTCGGCCCGATCTTCGCGACTCCGACAAAACCTGATTACGCCCCGATTGGTCTTGAAGACATCAGCCGCGTTCACGCAGAAGTGAATCTGCCGATTTTCTGCATCGGCGGCATCAATATCGACAATTTACAGAGCGTAATCGACGCTGGTGCAAAGCGCGTTGTCATGGTTTCAGCGTTACTCAAGGCGCACAACATTGTTGATTACGCGCGCTGCGCCACAGATATGCTGGCATGAATGCCGAATGACGAATGACGAAGGAATGACGAAATCCGAATGACTACGCGTTCGCAAGACCTTGTACCTCCTCATTTGTTATTCGTGCTTTTTTCGTCATTCGTCATTCGGGCTTCGTCATTCTAATCATGTCTGTCCTCATTGTTGGCTCAATTGCAATCGATACGGTTAAGACGCCGGTGGAGGAACACTCGGAATTGTTAGGCGGCTCGGCTTCGTACGCCGCACTTGCGGCAAGTTTCTTTTCGCCGGTTCGGCTCGTCGGCATCGTCGGCAATGATTTTCCGAAATCGGAATTCGATTTTTGGAGATCGCGCAAGATTGATACTGAAGGCGTGCAACGAGTAAATGGAAAAACGTTCCGCTGGTCAGGCGAATATTCGTGGGACCTGAACACGCGGCAGACGCGTTCGATCGATCTCAATGTGTTCAAAGATTTCGAGCCTGAGTTGCCGGAGACATATAGGAAGACCGATTTCGTTCTGCTGGCCAATATCGCCCCGTCACTGCAAACGCATGTGCTCGAGCAAATGGAGCGTCCGCGTTTCGTTATTGCCGACACGATGGATCTTTGGATCGAGACAGCAAGATCGGATCTCGATGCGCTGCTTCGCCGAGTTGATCTTTTGATCCTGAACGACAGCGAAGCGCGCGAAATGACCAAGGAAACAAGCCTCATCAAGGCCGGCCGTCGTATTCAGAAGATGGGGCCATCCCAGGTTGCCATTAAAAAAGGCGAGCACGGCGCACTGCTCTTTGGCGAAGGCGATCGCTTCTTCAGTTGCGGCGCGTACCCACTCGAAGATATCCACGATCCGACCGGAGCAGGGGACACGTTCGCCGGCGGCATGGCCGGCTATCTCGCGGGTACAGTAAAAACGGTGCATTTCAACGATCTGCGCAAGGCAATGATCTACGGAAGTGTCCTGGCAAGTTTCTGTGTGGAAGCATTCAGTCTGGAACGTTTGCGCAATCTCTCGATGGAGGAAATCGCAAAGCGCTACGAGACGTTCAAAATGATGAGCCAATTCGAAGTGCCGCCAGAATGACGACGAACGAGGAGTATCGCAATCTGCTGCGCCGCAGCTTGATCGTAGCGTGTTCGTGTATTCTTGCGGTTGTCATCTGTTACTTCTGGGTTGATCGCAGCGTCGCGTTTTTTGTTTACGACCATCACATCAATAAGATCGAACTCTTTCGCTGGCTCACGTACCCGCCGCCGGAAGTGCAGAACTGGTCGGCTCTGGTGTTGGCCATCTTGATTGTTCGACGGGCGTGGGGACCATTTCTCCGCTGGCAGAAGGTGCTCTTGGTCGCTTGCATCAGCTTGATCGTTGCCGACGATTTCCGGATCTCGTTAGGCGATGTTTTCGGCCGTTACTGGCCGGAGACCTGGACACATGACAATCCATCGCTCATTGGAACCGGCACGTACGGTTTCCATCCGTTTCAACGCGGCGACGACATCGGCAGCTTTCCATCGGGTCACGCATGCAGAATCTTCGGATTCGCGGGTGTATGGATGATGGCCATGCCAGGCAGTCGGGTCGTAGCGATCGCTCTTTTTACACCGATGCTCGTTAGTCTCGTGGCGATGAATTATCACTTTGTCAGCGATGTGATTGCCGGCAGCGTGTTAGGCGCACTGGTCTCCATGTACGCGACACATTTGGCACGGCTCAAAATGGCTTGAGAGAACGTTGCTACTTCTTCAAAGTGTGAGGCAAGGTGGCCGTTTGATTCTTCCCTCTTCGATTTTCTCGCGCGTCGGCACAAGCGCCCTCATTGCGGTTGTTGTTCTTTCGATTGCGACTGTCGATGTTAGCGCACGAGATCAGTCAAAAAATTGGATTGTGTTGAAAGATTGCCGACTCATCCCGAATCCGGCGAATGACGGCGACAGCTTTCATGTGAGCGCCGGCGAGAAGGAATACCTGTTTCGTCTTTATCTCGTTGACGCGCCCGAAACAGACGAAATGATCCCGCGACGGCTCATTGATCAGGCGAAATATTTTGGCATCAGGGTGCCGCAGGCCATCGAAGCAGGTCGGGTGGCGAAGGATTTTACGCACGAGAAACTGTCCCGACCGTTCACTGTATTCACGCACATGTCCGATGCGATGGGTCAGAGCAGATTAGAACGTTTTTACGCCTTCGTTGAGACCAAAGAAGGTGATCTGGCCGAGCAACTGGTACGCAATGGGCTGGCTCGATCCTACGGCTTCAAAACCGCCCCGCCGGGACTAACGAGTTCGCGAATCGAAATCGAAAAGCTTCAGCAATTCGAGGACGAAGCGAAACGAGAGAAAATCGGAGCCTGGGGCGCGAACGTCGGGCGATTGAATGTACCGGCACAAACGCCATCGGCTTTCAGTTCTTTTGTTGCCGATGGAAAGACTCGGTCACGCTTGGCACCAGCGGATTCGCCTGCCAGCGCGTCCATTACGCGCACCAGGCCAGTCGAGAGGACTGGATCGCACGCGAAGGAAAAGGTTCCGCTTGGGAACATCGAAATCAACACTGCGACAGAAAAAGAGCTAGCGACCGTGCCCGGAATCGGGCACGTGACGGCGGCGCGCATTATCGCCGCGCGACCGTTCCGAAGCGCTAATGATCTGAAGCGAGTCAGCGGCATTGGCGAAAAGAAATACGCGCAGATCCGGCCGTATTTTCTGTGACCGGGTTTGAATTAAGATCACGAGCAAGAGTGCTGCAGGTACACGAAAAGCGCGCCCGAGAGGATTCGAACCACTAACCTTCTGATCCGTAGTCAGATGCTCTATCCAGTTGAGCTACGGGCGCCCGAGAGAGAGTCGGTTAATTTGCGGAGCAACGACTGAACGGTCAAATCATGCTGGAAAAAAAATACGGCCGCTTTAAAGGCTAGGATCGATTTAGGTGACGCAGGGGTTATGGAGGTATCGCGAACAGCATCCGTCCTGCAGTTCAAACTGACCAAACCGGAGTCTTCCGGAGCCAGGTCACCAAAATCAAATCACGTCTGTTTCTTCGCGAAACAGCGCAACAGGAGAAACCCATTATGACCAATCAAAGCTCGAATCGTCTTGACCTCGACAACATGGTAACTCGCCGAAAATTTCTCGGCACAGCCGCGCTGAGTGGCGCGGCTTTGTTAGGCGGAGGATTAACTTCGCTCGTTTCGCGATCTGTTTCAGCTGCGGGAGATTTCCAATTTCTTGAGGCGACAATTCCCGAGCTTCAGGGCGCGATGGCTTCGGGTCAGTTGACCAGCGCACGGTTGGTTAGGGACTACCTGGATCGCATTTACTCGCTCAATCCGTTGCTCCATTCGGTAATCCAAACAAATCCAGTTGCTGTATGCATCGCCCAGCAACTCGATGAAGAGCGGCGTAACGGGCAAGTTCGTGGTCCCCTCCATGGAATTCCTGTTTTGGTCAAGGACAACATCGCAACCGAAAGTGAAGTTTGTAATGGGAATGAGCAGATGATGCAAACAACTGCGGGCTCGCTGGCGCTGGTTAATAGCGTTGTGCCGGGCGATGCAGTCATCATTCGCCAGTTGCGCAACGCTGGCGCAGTGATCCTTGGCAAAACAAACCTGGGCGAATGGGCAAACTTCCGCGCCACCGACACCGCGTACCCTCAGGCCGTCGGCTGGAGTGCGCGTGGCGGAAACACAATCAACCCATATAACTTGAGTTACACGTCATGGGGTTCCAGTGCCGGTTCCGCAAATGGCGTCGCCGCGAATTTGTGCTCGGTCGCAGTTGGCACTGAGACAGATGGATCAATCACTGGGCCATCCGCCGTCGAGAACATCGTGGGCTTGAAACCGACTCTCGGCCTGGTTTCGCAAGCGGGAATTATTCCTATTTCCCATCAACAGGACACGGCCGGGCCAATGGGACGCAGCGTCACTGATGTTGCAATCCTTCTCAACGTATTGAAATCACCGTTCGGTCGCGTAGTTGGTCAGCCCTTACCCGATGACTATACGCGGTTCCTGCGACGGGGCGCACTGCAAGGCGCGCGGATCGGACGCGACGTTCGCTATTTCGATTACAATTACTACGGGAGCGGCATTCCGGGCGATTTCTCGTCGGTAGGGTTTGCAGAGCACGCGTTGGACGTGATGAAAGACCTGGGCGCAACCATCGTCGACTGTGATACAGGTGACGTATTCCAATACACCAACGACGAGTTCACCGCGCTCTTGTATGAATTCAAAGCGCAAATCGCGCAGTACCTCGCAACGCTCACGAACACAAACATGCGAACGTTGGCCGACTTGATCAATTTCAACACGGTACATTGCCGGCAGGAGCTGGTTTACTACGGTCAGGACGTCTTTGAAGCGGCAGAGCAGACGAATGGTTATCCCACCAATCCCCTTTATGTTCACGCGCGAATGCACGCCCAGTTTCTAGCGCGCAGGGGCATCGACAATGCGCTCGCCGACCACAATCTGGATGCAATCGTCGCGCCGCACCTTACGAACTCGACCGGCCCCGCCGTAGCGGGTTATCCGAATTTGTCGCTTCCGGTAGGAATCCGTCCGCCCAGCGGTAAGCCCGTGGGAATGCTGATGTACAGCACCTTCCTGCGTGAACCAAAATTGATTGGCTTTGCTTACGACTTGGAGCAGCGGATCCAGGTAAGGAGCCAGCCGCGCTTCCTCGGTTCAGTAGTTCCGGTGCCGAATGCCGATCTCTGCGGTAACCACACTGAGCAGGGTCAGGTGTTCACTGGCACAGCCAACATGCCAGCGCACGGCCGCATCTGGTAAAACCGAGAAAATCTTGCAGCTTGAGCACGCGAGCAGAATGACCATTCTGCTCGCGTGACAATCTTTCTCGGTTGCGCGTTTGCGGCGAAGTATCGCGAAGGCGGCGGAAATTTTTCGGTTCCGCTGCAATGGATGCTCGGGCTGCGGCGACTGAAGCTCGATGCGATTTGGCTGGAACTCTTACCGGGCACGGACAATGTCCTGACTGACCAGTCAAAGATCAGGAATTTTCAGAGGCAATTGCAGGCGCATGGATTGGCTGGCCGGTATTGTTTGCTTTACCAGAAGCCCCCCGCGGATACGCATGACCTGGACTCGCTGCGGTGCTTCGGACTTTCCAAACGCGAGCTCCTTGAGCGCCTCGGCGGACCCAATGTCCTGCTCAATCTCGCGTATTCGATTCATCCGCCGCTGCTGCAGAAGTTTGAGCGACGCATTTTTTGCGATCTCGACCCGAGCGAGATTTTTTATTGGATGACAAAGATGGAAGTGGGGCAGTCGTACCATCACGAGTTCTGGACGATCGGACTCAATGTTCATCAAGATGATTGTCAGCTACCTAAATCAGGGCTCGCTTGGAAAACATTTTATCCGCTCGTGGACACGAAATTGTTCCGGCCACAACCGGGGCCACGTTCGCCGAAATTCACAACCGTCGGGCAATGGTATTGGGGCGGCGCCGTCGAGGTCGCCGGCGAATTTCCGGATCTGTCCAAAAGATTTGCCTTCGAACCTTATTTAAGTCTTCCAGCGCGCGTGCCCGAGGCGCAGTTTGAGCTGGCGATGAATATCGCTACGGAGGATCCCGAAAGAGAACGACTACGCTGGCTCGGCTGGAAAGTCGCTGATCCGCACCGGATGGCGCGCACCCCGCGTGTTTATCGCCGCTACCTCGCCAGCGCGCTTGCGGAGTTTACCGCGATTAAGGGCGTTGATGTGGCGTGGCGCACCGGCTGGGTCAGCGATCGCGCTGCTGCTTTTTTGGCGCTGGGTCGTCCGGTGATTACAGAAGACACCGGTGCAAAACGTTTTCTCCCCACGGAAAGCGGATTCCGTTTTGTCCGATCTTCCGCCGGGGCGGAGGCCGCTGTTCGCGAGGTGCTGCATGATTGGTCGCGGCTGTCGAAGCAAGCGCGTCGGTGCGCAGTAGAGGTCTTCGACTCGGTCAGAAATCTTCGCCGGATACTCGATCTTTAGGCGCTCGATTTGCCGTTGCAAAACGATTTTCGGGTGATACTCGTTGTCCCGTTATGGCTGACTTGATCAAACAGAGCGAGCTCAAGGATCGCATGAAAAAGATCCCCGAATGGGAATTGGAGAAAAACCAGGTCGAGCGCACTTTCGAATTCGATGATTTTGTCGATGCGATCGATTTTGTGGACAGGGTCGCTGAGGTGGCTGAGGAAGAAGAACATCACCCCGACATAGATATCCGGTACAACAAAGTACGTCTGACCGTATCAACGCACAGCAAAGGCGGCTTGACGGAACTTGATTTTAATCTGGCCGAACGAATCGATACCTTGGAGGAATAAAAAGGGTGGCGACGGCACGCTGCGTCGCCGGACTGCGCGGCGTGCCGACTCTATCCGGGTTTCGGCAGACGCCCTTCGTCGGCGTCGATGAATTGGAATGAGGTCTGAATGTCGGAACGGTGGGTCATTCCTGCCTCGGCTTTCCGGCGTACCACCATTTCCGAAACTTCGTCGTTCCAACCGCGCTTCCGCATGAATTCGTTCCAAACGTAGATGTCATTTTCAGATGGTTTGCGGCCGACTGTGAAACACCATTCCAAAATTTCCTCATCGGTGCCGCCCTGTTTCACCTGCTCGACCAGCCCATCGTAGTCGACGCGGAGAAACTTCACGCATTTTTCGTCGAAGCCTGTCCCCAGATTCGCGTGATAATCTGAAGGCAATTCCCCCCTGGCGTGCAGCCGGATCTTATCGAGCATCCGGCCGAAATAAAAAAGGCCGCCAACTTTCTGTGAAGGACTGCGCAGAGGAACCTGGGCCACGAGATAAACTTTGAACCTTCTCTGGCACCATTCAAGGGGGCGAAAACAACGGCGAACGAATCGCCTTGCCCAAGCCGGGCTGCCACGAAAGTGCAGCAGTTTGCCCAGCTGCTTCTCAATGCTACTTCGTTATCTCGCGATAAGGTCTGTGCTGTTCATAAAGCGACAGGTGTTCTTTTATTTTGTCGTACTCGTTTGAGGATTTACCGATTTCGAGAACCTGCTTCTGATATTTGATTGCTCGATCGAAATCACCTTGCTCGGCATAAGCAGCCGCAAGCGTATCGATGATACCCCAATCCCTCCACTCGGATAATTCACAGGCCCTCAATGCAAGTTCCACCGCTTCCTTTCCCTGGCGAATCTCAGCTTCCGGGCACGTCGCAAGAAGCCACGCTAAGGAATTCAGCACCCTCTCCGGTGTCTTAGTCTTCATCTGGACTGCCGTCTGAAAATCCCACACTGCATGCCTGTAATTTTTCTTTCGAATAAATAGGTTCGCGCGAGCGACGTAAATGTCCGCGAGATTCGGGTCGCGCAAAAGCGCAGCGTTGTAATCAACGATGGCTTTATCAAGCTCGCCTTGCTGAACGTAAATGTTACCACGATTGATGTACGTGCCGACGAACTCCGGATTTAGTCCCATGACTTTGTTGAGATCGTCCACCGCTTCACGCAGCTTTCCGCGATTTCTCAATTCTGCCGCACGGTTGAAATAAGCCTGCCACTGTTTGGGATTGGCAGTAATCGCCTGCCCGTAATCCTTCATCGCATCCTCGAAATCTCCCATGCGAGCCAGCGCCAAAGCTCGATCTACGTAAGCCCCTGCATTTTTTGGGTCGAGCTTGATCGCCTCATCATAATCTCGCAACGCCTTGTACAGATCGCCATTCCCTGCGTAAGAGTTGCCCCGGTTGATGAGTGACGAGCCGCTCTGAGCTGGACTGAGGCTCATTGCCAGAATGTCATTGTTTAAAGCGATCGCTTCCTCGTAACGGCCTTGATCGTGCGCGTCCCGAGCTTCCCGATATAATTCGTGATAATTTTTGCCCGCGTTTCTGGTTACGAATTGCCGAGACCAGAGACGCGGATCAACCGCCGACGTCAAATTGGGATCATAAAATTCAAAGATCGGTTCGCCTTCGCTGCGGGCTCTCGCCTCGTGTTTACGAAACCATTGAGCGACTTCCGTCCACAGCTTTCCAGCATTTGGATTCAAACCAAGCGCCTGCTGATAGTCGCGCTGTTGTTTGTCGGCGTTACCTCTGCGGGCGTAGAAATTCGATCGGGCAATATATCCAATCGAGTTGCCCGGTTCCGTTGCGATTGCCCCATCAAGACTCGCAAGCGCGCGATCGAAATCATCCATCGCGGCATAGCACAGAGCTCGGGCGACGAGTCGGTCCGCCCTCTCTGGGCTACAGCGTACGGCCTCATCGAAATCTGTTAACGCATCCGAAAACTCGCCTCTGCGGTCAAGAAGCAATCCTCGATTGTAGTAGGCAGAGTCGGAATTCGGGTCCAGCCGGATTGATTCGGTAAGATCTACCAATCCTTTTTCCAATTCGCCGCGCTCAACGTATGCGTATCCGCGTGCGGCAAAGGCGTAACTGAGTTGGGGATTAAGGCGAATAGCCGCCGTGTGATCCGCGATGGCGTCGGCGAACTGCCTCTTGGAATTGTAGGCAAAGCCGCGACTTGTATAAAGGAGCGCCTTCTGCTGATTCCACATGGGCTTTTGCAAGGCTGCGCTGTATTGTGCGATCGCAACGTCATAATCGCCAGCGGCAGCCGCTAGATACCCTTCGATCACAAGTTCGTTTGCTTCGCGAATGCTGACCACATAGTACAAAGCGAGCGAACTGAGCCCGATCGCCCCGATGAGCGCGACCAACACCGTGGTTACGCTCAGGAAAATTTTTGCCGACCTCGTCATTGATATCAGCTACCAACCAGTGGTCCGAATTGTAGATCGCGCTGGGTTTGATCAAAACTCATTTCTCTCAATCGTGCGACCGCGAGCAGCTACATACCGACTCCTTCACTTATGTGTTGATCGATTGTGAGCAATCGCGCATGAATGTGCTTCTGCTGTTCTCATGACCATGAAGGAGCGCAACTTCGATGATTTAAAAGTGGGCGATCAGTTCAAATCGGGGCCGTTGGCCGTGACGGAAAAAGAAGTGATCGAGTTTGCCCACAAGTTTGATCCGCAAATGTTTCATCTCAGCCGCAACCGTGCTGAGCGAACAATTTTTAAAGGGCTTATTGCCAGCGGCTGGCACACCGCGGCGATCAGCATGCGGCTGTTTGTGCGGACTTTGAACTTCGCCGAGGGCGCAATCGGTCTTGGCGTTGATGAACTGCGCTGGCCGAATGCGGTGCGGCCCGGAGACGTGCTCGCGGTGGAGACTGAGATTCTTGAATTGCGCCCCTCACGATCCCGGCCTGGCCATGGGATCATACGCTTTCGCAACGTGACGACCAATCAGCGCGGCGAAGTCGTGCAAACGATGCTGGCAAGCGCGATGGTGCCGGGGCGCACTGCCCCGACCACTGTATAAAAGCGGTGCGAGAGCGCATCGCACTCAGTGCGGTGAGCGTCCCGAACTCGTTCCGATTTCCAGTCCGCTTGCTGCCATCGCTTGGTTGAAATCGTCGGGCAACGGAGCTTCAAAATGCTTCCATTCGCCGGTGCGCGGGTGACGAAAGCCGAGCTTCCATGCGTGCAGCATCTGGCGGGGAAAATCTTTAGCGAACCTCGGCGGGTAGATTTTGTCACCCAGCACAGGATTGCCAAGATGATGCAGATGGACCCGAATTTGATGTGTGCGGCCACTGTGCAATTTGCATTCAACCAGACTGGCCTCCTCGCTCGAACGAAGAACGCGATATTCAGTTTTGGCAGTGCGACCGCGTGGCACACTCACGGTCATTCTTTGTCGATGCACCGGATGTCGTCCGATTTTGTTCTCGATTATACCCGTCTGTTTCCGCAATTTTCCGGCGGCCACGGCGAGGTAAATCTTTTCGACTGTCCGCGCTGTGAACTGTTTTGATAATTCCCGATGCGCGACGTCGTTTTTTGCTGCGACGAGGCAGCCGCTTGTTTCCTTATCGAGACGATGAACGATGCCAGGCCGTTCCTTTCCGCCGATGCCAGACAGCGCGGAGCAGTGATGTAGCAAGGCGTTGACCAAAGTGTGTTCACGCTGGCCTGCGCCCGGATGCACCGTCATCCCGCTTGCTTTGTTGATGACGATTAGATCGTCGTCTTCGTACAAAATCGTTAACGGAATTGCTTCTGGCTCGGTTTGGATTTTTTCGGGTGGCGGTTCTGTGACTTCGATTTCGTCTCCAGATCGCACAGGCTGGTGCGGTCGCGCAGCTGCGCCACCGACACGAACAAAGCCGGCGCGGATTAACTGCTGAATGCGAGAGCGCGAGAATTCCGGAAGCGACTTGACCAGAAAAAGATCAAGGCGCATCCGGGCATGCTCTTTTGACACGCCCAATTTGAACGTTGTCGATGCCCCGCTTGTCGCTTTCAACGCCGCCACGGCCATCCTTTTGCCCTCAAACTCGTCAATGTTACAGTCGATTTCCATGTCGATTGAAGAAAGCTGTTAATGACGCCGACGTGCTGGATATGCGGTGCCGTGCTCGATGCCGGCGGTTATGAACCTCTGGTCCGGGTGGTCTGCCGGAACTGCGGTCAAAAAAACCTGCTGCAACGAACGTTCGATCATTTTGTGCCTGTAGAGACGCTTGGTGCCGGCGGAATGGGCACAGTGTATAAGGCGCGCGACACGCAGTTGGAACGGTTCGTAGCGCTCAAATTGTTGCACAAGAATCTTGGTAGCGAGGCGGATCATGATGCTCAATTGCAACAAGAGGCGCGCATTGCTGCCTCTGTGAATCATCCCAACGTCGTTCAGATATTCTCGTTGGGAATGGACCACGGCCAGTTTTATGTGGTGATGGAACTGATCGATCACGGAAGTCTCGACGATCTCATGGAATCGCAGGGCCGGGTGCCGGAACACCAGGTGCTCGACATCGGCATCCAGATCGCCAGAGGACTACGCGCAGCTCATCGGAAGGGTTTGATTCATCGCGACGTGAAGCCGGCCAACATTTTGTTCGTCGACGAACAGGCGGCGAAGATTGGCGACTTCGGCCTCGCTGCCTTTGCAACGCAACAGTCGGACCATACAGAGAGCGATCGTGTGATCTGGGGGACGCCGCCGTATGTGGCCCCGGAGAGATTGTGCAGCCAGCCGGAGGACATTCGCAGCGATATTTACAGCCTTGGTGCAACGCTATTTCATGCTGTCGCAGGGAAACCGCCAATCGATAGCAGCACAAATTCCGCGACAGAGTTACGCGAACTGAAGCAGCACCCGGCGGAGTTGCGGACTATCGCGCCGGACGTGTCTACGCCTACTGCGCGTCTTTTGCAGCGAATGATCGCACCTGATCCGAAGGAGCGTTTTCCTTTATACAACGACCTCCTGGCGGAACTTGATGCGGCGCGACGAGCACTCGAGATTGCGGGCGCCCGGCGACACTCATCGCGATGGCCTTTCTCTGGACTTTTTCGGCACAACTAAAAGCTCTGAACAACCGTCACGCGTGAGGGTCAGACTCTAGACGAAGCGTTGCCACGAAGCCTCTTTGACTCGATGTTTGCCTGCACATGGCACAAAACCCACCACCGCCAACACCGCCAGCGTTTCCTTCGCCCGAGGAGCTGAAGTCCAAGATCACGGAGTTCATGAAACAGAATTTCGGCGATCGCGTCTCAGTCGCGACAATTACCGAGCCGGAGCCAGCGGCTGCAGAGGAGGATGAAAAGCCGGAAAAAACCGAACACGAGGAATTCGAATTCCATCTGCTGCCGCGCGATATCAAGGCGCATCTCGACCGGTTCGTCATCAAACAGGAGGAAGCGAAGAAAGTCCTAGCGATTGCGGTTTGCGATCATTACAACCACGCCAATTACCTTCGGCGGCTCGAGCAAGAGGACCCGAACCGCGCTCAGGAAATTGAATACATGAAGCAAAACGTGATCCTGGTCGGACCTACGGGCGTCGGGAAAACGTATTTGATCAAACATATCGCCGATTTGATCAATGTGCCGTTTGTAAAGGCGGACGCGACGAAGTTCAGCGAGACAGGTTACGTCGGTGGCGACGTGGAGGATCTGGTGCGCGAGCTGGTGCACAAGGCCGATGGCGACGTGAACCTCGCGCAGTTTGGCATCATTTACATTGATGAGATCGACAAGATCGCGTCGGCTGGAAATTTGATAGGCCGCGATGTCAGTGGGCGCGGCGTGCAGACGACGCTACTAAAACTAATGGAAGAAACCGAAGTGCCGGTGCGCAGCATGAACGATCTCCAGGCGCAATTGCAAGCGGCGTTCGAATTTCAGCGGCGCGGCAAAGCTAAACGCGACACGATCAACACCCGGCATATTCTGTTCGTCGTCAGCGGTGCGTTCGGGAAGTTGAAAGAACAAGTGGCGCGGCGTGTCCGTCACGGTCAGATCGGGTTCAGCGCGCAACCAATTCAAGTGATGGACAACGAGTTGTTCCAACACGTCACGACGCAGGACTTCATGGAGTACGGGTTCGAGCCGGAATTCATCGGGCGTTTGCCCGTGCGTGTCGTCTGTGAGGATCTCGACCCGAACGATCTATTCGACATCATGAAGTTTTCCGAGGGCAGTTTGCTCCGGCAATACGAGCGTGCCTTTCGCGCCTACGGAATCGAGGTCAGCTTCGAGGACGAAGCGTTGCGTTTGCTGGCACAAGCTGCGGCGACGGAAAAAACCGGGGCGCGCGGGTTGCTGACCGTGTTTGAGAAATTGCTTCGAGATTACAAATTCCATCTGGCCGGTTCGGGGCTGAGCCAGTTGCGCGTGAGCGCGGCGCTCGTGCGAGAGCCACAACGCATCCTCGAGCAACTGATGGCAGAAGGACACAAGCTCGAGGCGCAAATGCTAGAAGCCGGCGCCCGCGAATTCGCGGAGAAATTCAGCAAGGACCATGGAGTAGAAATTAGTCTTGACGAGAGTGCGGTTCGTCGCCTGGTAGAACGCGCGTTAGCCGAGCGGATGACCATGACCGACCTATGCGCGCATTTGTTCAAGGATTACCAATTCGGATTGAGCCTCATCAAAAAGAACACCGGGAAAGCGCAGTTTGTTCTTAATGCTGCGGCGATCGACGCTCCGGACAAATTCCTGAGCGACCTCGTGGTGAAGTCCTACTATCCGGCTGCATCGGCGCAAAACGCCTGATTGTCATGAAGCGTTCGTTGATCACAACGCTCATCATTGGAGTCGCCGTTGCGCTGATTGTTATCGCGTTGCATGCGACCAAAGTCATCGCTGGGTTTGAGGCTGTTGCCGCGCAACTCGTCACCGATTATGCGGCCGCGACACGTGCCGTAGGCGAAAAATGGCAATACGTCTTGGTGTTGCTGATCGCCGTCGGCGTCGCCTGGCTCACCTTGACCAACGTTCCGCGGTGGCGCGCCTGGTTATTAATCGCGTTGTTGCTGGTGGAGCTGTTTGGCCTCGCGTGGGTTTGCTCTCTCTACCGCGTATTTTTTCAGCCCGCGCCGACGGTCCTGGCGCTCGCATTTGCAGTCCTCGCCGCAGAAGGGTGGTCGGTTTTTTTACGCAGGAACCGCGCACATCTAATCCGCACATTGTTTGCCGACCGCATTTCCAACGAGCAATTTCGCCGTCTTAACGACGGGAGAATTTCGTTCGATGCCGAGCCAGGGAAGTATGATGTAAGCGTCGTGGTATGCGACATCGGCAACAAACTTACATTCGCGGAAGGCGGCGAGCCTGGCGCGTTCACTGAGGCCACGGCCAAATTCATTCGCGAGACCGCCGCGCGTCTGCTGGAAGAAGGTGCTTACCTGCAAGCCGCCGACGGAGAAGGCGTCGTGGGCGTTTTTGGATTTCCTGCGTCCGACCCCGACCACACGCAAAAAGCAGCGCGCGTTGTTCTCAATTTGATCAAGAATTCTCGCGAACAGGGTGAAGATAAGGAGAAGGTGGCCGACAGCCGGGACATCCGGGCCGGAATCAGCTCCGGCGCGATCATTGCCGGTGCATTACAAGAAGGCAGACGCCCGCTGCTCCTGACAAGCGGCGAGCCCATCGATCTGGCGCGCAGGTTTTGCGCCATGAATCGTTTCTACGGATCCAGGGCCCTGATGGACACGGCGACTTTTGATCGAGTAAGCGAAGCAATCGTCGCGCGCCCGATTGATTTTGTGAGCGGACTAAACTCGCATGACCGGCTTGAAGTCTACGAACCGCTTTGGCTTGCAGCTGAAGCCGGACCAGAACGCCTCGCACAGCGTGACTCGTTCTGGAGTGGGGTAGTTCTGTATCGAGAGAAACGCTGGGCGGAAGCGTATGCCGAATTTCAGAAGGCGCGCGGCCCGGAAACCGGAGAAGATCCGGCGCTGGAATTTTATTTGCGCCGATTGGAGCCGCTTATCCTGCAAATGGCACAATGGCCCTCGGAATAAAGCTAAGCACGTGTTGAGAAAGACCGAATATCCGGCGGCGATCCGGGACTTAATTGTGCAACTGCGGCAAATGCCGGGCGTCGGTCCGCGCTCAGCGGAGCGGATTGCGCTATGGATGGTGCGCGCGCGGGGCGATCAACCGGAGCAAATTGCGCGCGCCATTGCCGACACGCGTCAGTCGATTCATTCCTGCAATTTGTGCGGATTCTTTGCTGCCGACGAAATCTGCGAAATCTGCGCCGACACATCGCGATCGATTGATCTGCTCTGCGTTACAGAACAACCGACTGACATTCTTCCTCTGGAAAAAACGGGCGCATTTCGCGGTCGATATCATGCCCTCGGCGGCAAGATTTCGCCGCTCGACCATGTCGCTCCCGAAGATTTGCGCATTAAAGAATTGGTGGATCGCATAGATCGGGAAAAAATTTCAGAAATTATTTTTGCGTTGGCTGCCGATGTCGAAGGTGAAGCCACCACGAATTACATCGTCGATCTTTTGAAGGGTAAAACAGTAGCGCTCACCCGCATCGCCAGAGGGATCCCAGCCGGCGGCGGTCTTGAATCAGCCGATGAATTGACGCTATCGGCCGCACTGTCCGGTAGGACGAAATTGTAACGTGCCGTCATCCCGAGTTGCGAAGAGCGCATCGCATCTAACGAGAAAGAGATAAGTCACGGGGGGAAGTGCCGAGCTTGTCTTCCGTTCATCCTTGCCGCGGAGCGGCGTGCCGTTGGCTTGATCGAATGGTGGTTAGGTCTAACACATATGCGCGCGGTACCAGCCGCGTTGGCGAACATCATGGATCACATCATCAAGTCGCCGCCGTTGATATCGAGGGACGCGCCGGTGATGTAGCCGGCGGCCTCGGAGGCGGCGAAGCAAATCAAATCCGCGACTTCGATCGCGGTGCCGAGCCGCGGTACGGGATAACTCGCGGCGAGACGTTCGAGCAACTCATCCGAAGCATGTTCGCGCGTCAGCTTGGTATCGATCATACCGGGGCAGATGGCGTTCACGGTGATGCCGAACTTCCCGAGCTCCTTCGCGGCCGCGCGCGTCAGTCCGAGGAGTCCGGCCTTCGATGCAGTGTAGTGCGCACCGCCAAGCGTGCTCACCATCCGGCCGCCGGAGGAGGAGATATTAACGATGCGTCCGTAGTGCTGCGTGCGCATTGCCGGAAGAACGGCTTTCGTCATCAAGAACGGCGCGGTGAGGTTGACCTCGATCGCTCTGCGCCATTCTTCGGCGGTGAGATCGGGGAACCGTGTCGACAGC
>Ga0073928_10000290_pt1 | contig 120323 bp, 123 predicted proteins | sample PaiPotPPA55metaG_FD_76969 | JGI IMG/M metagenome (GOLD analysis project Ga0073928, IMG submission 76969) | Iron sulfur acid spring bacterial and archeal communities from Banff, Canada, to study Microbial Dark Matter (Phase II) - Paint Pots PPA... ... | reverse complement strand
GGCGGTGAGATCGGGGAACCGTGTCGACAGCGGAAGCGCGGCGTTGTTGACGAGGATGTCGATCCGTCCGAAGCGTTCGAGCGTGCGGCGCGCGATCTCGTCGGGGACGCCGTCCGCCGCGACGTCGCCCGGCACGGCGAATCCGCGCTCGCCGATTTCCTTCGCCAGCGCCTCGGCGCGCTCGCGATTGCGAACGTTCACCGCGACCGAGGCACCGCGCTCGTGCAAACGCGCTGCGGCGGCCCGTCCCAGGCCGCGCCACGCGCCGGTGAGGACGGCGACGCGCCCCACAAAATCGGCGTTTTCCATTCGGAGAATTATCTCACTGTGCCTGAGCTCCGCGCACCCGCAACCAAAGCACCGAGGATAATGATGCGGGACAAGGCCTTCGATTTAGCCCGACGGCTGATAAGCCCCTATTCGGGGCTTGCCAGGTAGATTCGCTTCATTGCTGGGTTAGCGAGGTAAGAAAGCCAGAAACAACGCCAAAGCACAGCATACCATAAAAGAAAAGCGGATCATCGAGGACACGGGATAACCGTATCTTGAGCCGCGACGATTTGCCATTGCCCGTTGCGCTTTAGCCACGTGTCAGTCCACACCTGGCATCGCGTTGCCTCCTTGCCGTCTTCGGCCTTACGGATGCGGTTTTCTGCTCCGTAGGCGATGGCAATGGAGTCTCCGAAGAACCGCACCTTAACCTCACCGAGTTGACAGTCGCGGGCGACCACCTTCGGATCGGTCGCGATAGCTTCCGCCTTGTCGTAGCGATGACCATCGGTTGCCGTTCCTTGAAAGTCGTCGGCGATCACGACCTTCAGCTCTGTCTGGGGGCTGCAGCTTGAGTTGGCCCATTTCGACTCTATCGCGATAATGAATTTGACCGTGGGGTCGTCTGGCGACCCCCATCTGCTGTCCTGGGCAATGCTTGGTGTCGTGAGACAGCCAAGAAACGAGATCGTTGCAATGAAGACTATGGTGCGTGACATATATCCTCCTAATGGAACCGCGGCGTTAACAAGAGCCATGGTTTTGCTTCTCCCCCTAACGAGAACAAGATCAGCGACCGCTAGACCGATGCAACTTACCACGAAGGTAAACGGCGGATGGTAAATACTCATGAAGTGGATCATAGGCTATCTCGCGGTTCGCTACATCGCCTGGTTAGGTCTTTACTGCGTTTCTCTTCTGGTAGCTGGTCCATTGCTTGGCAATGCGCTGGAAGGACTTCAGTCTCGCATGCAAATTAACATCAGCCTTGAAAGATAGAAGCGCCCTGTCCTTCGATGGCTAGGTAAGGAGGCCATCGGGATCATTGATGGCCTCTCTGACGGTGCAATCAGAGCGCACCTTCGCGCCGCAGAAAAACACTATATCCAATTGCGCAGGCTTGTGGCTGCCAATGGTGGCAAACCAACCGTGGCAATAAAAACTGGGGGAATTCCACTTGATCCCCTCCGTGGCGGCAGGGTCGGCCGCCAAAATCGCCCGGCGCACGGCCTCGAGTGTCGGCTTCAGTGGATGCGTGATCTTGGCAACGTGCGCAGTCACCCCGGGGCTATCGTCGTGGTCCCGACAGGACGATGCTGACGCTGCACCCCGCTTCGCGTCGGCTTGATCCATTTTTTTGGGCATGGGCGATTGGTTAGTGGAGTAATCCCAAAGGCCTAACGAGAAAGAGATAAGCCACGGCAGGTGGTGGCGAGCTCTGTTTTCACTTCATCCTTCATAATTTATTCTTCACACTTGCAGCGCAGCGGCCTGCTGTTGGCTTCATCGATTGGTCAGATGCTTTCAGTTGCCACTCATTCATCGAATGAATCCAGGAAGACCATCCTCCCGTTTTTATCGAATCCGAAAGTCACGCTAGATGAGCCTCCGTGTCCATCGGAAGCGGACCCGGTGTAAACGCGACCGGGGATGAGCTTCTGCGGTTGAATCATCGTGGTAAAACCAGGAGGCGTAACTCCGTACTTGATCGGCTGTGTCAGACCACGGCGGCCCACGACGGCCCACATCGCTTTCCACTGGTCATCGGCGGTCCGCATGGAAACGGTGAATGACGCGATATCGGTCTTCGGACGTGTGGTCGAATCACGGTAAAACTCGAAGCGGATCGACCCGCCCAATCGCCCGCTCGCCTTACAAACAAACGGGTATGACACCGCCGCACCAGCAAGGCCCGCGGACAGCAATAATATGACGGCAACAACGCGCATTGGCATCTAACGAGAACAAGATGAGCCACCGCGTGAATTACGAGTGGCGTTCATGAGCGAGTAAATCTGGGCATAAGGACGGTTCGCGGTTGGCTCCATCGCATGGTTAGATGCGTTTATCGTCGTCATTATCTGTGCTGAATTTTGTCAGTAGCTCGCCACCCATCATGAACAATGCCACGCCGCACCAAACGACCGCGAGAAAAATAAAAATCATCGGAATGCCGTCGCTCAGGCTCGGAAGAGTTCGCATCGCGAAGCGATACAGAATAGCCAAGAAGATGAGACCGACTGCGAGAACTTCGAGAAGGCGAACGATCAATCGCCACACTGGTTCGCTCTTGGGCGAGACTTCGGGAAGTAACTCACCAGCGCCAATCTTGTCGCTTTGAGTCTCGCCGGTCCATAGGCGGTAGCGATAAGCTAATCGATCTACAGGGTCGCGGAGCATCTAACGAGACAAAGATGAGCGACGGCGGACGAGAACGCACGTCGCTCGGAGTGGAATTGTGGACGTCATCTCCAAGCGGAACGCACAGCGGTCCGCCGTTCGCTCCATCGCCTGGTTAGATCGTTGCCGTGCCATACCCTTGAAAGCATGTTTCATCTCGTCGGATCAAACTGCGGAAGCCGGACGTGTCTTACATAATCGCCCGTGTCGAAATAGACCTCGCGGCGCTTCCCGTCTGGTGTTGAAAAAGACCAACAGCTAAAAATTCGGCGCTCACGAACAATCGTGCCGTGTTCGTAGTTTATCCGCGGAGCGTAGCCGAGATGTTCGCTCAACCACGCTCTTTCTGCCTTTATTCCGCCGCGCACCATGACGGCTTTTTGGACAGACGAACCGTCGCGCGTGCCAGCCGATGCCTTCGGCTCTTTGGCCGCGACAAACGGTATCATCAGCATGGAAACTAGCGTCGCAAGCAAGGTCAAGGTGCGCATAGATCTAACGAGAATTCGACCCAATGTTTTTGGATCTTTCCATAGAAATACCGATTTTTTGGGTCTAATCCGGGTTGAGTTTGAAACCTGATGCGACAGGATCGCTGTCATGCCAGAAATCGTAGGGAGAACGCCGCCTGCGGGCAAACCGAAATTGGTCGACCAGGTGCGCGACGATGATGCGGCTTAGGCATCAATAAGGGCGATGCGCAGCGATTTGACTTTTGTAACGTTTTTAACGTTGTAACTTTTCTTCGAAATGTCCTGCGCCAAGATCGATCCAGCACTGCACCAGGCGAAGAAGCCGTCCTGGATCAAAGTGCGGTTGCCGTCGAATCCGGTTTTCTTTTCGACGAAATCGCTGATTTCCGATTTACGGTTGCACACGGTTTGCGAAAGCGCCCAATGCCCGAATCGTTGGGAATGCTGGAGCCAGGGCACCGCTACTTTCATGATCGCCGGCGATCGTTGCACGCGGGCGTGCGGATTTTGCGCAGTGACAACGGCGAAACCATTCGCATTGGAAGACGACGAACCAAAGCGCGTGGCGGAGGCAGTGCGCCGGATGAATTTGAAACACGTGGTGATCACTGCCGTCGCGCGCGACGATCTGAAAGACGGTGGGGCGGATCATTTTGCGCGCACGATCGCTGCTATTCGCGAGATGGATCCTTCAATCGTCATCGAGGTGCTCGTTCCGGATTTTCACGCAGATGAGTCGTGCATCCAGATGGTGCTTGACGCTGGCCCCGACATTTACAATCACAACATGGAAACGGTCGCACGGCTGACGCCTGTCGTGCGTTCGCGCGCAAAGTATCGGATTTCCTTGCAAACTTTGCGGCGTGCAAAGGAACTGTCGTCCCGCGATGGCGGGATTGTGACAAAGAGCGGAGTAATGCTCGGTCTTGGCGAAAAGGAGGCTGAACTTTTTCAGACCATGGACGATTTGCGTGAGGTCGGCTGCGAAGCGTTAACCATGGGACAGTATCTTCGTCCGAGTTCGAAGCATTTGCCTGTCGTCGAATACATCACGCCCGAGCAATTCAATTGTTACGGGGACATCGCACGCAGAAAAGGTTTTCTCTACGTCGCTTCGGGACCGCTGGTCCGCAGCTCGTATCACGCGGCCGATTTTCATCCGGTTGTCAAACGATGACAACTCATGCGAGCCACTGCGCGTGCGCTTGCAATCATTATCATTCCGAGCGAAGCGAAGCGCAGCCGAGGAAGCCCGCGGAACTATGTTGAGGTTCGCCAACGGGATGTCTCGACTTCGCTCGACATGACAGAAAGTATTAGATCGCAAACCGCCGCGGTTATCCCGGCGTATCAGGACGAAAAACACATCGGCGACATCGCGCGTCGAGCCTGCGAACGACTGGATCACGTTCTTGTCGTTGATGACGGCTCAACCGATCAGACGGAACAACGCGCGCGCGAAGCCGGGGCCGAAGTTATTGTCCATGCTCAAAACCAGGGCAAGGGCGAAGCAATTAAGACCGGACTAACGCACTGGCTTGGAACTGCAAATCCGTCCGGCAGCGGACAAGATGGACAAATCACGTGGGTGATTCTTCTGGATTCGGACGGCCAACATCTTCCCGAGGAGATCGATCGATTTTTGATGGCAGCGGCCTCGGTGACACGACCCACGTTTTTTATTGGCAACCGCATGGGCGACGTTGCCCGCATGCCGTTGGTGCGGCGTGTCGTGAACCGTTATATGAGCAGTCAGATCAGCCGCGTTTGCGGACAAAAAATTCCGGATACGCAAAACGGTTACCGCATGCTACATCGAGAGCTAATTCCAGACATGCTGGGAGGCGGGCACCGGTTCGATTACGAAACTGAAGCGCTCATCATCGCCAGCCGTAAAGGCTACCCGATCCAATCAGTGCCAATCACAACTGTTTACACCGACCAAATCAGTAAGATCCATCCCGGACGCGACTCGCTCCGCTTTTTCAAAATGATGCGGCGCTACCGAAAGCTATAGCGTCGGACCGGATCGGACGGAAGACACCAGCTGAGGTGTAGCAGAATAACAGTGCGGCTATGGTTTTCTTGCTGGCATAGGCTTCGAGCTTTTGAGAATTTCCGATTCAGGTGTGAGCGTGGCCGGTTTGCCGCTGAAGATGATGCGGTTTGGTTTTTGGGCGAGCGTTTCGACGAGTTCCTTAGCGTAGGTGGTGACCACTTTCAGGTTCAAAAGCGTGACGTGCAGTTGTTTCAATTGTTCGTTGAGTTGTTTGTCAGTCGTGCTGATGAAGTGGTCGGCGGTTCCGAGGACTGAGCTTGCTCCTTTCTCGAGGCCATCAAGGTTTGTGATTACGTTTTGTGCATTGTCCGCGTCCATTTTCAGCGAGTCGGCCAGTGGTCCAAGCTTCGGCGTGAATTCACCGAGATCTTTCTTCAAACCCGTGACAGTAACGTCCATGTTGTTGATCAATTTGTTGGCGTTATCGAACAACGGACCGGCGGCCGCAGTGATTTGCTCGAGCCCGTATGCGGGATGGCCTTCGATCGACGCGTTGTTTGCCAGCGTCTGTCCGCCGGGCGTGCCTGCCGAAAGTGCCACGAATTTCGGAGATAGCATAGTATCCGAACTCAGCGTCGCAGTTACGTCCGATGGCAAGGGCGGAATTCCTTCGTCCAAGCTGACGGTCACCTGCACAGCGTCCTTCTTGTTTTCGCTCGCATCACGCTCCTTAGCCGTAAGATGTCGCATCGCGATCACGCGTCCCGCTGGCGCGCCCGCATAGCGCACTTCGGAATTCACCTTTACGCCTGTCACATCTTCGTAATTGATTTGCAGCGTTCGCGTCGGTTTTTTCAGTTGTCGTCCAGAGAGTGCCAACGTTAGCGCGCCGAGGAGAACAACGCTGCACACGATCACAAACAGCGCGACGAAATAATCGGATAAATTGCGCTTCATCCTGCCTTACGATGGAATCTGTCGCGTGCTCCGGCGAAGGGTCGGGGTTTCACGTGCTGATGGTGCTCGTGTTCTTCCTGTGAAAGGTTTAGCGGGATCGGACCATCGGGTTCGCCCTTAATAAATTGCTGCACCTCGGGATTTGAACTGGCGCGGATTTCATCCGGCGTACCCTGCGCCACAATGCCGCCGTGGCCAAGCATAATCATCCGCGTAGCGATGCGAAATGCACTGGTCATATCGTGACTGACCACCACTGCGGTCATGCCTTTCCCCCGCGTCAGCTTCATCGTGAGTTCGTCAACAACCGCGGTCATGATCGGATCGAGTCCGGAAGTCGGCTCGTCGCTAAAGAGTAACTCCGGATCGAGCACCAGCGCACGCGCAAGTCCCACGCGTTTCTTCATTCCTCCGCTGATTTCGTCCGGCCTGAGATGTTCAAAACCAGTGAGACCAACCATCTGAAGTTTTTGCTCCACAATTTCTTCGATTTCACCAACGGACTTGTTGGTGTGCTGCAAAAGTGGCAGCGCTACGTTCTCGCCCACTGTCAATGAGGCTAGCAACGCACCGGATTGGAACAACATTCCGAATCGTAACCGGATGCGCAGGATCTCGTGCTCCTTCATCCCGGTGACTTCTTCTCCAAACAGTTTCACGGTTCCCGAAGTCGGCTTCATGGCGCCAATCAAATGCCGCAGTAACGTGCTCTTGCCGCAGCCGCTGCCGCCCATGATAACGAGCGTATCGCCGTGATGGACATTGAATGAGATGTCGTTGAGCACGGTGCGATCGCCGAATTTTCGAACGAGGTGATCAACCTCAATGAGAGAAGAGTCAATCGGCATGGTTGGAATAACTGGAATAACTGGAATAACTGGAATGACGAAATCCGAATGCCGAAGCACGAAGGAATGACGAGGATCTAATGACGAAGTGTCTTGACGCGCAGTGGTTTGGTCTTCGCATCATGCCGTTACTTTTATTTGCTTTTCCAAATCTTGGAGAAGATGAGATTGAGTTCTTTCGCTTCAAGCCACAGCCTACAAGCTTGTGGTTTCAACTCGGGCACCGCTCTAACGATCATCCGGAGAAAGTGCTTTGTTTCGCGTGACTCTTTCCGGCAGGTTCCAATACTCTTGAGGAAGTCCTTTTTTGAAACCGAATCGTCGGCTTCGGCGTAGTTTGCGCCAACACTTGTGCTTGCTCCAATCGGTTGACTGATCAGGCGATTAGTTATCGGGTTCTGTGGAATCGTCTTTGCGAAATCGATGATTGCTTCGCCGAATCCCGCTGTGCGCTCTTCCAAATCGTAGACACGCGGTTTCCCTGGTTCCTCGCGGACCGTTGATTCAGCATGGTTGTACCAGAACGACTCGTCGGCACTAGCATTTCGGCTTTCGGACTTCGTCATTGTTTCGTCATTCGACATTCGTGCTTCGTCATTCATTTCATGCAGCGAAAAAGAAAATGCCAGTTAGCACCGCGTTCATGACTAACATTGCGAGCAAAGATTGCACGACTGCTGTCGTGGTAGCCTGCCCGACGCCTTCGGCGCCACCCTCGACAGTTAGCCCCGCGTTGCACGAGATGGTGATGACGATCCACGCGAAGACTACGCTCTTGATCATTCCCGAATACAAATCCCAAGTTTCCGCGCTCTCCAGCGCCCGCAAGATGTAACCAGCGGTGTTGAAATCGAGCGCGAAACGGCAGACGGCCCAGCCGCCGAGGATGCCGATGTAATTTCCAAAAATTGTGAGCGCCGGCAGCATGATCATCATCGCTATGAAGCGAGGTACCACCAGAAATTGAACCGGGTTGATGGCCATGACCTCAAGCGCCTCGATTTCCTCGGACACTTTCATAGTGCCGATCTCCGCGGCGACAGCAGAACCGCTGCGACCGATGACAATCACCGCGATTAGGACCGGTCCCATTTCGCGCAGCAACGTTAGCATCACCAGATCGGGAATGTACATTTCCGCTCCGAGAGTTTCGAGAGAATGCGCAGCCTGCATCGCAAGCGTGACGCCCACGCTGAAAGCCGTCAACGCTACCATCGGCGCGGCGCGCACACCTATGAAAACCATTTGCCGGAAGATCGGCGCGATCTTGAAAAATTGGCCAGTGAATGGCGCAACAAAAATCCAATAGAGCAAACTAAGATTGAGGCGGAGATAATTTTTCAAAGCGAATTTAGATGTGCATCTTCAAGAGCTTGAGATCGCGCGTGTAAAATCCAACCCCAGGTCGTCGAAAATCACCTGCGCCGCATTTCTTCCCGGTGCCATCGACACACCGGGACCGGGATGACTGCCGGAACTGCACTGGTACACGTTAGGCACAGGCGTTTTGTATTGGCCAAGCTCGGGAATCGGGCGCTGCGAACCGCTTTGGTAGGGGAGAAACGCGCCCTGGCCGAGCGTGCCCCGAACGGCGCTAATGATTTTGCGCGAAATATCAATCGGTGAATGGGCCACCCGCTTGAGAATTTTTGCCTTCAAGTCGGGAATGTAATTCGCGGTAATGAGGTCGATGAGGTAATCGGCGTACGGTTGGCGCGCTTCATCCCATGTGCGTGCCGGAACTTTACCGGTGGCATCGCCAGTGATGACGTAGGGCACACTTAGCACGACGAATTTCATCAGCGCTTTGCCGGTCGGTGCGCGACTGGGATCTATCGCGGAATCGTTCCAACTCACGATCATTGGCGCCGACGGCAGCGCGCCACCGCGGCATTCCAGATATACTCGCGAGAGAAAATCGAGTGACGGCTCGGTAAGATGAACATGCGCTGACTGCCGCGCGGCAGGTCCGGCCTTGTAATTAACAGGGCTCTCGAGTGCGACGAACATAACAAAGACCGAATCGCCCCACTCGTAGAGCTTCATCTGATCCACGATGTCTGCTCCCACCATTTCCGCTCCGAGCAAATCGGTTATGAGGTGACCCGGGTCGATATTTGAGGCGATCAGCTCACTAGCGGAAATCTCCTCGCCGCTTGCGAGGCGCACGGCAGTGGCACGCTTCGCATCGCCGAGAATTTTCTCCACAAGCGCGCTAGTGCGGATCTCGCCGCCACGTGCCTGCAAATCTTCAGCCATCGCCAGCGTAACGCGATGCATCCCGCCTTTGACCAGGTTGTTCCCAGCATTTTGCAGGACTGAGGCAAAGAGCCATCCGAGCTCTGCGCCGCCAGCATCGTCGGGCGAGGCGCCCAAGAATGTAGCGAATGAGTCGAACAGTGTCTTTGTGGCGTCGGATTCGAACGTTTGGTTTGCCCACGATCTGACGCTCTGCATGCTGAAGCGATAGGCTTCCATACCAGCGGGCGAGGCGCCAAATTCCGCTGCCGTTGTCGGAAACGAAGGCGGCGGTGAAAACATCGCCGCGGTGATCGCATCCTTTTGTGCGAGAAACTGGTGCATCAGCGCACGCCACGTGTCGGCGTCCTTCGACGAATACCGGGCTATCTCAGTGACAGTCTTTTCAATATCGCGATGGACGCTGATGATGTGACCATCGGGAAACGCGTGCGAAAAAGGAATCTCGGGCTCGATGAGTTCGTAGCGATCAAGCAAACTCAATTCATTCGGAACCGGTGAGAGATTTGCAAGTTGATAACCGCTGGCATGAATATCGGACCAAAAGCCCGGCAACGTTTCTTCTTCGGTCACCGTCATGCCGCCAACGGTGTGATATTGTTCAAGGACCAAGACCTTCATCCCTGCCCTGGCCAGGTAACAGGCACAAGTCAGGCCATTGTGTCCCGCGCCGATGATGATGGCGTCGTAATGATGCGGCATAGTCAGCTGAGCCGGAGAATTTTTCAGTTGCTCCGAGTGCGCAGAATGCCAAGCTGCGCGCGCTGACGAAAGCCGAAATTTCAGCGCTGCTCACTGATGGCTTCGTCGGCTTCACAGAGGAAAGACAATGGCCCAAACCGAAATCGACGCTGTCCGCGCGCTACTGAGCTCCAAGCCACGTCCGGTCGGTTGGCCCGCAAGGCGAAAACGGCTCGACGAGGTTGGAACTGTTTGGCCGGTTGCAGACGACGTGGAATTCACTGCCGTCGATGTGAGCGGCATCCCGGGTGAGTATTCCATTGTTCCTGGCAGCGATCCTTCTCGCGTGTTGATGTTTTTTCACGGCGGCGGCTACTGTTCCGGTTCAATCCAGAGCCATCGTCGTTTGGTGACCGAAGCGGGTCGGACGGCGAGAATGCGGACACTTGCTATCGCATATCGGCTCGCGCCTGAGCATCCATTTCCCGCAGCGTACGAGGACGCGCTGAGTGCGTGGCGATTCCTGCGAAATCAAGGTATCGCCGCTGCGGATATTGCGATCGGTGGCGACAGCGCAGGGGCCGGACTCACTCTCGGGTTGATCGGCCGCTTGCGCGACGGGCACGAGGAGCTTCCCGCGTGCGCGTGGTTCATTTCGCCATGGACGGACCTGACGATGTCCGGTTCGACCCTTGCGAGCAAAGCCGCGGACGATCCGCTCATTCACAAAGAATATCTGAACGAATTAGCGGATGCCTATCTTCCCGCTGGCATGGACAGAAAAGATCCGCGCGTTTCGCCGCTGTACTCCGATTTCAGAAACTTTCCTCCGCTGCTAATCCAGGTTGGTTCTAATGAGACCTTGCTCGCTGACGCCACTCGACTCGCGTCGCGAGCCGGTGCGGCCGCTGTCGCAGTGACTTTGGAGATCTGGCCACAAATGATTCATGCATGGCCTTTGTGGAATGCTCGTCTGGAAGATGGGCGACGCGCGCTCGCCAGCGCAGGCGCGTTCATCCGGTCGCCTCTTTGATCAGTACCATTTCACGTCAAACCGTATCCGCGAAATCCGCGAGTTACTGCCACGAGCGCGCAACAAACATATGTTGTCATTCTGAGCGGAGCGAAGCGCAGTCGAAGAATCTCAGTTCATCCTCCCATCGGCGCGTCTATATGAAAGCCAGAGATGCTTCGACTTCGCTCAGCACGACAGAATTGCATTTGAGTCGGCAAATCACCGTCACACGAGAGCGAAGCGTTCAGATCAGACCGCGCTTCCGGAAATCGCCGAGATTACTGCCAGAGGAACGCTCCACCAGGTCGATGGTGAACTTGAGCAGGCAAACCTCCCACGCATCGTCAACGCCCTGGATGATCGCGCTGAGCGGTTCGTTTTTGTTTTCGACCTGCCGCCTGGTACGATTGATCACCGTGTCGATTGAAGCACTGAGTGTCTGTTCGTTTAGATCTGTTTTTCGAAATTGAAAACCGTAACGGAGTACCGCGGTATTCCGCGCGTGCTCACGTAGTTGATCGACGTATCGCTCCGCCTTGTCTCCGAAGTCCTCCAATAGCAATCGACAATAATGCTCCGGCGTCAGAATCTGCGGGCGGTCTGCCTGGATCTTCCCGTTGCGAATCCGCACGTGGTTCACGCGGTCCATCAATTCCGAGATCAAATAAAAATTGAAACTGGTGCTGCCGAACGTCGCGATCTGACCCTCCGGTGCTAGAATCACGCGCGTATTCTCAAGCGCGTAGTCAAAATCGTCGCGGGTCATGGGCGTTGTAAGCTATGGTGTCCGTTGCTCTTTTAAAAGGACACCGAAAGACAATAAGCGACGGGGAGAAACAATTGTGTCGTCTGCGATAAACAAACCGCAATTACCTACTTTTTCGCCTGCGGTTGCTCGCCACTGGTTTTCTGCTGTGACTCAGATTGCTGTTGTGGCTGAAACAGCAAGAGATATTCGCCGTAGCCTTCTTCCTTCAATTTTTCCACTGGAACAAAGCGCAACGCAGCCGAGTTCACGCAAAAACGTTGACCAGTCGGAGCGGGGCCATCGTCGAAGAGGTGGCCGAGATGTGAATCGCTCGATTTTGCACGAACCTCGGTGCGCTCCATTCCGTAAGAAGTATCGCGCTTTTCGGTCACGTTCGTTGACTTGATTGGTTTCGTGAAACTGGGCCAACCCGTGCCGCTGTCAAATTTGTCGAGCGAACTGAAGAGCGGTTCGCCTGTGATGAGGTCGACGTAAATTCCCGGCTTGTGATTGTCCCAGTACGCGTTGTGAAACGGAGTTTCTGTGCCGCATTGACGCGTCACTTTATACTGGTCCCTGGTTAACTTCTGCTTCAACTCGGCGTCGCTTGGAACGGGTTTGGTCGGATTCATTTTCTCTGCCTCTTGCTTCTGCGCTTGAGCATAACCGAACAAGATCGAACCGACAATCACAACGCATGCGCCGGCCACCCCAAACCACAGGGTCTTATATGAATGTTTTTGTTTGTACGCTAATCGTGTCGCTTTCATTCCTTTTTTCTCGCGTCCCCTTTAGCAGTGCTTAACTCTGCGCATAATCGCGCTTCCTTAAGGAATGCGGGGGGATTTGTCTCCTAACTAAATTCGTAGATTAGACATGAAATGGCTGGGACGCGTTCATTCCTGTCGGCCGCGATTCAGTTTTGGGCTTGCGGCGAATCGAGCGTACTGCTTTAAGTGCGATCGTGATGCGATTTCAGCCCGCGAACTAGCTCCAAATGGCGTTAAGCAGATTTTGGGTCGCTCTCTTCCTCTGTTCGATCGGCTATCTCCTTCTCCTACTATTCAGCGGTCGATATTACACCATCGAATTTGCCGTTAACGGCAAGAAAGACGACCCGCTGCTACAACGCGAGTACTACATTGAGCAGCTGCCACCTGAATTGCAACGCAGCTTGCAAACCGCGCCCGATCACAAGGTCACGATCGGGAATGATAACTACACGTTCGACAATGGGGTGGTGAAGGTTTACGCCGGCAAACAGGCTGCCGACGGTATCCTGCCAACATGCAAGAACACGATTCTCGACCTCTTGTTGCCGCTGATTGCGTACTTGTCGTTCTTCAGCGGTATTTTGCAGCTGCTGATCGACAGCGGCGCTGCGGAACGGGTCGCAAAACTTCTCAGTCCGATTTTCGTCCACATTTTTCCGGAGGTACCGCGTGGCCACCCCTCGATCTCTTACATGACGCTGAATTTTGCGGCGAACTTCCTCGGGCTTGACAGTGCAGCGACACCGTTCGGCTTAAAGGCGATGGAGAGCCTTCAGGAGCTGAACGATCAAAAGGACCGCGCGAGCAATCCGCAGATCATGTTCCTGTGTTTGCACGCAGCCGGGCTGACGCTCATCCCGACTTCGATTATCAGTTATCGGGCGGCGCAGCATGCAATGAACCCGGCCGACGTGATGCTGCCATGCATCATTACGTCATTCATCGGCACGGTTGCGGCGCTCGTGCTCGTGGGCATCCGCCAGCGGATCAATTTGTTTAACGCGACGATTGTCATCGCAATCGGCGGAATCGTTGCCGTCATCGCCGCGTTGCTTATTTATATCACGCGGCTGGATCTGATCAGCAAGAGCCATTTCACCGGCAATCTCTCTAACGCTTTGCTGGTCGGCCTTATCTTCGCGATTTTCGGTTACAGTCTGTTGCGCGAGAAGGAATTCGCGGCAAAAGGCACCACGATCTTCAACTCATTCGTCGAAGGCGCTTACAACGGGTTGGCAGTCGGGCGTATCATTTTCCCGTATATCCTCGGCATGCTCGTCGCGATTTCACTTTTCCGGAATAGTGGACTATTCGACATGTTCGCGAACTCGCTGACGTGGATGTTTCGTGCCATTCACGTGAACGACCAGATCGTGAATGCGCTGCCAATCGCAATTCTTCGGCCATTCAGTTCGGCTGGCAGCCGCGGATTTCTGCTCGATGCGATGGGGACGTACGGCGCGGATTCCTTCACTGGCCGTTTAGCCTGTGTCTTTCAGTGCGCGGCGGAGACGACATTTTATGTCATCGCCGTTTACTTCGGCAGTGTGAAGATCAAAAACACCCGCTACGCTCTGAGCACGATGCTGCTCGTGGACCTGATCTGTGTGTGCGCGGCGGTGTCAGTTTGCCTGATGTTCTTTCAATTGCCGGGAGCTCTTCCCGCCGCGCGTTAACGTGTTGACGATGCACTCGACTTACAGGCGCGCAGCTCATGCCTCACAGCAGATTCTCGACAAAGTCGCGCGCATCGAAGAGCGCGAAGTTGTCAAGCTTTTCGCCGGTGCCGACGAAGCGTGTGGGAATTCCGAGTTCATCCTGGATTGTCACCACAATGCCGCCTTTGCCGCTGCCATCGAGTTTGGTCACGATCAGGCCAGTAAGTCCAAGCGCATTGTGGAACTCGCGTGCCTGACTTAGCGCGTTACTGCCTGTGCCGGCATCGACGACGAGCAACGTCTCTTGGGGTGTGTCCGCATCGAGTTTGCCCAGAGTGCGTTTTATCTTCTGCAGCTCCGCCATCAGATTTGCTTTCGTGTGTTGCCGGCCAGCCGTGTCGCAAAGCAGAAAGTCGATCTCCTGCTTGGCTGCTGCCTGATACGCTTCGTAACAAAGCGCCGCGGGATCTGCGCCGCGCTGGCCGCGAACTATTTCGACGCCGAGTCTTTTTGCCCAGATGTCGAGTTGCTCGATAGCCGCTGCGCGAAATGTGTCTGCGGCCGCGAGCATTACCGAGTGGCGTGCATGCATGAGATTCCGCGCGAGTTTCGCTGTCGATGTTGTTTTGCCGGTTCCGTTCACGCCGACAATCAAAATCACAGTGGGTTTGCCGGGCACTCGACGAATTGGCGCCCGATCGCGCGGCAAAACGCGCGCGATCTCTGCGCGCACCGCTTTGATTACGTCGCCAATTCCCAGCAAAGCCCACGCCTCGCGTTCCTGAAGCGTTTTGATGATGCGCATTGTCATCGGCACACCGAGGTCGGCGCGGATGAGCGCTTCTTCCAGCTCGTCCCAGTTAATTGGTTTGCCGGCGAATTGCTTGGCGAGCGATTCAAGAAAATTCATTTTGTCGGCTGTAGCCGCTTTGCTGTGCGAAGCGTGGGCACTAAAGCTGTTACCGCATCTGCACAGCGTCGCCCGCAGGGCGACGGCTACAATTCTTTTTTCACCGGCTCACGCGCGGGGCGATCCAAATCTTTTCGGATACGATCAAGAATACCGTTCACAAATCGGCCTGAATCCGCGCCCCCGTACGCCTTCGCTAGCTCGATCGCCTCGTTGATGGAGACGACAGGCGGGATGTCGTCGCGATAAAGCATTTCGTAAATCGCCAACCGGAGGACATTGCGATCCACCGCTGAAATCCGGCGAAATTCGTAGTTCTCGCAGTAACGGCCAATGCGCTCGTCGATCTCTGGTAAATGCGCCACCATCCCCTCGATCAGCGGTTGTGCGAATTCGCGCACCCGCGGTTGTGCGGGGCAAAATTCCCAGAACTCATCGATCTTATCCGGCCCTTCGCCGCGCTGGAGATCACGCCAGAAATGATATTGAACCGCAGCTTCTCTAGCGCGCCTTCGTTTACCCATTATCCCTCGGCGATTTGGACACCGCCGCTCCTTGTTTGCTACGAACTTCCGACAAAACGTTCGCGATTTCCACAGCTGCGCGCGCGGCTTCGGTTCCACGATTGATTTTATTTTCAAGACAACGTGCTCGGGCCTGGCTCTCGTCGTTAAAACTGAGTACTGCGTTGATTACCGGCACCCCGTGTTCGATGGCGATGCGCTGCAGAGCATCAGTAACGGAGCGGCTCAGGTTTTGTGCGTGATTGGTTTCGCCTTGCAGAATCACCCCGCACGCGATGATCGCGTCAGCTTGATGTTGCGCCGCCAACTCGCGCGCGACTACGGGAATCTCGAATGAACCGGGAACGCGATGAAGAGAAATCGCCGCGTTCGGCGCAAGTGCCCGCAGCTCTTCGGTCGCGTGATCGATAAGCCCATCCACGTACCGTATGTTAAACCGGCTCGCAACTATGTGAAACGCGCGCCTTGTTTTCGCAATTCTCGGAGGAGACGGCGAGGTTTTCGACATCTAGAAATGACGAATGACGAATGACGAATGACGAATCAATGACGAAATCAGAATGACGAATGATGTAAAACTTCTCTTTTTAGAATTCGACATTTGATCATTCCTTCGTCATTCGACATTCGAGTTTCGTTATTTACAGCAAATGCCCGAGCTTCGTCTTTTTGGTCTCGAGATATTTTTCGTTGTGCGGATTGGCTTCGGCCCGGATCGGCACCTGCTCGATCATTTCCAAACCGTAGCCCTCGAGCCCGACAACTTTCTTCGGGTTGTTTGTGAGGAACCGGAATTGTCGCACGCCCAGATCGAAAAGAATCTGTGCGCCGAGCCCGTAATCGCGAAGATCAGTAGCGTATCCGAGTTTCGCGTTGGCCTCTACGGTGTCGAGTCCTTCCTCCTGCAACTTGTAAGCGTGAATTTTTGCCGCCAACCCGATACCGCGGCCCTCCTGTCGCATATAAACCAGAACGCCATGGCCTTCCTCTTCGATTTGCCGCAGGGCGGCGTGCAATTGATTTCCGCAATCGCACCGGCGTGACGCGAAAACGTCGCCGGTGAGACATTGGCTGTGGACGCGCACCAGCGTCGGTTTGTTCTTGTCGATTAGACCTTTCACGAGCGCGAGATGGTGCTGCCCATCGAGCTTGGAACGATACAAATGCAAGTCGAAATCGCCGTAGTCGGTTGGCAATTTCACGATTTGCTCCAGCTCCACCAGTTTCTCGCTCTTGCGCCGGTGGGCGATCAAGCTCTGGATCGTGCAAATGCGCAGCCCGTGTTTGTTGCGGAACTCCATCAACTCTGTAAGACGCGCCATGCTGCCGTCGTCGTGCAAAATCTCGCACAGCACCCCCGCCGCCTGCAGGCCTGCCATTGTTGCGAGATCCACAGCGGCCTCGGTGTGACCGGCGCGCCGCAGTACGCCTCCGTCTTTTGCGCGTAGTGGAAATATGTGACCCGGTTGGTTTAAATCTTCCGGCGCCGATTTCGGATTGGCGATGGCCAGTATTGTTGTCGCGCGATCGTATGCGCTTATGCCGGTCGTCACGCCTCGCGCCGCGTCTACCGAAACCGTGAAGTCGGTGTTATGTCTTTCCCGGTTTTGCGTCACCATACGTTGCAAGCCGAGTTGGTCGGCCCGCTCATTGGAAATGGGGACGCAAATCAAGCCCCGGCCGTGCGTCGCCATGAAATTAACTGCTTCGGGCGTCACTTTTTCCGCCGCCATGACCAGATCGCCTTCATTCTCGCGATCGGCATCGTCGGTCACGATCACCATACGCCCTTTGGCGATGTCGCTTAAAACATCGTCAATCGCGTCGAACTGAAATGTTTCCCTCGCCCCGGAGATCATTGAGCATAATACCATTACTTCCTGCGAGGTGCTCAGCAACTCTTACTCGTGCACGAGCAGGCGCGCGGATTTAAAATTACTTAGCGCTGGACGCGACAATTGCTTCCGGCCGGTAGATGTCGCGGTTGCTCCCCTGGAATTCGGCCTTCAGTTTGACTGTAAATCGCGAAAGATCGACGAGATCCCATCGCGTGAATTTCCACGTGGCGTTCGGAGAACCTGACCCAGTTCCGCGCAGCGCATGCTCAAATCCAACGACGAAATGCACCGCATCATCGCGCACTTTATTCGTCGACTTCTTCGGTTCGAAATAAAACGTGCGGAAACTGCTGTCGCGGCTCCCGGCGGCGTAAAGCTTCGGGTCCAAATAGAACACGCGTTTGCTCTCCAGATCGGTGATGCGCAAATCCGGATAACCTGAACGTTGGACTTTACCCTCGACTGTGAGCGGAAAAACGCAGTGCAAACCGGGAGTCCGGTTCAGCAGCTCCCGAAGAGTGTCTTCGAAATGGCTGCTGACTTCGTTGATTCGATCGATCTTTTGGATCTCGCTGTTCGGCGCATTCAACCGCCTCATCGTTTCATCGCACGCGGCGCTGATCGCTTTCGCGACGCGCTGATCGACCGCGTTGTTCGCACCAAAGGGCAGCACCTTTCTACCGGTAGTATCGAAAATTAGTTCGCTGAACGGGACGCCGCGCAGTTGTTGATCTTCATTCAATAACCAGGGAATCAGTTGATCGACTGGCCCTTTCGGTGACGGCAATGTTTGGGCCAAAGCGGCAGTTCCTAGTCCTATCGCGCCGAACCACGCACTGAATCTCATTGCACCGGATTCAAAATGGATGCGCAATTCTCAGCAAGACCAAATACCCGGTGGGCGTCTTGCCTGCCGGGCAATTTCTGACTAGAGAGACTACAGTGCAGTTGAAGAAGGCTGATAAAATCTTTGTTGCCGGCCATCGCGGAATGGTCGGGAGCGCGCTCGTTCGGCGACTCAAAGGAGAAGATTTCACTAATCTGCTAACGCGCGATCGATCGCGCCTCGATCTCGGTGACGAATCGGCGGTTGCCAGGTTCTTTACGGAGGCAAGGCCGGACATCGTGATTCTCGCCGCGGCAAAGGTCGGCGGGATAAAGGCAAACAATGATTATCCGGTGGAGTTTCTTCTCGATAATTTGCGCATCCAGAACAACGTCATTCGCTCGGCATACCAAACTGGCGTCCGCAAGCTGCTCTTTCTCGGTAGCTCGTGCATTTATCCAAGGCTGGCGCCGCAACCGATTCCCGAAAGTGCGCTGCTCACCGGGGCGCTGGAGCCTACCAATGAAGCTTATGCAGTCGCTAAAATTGCCGGAATCAAGCTTTGCCAAGCGCATGCACGCGAGTACGGCGCGAAATTCATTTCTGTCATGCCGACGAACCTTTACGGCCCTAACGACAACTTCGATCTGGAGACATCACATGCGCTGGCTGCGCTGCTGCGCAAGGCACACGAAGCGAAAACCCGAAATGAGAAAAAGCTTGTCGTGTGGGGAACAGGGGAACCGCGCCGGGAATTTTTGCACGTTGATGATCTTGCCGCCGCCTGTCTTTTGTTGCTCGAGAAATACGACTCGCCAGAAATAATCAACATTGGTTGCGGAGAAGATGTCACCATTCGCGAACTGGCCGAGTTGATCTGCGATGTGGTCGGTTTCGACGGCGAACTCGTTTGGGACAAGACGAAACCGGACGGCACGCCGCGCAAGCTTTTAGACGTGACCAGAATTCGCGCGCTCGGGTGGCAGCCTACGATCCCGCTGCGAAAAGGCATCGCGCAAACTTACGAATGGTTCCTTGCTAACTGGCCGCAGAAGTAAGTTGTTCCCGAAGGCTTTCGAGCGTTGACCCGCGAAAGCTTTCGGAGTTGACTGCATTCGGGGACCAATGAAAAAGCTGCGCGTTGGCGTTGTTGGCGTTGGGCATATTGGAAGCAATCATGCACGGCTCTATGGGGAAATTCCGTCCGCTGAGTTTACCGCGGTATACGACGTGGAGCCGTTCAGGAGTCGCACCATTGCGAGCAAATTCGGCGCAGCATCTGCCAAATCCCTCGATGATTTCATCGCGATGATTGACGCCGCTTCTGTGGCAACGCCTACCAATACTCACTACGACGTTACACGCGCTCTCCTCACCAAGGGCAAACATGTGCTCGTCGAGAAACCGATCACCGACAACACTGCACATGCTACTGAGCTTGCGGAATTGGCTGCACTTAACGGTCTTATCCTGCAAGTGGGCCATGTCGAGCGCTTCAACCCGGTTCTGGGCGCGCTCGAAAAGCATCTGACGCATCCGCGCTTCATCGAAGCGCATCGACTCTCACCGTACACCGAACGCAGCGCTGATATCGGCGTCGTACTCGATTTAATGATTCACGATCTGGAAGTCATTCTGAATTTTGTCCGGTCGCCTCTCTGGAGTATCGACGCGGTCGGCGTGCCTGTGCTCAGCCAGAGCGAAGACATTGCAAACGCGAGACTCCACTTTGAAGACGGTTGCGTGGCAAACGTGACCGCCAGCCGCATCAGCCCCGAGCGGATGCGCAAGATTCGAATTTTTCAAGAAGATGCGTATATCTCGCTCGATTATCAAAATCAAAGCGGCGAGATCTATCGCCGCGTCGGCAAACAGATTTGGCGTGACAGGGCCGAGATCGAACACGGCGAACCACTCAAACTTCAGCTCACGTCATTCATTGAATGCGCAACCACCGGACGACAGCCGCGTGTTTCTGGTTCTCAAGCCACGGCGGCGTTGGAGTTGGCGGTCAAGATCACGAAGCAAGTCTCGTCGAGTGGATAAGACGGCTCGGTCATTGGTTGCTGTAGCCACCGCCCTGTGGGCGGTCTTTTTGTGAGCATCAACGGTGGACGGACCACAGGCCCGTGGCTACAACGGAGATGAAATCCATGACCATCTATTTCGTCGCCGGCGAAGTGAGTGCGGATAACCACGGCGCAGCATTGATGCGATCACTGCGCGTGTTGGATCCTGAGCTGAAATTCATCGGGCGCGGCGGCCCGCAAATGCAGCAGGTCGCCGGCCCGCAATTTAAGAACTGGATCGGTGTTGCGGCCGTCCTCGGTTTATGGGAAGTCCTGAGAAAGTACGGCTATTTTCGGGAGCAGTTCCGCCAGACGCTCAACGAAATTCAGGAAAACAAACCCGACGCAGTCGTTTTGATCGATTATCCGGGTTTCAATTTGCGGCTGGCGCGCGCTCTGCGAAAACAATCGCAACGTCACAAAACAATTTATTACATCAGCCCCCAGGTCTGGGCGTGGAATCGTGGCCGTATCAAAAAAATGGCGCGCTTCATCGATCTTGTGCTTTGTATTTTTCCGTTTGAGACCAATCTCTACGCCGCATCGGGACTTCGCGCAGTGTTTGTCGGTCACCCAATGATCGAAAGCCTTGAGACGCAGAAGATCGACACTCACCGAGATCAGAATCTAATCGGACTTTTTCCGGGCAGTCGTTCGCGCGAAGTGCGAAAAATCTTTCCGGTGATGATCGAAGCCGCGCACCGACTGTTGCAACTCAACCCGACTTTGCGCTTCCAAGTCGCAGCTGCGTCCGAAGAACTCGCACGCGAGGTGAGCGAGCAATTAGCGGATCGGCGGGCGATTGAAATCACCGTGGGTCAAACCGCAACCATCATGCAACGTGCCTTCGTTGGAATGGTGGCCTCGGGAAGCGCGACGCTTGAGGCTGCTTATTTTGGAATGCCGTTCGTGTTGATTTACAAAGTTGCGTGGCCGACGTACGTGGCAGCGCGTCTCGTCGTGAATGTAGATTTTCTCGGCATGCCTAATTTGCTTGCAGGCAAAGAAGTCGTTCCGGAGTTTATCCAGCACGAGGCAAAACCCGACGCCATCTTAAAGGCTGTCCGATTGCTAATGGACGACTCACCCGCGCGTGATCGAATGATTTCGGATTTTGTTGCGACTACCAGCAAACTCGGTGGCACCGGCGCCAGCGAAAGAGCTGCGCAAGCAATTCTTGAGGAACTTCAGACCGGCGCCCCTTCTACAACACGATGAAGATCTGGGACATCTCACGAACGCTATCGAATGACTTCGCAGAATGGCCCGGTGACGAACCGTTTCGTTATCGTGTTACGAACGAGATCGCAAAAGGCGCGAGCGTAAATCTCGGCGCGATCACGATGAGCGTGCACAACGGCACGCACGCCGATGCCCGATTTCATTTCGAGGTGAAAGGGGCGCCGATCGAGAAAGCGTCGCTCGGGATTTATCTTGGCCGCGCAACTGTAGTCGATCTCTCGGAAACTTTTCTTAAATCGACGGAGAAACATCTGATCACTTGTGAGGACCTCCGTCCGTACGCCGAAGAGATCGCCTCGACTTCACGCCTTCTAGTAAAGACGGGTCGATGGAGCGACTCAACCGTTTTTCCAAATCGAATCCCAGTAATCGCGGCCGATGTTCCGGCGTGGCTGCAAAAGAACGGTGTGAAACTGCTCGGCGTGGATCTGCCGTCGATGGACGAGCTCGATTCGAAGTCGTTGCAGAATCACCATGCGCTTGCCCACTCGGGAATCGCCATCATTGAATCGCTCGATCTCAGCGACGTTGCTCCCGGCATTTACAATTTTGCGGCTCTGCCTCTGAAAATCGCGGGTGCCGACGGCGCACCGGTGCGCGCGGTGCTTTGGCGTGATTGAATCCGTAGCAGATATGTGCTGTAGAGTCCGCTGTCCCCAGCGGAGTTCGCTCTGGAGCGCCACATCAAAATGCGCTGAGGACAGCGCACACTACAACTCAACGTGAGCCTGCTCGAAGACCGGCGCACGCTATGGATTGTCGCGGCACTGATCGTCGTTTTGCTCGCGATCGCCAATTTGCCGTGGCAACTCGACGATTACGATCAAGCGAAACAGGCGTTCACCTCATTCGAAATGGTCAAGGATGGCCAGTGGCTCTATCAGCACACGCCGCAGGAACGAGTTGCGACAAAGCCGCCGTTAGTCGGCTGGATCTCGGCTGCGCTTTTCGCGGTGACGCGCTCGTGGGAAATCGCATGGCGGTTGCCGTCGCTCGTCGCTGCGCTCGCGCTCGCGGTCGTGTTATTTCGCGCTGCTAAGAATGCGTATGGAAAAGTTGCGGCGGTAATTGCACTCGGCGCGTTCGGACTGAATCTGCTGAGCCCGCGGCTGGCCACGCTCGTGCGCACGGACATGCCGCTGGCACTTGTGATTTTTCTGAACGGCCTGCTGATCTGGCAAAAGGTCCGACATGAAGACGAATGGAAACTGCGCGATCAAGTATACGTCTTCGTCCTGCTTACCGCGGCGATGTTGATCAAAGGGCCGATCGTTTATGCTTTTCTGCTGCCGGGCATTGCGGTGTTCCAATTGCACCGTGATAGGACGCGTGCTCCAAAAATGAATTCGGGTAGCGCGTGGCCCGGCTGGTGGCCGTGGCTTGCCTCGCTCGCGATTTTTCTCATCTGGGTAGCCGGAGGGATTCGGTTTCAGCCGGGATTTTACGAGGAAGTTGTGATGCGCGAATTCGTCGGCCGCTTCGGTGAAACAATTCATCGGCCGCAGCCGCTCCTTTTTTATTTGCTGCATCTGTTGCACAGATTTGCGCCATGGAGCGTGCTAATGATTGGGATCGCGGCTGTCGGTCTCCGATCGCGAAACTGGCGGTTACGCTCTGTGTTTCGCGAAATGTCGCCGGCTTTCTGGCTGCTTTGCTGGAGTATTGGTGGGTTGATCGTGATGTCGCTCATTTCATCAAAGCGCGTTGACAGAATTTTCCCTGTGATTCCGCCGCTCTGTTTGCTGCTCGCCGCTCAGATCGCGCCGCGCACTTCCTGTAGCCACGGCCCTGTGGGCCGTTCTTCGAGAAGTATTGAACCAGACGAAGCCGCCCATAGGGCGGTGGCTATAAGAACTGCGCTGGTGGGTGTTTATTGGTGGAGCACTATCGCTCTGGCATTCGCAATCCTTTTCACCGGCGGCTACACAGCTTGGAAGATGATCACCGGCTATCGCGATCATCGCGACGCGCTCGCCGTTTTTGGAAGAAATATTCGGCATGAAGCAGAAGCGCATCAGTGGCGTTACGAGGTCGTATCTGCCAAAGATGAAGGGCTGCTTCTCTATCTTCGAAAGACGCATTTCGTTGAGCCGGCTGATGCCATCACAGAATGGAATACCGGAAATTTGGATGCGCTCGTTGCTTCAAAAGAACAAGCGGTGGTTCTAATGCGCGACCTTCAAGATGCTGCTCTTCCTCAATTGCAATCAAATGAGCGAGAACAATACCAGCAGGGCAGGGCATATATTTTAATTACTCGCTAACCTTCTGCGAATTCGCACACAGCTAGCTGCTAGTCACCCCGCTGAGACCAGACGTACCGTTTGCCATTCCAATAGATCATTGCGCTGGCGGCGCGTGTCTTGGAGTAAACCTGCCAGGAATCCATCCATTCAAAATCATCGCCCCGTTGCCGATGCCAATGCCAGCCCCAAGAATTGTCACCTTTCCAGTCGTGCTGTGAACGATCGCAATCCCAAGCTTCCCGGTCGAACGTTCTTTTACCAAAACCGCTACGTCCATCCTGCCGTCGCCATTAAAATCTCCCTCCAGATAGGACGGGTTGATGCGAAAGGAAAGGTCATACTCTTTTCCGGTCGACCCGTTCGTTAGGGCTTTTTTGACTGCGTCGGGCAGGTCGCGAATCGCACCTAATGGCGACGATAGTGAATTAGGTTGCGGTATCGCTTTTGTGTTTAGATCGACCTGATAGGTCTTTCCACGTTCGGATGTAACCATAAGTCTGCCATCCTGGATGTTTAATGCCTTGATGAATACCCACTGAACGTCTTCCTCGAGGTTTGGATCGATACCATTAGTAAAGATTGTCACTTCCCAAAGCTTCTTGTTAGTCCCCACATTCCACGCCTCGATATACCCGCGGCGGCCATCATCATTCGGCGCGACATAGCGAATACCTTTGCTAACTACAGGCTCCACCCTTCCCTTCCTGGTGCGCTACGCTTGGCGGAAGCCAATTGCGGCAGGAGCAGCGTCAACAAAAGTATGCCAAACAAGCGAGTCATAACTCTTCAGTGCCTAACGTGTGTCATCATCAGCGCGCGCGCGCCTTCCAGGCCGCATTCCAGTCGCCCCGACGAGTGTAAAAATAGCCTGCCACGCACCAGTCGAAAGCTGCGCAAAAAGCACCGTACGCCAACGGAAGCTCAGTCAGTTCGTGAACGCCGAATGGACTGACTCCGCCGAAAGCGTGAACCTCATGAAGGACATCCCAAATACCGTGCAAGAGGTAGCCAGTGATGAGCACGACCGGCAACCTGAGCCCGTCGAGGAGCGCAATCAAGTCGGCCACGAGCTTATCGATTGCGTAATCGCCCTCGCGCGGTTTGACCTCGCTCTCGCCGCAGCCGCGCGTGTCGAGCGCGATCACGCGGTAGCCGGCGTTGACGAGTGCCGGAATCTGGTTACGCCACACCGTGTGGTCGTCCGGAAAGCCGTGCACGAGCAGCACCTCGGGGCCTTCGCCTATGACGACAACATTGAGCTCGACATCGTTGACCCGCACCCGGCGGCCGTTGATTGCGCGAGGCGTCATTTTGAAGGTGCTACAGTCTAACGAAAGAGCTGAGCCACCGCTGTCGGCGAATATGCCGGCAATGCAATCGGTCATTGCACCGGCGCGTTGCGATCTGCAGGTTCGTCCAATTTCTTCCGAGGCGCCCCGATCTTGTTTTTAATCGAGAGCAAGAGTCGTCGCGCAAAATACCAGAAGGCGCCGATGCAGATTAGAAAGATGATCAATGCGAGCAGGGGACTGAGATTCACTAGAGTTAGCCCACCCAGTACCGCAGCGTCTTCCCCAAGACTTAGCCCGATATTTGAAAACGGTTCCGGCGATGTATTACTGGCGAGCCGCGTCGCTGCTTTCGCCGTGTGCGCAATGAGGCTCGTGCCTCCCGCCAACAACGCGATGATGACCGTAAGCGCGGGACTGGGATGACCGAGCACTTGGATCGCAAGCAAAGCGCCACCGATCGGGCGAATCACTGTGTGGACGGCGTCCCAGATTGAATCCACCCATGGAATTTTATCGGCAAAAAATTCGAGCAAATAGAGAACACCGGCAATGCTGATGATCCACGGGTTGCCGAGTACTTCGAGCGACTGATACTGCGGCGCGAGAGTGATCCAGTGAAAATGGATTGCAAGGCCAGTCGCAAGAACCGTGAGGTAAAGATTAACACCGGCGAGCGCAGCGAGGCCGAGCGCGACGCTGAGGAGATCAAGCCTTTCCACGGCGAAAGTATCTGCCCCAATTGATCAATGTCACGTGGGAGGTTGAGCGCGGCTCAAATGACGAAATCCGAATGACGAATGACGAATGAATGCCGAAGCCCTAATGACGAAGCACGAGCCGACACGCCGTATCTTTTTGTCATTCGCCATTAATCATTTCTTCGAGCTTCGACATTCGACATTTGTCATTTGCCTCATTCGTCATTCGTCATTCATACTGGCGCCATGCTGGACATCCGTCTGATTCGCGAAAAACCGGATTTCGTCCGTGAGCGCCTTGCAGCGCGCGGCGACGGAGATGAGGCCAAAATCGACGAAGTCCTGCATGTCGATGCGGAGCGCCGGAAAGCTGAAGCAGAATTGCAATACTTGAACTCGGTGCGCAAGGCCTTGAGTAAAGAGATCGGCGGCAAAAAGTCGCGGCGTGAAGCGACGCAGGAACTGGAAGAACGCGTACGAGGCTTCGGCGAGCAGATTGCCGCTCTCACGCAGCGCGCCAACGCATTCGACGAAGAGCAGCGCAACTTACTTTTGGATATTCCAAATGTTCCGCATGCGAGTGTTCCCATTGGCAAGGATCCCAGCGCAAATCGGGTCGTCCGCAGTTGGGGTGAGAAGCCGCAATTAACCAACGCTGTCGATCACGTTGCGCTCGGCACGAGACTGAATCTCTTCAATTTCGAATGGGCGGCGAAACTGAGCGGGAGCGGTTTCATTTGTTTTACCGGTGCAGGCGCGAAGCTCGAGCGCGCGTTAATCAACTTCATGCTCGACCTGCACACGCGCGAGCATGGATACTTTCAAGTTAGTCCGCCCTATCTAGTTCGGCGTGATTGCATGATCGGCACGACGCAGTTGCCGAAGTTTGAGGCCGACATGTACGGCTTGGAGGAGAATCGGCTTTTCCTCGCGCCAACAGCGGAAGTGCAATTAACAAATCTCCATCGCGAAGAGATTCTGGGCGTTGGCGATCTCCCGAAAAAATTCACCGCCTATACGCCCTGTTTCCGGCGCGAAGCGGGTGCTGCCGGGCGCGACACGCGTGGCATCATTCGAGTGCATCAATTCGACAAAGTCGAATTGGTGAAAATCGTAGCGCCGGAAAAATCTTACGAAGAACTTGAATCGCTTACTACGGATGCGGAACGAGTGTTGCAACTGCTAGGATTGCATTACCGCGTAATCGAGCTGTGCACTGGCGATTTGGGCTTCGGCTCGGCCAAGACCTACGACATCGAAGTCTGGTCGCCCGGGTCCCGCGACGGCGGGACGTTTCTAGAGGTCTCGAGCTGCTCGAACTTTGAAGATTTTCAGGCTCGCCGAATGGAGATGCGGTTCAAAGATCGCGATGGAAAAAATCGCTTGTGTCACACGTTGAATGGTTCGGGTGTGGCGCTGCCGAGATTGTTCGCTGCGTTGATTGAGAGTTATCAGCAGCCGGATGGCTCGGTACGCATTCCGGAAAAATTACAACATTACTTCGGCGCGAGTGAAATTCGGTGAGTGTAGCGGCGTTCGCCGCCGCGAACGCCGAACCGATGATCAGGCGCTTGGCACAAGCGCCTCTACAACTTTGACGATTATTGCAACCCCGGTATTCCCAGGCCGGCGAGCCCGCCGCTGATTTTCGTCATCTCGGATTGCGCCAGCGCCTTGCCCTGCTCGATCGCTTGCTTCACCGCGCTTAACAACATTTCCTCAAGAAATTCCACGTCGTTCGGATCGACAACTTCTTTATCGATTTTGATGGCAATGATGTCGCCCGCGCCGTTTGCCGTCACTTGCACTTTTCCGCCAGCCGCGCTCACTTCGACGGTTTTCTGCTCGAGCTCGGCCTGAGTCTTGGCCATTTGCTCCTGCATCTTCTGCGCCTGCTTCATCAATTTGTTTAGATTCATAATCAGTTCTTTGTCATTCCGAGCGAAGTTGAGGCTGCAACGCAGCGAACGAAGTTCGCGAGGCCACGCTTTCCATCCCGCTGCGGTCGCTCAGGGGAATGCCCGGGACCCTTCGACTCCGCTGCGCTCCGCTCAGGATGACAAAAGCATGCATTCACGATCTTACTCGCGCGTTGAATAGTTCGATGGCTTCCTGAATTAATGGTTCGTCTTTGAAATCTTGCGGCGATTGTTCCGTTACTGCTGCGTTCCTGGAAGCGAGTTCTTCGTTCACGGTTAGCTTCAAACTCAAATCCTTCCCAGCGATTTCATGCAAAAGTGTCTCAACGAACTTGCGATTCGCTTGTGTGCTCAAGATGTCCATCATGGGCTTGTCGCCGGACGCGAAACCGAGTTTTAAATTGCGCCCTTCAATTCCAAGAACGTGGGCTGCTGAAGCTGAGTTTCGCACAAAGCCCTTCTGTGCCGGAATCTTTGCAAGAACGTGCTCCCAAAGTTTCTGAGGCTCGATTGTGTCACTGTCGCTCTTTTCCTCGACGCGCGTCTTGCTGTAGCCGGGGGAGGTGAGCTCGGCTCTTTGCGCGATTGGTTTGGTTTCGCCGCGGTCAGCGCCCGCGGCTACAGGTCGCGATGGCGGCGCGTCCGGCGATCGCGTCCCACTGCCGTCGCGAAGCTCGCCTAATTTCTCGATCACTTCATCGAGCGTCGCTTGTCCGAGACTCTGGATCGCCTTAATGATCGCGACTTCGAAATGGAGCTTCTTGTTAGGCGCCCATTTCATTCGCGCTTCTGCGGCGGCGAATTGATCGATCAGCTCCAGCAAACGATCGGTGGAAATCAGCTCCGCGTGTGCGGTCAACGTTTTTTGAACGTCAGGGTCAACGTCTTCGTTCAGCGAGTCAGGCTTGACTCTGAACACGAGCAGATCACGCAGATAAGCGATCAGGTCCGCCATGAGCCGCATCATATCTTTGCCGGCTTCGCATTGCTCGTGCAGCAGATCGATTCCTTCAGGTGTTTCGCCCCGCAAAATCCGCCCTGTTAAATCGCTTACTGTTTGTTCGCTGGTGAATCCGAAAACATTGAGCACATCGCTCTCGGCAATTTTTTCTCCGCAAAAGGCAACGAGCTGATCAAGCATCGACTCTGCATCGCGCAGGCCGCCCTCTGCTCCGCGTGCGATCGCGTGCGCGGCCGCAGGTTGCAGCGTGATCTTTTCTTTGTTCGCGATGAATTGCAGATGCTGCGCGATCAAATTTGCCGGGATACGATGCAGATCAAATCGCTGGCAACGGCTGAGGATGGTTGCGAGAACTTTCTGCGGCTCGGTTGTAGCAAAAATAAATTTCACGTGGTCTGGCGGCTCTTCCAACGTTTTCAAAAGCGCATTGAACGCAGCCGAAGAAAGCATGTGCACCTCGTCGATGAGATAGATTTTGTAACGCCCCTTGGCAGGCGCATACCGAACGTTCTCGCGCAACTGCCGCACGTCTTCGACGCTGTTGTTGCTTGCGCCGTCGATTTCGATCACGTCGAGACTATTGCCGCCGGCGATCTCGCGGCAGTTGTCGCACACGCCGCATGGCGTAACCGTCGGGCCTTTGATGCAGTTGAGCGACTTTGCCAAAATTCGCGCCGTCGAAGTTTTCCCAACGCCGCGCGGGCCAACAAAAAGATAAGCGTGCGCGAGCCGGTTTTGCGCCACTGCATTTTTCAACGTGCGCGAGACGTGGGTCTGGCCGACCAAATCGTCAAACGTCTGCGGCCGATACTTTCTGGCGAAAACCTCGTAATTCACGGGCGTCAATCTAATTGTCATGTCGAGCGAAGTCGAGACATCCCGTTGTGAAACGATCGGCAGCGCCAAGGGATTCCTCGACTTCGCTGCGCTTCGCTCCGAATGACGGCGATTGATTGAAACAAAGAGGCCCCGCCAGTTTCCCGGCGGGGCCCTTTGTCAAACTGCCCGAATTATCGGGTCATTGTCGTGCAGCAAGCGCCGGGGCAGCAGGCGCCGCCACCGCAGCAGCCTGTGTCACTGGACGAGATCGTCGTCGCGCTCGTCAGCGTCATAATTGCTGCAATCAAAAGCAGATATTTCATGGTTCTCTCCTGTTGAGATTTCGTGAATCCTCGGCTGCGTGAACTCGCACGCAATGCGCGCGTGTTTTGCGCCGAGCCGAACGCTGTGGGAGAGAATCAAATCCGCGGCGGCGGAGTCGGCGGCCGTTCGATTCGCGTAGACGCTGTTGCGTCGTCGATTGCAAAAGTGTGGCCAGTAAAATGCGGAGTAGGCAACCCGTTTGAGATCGGACAGAAAAGAATCAGTGTCGAGCACGAAACGGTGCAACAACTGTTGGGCTGCGATTCGTGCCGGCATGGCTGATGATGCGACGGCTGCTCGTGCGTCATTTTGCACCCTGACATCTTGGAGCAGCAATCGGGCGCTTTCGTCACCGTGACCAGGTTCGGTTTGGCGACTTCAGGGCAGAGAAAGGTAATGAGACAGGCAATCAACAAAGCACTCAGGCCGACTCTGCGCATGACGTATAGAGCTTAAGGCTGGTCGGATCGAAATCAAAGAATGGCTTTCGATTTCTAAATGCGTTGATTGCAGAACGAAAATGGAAAACCATCTGCGAATCTAATTTCCCATGTTTACCACAACGAGATCGGCAACGGTACTGCTTTTGTTTGGCATCGCTGTCCTGCTTGCTGCTGGCCCTCCACCGGCGCTTAAGGATCCGTTTCTCGATAATTTCGTCGGCGACTGGAGTGTTACGCGCAAAATGGGCAGCGGACGCACGATTGAAAGTAATGTCCGCGGCGAGTGGGTGCTGAAACACCAATTCATGGAACTTCATTACGGCGCCGGCGATAAAGCGCGGGAATACGAAGCACTCGTGTTTATCGGATTCGATGACGCCGCGAAGAGCTACGTGTGCCATTGGGTAGATGTTTTCGGGGGCCGCTACTCTGGCGTCGGTCGTGGTAGGCTTGATCCGAACCTGGTAGGCATCGAATTTCGGTTCGATTCCAAGGAAGGCTCGCTAACGAACAAATTCGACTTCGATTCAGAAACGAAAAGCTGGACGTCGCTGATTCGTCAGGAAGAAAACGGCCAGTGGAAAACCTTTGCAGAGGAAAAATGGACAAGAAAATAAAACCGATTGTCTTTCTCCTGCTTTCGCTCGCATTCCTACTCCATGTCTCCGCGCGTGAGCCGGTTAAATCACTGCCTTCGGTAAAGCAGCTTGCCGAGGTCAAAGCTGTTCGGGCGCGCGATCTCGGTGTGCCGTTCGATGGCACGCCAGGGAAACTGAACTCGATCACGGATGTCCCCGGTGTGGAGGTCGGTTACACGACCTTGATCAGTGGGGAAGGAAAACTGGACATTGGCAAAGGCCCGGTGCGCACCGGCGTTACCGCAATCATTCCGCGTGGACACGATTCTCTCAACGACCCGGTTTACGCCGGCTATTTCAGCTTGAATGGCAACGGCGAAATGACCGGCGCCGCGTGGGTAGACGAAAGCGGGTTTTTGGAAGGACCAATCGTGATTACCAACACGCATAGCGTCGGTGTTGCTCGTGACGCTGTCATTGCCTGGAGAATTAAACACGGCGCGCCCGACACCACCGGATACTGGTGGAGTTTGCCCGTCGTCGCCGAAACGTGGGACGGATGGCTGAATGACATCAACGGTTTTCACGTGAAACCAGACGACGTCTTTCATGCGCTCGACACTGCCCATGGTGGCGTAATTGAAGAGGGGAGCGTCGGCGGTGGAACGGGGATGATCTGCTACGAGTTTAAAGGCGGAAACGGGACAGCCTCGCGCCAGATTGATATTCGCACTTCGAAAGACGCTCCGTCGCGTACCTTTGTAGTCGGTGTATTTCTACAGGCCAACTTCGGCCGGCGTTCGCAGCTCGTGATCGCGGGCGTACCGGTGGGCAAAGAAATTCCTGGTGAAGTTTACAAGCAAGAGAGCGGCTCTTGCATCGCTGTTGTTGCGACCGATGCACCACTGTTGCCTAACCAGTTAAGGCGGCTAGCACGGCGTGTATCCCTTGGGCTTGCGCGAACGGGAACAGTTTCCGGCAACGGATCCGGCGATTTGTTCATCGCGTTTGCGACTGCAAATCCAAACGTCGCGAATCCGGATCAAGTGACGCACACCGTTCAAACAATTCCCAATGATCTGATGGATCCGCTTTTCACAGGCGTCGTCCAGGCCACGGAGGAAGCGGTAGTCAATGCATTGGTGGACAACCAATCGATGACCGGCCGCGACAATCACTATGTGGAAGGGCTTCCGCACGATCGCTTGCGCGAGTTCATAAAGCGCTTGCGCTGACGCGAACGTAGCTCAGGCATCATGCCTGTGGGGCAACCGGGTGTTCCGGCTGGTTCAGGTTCCCGGCAGGAAAGATGGCCGCCAGCCGCCGCTCCTGCGCGTGGCAGCCGTGCTCTAGATCATCATGATCAGCAATGGCACGACTTTTGTCGCAGCTATTTCCAGAACGTGCAATGTCAGTTTTTCGGCGCGTTCCTGGTCTTGCGCCGGCTGGCCATCGACGTAGACCCGCAAATCGCTTTTTTGATTTTCGACGAAGTAATCGAAGTCTTCTTTGTCGATTTCTCGGTTTTTCAGAAGCACGAGACGGCGTTCAAGGTCCTCCGCGTTTTGCCGGACCAACTCGCTGGTATCGCCTTTTGCTTCCCCAAGCAGATCCTGAAATTCTTTTACCGCCGCCGCGGCCGATTCGTCGCCGACCTGATCGAGCGCGGAATCGAGCTCGGATTTTTTCCGCGAAGGCTTTTTGTGCTTTTTCTTACCGCCCGAGGGCATGATCGTAGGTTTTGTTAACGTCCTTTTTCATTTCGCTCGCAAGTGCTGGAGTGATCTTGCCGCGGGTGGCCTTGCTTTTTATATGCGCAGCATCAGCATCGAACTGCGCTTTAAGATCGACGAGCACCGGACGACGCGCCGTGAATTTCTCATCGGCGATGGCCTGCTGAAATTTTGCGTTGCCTTCGTTCACCTTGGCGTTGAATGCCGCAGCATTAAATTTTTTCCCAGGTACAGCAAACTCGTCGATGAACGCGAGGTGAAAACTGCGGAGGCTTTCGATGGTGGCATCGCTTCCGGTTTTCGTGAACGTCGCCGTGCCGCAACTCGCAATGAAGATCGCGGCGGCACAGAGGAAAACATTTCGAGACACAAGCGTCGAATTCATATGGCGGTCCTTTGGGTCACCGATCTTGCCCCGATTCGGCCCTAGCTGTCAAGACTTGAGCACCGCGGCTTCATCGGGTCCGAATCGGGTAGCTTTGGTGGGAAGTCGTTATTGCTCGGTAATTGCTGAAGTCGCCTGTGCTCTCCTGTGCCTGCTGGGAACGCCAAATGCTGCCAGGTTCATCACAATCATAACGAGCGCGAAGAGGTACAGCCCCATCGTTAATCCTATGGCGGCATGCATCGCCAGAACACAACCGAGCCAAATCCGGCGAGTCTTTTTCATCCAAATGAAAACCGGGTAACTCACCTCGACCAGACAAATCGAAATGCCGAGCAGAGGCAGAGCGTATTTGAATTGAAGCAGAAGATCCGGCGGGACCAGGTTAAAGGACGGGCGGATCAGCGAGCGCCAAAGATTAGAGCCGTCCCACCAGCCGTTGCCAAGGAATTTTGCCAGGCCGCCGATGAAGTAAACAAAGCACAGATGCACCTGCAACACTCGCCGCCAAAAACCCAACGACTGTGGGTTATTTGGTTTTGGCGTTGCCACCCAACGATCGAAGGAGTAACTGCCTGGCAGTGGAGATAACATCAGGTAGAACAGCGCAGTCGTCATAAAGTTATCGGCGCCATAGGCGAGTAGCCCTCCGCTTTCGGCAGCACATAGGTGGACAAACCATGCGATAATCGCTGCTGGGCGAGAGAATAGCCCTAACAACAAAAGACAACCGGCGGACAGTAAGGCTACCCAGGCAACAGTAAGCACCGTTTCTTCCCTCATGTTGAGGTTGCGACCGACAGCGATCAACCAGCCAAGCTTTGGGATCAGGGGACTCTCGAAAGAGGTAATAGCTTCGCCCAGTTCGCGACCAACAAGACCCCTGCCACTGCTGGCGAACAGGTAGTGCCAGTCGCTTCTCAAAAACAGCGCATAAAGAGTAACTTGTAGACCCATACCGATCCGAAACACCGTGAGCCACGTGTCACTTTCAGATGGGAATAGGAAGCCGAGAAATCGTTGCCAGCCCCTATGCAAGGGGTTGACCTTCACATTGGCTTCCGCGTACGAAGTCAGTGAGGACACTTAGTGATCGCCTACTGTTCCTCTTCCCCACGCAGACTGAAATCGAACCTGAACATTGGTTCAAGCGTTTCCGCTTTCCCATGCTCAAAGTCAGTGATGCTCGGTAAATAGACAGCCTCGAAAGTGGCTCGCACCCTTTTCACATCCGGGTGTTCCCGCCAGACGGAAAGTGCCAGCATTTTAACGACAGCCTCCCGAACCGGTTCGTACCTGTCCTCGGCTAATCTGTCTAACAAACTGTCCAAACGCAGTGCGGCTGCTTTGCCGCGCACATGCGGTGACTCGTATTCTACGCGTCCATCCTGGTAAAACAGCTCCAACGTGAGTCGGTGGGGAGTTGGAACGTTGGGTGCGAAAAAGCTGTACCCGGCCTGGATGCCAGCAGCATGCAGATATGTGGCGATGCCTCTCCTAACCGGATTTGATGGACCAGCCTCTTTTCCCAGACACCACGTCGCACTCAGTTCAGCCTTACGCGCGTACTCGTCCCAAGCTGAGGGTAAAATCGTTGACCCTTGTGCTATCAACCAGAATACCCCCGCGAGGCAAACCGCAGTTAACAAAAAGAAGTGTATTCCAAACCAAGCCGCTTGAATTCGCTTCAAATACATTTCATGAGCGCTGTGGCAGGGGAACGAGTGATTGTGTCAAACGGTAACGAGGCCTCAGTACGCAATGCGCCAGTCCCGACCTCGAGACTGGCACCTCTGTTCCGTGGCTAATCAGCCGACGTTAAAGCGTCGCTGCGACTGATTTCAAGTTCTCAGTCGCCACGTTACTGTCGCCGGTTGGGAGGACCGCCTCCACAAACCAGGCACCACTTGTGCGTTGATCCGCGTAGAACACTGAGGCCTTGTTCGTTCGAATATTCTTCAACGTCAGCCAGCTTTGTTTTTGCGCTGGGGCGTGCGTCGCGAGGGTGCTGATGACGATGACAGCGACAGTAACCAGCATTGCTGCGAACAGACGTATGTAACGGTGGATGTGTTTCATAAGTCGCGCTCTATAGCGGTTTCAACAAGTGTCAAGGGTAAAGGCAAAAAACCGCCGCCCTGACATTGGCAACCTTGGGATCAGGTCGATGCGAGTCTCGCACGAACTGTGCGCTCTTACGGACACCGAATGGACAAATTCAGTGATGCGAATTCGACCGGTGCCAACGTTCAACACGTTAGTTAGCTAGATCCCCTGTATTGCAACCCGGAGAATTAGTTCTGCGCCAGTGAAGCGGCGATCGCTTCAAACCGCGGATCACCTCGTAACGGATTCCACAGCGGGTGCAGTCGCAAATAACCGTAACTGATGTGGCTACCCGGCAGGTACGTAGTCTCAGCCAGCCGCTGAATCGCGCGATCTTTATCACCAGTCCACGCGTAAATCACAGCGAGATATCGCACGAGCGTTGCACCTTCGATGGCGTTTTTGCTAACCGGCGTCAACTCGACTGCGTGTTCGCCTTCGCGAATCGCGTCCTCCTTGTTCCCGAGAACCGCATCAACCACACCAAGGGCGCAAACTGCAGCGGCATAGTCCGGTTGATTGCGCACTGTTTCGCCGAGTTCTTTTCGGGCGTTCTCAAAGCCCGCGCGAGCTGTCGACTCATCACCACGCACCAAAGCGGCAAGACCCTCGCACCAGCCGTTAGGGAATGGAATATTTTCGTCAAAGCATCCACCGATACCCATATTCGATAACGCGTGCTGAGCCCCAACCGAATCGCGTTCGCGCAAGACAACCAATAGCCACGGATTAACAAACCCAAGTGCGGCATTCGCGTCGTCCGCCAGAATTGCATCAATTGCCGTCTGGAAAGGTTTAGGATCTGCGCGGCTCTCGAGATCGACCAATGCGCGCCGCACTCGGCTTTGAACGTCATTTGGAGCCATTGCCAACATGCGATCAAGCGTCGCGCCCATCTCTTTGTAACGGCCCAAAGCCTCGTACGTAAGAGCGATTTGCTGGAGCACGGAAAAGTCCCGTGGGTTCAGGTCTAACGCCTGTGTCATTTCCTCGAGCGATTCCTCCCACCGACCTTGACGCCGGTCAATGTACCCGGCCAAAAGTGGAATCCGCGACTCGTTCGGCAACGTCAGATGAGCAAGGACCAACTCCTGCCGGGCTCGGTCGTAATCCCGGTACGCATAATAATAGTGCTGAGCCAGAGCCAGATGGGTTTCTCCCCGTTCAGGGTGTAGGCGCTGGATCGACTGAATGACTATTTCAGACAATTTTAGGCGCACGTCCGTATGGTCGAAAGCGAGGAAAAAAATTCGGTCATGCGCTGCCGCTAACTGGCAGTAGGCGTCAAAGAAAGACGGGTCGCGCGCCACGGCCTGATCAAGTAGTTGGACGGCCTGGAACAGATCTTCCTTTTGTCGTGTGCTCAGTGCGATGTCATAGAGCAGGTCTTTGGCTCGCAAATACGTGTCGTACGATATGAGATCCGCGGTTGCTGTCTCTTGGATCGCAGTTTTCTCGGCGGCAGAGACGCTCACTCCCAGCTTGTCTGCGGTTTTCTGCGCAATCTCACCTTGGAGCGTGAACAGGTCGCTCAAGTTTCGATCGTATTGCTCCGCCCACACGCGAGCGTTTTTGCGCACATCAATCAGCTCGGCATTTAAGCGGATGCCGGCTCCTTGTCTCTGCACATTTCCCGTTAGTACATACGCGACATTCAAGGCGCGGCCGATTTCCTGGGTATTGTGCGCGCCACGGTATTTCGCGACACTGTTGTGGTTAATCACCTTCAGATTCGCGAGCTTCGCCAGTTTGCTCCAAACACCATCGTAAACGCCGTAGGCGAGAAACACATTTTCCTTGTCCGGACTCAAACTTTCAAAGGGCAAAACTGCAATCCCACTTGCCGCAGTCGGGCTCACTGTTTGGGCCTTCGAAATCATCACTCCCACTGCAGTTGCCATCACGAGCAAAAGCGCAGCCATTTGTGCGACGAGCGGATTGCGCCGCACCCAACGCCAGAGATGCACAGGCGGCGAAACCGGACGCGCGACAATCGAACGTCCGTGCAGCCAGCGTTCGAGGTCATCCGCTAGTGCACCAGCTGAGCGATAACGGGCGAGTGGGTCGCGCTCCAGGCATTTCGCGCAGATTGTTTCCAAGTCGCGATCCAGTGCTGGCGCAAGAGTGCGCAGTTTGGGCGCGGGCTTTTCAGTCGCCTGCTGAATAGTTTTCAGCGCGTGCTCACCTGTGAATGGCGGCCGGCCAGTTAAGAGATCAAACAGAACTGCTCCCAAACCGTATATATCAGCCGCGGAAGTAAGTTTTCTGTCTGATCCGTTTACCTGTTCGGGCGCGATGTACCCCGGCGTCCCGAAGATGCTAGGCGTACGGGTCAAACGGCCAGTTGGCTCCAGCCATTTGGCCAATCCGAAGTCGCTGACCATCGGTTCGCCGCGGCCGTCCAACAAAATGTTCCCCGGCTTAAGATCACGATGAAGGACTCCCTGCTCATGCGCGTATCCGATAGCGCGCGCGACTTTGGCCATTAGCCCAACAGCACGTCGCGGTTCGCTGCGCAGGGCTGGGGCCGCTTCGAGCAAACTCCCGCCGCTGGCGAACTTCATGCTGAAGAAGGGCAGCCCCTCGTGGCTCTCGCTTACCTCATAGATGGGGAGAATGTTGGGATGATCGAGGTTCGCAGCGGCCTGAGCTTCGCGGCGAAAGCGCATCAGTGTGTCCTGGGAATCAGCGTGGTAAGATAAAACGCGCTTGATCGCCACGATCCGACGCGAATGCCGTTGTCGCGCGCGATAAATTACGCCCATCCCCCCGCGTCCAATTTCTTCCAGAATCTGATAATTCCCCAGGAGCCAATCCGCCTCGTCACCATGAATGTCGCGCAGCAGGTCTTCCAGCGTCGGCTCAGCCGGGGAACTCTCGCCGTTGCCGTCGATACCCGTGGAAAGAAGGCATTTCAAACAAAGGCCGCGGCCCACACGCGATGCGGACCCACATCTAGCGCAGATGCCTGATTCATTCTGGAGATGCAGAGAAACAGAACCGCTAGGCGAACTCATGAAAGGGGGGACCGATACTAGGTCGGCGCATCAACTGTTGCAAACTGAAATTCGCACATTATTGAAAGTCATTCACAGCGCTGCGCGAACATCGAACATAATTCAGTCGGCAAGGCAAAATTCGCTTCGTGAGCGACTCGCATTTGGAAGCGCGATGCGTCGCTGCACAGCGCTGTTTTTTTACAGGAATGTGCGAGTCGTTGAGGGATTTTCCCGTAACCTATTCCGCAGCGCTTAACGCCGCACAGAGATAGCGCAATTCGTCGTCGATCTCGTTTTCTCCGCCCACGGTTTCGGCAACTTCTTCGCGGAGCAGAGCGCGATAACGCTCACGCAACCGGTGCACGAGATTTTTAACTGCCGTTTCCTGAATGCCGAGTATCCTGGCAAATGTTGCATACGACACGTCCTGCCGATCCGCATTGAGACAACTACTCAGGACATCAAAAACGCGCCGTCGGCCGTGCTTTTCACACTCGTCGCCTAAGCGTCGCAGGGCGCGTTCGACCACCGTCGCCGCCCAGCGCACATCAAAAATTCTTTCTGGCGACCAGTTTTCAGATTCGCGCTCTTGAATAGACAAGTGTGACGGCGCCTCCATCATCCAATCGTCCCACGAAACGAAACTTAGGTCGCCGCCCCGCTTGTGGGCGTGACGCTTATCGCCTTCGTCGTGCAAGAAACGCTTCAACGCCGTAAGCAGAAGGGAGCGGAACCTGCCTTTGTTTCTATCGGCAGACTGAAGGAGGCGCCCTTTGAGCACCTTCGCGAAAAACTCCTGAGTTAAATCTTGGGCGTCAGGAACGGAGTGGCCCTGCCGGCAGATGAAAGCGAACACTGGTCGCCAGTAAACCTTGCAAAGGTCGGCAAGTGCAGCCTGTGCTTTCTCTTCGTCACTTGCAGAGTCCGAGCAGGACAAAACGACGCTCCACCGTGTCGTCATGAAGCGCGCTTGGCCGAAGCCGTCACTGGGGGTTTCCGGTTTCACCGCCACCGATCATCTCATCTGCCCGCCTGTGAAGCAAGCTTGGGACAGGCCCCGCAACCCGCGGCTCGCGGACCCGTTGAGGCCGGATCTAAATTTTTTTCGAAACTTTGACCTAAGAAATCCGAACTAGATGGTGATCGCCAACAGCTGCGGTCTGTACTATGAGTTGGATCACAGTCATCTGGTCGATGAGTGCGGCCGCGTGTTTGACGCTCGCGGTCTTCTACGCCGCGATCTGGTGCAAACAGCGGGAGAACCGCGCGTACATAGTGTTTTCCTGTAGCGCGGTCGCAGCGGCGGCGATATCCGCATTCGAGCTGTGGATGATCAATGCCAGGACAGTGGAGCAATACGAACTGTTGGTGCGCTGGGTACATCTGCCCACGTGGGTGCTCATGATATCGTTCGTGGTCTTCGTGCGACTCTATTTACGTGCCGGCCGTGCATGGTTGGCGTGGAGCATCTACGTCTTGCGGACGCTGGTGCTGATCCTCAATTTCCTTTTTCCGGTAAGTATCAACTTCAAGGCGATCACAGACATTCGCCACTTTTCCTGGGCAGGTGAGATCGTCTCTGTGCCTGTCGGCATTCCGAACCCGTGGGGTCTGCTTAGTCATGTCAGTCTGCTCTTGTTGCTTTTCTTTTGCGTCGACGCCGCAATCACCGTGTGGCGACGCGGGGATCGGCGACGCGCGTTGCTGGTCGGCGGCAGCATGATCTTTGGCGCGATTCTCGCGTGGCATGTCCCCTTCGTGATCTGGGGAATTATCGATGTCCCGTTCTTCCTCGGCTTTACTTATACGGGGATCGTCGCGGCAATGGGGTATGAACTGAGTAGAGACATTGCTGGAGCCGCGCGTCTCACCTGCGAATTGGAAGTCAGCGAGAAGAGATTCAATCTCGCCGCGGACTCTGCCAACCTCGGAATGTGGGAGTGGGACTTGGAGAAAGATGAAATCTGGGTCACGCCGACGCGCCGCGCGCAGTTGGGTTTCCCTGTCTCTGGAAGGATTACATTCCAAGAGCTGATTTCCCGATGGCACGAAGACGATCGCGAGAAAGTCCGGCAGGCTGTGGATGAGGCGATCCAACATGGCAAAGATTACCAGGCAGAGTTTCGGATTATTCGGGCAAACGGCAGTGTACAGTGGGTCTGCGCGCGCGGGCGCGTGCACCTGGATGAACAACGAAAACCGAAGCGGCTTACGGGAATTAGCCTCGATATTACGGCCCGAAAAGAGGCAGAGGCCCTGGCCCGGCAGCAGCGCCACGAACTTGAACAACTCAGGCAGCAGAAAACCGCGTTCCTTGAGAGAGAAGTGGCGGAGCGCGCCCGGCTCGAACGTGAGGTGATTGAGAGTTGTGCCCGCGAACAACGGCGCATCGCATATGAGTTGCACGACGGTGTCGGGCAACAACTGGTGAGCATCGCTGTAAGCGCGAAACTGCTTGAAGAACACTTGCGGCCGGACGGGCCCGCCGAAGCCGAGAAGGCATCCGCCATCGTGAAGCTCGCCAACGAAGCGGCTAGGCAGGTACGCCTCACGGCACGCAGTCTCGAAGGCGCGGACGGAGTAGGCGATTTGAAAACGGCCCTGGAGTCGCTGGCCATGAACATCAGTCAGAATTGCCGTGTGAGAAGCACCGTTAAAGCCAATGGCGCATCCTTGCCGGTTAGCGCGCCGGTATCAGCTCAACTTTACCGGATCGCGCAGGAGGCGGTGCGTAACGCCATCGAGCACGGCGCTGCTCGCGAGGTACTGATCCAGCTCACATTCGGCAGCCGTGACATGGCGTTGACCGTACAAGACGACGGGGATGGGTTTAACACCAAGACCAAAGGCCCCGGGATGGGACTTCGAATCATGCGCTATCGCGCGCAGTGCATCGGTGGCTCGTGCGAAGTGCACGCCGGCCCCACTCAAGGCACACTCGTTCATTGTCGTGTGCCACTGGAAGCGCAGCCTTCCCTGTCGACAATCTCATGAATGCAATAAAACCAACCAAAAAAAAATCGTCCGTGATCGTGGTGGAGGACCATCCAGTGCTGTGCGACGGACTCAAGCAGCTAATCAACAGCCAGCCGGACCTCGCCTGTGTCGGGGTCGGGGACGACATTTCGGGCGCCAAGCGCCTCGTTGAAGAATACAAACCCGATCTGATGGTTCTTGACCTGCGATTAAAAGGCGGCGACGCGCTCGATTTCATCAAAACATTGCGCGTTGAGCATCCGGAAGTGAAGGTGCTCATCCTCTCGCAATACGACGAGTTAATTTTCGCGGAGCGCGCGCTCCGTGCCGGAGCCTCTGGTTATATCATGAAGGAAAACGCTACTGATGAGGTGCTGCGAGCAGTCCGCAAAGTCCTTGCAGGCGAATTGTATTTCAGCGAACGAGTCGCCACGGCGATAGTGCAGAGAACGTTGCGCGAAAAACCAAACGGTTCGCGCGCCGGCGTCGAACGCCTGTCGGATCGCGAGATGCAGGTGTTTCAATTGTTAGGCGCCGCATACAGCCCCCGGGAAATTGCCGAGCAATTTCATCTCAGCCGGAAAACAATCGAGACTCACTGCGAAAAAATTAAGCATAAGTTAAGCCTGTACACTGCAGCCGAGCTCAAGCGGTTTGCCCGACAATGGGCTGCGGAACATTTGGCGCCCTCGGAACCCTGGGTCGTATCCTCGTCACAAAACGGCGGGTCGGGGAAGTAACGAAGCGTCCTGTCAAGGCGTCCGTTCGTTTCGGTAGCTGGGACTGTGTTCGCAGTCCTGTAGCCACGCTCCGAGGCATCCCTTCGGTTTTGATGCCTGTAAGGTAGGAAGCGTCGACCACGCCGTGCTGTAACAAAGCGCTCGTGTTACTAAGTAGAATAATGCCCCAGGACAGTTTCACGTCCGTCCTAGGGCAAAGACGAGGCGCTTCGCATCAACCCAAAGCTCGCCGATGCCTATCAAAACCGTGGCGTGACCAAGAATGTTCTCAAATTGTTTTCCGAGGCCCTGGCTGACTTCAACCAGGCGCTCAAGCTCAAGCCCGACAATGCCGGAGTCCATCTCGGACGCGGCATTTCAAAATTCTATCTCGGCGACAAGACGGGCGCCTGTGAGGACTGGCGGATGGCCTCCGACCGCGGCGCGACCGATGCCGCTGCGCTTATCACCGAGTATTGCAAGGAGTAGGCGAACGGGGAGTCTCAACTACCGGAACGTCAATTTGAACTTTTGGGATGGCAACGCGGTGACCGTTCTCGAAGATGACCGCAAGTAACGCCACGGCGTCTGACACAGGCCGCCTATTACCTCACTTGATTGTCTGCTGCAATGAAGTGGGATCGTCGAGTAGAATCCATTCGACCACCGAAACTGGCAGGCTGCCATTCTTGATCAGGTCATCGTGAAATTGGCCGAGCCGGAAATTTTCCCCCTGTTTATCTTTGTAGCGGCCTAGCAAATTCATGATCTGCCATTTGCCTGTGATGTAACTGATTTTCAGCGTCGGGCTTGATGCGGCGCCGGCGGCTTCGCCTTCGGCTGCTTCGCGATCCAATCCGCCGGCGTCCATGAAGTACTTGACTGCTTGTTCAAAAGTCCAGCGGCCGGTGTGCAGGTTCACATCGACACCAATACGCGCGGCCCGATACCGCGACAGGCGAAGGATTTGTCCTTGTGCCGGTGAGTTGTTCGGATAAAGCCCGGTGCGCATGAGCATCTCCTCGCCATAAAGCGCCCAGCCTTCAACGAAGACGCTATCCTCATGCTGGCGACGAATTTCATCGCTCACATGATTTGCGATCGAGAGCTGGAGAAAATGGCCAGGGATGCCTTCGTGTCCAAGGATCGGCCGCGGATCTTCAATTGCGGCGCGGATATAAAAGTTCTTCGACTCCGGGTTATAAGTTGGAATAAAGTAAAAACCGGTAGGATCCTTGTCGTAAACACCTGGAGGATTCATGAATCCCCCAGGGCTGGTTGGTTTAAACGCCTCGGGCAACTGCCGAATTTGGAACGCCCCAAGGTAACCCGGCAGCGTCACCAAATTGTGCTCTTTGAGAAAGTTAATCATCTCGGTTTCACGACTCTCGTACGCTTTTAAGAACGACTCCTGATCGGGCGGAATGTTCGTTGCCCGTTTCGGATCGGGATCGGCGAGCTTCGGATCGGGCAGTAGCGCCTCGAGCGCACGGTAGCGGGCCAGCTCGGCGCGCCCGATCATTTCCACCTCTGATGCATTCAGCGGCAGAAGCAAAACGTGCTTGAGATAGTAGTTGTAATTTGCTTCGCCCATCGGCGTGAAATCCACCATTTTTGGAACGCGCTTCTCCAGCTCGTCCGCATAGCTGTGCAAAGCCGCGAGCGCGGCGTCGCGCGCTTTCACCAGTTCCTCATGCTCGTTAGGCGACAGATCCACATCCAGGGCCATCAGGCTGTTGTTCAAAAGCGGATCCATCGAGCGGGCGGATTGAATCGCTAGCTGCGCATAAAGTTTCACCGGCTTTTGCAAATTGCTCAGACCTTGCTTCAACAGCGCTGGCATCTGCCTGAGACGCGCAGTAGCCGCGAACGCGCGTTTCCGCGGCGTGTCGTAGTCCTTCTTTAACAACGAAAAGATGGCGTTGGTGCATTCGCCCGTGTACACCTGCGGATTCGTGAACTCGAACTTCAGGACGCGATCGCCGAACTCGACGTTCTCGAGCTGCGCGCGAAAGAGAGTCCAATCGATGCGTTCGTCTTTCGGCCAGTTGTCGGTCTTCATCGCACGCACCTTGTCCAGGAGCGAACGCACGTGTTGAGCGCGCTCGGCAATTTTACCCGGCGAATAATCTGTCAGCCGATCGTCCCAGGTATGGAGTCCGGCCTCGCTGCTGCGGACCGGATAATTCTCATTCCGCCACGCATAGTAGTCGTCTGCGAGCTTGGGCAGCGCTGCCGATGCCGCGCTCACACTTTGATTTTTGAAAGCGTCGGTATTGATGCCTGGCGTCGACTTTGTGATCAACGCCTTGTTGGAAACGTCCGGGTTGCGCTGAGGTGGCGGCTGTGCCAACGCGATGGCGCAAGCGATTAGGTACAGGACGGAGACAAGTACCTAAGGATTATTGAGACGCATGAGGCCAAGTTTAATTGCAGCTGGTGAAACGCAAAGCGCAAACGTGTTGTAGCTGGGATCATCCATCCCTGCTTCGTTCAATCCGCCTCTTTGAGTTCGCGCAGCAATTGCTCCTTCAGATGACGACGCGCAGCCTTTTTGATCGCGCGACGCTCAGCGGCGACCCCTTGCTTCTCCGCCTGACGTTCGCGCCGCGTTCGCGGTTCCACAGACTGGGACACGTGGCGGATTTTGGGCCGGCGCGCGCCGATGTCTCGCTCTTTTGGTTTTGCGTACGGATCCATTAACGTTTAGCGCTGCCAGTTGGCGATAAAAATAAGAGGAACCGCGGCGTGTCGCGCCATAACTTTATCGACAGGGAGATTCGTGGCTAACAAATGAAAACGCTTGGGGTTATCGGCGGCCTTGGACCGGAAAGCACCTTGGACTATTACCAAAGGATAGTTGCACTTTTTCGCGAGCGCACCGGCGACAGGCATTATCCGGAATTTGTGATCGTTAGCGTTGACCTGAGAAAAGGACTCGACTTCATAGAATCAAATGATCTAAGCGGTATGGCGGATTACTTGCTTGAAGGCATCAACAAACTCGCGCGGGCGGGCGCAGATTTCGGAATAATCTCCGCCAACACGCCTCACATTGTGTTCGATGAGGTTGCGCCGAAGTCACCGATTCCACTGATCGGCATTGTCGAGGCGACGCTCGCTGCGGCCAAAGCACAGAATCTGGAGCGGCTCGCCTTATTCGGGACGCGCTATACGATGCGGGCAGATTTTTATCCGAAGGTTTTCGCCCGCAGAGGTATCGAGCTACTGGTGCCTGACCCACACGACCAGGATTACATTCACGATAAGTACATGAACGAACTGGTTCCCGGAAAATTTCTGGCAGACACGCGCGCCGGCTTGTTAGCCATTGTCGATCGGATGAAAGCGACTAGCGACATCGACGGAACGATTCTGGCCGGGACGGAGTTACCGCTAATTCTTCGCGATCCGATTCACAACGGCATCCCATTTCTCGACACAACAAAGATCCATGTCGAAGCCGCCGTCGCTCACATGCTTTCGTGAGCTATTCAATCGCAAATCGCAAACGGAAAATCGAAAATGGAGAGTGGGCGGTGAAGGTTTCGAACCTCCGACCCTCTCGGTGTAAACGAGACGCTCTACCACTGAGCTAACCGCCCGATTCGCAGAGAGTGATAAGTGATGAGTGAATGGTGATCAGTCAAGCGGAGCATTTCTGTTTCCTGGAACGCAGAACAGCAGGCGATTATCGTTAACAAAATCATTAAAACCGGATTCAGCGTGGGCTGGATTTCAGCGCTCGACGGTAGCGGTCGCACACTCTGGATTGTTGACGCGCATCGTGACGGAAAGCGTTTCCTAGTGCGTGCCGACGAAAAGCTGACTGCGTTTCTTGAAATGGAAAGCGCGATTTGCGAATTCGCGGTGGATTTGATCGCGTAAATCACTTTGTCGTTGCCGTGTGGAGCGCAAAGATACAGAATCCACTCTCATGAACCCCCGGAAAACGACGATCACAATCCTAGCCGTGCTGTCCGCGTCACTCGCGCTGGCTGAGGACTTCAAAACTGTCAGCGGGAGGGTATACAAAGACGCCACGATTAGTAGCGTCGAAGCCGACGGGGTTGTGCTCAGAACTAAAACCGGAATTTCAAAGGTCTATTTCGTTGAACTTCCTAAAGACGTTCAGGAACGGTTTCATAAGGGTTCTGCGACGCCAACTGGAAAGGCAGTCACGCAACGCATCGACAAGGCCGAAAGCGCCAAGCCCTCCTCCACGGTCGTCGATGGCACGACGGCCGTCGATAAGTTTGCGCAACGAGTTTCAAAAGAGCTCGAGGAGCGAGAAGCGATATTACAGGGGAAACACACACCCGGCCCGGCAGAGACGGCGATCTTACGTGAGTTTACTTTCCATAAAGCCTTCTTGGCTGTGACTGCTATTATTGCCGCCGTGCTCTTCGCTGTCGTTTGGGCTCGTGTTAAATAACAAGCAATGACGCGAACAAAGTTCTAAATTAAGGATTGGGAAGTAATCGCTGACAATCTCAAAAAAGCCGGTGGGAGTTGCGGCTCCGTTTCAGCCCTTGATTTGGAGCGCGAACGATCTGGATTGTTGACGCGCATCGCGACGACGGCAAGCGCTTCGTTGTGCGCGCCGATCAGAAGCTGACTGCGTTTCTGGAATTGGAAGGAGCGGTTTGTATCCACCTATTGAGCGAACAATGCTAACCCTAATCGCGGCGATGGCTGCAAGCTTCACGTTGTGCACGCGGACGAATTGTTGACTGCGTTTGGTGAAAGCGAAGCCGAAAAACTCGCAGAAGCATTTCTCAAGTTTACGGATGCCGAAGGTTATATCTTAGCCGTGGGGGCGACGGCTGTTAACGATGCACTGACAAATTACATCGATGCGATTGACGCTTTTCATGAACAAGCCAAGTTCGACAATCCTTCCTTCACGCTTGCCAATGTGAAAGAGGCGCAAGCATCAATGCGTGAGGCCAGAACTTCACTGCTCAAAGCGATTGCTGACGATTACAGAAAAGCGAAGTGACCGCCACCGCGCGAAGTACTGGGAAATCATCGCTGACAGACTTAGCAGAGTGGGTTGGAGTTTGGGCTGGGTCTCAACCGTGGATTCGGGAGGGCCGAACGATCTGGATTGTTGATGCAACATCGCGACGACGGAAAGCGTTTCCTCGTCCGCGCCGATGAGAGGCTGACGGCATTTTTGGAAATCGAATCGACGGTCAAACTGGACTGATGCAAAGGCACGAACTGGGTCTTGTTCGATCCGAACGACCTCCAGAGATTTGCTCAGCAAAAAGGAGGCTTATGAAAAAACCGAGCGGAGAAGTCCTAAAACGTCTCTCTCGTTCGTCGTATTATTGTGGCAGCAGAAACTCAGACGGAGAAAACCAGATGAAAACTGAAGACCATCTCGAACCGACAGCGGTTTTCATTCAGAGAATAACCGCCGCCGTCTCGGAACTAAAAAGCCATCTGCAACAAGATTACGAGCGCACCTATCCCAGCCTGGGCGAAATCATTCGCATTGTCCTCGACGAAGAGGAAGCGAAAGCGTGGGAGTTGTCATTCTTCCCGCACTTGTTCCTGCCCGACATGGTGGAAGCGCACATCGCCAATCTCAATTTGCAACCGGTGAAGACGAAGCATGAAGATGTTTTCGAGCGGCTGCATAGGAAGGCGGACGGTTTTCACTATGAGCGAATGCTAGCGGCATAGAATGGCCGAATCACAGCATCACGTGAGCGGCTGTAAACCTTGTTTTCGCGATCTCTCCTGCGCCCGTCTTAATTTTTTGGATCCGCCGCAGAGTTCCTGCAAAGCGGGCCGATAGGTTGAGGCAACGCCATGGTTTAATCGTCAAGGGCAAGCGCATATCGTGTCCACCGCATTATGCTCCACCAAATAGCGATTACGATCCACCGCATCACGATTACGAACATGGTTTCCCGTTGATCCGCAGCCCGCGAGCATCAACCCAACGATCAACATCAGTATTGTTTTCATTTGTGCTTTCCTTGTTGATTGTGGTCGGAGAATTCGCATCCGGCAATCAAAAGCGATTCTGGCGAGATCCTTGGGCGCAGGCCGAAGCCGCACCGTAAGTGCGGATGATGACTTACGAAGAAAATTCCGTCAAAGGGATCCGACAGAGAGGCCTCAAACGAATTATTTAGTCGAGACTTCGGCGATGAAAAAGAGATCCATTCAACTCCGAGATCGAGCCGCGAGCACGCGAATACGGTCCAGGATCGCTTTCCTCAGCGTGTGCGTTCTAGTTGGTTTGGTGACCTTCTTCGCTGGCGCGCACGCACAAGTTACCACACCGATTCCGGCTGCGACCGCAACGCCTGCGCCAACAGCAACCCCGTTTCCAACTTTTGCGCCGGGCCGCGTCCCTCCGCACCCGTGAGATGAGAATCCCTTGGCAGGTTGGCAAGCCACAAACGCGTCTAGAATCACCCGATGATGTAGCGGCATCTTGTGCGGTCGGCGATACCGCAATTCGCGCATTCTAGCGCGATCCTGTGAAGCGGGCGCGTGCCCATCAAAATTCGGCAACGAAATAGCAGCGAACCCGGTCGCTACCTGGCAAAACCGTGGATTTTGAGTCCAGCGATAGGCCCAGATGGTGATGCAGTTACGATGAAAGAATTGAATGGGAGAAAACGCTTTCCCAGCCGTCCCGGTGGCGCATCAACACCACCCGAATGTCCTGTCACTTGAAGGCGATCTCGATCTGCACGTTTCGCTTGCCGTTACGGAGTCCCTTAACGCAGTGATCAAACAAAAATCGGAACGGATAGTGGTAGATCTTTCCCGTGCGACTTACATCGATAGCGCAGGGATGGCGGCGCTTATTCTAGCCATGCAGGAGGTTGAAGGGTATGGTGGCAAGTTTTTCCTGAGCGGTCTGCAGGAAACCCTACGCTCGATTTTCGAAATTTCGCGGCTTGATCGAACTTTTCGGATTTTCCCAAATGTGGATGCTGCGCTTGCCGCGAGCGAATCGTCGACGATTCTAGAATCATCCTGAGCGATGGGGCGGGTGTCCGCTTCAAATCGTTGAGGCGCCCTCTTTATCCACTGTTTTATCCACTCGTGGAAAATTCTGGACGTTATTCGAACGCAAGTGATCATGCGTTTTCCTCGATTTACCTGGCGTTGAGCACGTCAGATAAAATGAGAAAATTAGCTAGGTATGGGCGTAAACAAGAGGCTCTACCACTGAGCTAACCGCCCCTGGTCGTTTGACTGTAGTGGCAAGCGTCTACGTCGCAAATCTTGTCGGTTGGCGGTAATTGCCAGCGCATGAGATTCCTGTCGACCTCCTAGGCCCCAATGCCGTAGGATCTCGCGCGCTGCGGAGTTACTCGAGGAAACTCCGCCGTGTTTCCAGTCAGAATTGTGCCCTGGCGAACAGAAATAGCCGTCGAGCGAAACGATAATTTTGCCCATCCAGGATACACGAGTTTCTCGCCCGGAATTGATGCTTCGTAGCGCGCTGCTCTGCAAGTCGCCGATCTTCACGATTCTGTTCACGAACCGTCCGGTCGACGAGTGCTCTGAAGCTAAATTCAAACCGATCTCGAGCGACTAGATGACCCTTCAAGGAATTCATTGTTTGTAGCCTCCAATGAACAGTTCGCTTTGAACCTGGCATTTGGATGTGCGCCCCTCGGCAACCAGAATGCGGTGTCATTTTCATACTTCGGTTTGGCAGCCGGGCGCACATAACGGTCTTTGCCAAGCAGCTAGTTGTGATTGACACTCAAGCCAGCGTGCTGCAATGGCTTTGATCACAAGATTGTTGTTTCCAGTCATTGGTCTAACCAGCGTTTTGCTTAGTACGGCCTACAGTGCGGACGCACCAAAGCAAAAGCGGGGCAGTTCGGGAAACGCGAGTCGTTCGGAAGGAAAGCCTGTCCATCTCGTCGTAAGGTCCCGGGCGGAGATAAAACAGACGTTTACTTACTCTCCGTATCCCGCCGTTCCCGACGAACTTGAGGGTTACGCGGGCTCTCAAGTAGGCGGTACAGGCACTTACCGGCTGACCGTTGATACCCAGGGCGTGGTCACTCAGGTAACGATCTTGAAAGCTTTTACTGTTACCGCAATCTACGATGAGCGATTCTCTAATGTGAAAGGCACCACCGTTCCAGCCTTAGACAAAGTGATGGTTCAGGCACTGATGCGCTGGCGGGCGAAACCCGGGCCGCAGCGCGTCGTGGATATTTACTGGAGTTTTGGAACACAATCATGGTTGAACTACGGAAAACAAAATGGGTCGCAGTAATCGCCTGTGATTTCAACAAACGCCGTTAGGATTTAGGCTGACTCCTAGCCGTCGATTCCGAGTGCGGACTGTATTGCCGACATGCATCGCGGCGACTGAAAGTGTTTCGTTCTGCATGCGGATGGAAAGTTGACTGCTTTTCAGGAACTCGAATCTGCAAGTCGCGCTTGCGGGGATTGTGCTTGACGAGAAGGCGAGATTTTGTCAAAACTCAGCGTCGCTGAACGGATCTGAATCAGGCGGCGGACATTTTCCCCCGCTGGGTTCTTCGCCTCTTTCGGGCCCCGAACCAGACAGCCACAGCGGGGCAAAAGAAAGGAAGAACCCATGAATCGACTGATTCAGTTTAGACAATCAACCACACTCTTTCTCATCATACTCCTGCCTGCTTGCTTTGCGCTCCCGCAAAGAATGCGAGCAGTTAGCCCGGCGCCGGATGGAGGTTATCCCGGTGGCAACACGGCGGAAGGACAGAATGCGCTTCGCAGTCTCACCACCGGCGGCTTCAATACGGCAGTTGGCTACTTGTCGTTGGGCACCGACAACACCGGCGCTCTAAACACCGGCATCGGCGCAGGGGCGCTCCTTGCGAACACGGCCGATGAGATCACAGCCGTGGGTGCTGGCGCGCTTTTGAGCAACACGACTGGCCCGTTCAATACTGCCACCGGAGCGTTTGCACTTCTCAGCAACACAACCGGAAGCGACAATACGGCGCTCGGCTCCGCTGCGCTGGAGAGCAACACAACAGGAGTGCAAAACACGGCCGTTGGCTCGGCGGCGCTTGTGGGTAATACTGGAAGCTACAACACAGCTGTTGGCTATACAGCCCTTTTTCTCAACACTACTGGTTCACCAAACAGTGCCTTTGGTTGGGGCGCATTAAAGGCGAACACCACCGGTAGCTACAACACAGCTTTCGGCTACGCAGCGCTGTACAGCAATACCACCGGTGGCTACAATACTGCTGTCGGTGACGGAGCGCTCTTCAGCGACACGACTGGGGGTCCGAACACTGCCACAGGTACTGATGCGCTTTACAACAACACCACCGGCTCCGCCAACACGGCCACTGGGTTTGAAGCGTTGCTTGGCAATACGACAGGTACTAACAATACCGCAGTTGGTAATGATGCTCTTGCTAGCAACGTAGACGGACATGGCAATACCGCCGTCGGTGGAAATGCCCTGGACCTAAGCACGGGTACCTTTAACACAGCCCTGGGCTATACAGCCGGCCACAATATAACCACGGCAACGAACGTTATCTGTATCGCTCATCCTGGGCAGAATGTGGATAACACCACGTGGCTCGGCAACGTCTACAACGTGACTACGCAAAGCGGGACCACGGCACCCGTCGTTGTTTCCGATTCCGGCCAGCTTGGTACGGTGGCATCTTCGGAGCGGTTCAAGAAAGACATTGCCACGATGAACAAAGCCAGTGAAGCAATTCTGTCCCTGAGACCGGTCACGTTCCACTACAAGACGGACACCAATGGCACCCCGCAATTTGGTTTGATCGCCGAAGAAGTGGCAAAGATCAATCCCGCGCTGGTGCTGCGTGATAAAGAAGGAAAGCCATACACGGTCCGCTACGACGCCGTGAACGCGATGTTGCTCAATGAGTTTCTCAAAGAGCACCGCACGGTGGACGAATTGAGAGCGACCGTTGCGCAACAGCAGAAACAACTTGAAGCAGTGACAGCAGGGCTGCAAAAGGTGAGTGCGCAACTCGAACTGAACAAGGCAGCACCTCAAACGGTGCTGAACAAGAATTAGACGTACGTAATTCGAGGCTTACCTCGTGCCCTCGCTAGTCTTCTGCTTCGGCAATTCGCGGCGCGACTGCCCAACAAAGATTTGGCGCGGGCGGGTGATCTTTTGTTCCGGGTCGGTGATCATCTCCTGCCATTGCGCCAGCCAGCCTACGGTGCGCGGGATGGCGAACATCACCGGGAACATTGCCTCTGGAAGACCCATCGCCTGATAGATAATGCCGGAATAAAAATCGACGTTCGGGTAAAGTTTGCGCGAGATGAAATATTCGTCTTCCAGCGCGATGCGTTCGAGTTCCAGCGCGATGTCGAGCAAACGATTGCGCCCGGTCACCTCGAATACTTCGTCCGCCACGCGTTTAATGATGCGCGCGCGGGGATCATAATTTTTGTAAATGCGATGCCCGAAACCCATCAGTTTGCCTTCGCCGTTTTTAACGCGTTGGATGAATTCCGGAATGTTGCGCGTGTGGTCGATGCGCGAGAGCATCTTCAGCACTTCTTCATTCGCACCTCCGTGCAGCGGACCATAGAGCGCCGCTGCCGCGCCAGCCATCGCACTGTAGGGATCAGCGCAGCTTGAACCAATCGCGCGCATTGCGTTGGTGCTGCAATTCTGTTCGTGGTCGGCGTGCAGAATGAAAAGCACGTCGAGCGCGTGTTCGAGCGTTAAGTTCGACATGTACTTGGCGTCGGTCATCTTGAACATCATATTCAAGAAGTTGCCGGTATAACTCAGATCGTTATCGGGATAGATATAACGCAAGCCACGATTGTGGCGATAAGTGTACGCGGCGATTGTCGGCACCTTGGCAATGAGGCGTTTGATTTGTGCCAGTCGGTTGTCGGCGTCACTAACCTTGTTAGCGTCGGGATAAAACGTTGAAAGCGCAGCGACAGTGCTGATGAACATTCCCATGGGATGCGCGTCGTAGCGGAACGCCTGCATCAAAGTCTTGATATTTTCGTGGATGAAGGTGTGATGCGTAATGTCGTAGGTCCAGTCCGTCGACTGTTTCTCGTTAGGCAGTTCGCCAAAAAGAATCAGGTACGCGACTTCCAAAAAGTTACTTCTCTCCGCGAGTTGTTCGACCGGGTAGCCGCGGTATTCCAAGATCCCCTTGTCGCCGTCAATGAAGGTGATCGCGCTTTTGGTGGACGCGGTATTCATCAGCGCGGGATCGTAGGTCATCAGACCAAAATCGTCCGTATCCGTTTTGATCTGGCGCAAGTCCATCGCTCGCACCGTTCCATTTTCGATTGGCAACGTGTACGATTTGCCGGTGCGATCGTCCGTGATCGTTAAGCTTGGGTCACGCATATCGTTTTCCCCTCCATGAATTAATACCGTTGACCAAACGATGTCACAGTGTCAATTACGCCGCTTGTTGCCTGGCGGTATTCGCTTTGATAAAGCTGATGTCTCCGCTGCGTTCGAGGCGCGCAACTTGTATTTTTGACAGGTCCTCGGTTTTCGCATCGAGCCGCATGTCTTCTTCCAGATCATGTTTGGAAATGTGTTCCCAGAACATGTTTTTCCGCTGCAACCTGCCGTCCTGCACGAGCACCACTGATTTTCCCTTAACCAGTATCCCAAAAGCATGTGAATAGTACGCCGCGACACCGAAAAGCCGATGCAGGAACACCAGAACGAATCCAGTGCCCAGGGTCGGAAAAAAGGCTTCTGATCCATTAATAGCGCGTGCCAGCATGGAGCCGATGATAACTACGAAAACAGCATCGAACGCGGTTTTCTCGGCAAGCGAACGTTTGCTGCCCAGTCTCATCATTATCAGAGTCGCGATGAAAATAATTACCCCGCGGACTGAAACTTGTAGGAATGTTAACGCTCTGGGTTCAGTGCCGATTCCAAGCAACGTGTGAAGCAATTGTGAGAACATATTCATGTCTGAACGTTCCATTACCGAACCAAGACGTCCAAGCAGGCATTTCAAATCTTGAAGTAATCAAATCCAATCGCTCGGCGGAATGCGTTCGCTTTATCGAACACTTCAAATGGAGGACCTATGGCACAAGGGAGTAAAAAGAAATACACGTCCAAGCAAAAGCGGAAGGCCCATGACATTGAGAAGGGTTATAAAAAGCGCGGCGTAAGTAGCAAAGAAGCGGAGCGCCGCGCATGGGCGACAGTAAACAAATCAGATAAAGGTGGCCGGAAGAAGGGCGGGGGAGGTCGAAGAAAAAAACGAAGTAAATCAAGTTCCCGCAAAGGGGGAAGAAAAGGTGGTCGAAAGTAGAGCGGCCCGAAGCACCAGACGATTGAGTGCGGGACGGTGCCTCCACCGACGGTGATCAGATCACTGGCAAACGGTCAGGAAAATTTCATTTCGATGTGGCTCGTTTCTTTCGTGCAGCCTTGGCTCCCTTTTTGCCGAGAGCCGTGCGCGTCTCTCTCGGCAGACGCGCAATCGTTTTCTTTCGCCGTGCAGCTTTGGCCGCTTTCTTAATGTTCCGCTTCGCACCGGTTCGTTGTTTTCGAGTTGTCACAATTTCACGGCAACCGGATCTGCCCGGTAGGATGTTCTGCTCGCCGCGAACCACGCTACGTCTCAGCGGCGACGCTTTCGTGTGCTCGCTGCCTTCTTCGCAGCAGCCGAACGCGATTGTGGAGAGCGTTGCCACGCCACGCGCTTCGCGTGTCTCGACAATGCCTGCTTTGATGCAGACTGACGCTCTCGCGCTTGAGCGCGCGTTTCGTTGCTCGCGAGCGTTTCCGAGAAGGCTTCTTGCGGGATCCGGAACGGCCCTTTGCGAGGTCGCGCTTCGCCTGGCGTTTTGTTCGTTCCGGGCCGCGTTTTGGAGGCGGTAACTTTACTCCGGCCCGACGCGCCTTGGAAAGACCAATGGCGATCGCCTGCTCCGGCGGGCGGGCGCCATGCTTGCCTTCCCGAATGTGTTCCATTTCTTCGCGCACAAATTCGCCTGCCTGAGTGGAAGGCGATTTGCCCTCGCGCTTATCTTCGCGCGCTTGTTCAATTGTTTCTTCTTCTGGCATAACAAAATGGTTTCGCCTTTGGCGACACTCTTGGCCGTAACTAAAGAAAGTAGTTAATGTCCTGTGTTGGAAACAGCTGGCACTGCGTTAATTCCAATGACGGGGTCCCGATTAGCTCTTAGCTGCGTCGCGCAGACTTCTGATCCGGTCATGGGCCGCTTTGATCTCCGCGAATTGACGGGAAACAAGCTCCTGCACTGATGGAGTTAAACCGTCGTCCAAAGCTTTCTTGTATTCCTCTACCGCCGAATCTTCGCCTCGTTCGCATTCAGCGAGGATCGCATGTTCATCGCCGCCTGTGATCGCCGATTTGAGATTGATCCAGCCGCGATGCAACGCGCCGGTCGCGCTGCTGCTGGTTTCCGGCTTGGTTTCTCCATGGAGGCGAGCCTCGCTCTGAAGCGCGGTGGCGAAGCGCGAACGCTGCTGCGAGTAATCGCTAAAGAGTGCCTTCAATGCTGGATTTCGAACGCTCTCAGCGGCCTGCTTAAAACCTTCCTGACCATCTTTGAGCGTTTCGATTAGGTGATCGAGAACTGAAATGATTTCCTTTTTCTCCTTCATACAATTTAAGTCGCACGGCGCGCATTCTTCGCGTGTGTTCTTTTCGATATGTGGAGCGCGACTGCGTAGTGGCTGGGAGAAATATCCGTAAGTCCGAACCAGCCTCGCGGTGCGAAGAGCCAATGATGAAATGTATTCGTGCGGCTCTGGTTGCTGAAATTCGCGGCTCGATTGGCTTATGTTGAAGAACCTGGACATATATTTGAACGATCACCTGGCAGGTGCAGTCGCCGCGCTTGAATTCCTTGCGAATTTGCGAGAGCAGCACAAAGACGAGCCGCTTGGAGATGTTTTCGGGGCTCTTAAAGTCGATATTGATGCAGACAAAGAGGTGTTACGCGAGGTGATGCGCTCCCTCGGAATAGAAGAAAGCACTGTCCGCCAAACGGGCGCATGGGCAGCGGAAAAAGTCGCGCGCGCGCGATTGAAGATTGCAGGCGATCAACCGGGATTAGTCCTTGCGCTCGAAGGATTGATCATGGGGATCAATGGAAAAAGAATGTTGTGGCGCTCATTAGCAGTAGCGAAGGTGCTGAACCCAGCAAAATGGAATTTTGAGAAGCTAGAGCGCGGGGCGAAAGATCAAATCGAACGAGCAGAAGCAGCGCGGATTCAGGCGGCACAGCGCGCGTTCCACGGCGCGAGCGATCAGGACTGATTTTTAAATGGGTGCTTCGGGGAGAAGGGTTGCAGAACCAAAGCTAAACGGCGCGATTGCAGAAGAGTTGGTTGATGCCGCGGAAGAAGCCGGGTTGCAATACGTCAGCGATGAACGTCCCGGTTACCGCCGCAAGGCCAAGGGCAAGCATTTCGAGTACTTAGATTCCAACGGAAAATCGATTCGTGACGAGCAGCGACTCCTCCGGATAAAACGTTTGGCGATCCCGCCGGCGTGGACGGACGTCTGGATCTGTCCCTTACCAAACGGTCATATTCTGGCAACAGGCCGGGACGCGCGTGGCCGGAAGCAATACCGATATCACGAGCGCTGGCGCGAAGTGCGCGATGAAAACAAGTTCGATCGCCTTGCCCAGTTTGCTAAAGCGCTGCCAAACATTCGTCGCCGAGTTGCCCGGGACCTGAAATTGCCCGGTCTGCCGCAGCAAAAAGTGCTGGCAACCATCGTGCGGCTTCTGGAGCGAACGTTCATACGCATTGGAAACGAAGAATACGCGCGCGACAACAAGTCATTCGGTTTGACCACTCTTAAAAATCGTCATGTGAAGGTCAAAGGCGCTCAGATAAGGTTTCGGTTCCGCGGCAAGAGTGGGCGTCAACACGAAGTGGATGTCACCGATCGTAGGGTTGCGAAAGTCATTGCGAAGTGCCAGGACTTACCCGGTCAGGACTTATTCCAGAACCTCGAGGAGGATGGGGAAATACGAGACGTTACCTCGCAGGATGTGAACGACTATCTACGCCAAATCGCAGGTGAAGATTTTACCACAAAAGATTTCCGCACCTGGGGTGGTACGGTATTGGCCGCAATCGCGCTTAGTAAGCAGGAAGAGTTCGAAACGAAGAAACAGGCAAAGTCGAATATAAAAACGGCGATTTGTGCGGTCGCAGAACTTCTTGGTAACACACCTGCCGTGTGCCGAAAGTGCTACGTTCATCCGGTCATCGTAGAAGCTTACCTGAATCGGACTTGCATCGCCGGTCTCAACGGCAGCAAAACATCGGGACCTCCCAATCTTCGCGGAGCGGAACGAGCAGTTCTAAAGTTCCTGAACGCGCGAGGATAGAAGAGCCTACAAAAGAGCCATCGCCTCTCCTTCGCGATGCTGAACCTGGTCCATCGTGCACTGGAAAGGGTCTTTGTCCGGTCGCCAGCGAAGAAATCTTGTGCCATGGCGAAACCGGCCACCGGTAAAGTGATCATAGGCAACTTCCACGACAATTTTTGGCGCGACTGGTTGCCATTCGCCGGTGCGCTCCGTGCTCCAAGGGCTCGGTCCTCCGGGCGCGTTGCCGGTGAAACCGGGTGGTTTTCTCAGTCGCTCAAATTTTTCTGTTAACGCGGGCCGTGCCGATGCTTTGAAACCGGAGATAAATCCAACGTGATGGAGTAATCCGTCTTTGCCATAAAGTCCGAGCAAAAGGGAACCGATCACGTGCGCGCCGGTCGCGTAGCGGAAGCCGCCTACAACACAATCGGCGGTGCGCATCCGTTTCACTTTTACGACGGCGGTGCGTTCGCCCGACGCGTACGCCGCGTCAAGACGCTTAGCAATAATGCCGTCAAGATCGCGCCCGGTTTTTTGAAACCAATCGTTCGCAACGCGATGATCACTCGTAGCCGGGGAAAGGCGTATATTCTTTGCTGATCGTAGATTCGAACGTGCGAATTTTTCGAGAAGCCGCCTTCGCTCGCGCAGATTCAGCTTCAAATATGACTCGCCGTCCTCGGCGAGCAGATCAAAAAAGATATAAACCGCTGGGTGAGCTGCGGCCAGTTTCTGAACGCGACTCGCTGCAGGATGCAGACGCAATTGCAATTCATCGAACGAAAGTGCGCCGCCAACAGGAATCACCAGTTCGCCGTCGAGAACGAACTCTTGCTTTGGCAACTTCGCTACGCTCTCGACGACATCTGGAAAATAACGCGCCAGCGGCTGACTGTTCTTTGATTGCAAAAAAATCTTTTCCCCATCGCGAAACACGAGACAACGAAACCCATCCCATTTCGGCTCATACTGCCACTCGTTACCAGTCGGAATTTCTTCGACCGGACGCGCTTCCATCGGCGGCAAGGGTGGTTTTAAGAGCATTCTTTCGAAACTAAATGGTTAAGGCGGAGCGTCGCTAGTGCACCGGAAACAAATATTAGCCAACCCACGTTGTTCCCAAGCTAGCCATAAGGGACCCGCTAAGCGCCCAGACAATCATCCGGCATCCTGATTGTGTGTTTTCAGCCATAAGCAGAAGCTCGCGCGCATGATTCAGTAGATTCAAGAACTAAAAGAAGACATGATAGGAAATATTTTTGTATAAATGCTGGCCACCGAAAAGCCAATCTGATATCAGTCGCACCCATGAATAGAAACATCTTCTATATAATCGGAGTAATTGTTGTTATCGTAATCGTACTCAAATTGCTCGGGCTTTTTTAGAAGATTGGCCTTGCGCGGCAAGTGCAAGGAGCGAAGAATTTCCGTGGCCAAATGCGTGTGGCGACACTCGGCGGGTTCATGGTCACTTCCAATAGCTGACAGTGTTTGACTCGAAATGAGTCCTCGGACGCCAATGGGCGTCCTCAGGCATTTTAACTTTGTTAAGGCTGCATCGACCTTGTCATCCGAAGTATCTTTGTAGCTAAGCGAAGATATTAGAGGAGTTTATATTTATGCCTTACGATTCAACGCCAGAAAAGAAGAAAAGCCCCCGACAGTCTGAAGACTTCCAGGTTCCGCCAATCCCCAAGCAAACAGCCGGCGCGGTTACGGGTGCGGCAATTGGCAGTATAGCTGGACCAGTTGGCGCCGTTGTCGGGGGAGTCGTTGGAGCTCTCGCGGGAAAGGCTGCGAGCAGCGGGCGGCCAGTGCAGAAGGCTCTTAAACGCGCTACTGCAGTTTCGAAAGGCGCGCTCAAACGACAGTCGGTAAAAAAGTCCCCGACTAAGTCGCGAAAAGCCGCCGGGCGGCAGTTACATCCCAAGGGTGCGTCAGGAACGCGATCTCGAAAATCGTCCGGAGCAAAGACACCGAAGCGAACAGTGCGCGCACCGGCCAAATCGGTAAGGTCTCGGCAAAAATCGACATCATCGCGCACGCGGCAGAAACGCAGTAATCGCACCAAAAGGCGTTAGAGCGCTTCCCTTCTGTTAGCCAGGAGCATGGTTTTTATGCTGATGCTTTAATTCAAGCTAACTCCCATTTTCCGCCTCTCCGGGCGCGACTCCGTAAGCCAGCCCAGTCCGTCTTTCACGATAATGGTCAAATGGTGGCTAGGGTTTTCTCTGACCAGGCAACCATCCACCAGACCGATTGTTTGTCTGAATCAATCAAACGAAGTTCCGGCCCAACGAGGAGTAATCATAACCTCAAGAAAGGAAATCTCAGATGCATTTAACAAACAAAATAAAAGAAGTGGGTGCGGCTGGTTACATTTTACTATGGCTTCTCGGAATTCCGATTCCGATTTTGCTCCTGATCTTTCTGCTGCGGGGTTGCACATAAAGATTTGAGGCTGCTTTGTTAAAAACAAGGCCGGGTCGAACAAGACCAACGATATGAACCCACACATATGAAACTAGAAACACTCAAAGACCTATACATTCAAGAATTGAAAGACCTCTACAGCGCGGAGAAGCAGATTATCAAAGCGCTACCGAAGATGGTTAAAGCGGCTTCTAACAGGCAGCTTTCGGCGGGGTTCGAAGAACATTTGAAGCAGACGAAGGAACACGTGGCGCGTCTCGAAAAGATTTTGACGAGCCACGACGAATCAACCCGCGGCCCGAAATGTGAGGGCATGGAGGGGGTGCTTAAAGAGGGAGAGGAAATAATCAAAGAAGATGCTGAAGAGGAAGTGCGCGATGCGGGTCTAATTGCTGCGGCGCAACGCGTTGAGCACTATGAGATGGCGGGTTACGGCTGCGCCCGGACATACGCCGAGTTACTAGGGGATCCGGATGGCGCGCAGTTACTTCAGACTACCTTGACTGAAGAATCAGATACAGACAAAAAGCTCACCAAGTTAGCCAATTCGGTAATCAACGTCGCGGCTAAATAAATAAACTAAATAGAACCGATGGGGATAGCAGTCGCGATCAGTTACCGACACCCCGCAAATGCAAAAAAGAGAACCCATGAAACGAACTATACTAGCCTTAGCCTGTCTCAGCGCAGTTAGCCTGGTGGCATTCGCTGCCGACAATGAGAAGACGAAGCCTGATAACACGGCAACAAACGAGCGCGATCGCTCCGGTAAAACCCAGACATCTGGCGACCAGTCAAACAGCCCGACAGACTTAAAAATCACGCAGGCTATCCGGCAGGCGCTAATGAAAGACAGCGAGCTTTCAACGACAGCGAAGAACATCAAGGTCATTACTGCTAATGGCCACGTTACGCTCCGCGGTCCCGTTAAGACTGCTCAAGAGAAAGCAAAAATCAATCAGCTTGCAAAATCAGCGGCTGGCGGCGCCCATATTGACGACCAATTGGACGTTAAAGGATCAAACTAACTAACAACATCACACAAACGAGAGAAAATTATTATGTCTAAATCAGTGTTCGGTATTGCAACTACACACGGCCAAGCTGAGCGAATTGTCGAGCAGTTACAGGCGCAAGGTTTCGCAGCCTCGGAAATTTCAGTGCTCATGCCTGATACAGGCGGCACGCGGGACGTTGGTCACGTTAAAGCGACAAAGGCGCCAGAGGGCGCAACGACCGGTGCAGCCACCGGGGGCGTCACTGGTGGCGTGATTGGATTGCTGGCAGGAATCGGCGCGTTGGCAATTCCCGGCGTCGGTCCGTTTATTGCGGCGGGTCCAATCATGGCGGCGCTTAGTGGCGCGGCCGTGGGAGCGGCGACCGGCGGCGTCGTTGGCGGTCTGGTAGGTCTCGGGATTCCGGAGATCGAGGCAAAGCGCTACGACGAAAAGTTAAGAAAAGGGAATTATCTAATCGCCGTTCATACGGATGAAAGCAAAGACGTTGATCGGGCGAAGCACATTTTCAAAACTGCCGGCGCTGAAGATATCAGCACTGTCAGCGAAGCATCGGCACCGAAAGTTTAATATGGCTAACGAAAATCAGATGGATCAAGGCCCTGTGGTTCCACCGCAGGCGAAGCAAAAAGCGGAGCGTGCCGGGACGCACGCGCGCAAAGCGGCCGAAGATCTCGGCTCGGCGGCAGGCGCAATGGCCAATAAGTACCTCGGCCGCGCGGAAGAGGTATGGGATGATTCGCTCGATCGTGTCCGCACTTTTCAGGACGACAGCAAGCAATACATCCGCGAAAACCCGACAAAAGCGGTCTTTACCGCGCTCGGCGTCGGTTTCGTCCTCGGTCTTATATTCCGTCGTTAGGGCGTCGACGTGCTGGCAAAGCCTGCCGGATCTAAAGTTTCGCAGTTCTTTGTCAGCACGTATAAGCGCGGCCTCCGCCTGGGGTGGGTGCCCACAATAATACCAAGACAATGAAAACGCAGAAGGCGAAAGCTAAGCCAAGGGAAGAAGCACGAGATTTCTTTTGCGTAGCGAGCGATGCTTTTCGGATTTTTGCAAGGCGCTCGTCGGCGGTGCTCGGTAGCGCTTGGGCTTTTGGCGTCGCTATCCTCGTTATCGTCATTTGGGGACTAACTGGCCCCGCGTTTCATTATTCGAACACCTGGCAGCTCATTATTAATACTGGGACGACGATTGTTACTTTTCTGATGGTCTTTCTCATTCAGAATACGCAGAATCGCGATGCCAAAGCGGCTCATTTGAAACTCGACGAAATAATTCGAGCGTTGGAAGGCGCTCGAAACGAACTTATCGATCTGGAAAAACTTGCCGACGAAGATCTGACTAGCCTTGAGAAACAGTTCGAGCGCGTACGTAAAAGCGCAGAGCGGAACGGAGACAAGCTTGGCCGCATCAAGCTAAGCGAATCGTTCTGAGCGAACGTTGAGGGCAAGGGGATTTGGGCCTGTCAATGAAACTTTGCGGGCTATCGCACCGCGATCCATGCCTGACGCTATCCGTTTATCAAAGTTGAAGGTCGGGGCCGTAATCAACACCTCAAGCGGCGGCTGCGATTCGGAATCTGAGAAGAAGATCCGCAGTATCCTTACGCATGCCGGCATTGTTGAGCCGAAGATTTGGTGTGGCGAGGCAAAAGAAATGGAGCGTTCGTTTGCAGACGCGGCCGGGAAGAAGCTGGAAGTGCTTATCGTGCTCGGTGGCGATGGCACCATCCGGACAGCTGCAGAAGTATGCGCCGACAAGGGACCCTATCTCATTCCGCTTCCGGGGGGAACGATGAATATGCTATCTCGAGCATTGTATGGAGATGAGGCTTGGGAAGAGTCGCTCAAAAATACGCTCGCTGCTCCCTCAATAAAAGTGCTTTCCGGAGGTCGGATCGCTGGCAAGCAGTTTCTTATCGCCGCCATTGTGGGAGCGCCTGCGCTTTTGGCAGAACCCCGCGAATCTATGCGCGACGGAAATATAGTTGATGCTATCGAGAAGGGGAGTGTCGCTTTCCGAAAAATGTTTGAAATGAGGATTCAGTATCTTATGTCAGGCGGAATGAAGGGTGAAGCTAAAGCCATGGCGCTTATCTGCCCTCTTATCGCGGAACAAATGTCCGATTCAGAGCAAGCGCTTGAAGCCGCCGTCGTTGATGTGGAAAGCGCCTCAGAAGTAATCGGACTGCTCAGTACCGCCGCGTTTGGCAAATGGCGCGATCATCGCAATATAGTTCTAGCCAAAACAAAACGAGTAACTGTGCAATCCAGCAAGGACATTCCTGCAATGCTCGATGGAGAAATAGTAAATCTAGGAAGAAGCGCCGAAATTAATTTTGTCTCACGAGCACTTACGGTTCTGGTCCCTGCTAAATAGGTGCGTCGCGATCGACGCGGTGTCTATCTCTGCTCGCTAACGCGCGACGACCATGGGTGCGACCGGAAGCGAACTCTTAATCAAGAGGTATTCCAGTGTGACAGAGCAGCGTGACTCAAAAACCTCAAAATCATTTTTTGGAAATGTTTTCGGCTTGCTGAAGCAAACGTTTCAAGAATGGTTACAGGACAAAGCACCGCAACTGGGCGCGGCGCTTGCATACTACACGGTCTTTTCGCTCGCGCCGCTGATTCTGGTTTTGCTAGCGATCGTCGGAGTAATTTTTCGGGAGGATCCAGCGGGAGCCTGGAACAAGATCACCGAGCAAATGAGTTACTTTCTCGACGCCAGCGCTGTACAGGTGGTGCAAAACATTGCGCAACAGGCGTCGCAGCCCGGTAAAACCATGATGGCCACAATCATAGGCGTTGCCCTCGCGCTCTTCGGCGCAAGCGGCGTCTTCGGTCAACTTCAGGACGCCTTGAACACAATTTGGAATGTGAAAGCAAAACCCACGCGCGGTATGTGGGGATTTCTGCGAAACCGATTTCTCTCGTTTGCAATGGTCGCCGGCGTCTGTTTTCTGCTGCTCGTCTCACTCACGTTTGAAAGCCTCCTCAAAGCCTTTAGCCACTATGTGCAATCTGTTTTACCGGGGGGTCTTATGGTCGCGATGAGCGTTTATCTCATATTCGACTTTTCAATCATTGTTCTGCTCTTCGCGATGATCTTCAAGTTTCTGCCTGACGCCAAGATTCAGTGGCGAGACGTTTGGACTGGCGCTGTCATGACCGCGATTCTTTTCGGTATCGGGAAATGGGTGCTCGGTTTGTATCTGGGCAGCGGCGCTGCCGGGTCAGCGTATGGTCCGGCCAGTTCCTTAATTACAGTGTTACTCTGGGTTTATTACTCATCACAGATTCTGTTGTTCGGCGCTGAGTTTACTCAGGTGTATGCCGATCAAGCGGGTCGCAAAGTAAAACCGAATGAATACGCGGTGCGCGTTGAAACAAAGGAAGTGGAGAGACCTTAAAGCACCGCCGCTGGTGTCAATCGGATGAGGAACATGGCGCTCTTGCATCCAAACCAAGCGCGGCGCCCGATTAATGGAGCAAGAACGGCGGGACGCGCTTCCGATACCGACGAAAGTTCGTTCGCGGAAGTGTTTACCTGCCGTGTAATAGAAAGAGAAAAAAAATGAAAAAAACACTAGTTATTATGGCCCTCGCGATTGCAGCTCCGTTCGCATGGGCGCAGGTCTCAGAGACAACTACAACAACGACTACTACCGAGGGCAACGGAACCATCACCGAGTACACCCCGGGCAACGTAATCGTGCTCAAGGAAAGCAGCGGACCGCGGACATACCATTTTGGTAAGACGGTCACTTACGTGACGCGAAGCGGTAAGGTGCTAGATGAAGATGTGGTACGGACGAGAGTGAAAGTCGGCGTTCCAGTCCGGGTTCACTACGTTGGCACAGGAGACAACGTGATGGTTGATCGAGTGATTCTCGACGAAGATTAAGAATAGAAGAGCAAATCTAAGCAGCGCGCCTTTCTTGTTTCGCCGATGGCGAGGAGGAAAGGCGCGTTTTGCGTACATGTACGGCACCTAGAGCAAATTCCTAGGATACCCAGCCGCAACGTCGCCATCTTTCCCGTGCGCACTCTTTAGCGATGCGGTCAGAAATATGACAACATCCAAAATGCCTCGCTGCGACGAACATACTTCAGAAAGTAAAAGCCATGAGCACAATTCTATTGATTCTCTTAATCCTTCTCTTGATAGGCGCGCTACCGGCCTGGCCCTATAGCTCGGGCTGGGGTTATTGGCCGAGCGGAGGACTCGGATTGATTCTTCTGATTCTAGTAATTCTCGCCTTAACGGGACACCTGTGAACGGTGGCGGGTTCGGCTGACCCACCCCTGGAGCATTGGGAGGCTCCGTCAGGGACCTCGTCTGCCTTGGAGGAGGTTAATGATCAGGATGACGACGGCAATCACGAGCAGGAGATGAATTAGAGCGCCGCCAACGTGGCCGATGAAGCCAAGAAGCCAAAGAACGATGAGAATGACGATTATTGTCCAGAGCATAGATGTTTTCCGTTAAGTTGATTTAGCGTCCATATTTCCACAAAGTCTCGTGAAATAATCAAGCAAAAAATTTCACCAATCACGGCAGCGACGCACCGCGGTTCGGGTAGCCGGTGACAAAACCCTGGGCGTCCGATGAAGCAATCGACACGTTCAGCTCCTTTTGGACGAAACAGCTTCTCTAACGTTTTCGACCTGCTCCTTGATTTCGCTGACCTGCGGATGCACGTCCCTAATCAAATCGTGCTCGGACTGAGAAAGCTTTTCAATGCGGGTTGTCATTTGATGGACCTCTTCCAACATCGCATCCTGACGGGACGAGATTCGATGCATCCACCAAAAGCATACGATCCAGCACAGTGTTCCGATGCAGCTAAGTACTAACGCCATTGCTTCGAAATTCTGCATATAAAATTTTGTAGCTAGTTGTAACAGCGATTTTGAGGAGCCTCCCCCAAAATGTGAAGAGCACGTAATGTCCTGGTTCCAAGTCCTCTCGCCGCGTTTGTCTAAAGTGGTTCGAGAACGCTGTGAGCAACGGATGTAATGTTGTTCGTCCATTTCACGCCGAACGCACAAAACCAAAGCTGGGGTCCGGTTCGAATATCCAGCGGTGGATCTCAATTATCTAAACCAGCACTCAAGGGAAAAGAAGGGGAATGCGAATTGCTCAGGTTGCGCCGCTAGTTGAGAGTGTGCCTCCGAAACATTACGGAGGGACGGAACGCATCGTTGCGTATCTGACTGAAGAGTTAGTTCGCTTGGGTCAAAAGGTGACTCTATTTGCCAGTGGCGACTCGGTTACAAGCGCCGAGCTGATTCCTGTATGCCGGCGCTCGTTTCGTCAAAACAAGAGGGCTACGGATTATTTGTCGCGTGAAGTCCTGCTCATGGACCATGTTTTGCAGCGCGCCGGTGAATTCGATGTGATTCATTTTCATACGGGTTGTTTGCATTATCTCATTTCGCGTCACCTGACAGTTCCCTACGTGACAACGTTGCATGGCCGACTGGATACCCCCGAGTTGTTTCGGTTGTATGAGCGGTTTCGAGACATGCCAATGATATCGATCTCAAATGCGCAACGTGCACCGTGGCCGTGCGCAAATTGGCAGGCGACGATCTATCATGGATTACCCCAGGATTTATTTCGGTTTCACGCGGAGCCCGATAACTATCTGGCATTTCTGGGACGAGCCTCACCGGAAAAACGAGTGGATCGCGCCATCGAGATTGCCAAGCGGGTAGGAATGCCGCTCAAGATCGCGGCGAAAGTCGATCCCGCTGACAGACGCTATTTCAAGCGTGAAATCGAGCCGCTGCTGAACGATCCGCATGTAGAATGGCTTGGAGAAATCAGCGATAAGGATAAGGATGAATTTCTTGGGAACGCATACGCTTTGCTATTTCCCATTGATTGGCCGGAACCGTTTGGACTGGTGATGATTGAATCGATGGCGTGTGGTACACCGGTCATTGCGTTCGCCGGCGGGTCAGTTGCGGAAGTCATGGACAACGGCGTGACGGGCTTCGTTGTGAACGAGATCGAAGAGGCGGTCGAAGCCGTACGTCGTGTTCGCGACCTGAGCCGCACCCGATGTCGGGAAGTTTTTGAGAAGCGGTTCACAGCGAGCCGGATGGCAAACGATTACATCGACGTTTATACGCGACTGGCCGATTCGCAGATGAGAAGAGTGCACGAGTCGTTGGAATCCTCAACGTCCTCTTTTCAGACCGCGTGGCCGGCTGACGATAAGTTGCGCGGTCTCAGTGAACGAGAATTTCAAAAATCCTAAACTGACACACGCGCACTTCATTTGTTCGCCACGTTTCCTTTTTGTAGCCGGTGCAGGCGTACCGTGCCTACAACAACCAAATCAAACCAGAAAAGAAAGGGAAAGGAAAAGAGGGATCATGAATCTGGAGACATTAAAAGAACTTTATGTGAACGAACTTCGGGATCTGTACAATGCCGAGAACCAACTAGTCAAAGCATTGCCGAAGATGGCGAAGGGCGCTTCATCCGACGAATTGAAGGAGGCCTTCGAAAAGCATCTCGAACAGACCAAGGGTCACGTGCACAGGCTTGAGGAGGTCTTCGAAGAACTCGGCGAGAAAACAAAGGGCAAAACCTGCCACGCCATGAAAGGCTTGATCGAAGAGGGATCGGAGGTCCTTAAGGCAGACGGCGAAGAGTCTGTTATCGACGCAGGCATCATCGTAGCTGCGCAGAAAGTCGAGCACTATGAGATCGCAGGTTACGGCAGTGTGCGGACCTTTGCGCAACTACTTGGGCATGAAAAATCCGCAGAGCTCCTGCAAGAAACTCTGGATGAAGAATCTGAGGCAAACGAGCTTCTGAACAAGCTGGCCGAAGACATCGTAAACCCAGAGGCTCTGATGGAACCGGAGATGGCCTCTGCTTCGTCAGACCGGTAGTCGTTCACCAGTTTGGCGACCACTGATTGGGATGCATTGCTTGCAGCCTCGTGCCGCTATGCAGCGCCGACCGCAAGTAATGCATCACCGCCGCGGCGTGCGGAGGACTACCCGCAGTACCAATGAATGTTCAGCGTGCTGAAGCGTTTCCTCTTCGCTGGCTCGCCAGGCTCTCTATCGAAAAAATGGCGCCTAAGCCGTCACGATAAAGAGTTATGACAGGAGAAACACACCAATGAGAGCGAAGGCAAGATTACTCGGGCACCCGATTCACCCGATGTTAATCGGGTTCCCGCTCGGCTTGCTCACAGTAGCGGCGATTTTCGACATCATCTACATCTTCACGCACAACGGTCATTTGGCTGACTTGTCATATTGGATGATTGCATCGGGTATCATTGGGGGGCTGATCGCTGCGGTTTTCGGGTTGATCGATTGGCTCGGTATTCCGGAAGGCACACGCGCGAAGTACATCGGGCTCATCCACGGCCTGTCAAACGTCGTTGTTATGATTTTGTTCATCTTCAGTTGGTTTATGCGTCGGCCTAACCCGGCCGCGCCTGGCGTGACGGCGATGATGCTAGGATGGATCGGCATCGTCGTAGCACTCTTTTCCAGTTGGCTAGGCGGTGAAATGGTTTACCGGCTGAATGTCGGTGTCGATCGTGGCGCGAATCTCGACGCGCCCAATTCGCTATCTGGTCGATCGGCGATGGGAGGACTCGGCCGGCGTTCTACGCGCACCGTAATCCGCGCACAGCTTCGCTCGAATGGACGTTAATGATGGCCCGTGGTCCGTTTCCGTTTCTTCTCTGGAGCTACGCGACTGACTGGTCAAGAACCGTTTGCAGCTCCTGGAAGTTAATGGGCTTGACCAGGTGAAAATCGAATCCGGCTTCTTTAGAACGTTGCACGTCCTGCTCGGTGCCAAAGCCGGTGAGCGCAATTGCCTTAATGTTACCTTTTGCCCGCGCTTGTGCGGCTACTTCGTAACCACTTCCGTCGGGCAGACCGATGTCACACAACACCGCGTCGAGGTTGTCCGAGCTCATGATGTCCATCGCGCCCTCCACATTATCTGCAGTTACAACGTTGTGACCAAAATGGGTTAGCAGACGCGACAACGTGCGCCGGGTGTCCCGATGATCTTCCACCAGCAGTATACGCAGCGGTTTGGATGTCTTGCCGCCGAGGCCATGGTTACGGCCGTTCGCTGCGGCTCCCTGTGGTAGACTGTCCAACACGATCTTGAACGTCGCGCCGAAACTTCGGCCACGGCTCTCCGCTTCAATTCTGCCATGGTGGAGATCGATGAGACGTTTGGAAATCGCGAGTCCAAGACCAAGTCCGCCAAACTGCCTGGTTACAGAAGGATCAGCCTGCTCAAATGGCTGAAATAACGAAGCCAACCGCTGCGGCTCAATTCCAATCCCTGTGTCGGTAATTTCGAAATTAAAGCGCCCAGCTTTGTCGTTAAACGTGCGGATCGCGATCTGTCCGCCTTGCGCGGTGAATTTCACGGCGTTGTTGATCAAGTTCCAGAACACCTGCTGAAGGCGGATGCAATCAGCCAGGATGTGATACTGTTTCGCCTCAAGTTCGGTTGAGATGTTCAACTGCTTCGCCGCGATCGCCGAGTGTGCCATCTCGAGCGCGTTTACGATAATTTTGTGTGCGTCGCATTCTTCCAACTCGAGATGAAGCTTGCCGGTGGCAATCCGGGTGAGATCGAGCAAGTCGTCAATCAATCGGGCCTGTAGTTGCACGTTGCGTTTTATGATCTCAATATCCTCGACGAACTCTGGCGGAAGTTTTTCCGCGTTATCTTGGAGGTATGTGGCTGCTGCCAAAGCAGGGGTCAGTGGCGTGCGCAGTTCATGGCTGAGCGCTGCCAGAAAATCGTCCTTGGCCTTGCCTGCTTTTTGCGCTGCGATTTTTTCCGCTTCAAACTCCCGGCTCCGGATTTGGTCGGTGATGTCGCGTGTGACTTTGGAGAAGCCGCGAACTTCTCCGGCCTCATCACGGAGGGTAGTAATGATAACTTCCGCTTCGAAAGTTGATCCGTCTTTTCGGACTCGCAGACCCTGATCACGAATGTATCCGCGACGGCTCGCTTCGCGCAGATTGCGTTGCGGCTTGCCGGCAGCGACGTCGTCCGCTGTATAGAAGGACGCGAAATTTTTGCCGATGATTTCTTCCGTAGAGTAACCTTTGATTTTCTCTGCGCCTGTGTTCCACGTGATCACGTTGCCTTTGGGATCCAGCAGATAAATGGCGTATTCCTCGACGCTATCCACCAGAATGTGGAATTGTTCGACGGTCTCGTGCAGTGCGGTGCTGCTGGACAACTTCTTAAACATCGGCTGGGACGGCAAGTCTCCCATACGATTCGAACCTTTCCTCTGATCTGGTTCCCCCGGCACAAAAACAATTTTATTGAAAGAGCAGGTTCGCAAGTGGCAGCTTGCGGTCCCGCGACGCTTTTCGTGCGAGAGTTCTTCCGCTTCCTCTAAACGATGCCACTTCTGAAATTCATCTTCTGGACGGAGTGCGATCACGTACGAATTTCGCCCAAGCCTTTAGCTCGAGAATGGACATGAAGTTGAGGATGCGCTCGGCTGGAATCTTTGCTCGGAGCGCCGCTGCCAGCCCCAGATCAATAAATTCTAGCTGCCAGCCATGATGAGCATCCGTGCCGAGCGAAATACGCGTTCCGTGATCGCGCGCGATTTTGAGTAGCTCAACGTTCAAGTCCTGCCGGTCCGGATAGCAGTCAATTTCCAGGGCCTTTTCCAGACGACTGGCTTCGGCGAAGACACGCGGCCAATCTGCCTTCAGTCCGATTCGAAAATTGTAAATACGACCGCGCGGGTGACCGAGGATATGAATTTGTGGATTGCGCAATGCTGCGAGATAACGCTCGGTTTGATCTTCGGTGATACGTAAAGCCGAATGGAATGAGCCGAGAACAAGATCCAAAGATCGCAGCGAATCCGGCGACATGTCACCTTCGCCGCGCGGGTTCAGATTCATTTCGATCGATCGGAGAACAGTCACGTGTGCGGCCGATTTTGACAGTGCCGCATTGACCTTTGCTATTTCCACTCCCTGGCGTTTCAATGCGCGCTCATCCATTCCGCCCGCAATCTTCAGCGTTTTGGAGTGATCGGTAATCGCGATGTACTCGTACGAACGGTTCGCGGCGGCATCGGCCATTTCAGCAACCGTCCCCGATCCGTCGCTCCAGCGAGTATGCATCTGCAAATCGCCGCGCAGTTTCTTTGTCCAGGCAGGTCGCACCGAGAGAAGGCGTCGCGCCTCAGCGAGGGAGAGAAAATCCCGGCGAATTGCGGGTACCGTTTTCGAGCGACGCGGCTCCTCGATCCATTGCCGAATTTGTTTCTCGATAAACGGGCCGATGCTGCGCAGCTCGGTCAATGATCGGTTCTGCGAGACCAGATCCGATACTTCCTCCGGCCACAGAAACGCACTGCGCGCGGCCCGACGAAACGCGCGCGAAAGAATGCCGGTCTCCCGCTCTGCCCGTTGAGTGAGCAGCTCCGCAATGTTTGTGTTCGATAGCACACTTAAGATTCGTTTCCGCATGGAAATTCAGCGGCCTGGACGATGGGAAGTGCCTCGGCCAGTGCGACCTGTTTCTGCGCTCGCTTCGAATCCAATATTGATGGCCGAAACGACGGAAGAACTTCGTAAGCGACCCGAAATTCGCAAAGAATTGGAGCGGGCGGCGGGAGAAGAACGTCGCGAAAAGGTTGAAACGCACGGTCGCGACAGATTCTGGTTCATCATATACGTGGGTGTTCTTGCCGTCTGCGCGGCTGTTTACTTTCTAATCGGCGCGAAACTCATTCCTTTGCCGGATGCCTGGATTAGTATTGCCCAGCGAATTCTGAGGGGCGCAGCGCTCATCACGGTGGTGCTGACTGTCGGGCGTGCGATTTCATTCTATGCAATTGGCCGGATCGAAGATGCTTCCACTCGCTTCACCCTTAAGCGCATCTCGCGGCTGGCCGTTGCGCTGGCCGTCGCGGTCATTGTTATCTCGATTATTTTTGTTAATTGGTACACGGCGATCGCTGCGTTTGGTGTCGGTTCGATTATCCTCGGTTTGGCTCTGCAAACGCCGATGAAAAGTTTCATCGCCTGGATTTACATCCTGGTTCGCCAGCCTTTTCGCGTAGGTGATCGGATACAAATAGGTGAGGCCACAGGCGACGTAATCGACGTCGGTTATCTCGACACCACATTGTGGGAATTCGGCGGTAAGTACATTTCCGGAGATCATCCGAGCGGTCGGTTGATCAAGTTTCCGAACGAGAAGGTGCTCGATGAACTCATTTACAATTATTCGTGGCCGCTTTTTCCTTACATCTGGAACGAGGTGAAGTTCCAAGTCGCTTACAACGCCGACTTGGAGTTCATAGCCAGCACGATGCAGAAAGTTACGGAGGAAGAGCTGGGCAAAGATATGATCGAACGAGTGCAAACTTTTCGCGACCTGCTTGCTCGCACGCCGGTGGACGAATTGGATGTGCACGAGCATCCACGCGTGATTTTTCGGGTTGGCGAAAACACATGGCTGGAAGCAATCGTTCGTTACCTGGTTGCTCCGCGCGAAGCAGGGCGCGTCAAAACTCGCTTGATAAAAAAACTTCTCGCTGCGCTTAACGCGGCTCCGGACAAGGTGATGTTTCCGGCTGGGGCAAATCGTTAGGTTTGTTCCGAGTTTTCAACGGAACAGCCACGCTGAGGCGCGCGTATTAATCTACAGATACGATTCAGTCTGGGAGGAGGTAAAGACATGTTGGGTTGGGCTGTAATGTTTCTAATCATCGCAACTTGTGGCAGCGATCTTTGGATTTGGCGGCATCGCTGCGGCATCAGCGGGCATCGCGAAACTTCTGTTCGTTATAGTCCTTGTGCTATTCGTGATCTCTTTGGTTTTCGTTTGGCTCGGCAGACGCGTGCCGTGAGCTGCAACGAGATCAGGCTCCCGCTCGCGCGGTAGAGAGCAAAGTACCAGGCGCAGGGAGATTGGGTCGCTTGTGTGCTTTGCTTTCTGGCATAATCGCAACCAGCACAGCACCGCGACTCGCGCGCCGATCCTGGAAGCCGACCGACGTCGTAAAACTTTAGGGCAACCGCTCCGGTTGCGCCGGCAGGCGATGCGCTTGCCCTACAATTCTCAACGAGTGAAGGATTCCCAGCCATCATTCCTTGGTGCTTGGTTTGCTGATTCATTTCCGTGGAAAAATTCGTGTCGATCCGTGGCTAAAAACTTCCTGCGTTCCTGCTTCATCCGTGCAAATCCGTGTTCATCCGTGGCTCTTTACGGCGAGTTATTCGTCCGGCGCATTGGTCATGCGATTCGCCTCTCCCCATTTTGGGGAGAGAATGAAGGTGAGGGGACGTCTTTTTGGCTTAGCCAAGTGGCCATTCGACGCGTAATCTGGTTCGAATGGATCGAGTCGTGGGAATCGAAACCGAGTTCGGTTGTCTTCTCAGCGAAGACGAGCCGCACGTGAATTCCGAACTTTGGCCGGCGAAGGTCAAAAATTATTTGTTCCGCAAGGCCGACGCCGGGACGATCGATTTACATTACCGCGATTACGAGGAACCGCCGGGGAACGGCGGCTTTCTCCTGAACGGCGGGCGGCTCTATCTCGACATGGGGCACATCGAGTACGCGTCGCCGGAATGTTTGCATCTGCATGATCTTGTCACGTACGAGCTGGCCGGAGACGACCTGTTGCAATCGGCGCTCATTGCTCTCGGCGCTGAAGACCGCGTCTCGTTCATCAAGAACAACGTGGACCATCACACCGGGGCTACGTTCGGCTGCCACGAGAATTATTTGATGCGACGCGAGGCGCAGTTTACGCCGCCGATTCTCGGAACGCTGCTGACCTTCTTAGCGACGCGCCAGATTTTTACCGGCGCGGGGCGAGTCGGCCAGTCGAATCCATTGGCGTTCGATTTCGAGCCGCCAAAACCGGAGGGCCAGGTCAATTTCCAGCTGAGCCAGCGCGCCGATCACATCGTCAACGACATTTATCAATGGGTGCAATTCAATCGCGCCATCATCAATGCGCGCGACGAGCCGCTGGCTGATTACCGGAAATATCGGCGGCTGCATTTGCTCATCGGCGACTCGAACATGAGTCCGTATGCCACGGCGCTAAAGATCGGGACGACCGCATGCGTTTTGTCGTTGTTGGAGGAAGGCCGTTTGCCGCGAAACCTTGTTTTGGCTGATGCCGTGCAAAGTACGCGCGACATCTCTCGCGATACGAGCGAGCGATGGATCGTCCGGCTCGAGAACGGCAAAACAATGAGCGCGCTAGATGTGCAATGGGAATTTCATCATCTCGCGCAGAAACATCTGGGACATAGCAGCGCGGAAACCAACTGGTTACTGGAAAATTGGGGCTTCGTTCTCGAAGCAATTCCGCACAACCGGCAGGCGCTGATCGGCGGCGTTGACTGGATCACCAAGAAATGGTTGCTGGAAACTTTTGTCCAAGCCGAAGGACTGAGCTGGGAGGATCCGTGGCTGCAGAGTATCGACCTCGAATATCACAACATCGATCCGCGCCGCGGATTATTCTTCAGCATCACACCCGGCAAACGAATCTCAGACTGGAACAACGGTGTTCGTCGTCCCAGCGCGATGCACGTGCCTCCGGCCAACACGCGCGCATCAGGCCGCGCTCGGGCCGTTACTTTTTTCCAGAACTGCAATTTCCCATACGTGATCAACTGGGATTCCATCGCCTGCGACAGTCGCGATTTTCTCGTCATGGGTAATCCCTTCGAGACTTACAACGACGAAGTCGACCATTTCCTCTCAAAGCCGCGCACAATAACCAGCGCGACAGAGCAACTGTGATAGGAGAATTAGACGAAGAAAAATTCGTGATGCTTTACGAACATTCGTCTAATGATAGTTAGGCTATACCGCGCACTGATCCTGATCGCATCACGAAAGACCTAACCAATCGCTCGAGGCAACCGCTGACCGGCGAGAAACTTTGCAAATGACCACTTCAACGCTTCACTTCGCGGCAAGCCCGACTCGTGTCAGCGGTGGATCAGCTCCGTCTCGTTAGGCGATGTCGACCGGTGGAAACCAGCTAACCAATGGTGTGATGGCTGCTCAAACAATGGGGCAAAATGTGGAACAGACGTCCGGGCCAAAGCAGGATGGGCCGATCTGGGGCTATCATTTTGTTCCCAACCAACCAGCGCAGTCGATCACTTCAGAGGCGGCGGTTGCGTTTTTGTCCGCGCCGGGTCCTCCAGCACCGGATGAATTCCTCTGGTTGCATTTTTCGCTTTCCAATGTGGCTTCTGAGCCTTGGCTACGACGGTATCTGAGCTTGCCCGACACCTTTTACGAATCGTTGCAAAGCGATGTAGACGCCACTCATTTGGAGCAGGACGGAGACTCGCTGGTGGCGCGTATCCATGATGTGCTTTTCGATTTCACATTCGACGTTCCGGTTGCGACAACCTCTCTTTGCGTAAAGCCGCGCGTACTAGTAAGCGCGCACGTCCGGCCCTGGCGCTCGATTGACCAACTCCGGGCAGCGGTGCAAGCGGGCCAAGTCCTTCGCTCGCCGACTGAAATTCTGGCGCGCTTATTGCGAGATCAGGCCACTGTGTTGGTTGACATTGTGCGGAAAGCCAAAAAGCGGGTGGGCCCAATGGAACAGCAACTGTTGGCCAAGCGCGTTTCTGTCAGTCGCGGCGAACTAGGTTCTCTGCGGCGTATGTTGGTTCGACTCCAACGGCTTTTGGCCCCGGAACCGGCCGCATTCTTTCGCCTTCTTAGCCGGCCTCCTGCTTGGATCCCGGAAGAAGAACTTCAGAACCTGCAACAAGCCGCAGAGAAGTTTCCCACCGCTATCAGCGACACAGCTGCATTGGTTGAGCGTGTCAAACAGCTTCAGGAAGAATTGGCCGCTTTTGTAAATGAACAGACCAATCGCACGCTGTTTGTGTTGACGTTAGTAACTGTGCTGGCCTTGCCGATTAACCTGGTGGCGGGTTTGTTTGGCATGAACGTAGGTGGCATCCCTCTGAATCAACACCCGTACGGTTTCTTTTTGGTCGTGAGCCCCCTGCTGGTCTTGACAGCGTTCCTGGCCTACTGGGGGTTCGGCAGACGGCGTTACTAGGAGGTTTTTCAGACGTGATGTCCAACCCTTGGATCAGTCGGCACGCTGATCAATGAGCGGAACCGGCGGTCTCTGAGCATCGCTCAGAATTTAAGAGAGCCCTCCACCGTCTACTGCAATCTTTGCAGTGAAGAAATGCCGTAGTTTTCCTGAAGCGCCGGGGCTTCGGCGGCGACTTGCGATGCGTCGAGCTCGATCTGCTTGGGATCTTCTTCGGTTTCGATTTTGATGAAGCCTTCGACTGGTTGCTTCACGGCTTCGGCCAGATCGTCCAAAGATTTGATTTCTTTTCCGTTCACCTTTTTCACCGTGAGATATGCGAGATCATCGTAGCCGATCGTGCTATTGGCTGGAAGCACCTGGCTCAGAATGACGACGCGGCGATTTTTCTCCGGAAAAAGCTCGGATTGGAAATGGTCCATGTAAACAAGGCGCTGGGGAGCTTCGCGTTGCCAGTTCGGTCCCCATTCTTTGAGATACTGACGAGATAGCTCTTGAAAAATCAGTCCGCCGAGAACGTAATAGCGCGGCGGCTGATCGAGATAATACGGCGGACTCACGTAATCCTTCGGATCGCGATGTTCCAGAGTCACGTTGAGCTGCATCGGTTTGCCTTCACGTTGAACGTGGAAAGGAATAACATCGCCGGCGTACGCGTGCGCTGTCAGCAGATTCGTGAACTCGATCTTGCCGTACAACGGATCAACGTAGTTACCGTTCTCATCAATGTCGTGATTTCCGACTGCGGTCACGATGTCGCCCACCTTCAGTCCTGCCTTATTCGCAGGCGTCCCCGCTTCAACATTGGTTATGTAAACGCCGCGTTTGCCTTTTTCAGCCGCGAATTCGCGCAGCGCAGGGTCCCGCGTCGGGAAAAATGAGAAGCCGGCTGACGGGAAACCACGATAATTCTGACCCTCGGCTTCCTTTAAGAAGTGCGTGATGACCGGCGCCGGGATAGCATCGAGCAGTTGCGAGCGCGAATCGTAACGCAGCAGCAATCCGGCGAGTTTGTTTTTCTTGACCAATGGCACTGTGTAGCTGTTCTCGCGATACTGCATCGGAATGCTGACACGGAAGGTGAGGAATTCTCCGATATCGACTGGGTAAGGCATCATTTGCACCGTCGTTACGAGACCCTCCGTTGCTAGCAACGCGCCAGTCGGTTCCAGTTGCCAGGCCGCGAGCCGGTCACCAACGACTGTGTCGGAGGTGATTTCGAGCGGCGTAATGCCGTCGAGGAAACTTTTATCAGCAGGTTCGAGCAGCGCCAGGTTCGCTTCGTAATCGATTACCCGGACGTTGGCTGCCGTTTTCTCGCCGGACTCTGCGCGCTCCAGTTCGACGTAGTTTTGGTTTGTCACCAAGTCGGCAGTGACAAGGACGCGACCCTTCGGTAAAACCGCTCCGAGCGCGCGCTTTGAAAACGGCGCTTTCTTTTGCCACGGCCGAAAATAATCATAGCCCTGCCCAGTTACATTCACGCGCACGAGCGCGACCTGTTTTGGCGTGGTAGCCGTGGTCGGAATGGCCGGTTCTTTCTTTGCCAGCGCTCCGCTGACTGCGACGAGAACAATGATGAAAGTGATGAAAGCGTACCTCTGCATTTCAGTTTTTATCTTCTGTGGCTGCGATGCGTGACGCAGGCCGTTCCTCAAGATTTTGCTCTTTCAAAACGTTGTAACGTGCCTTGATGCGTTCGCGCGCGGCTTCCACTTTATCGCGGTCGAGTACCAGGGGAGGTCCATCGCCGATCATTCGAATCACAAGTTGCGCAGGCGCTTGGGCGAAAGCTTGCGATAGTTCATCGAGGGTCCGAATTTTTTTGCCGTTTACTTCATCCACAATCCCGCCTCTGTAAGGCCCGAGATAACTGTTGATCGGGTCCGGCAAAATGTTGCTCAGCACAATGACATCAGGATGATCCAAGTAAATTTGCTCCAGGATAAAGTATTCGAAGAAATGCCGGAGCCGAAGATCCGAAGTGCGATAGGCTTCCAGCATGTCCAGGCTTAGCGGTTGGAACAACAACCCGCCGTAAAGCACATAACGCGGTCGCATATCGTAGCTGTGCCCTTGAATCGAGTATGGCCATGGCTTAAACAATTTGATGGTCACCGTCATCGGCTGTTTGTCCCGCAGAATGTCGAGCTTGACCGAATCGCCTTTGAACTTGCGCTCCACGACTTCCTCGAATTGCGAGCGTTCGCCATCCAACTCTACGTTCGCATCGCTTGCGATCGGATGATCCTCAATTGAAAGAAGTACATCGCCCGATTTCAGAACACCGTCGGACGGACCCGCCGCCACCACGGAACTCACGAGCACGCCGCGATCGTCGTCTTTTAATCCGAGGAACCTTCGTTGCGCTGGATTTTGCAATTTCGCGTAGGTGATCGCCAGATCGGGGTATTCGTCGTACTGCCCGTTGCTAATGTCCTTCAAGAACCGGCTGATCACCGGTGTCGGAATCATGTAGGCGACGCCCTGAGCGACGTCTCCGCTGTAACCTTGAAACGCGACGCCAACGACTTTGCCGTCCTGCATGACCGGACCGCCGCTGTTGCCGGGATTGATCTGCGCGCTGATCTGGACTGCCAAATGCTGGTCAACTGACGAATGCGTGTATAGCTGGAAATCAACTCGCGACACGATTCCGGTCGTGACGGACATCCGTTCTCCGCCAATCGGATAACCATATGCCGATACGGTCGATTCCAGCGCAGGGATTCCGCCAAGTTTTAGGGGGAGCATGTTCTTGAAGAAATCCTTGGCGGCCACAGTGACCAACGCCAGATCGCAATCGTTAGCGATAAATTGCACCTGGGCCGGATACTTGTTAGGATCGCCGTCGCGCTCCACAGTAATATAGCGGCTGTCGGCGACGACGTGCGCATTTGTCATGATGCGGTCGCCGCTGATTACAAACCCCGCTCCGACGCCGCGCTGGAGCCCGCCTGCATTCCACGGGGCCTTGTAATCGGGATCGACGGCCGTCGCTGTGATTCGAACAAGACTTTTCTGGATTGGCCCGTTTGGCTTTGGCGGGGCCATAGGCACGGGCACTGGGACCACCGCCTGGCTGGGAGGAGTCGATCGCGACATGCCCGGACGTTCGGCGGGAACTGGCGGTTCAACTGGCGGCGCCGCCGGTGTGCCTTCCTGGGCACAGACAACAGACGCGAACAGCAAAGTAGCGTAACCAACGATAAAAATGCGTTTCATGGACGGAAAGGCCTGAAAGTTAAACAGCCTTAAAGAGAATCAAGATGGCGGATTTCAAATTGCAACTGGTCTTTCGGTCACATACTGACACGGCACAGGCGTCGCGCGTTCAAATCATGAAGAACCGAAGCGAGCTATGCCTGCCGAAACAATTCGTTTAATTCGGCAGAAGGCGCGTTATTGACCAAAAGAGTGAATGTACCATTTGCTTTGATGTCTTGTGCTGCCCGGAGGAAAGCGCCCCAGGCTGCCAGCGCGAGACCCGAACCAACGGAGATGCGGCGCACACCAAGATCGGCGAGATCAGAGAGTGTGAGTTGATGGTTAAATCCGGAGACGAGCACGTTGACCGGTTTCGGCGCGACTGCATTTACGATCTGCGCAATCTCACCGGGATCACTTACGCCGGGCGCATACAGACAATCAGCGCCTGCTTCAGCGTAGGCGGTGAGTCGGTCGAGTGCAGTCCGCAGCGGATCGGGATCACCGACCAGCCACGCTTCGCAACGGCCGGTTAATACCACGCCAGTTTTCGAAGCGTCGATCGCCGCGCGCGCCGCTCGAATCCGTTCGATCGCGAGTTTCTTCTCATACAGCGGACAGTCGCTACGCCCAGTACTGTCCTCGATAGACAAGCCGGCAACGCCGGTCTCGACGCAGAGTTGCACATTCGTCGCGACATCTTCAGGTTCATCCGCGTAGCCGGCGTGGAAATCTGCGTTTATCGGTAATGCGGTTGCTTTCACAATCTCGCAGATGTGCGCGAGCATCTCGTCTCGTGGAACGCCGCCATCGGGTTTGCCGCGCGAAAAAGCGAATCCTGCCGAAGTGGTGGCGAGCGCTTTGAACCCGAGGCGTTCGAGATAAATCGCGGTGCCGATGTCCCACGGGTTCGGAAGCACGAAACACCCTGCCTCGTGCAGCGCGCGAAATTTTGCGGCGAGAGATGTCTGAGTTGATCTCATTCTCAAACGTTACGGCGCTCCGGCGACAGCGCGATGTCTGACATTTGTGTAAATGAAACGCCAAAGGCGCTCGGATTTATTTTGTACGATGAATCCTGGGACGTTGTCCCAGGCTATTGTTGAAAGTTGCGCCCTTGACGCTCACCGGCTGTCCAGATCTGCCGCAGTGGACCGTCGGCTCCGTAGATCGGATCGTAGTCAGGAATTGGCAGAGCTGCGATGGTGTGATCGGATTTTGGCCGTTCGCCAGGCAAACCCCGCAGCAAATCCCATTGGCGTCCGTCCGGGTAAGCTCCCACAACGCTAAAATCCGGACTCGCGCCGATGTTGTGATGCGCGACACCCGCTGGAATGAGAATGACGTCGCCGGAGCGGACCTCGACGGTCTCGCCGTGCTCGCCGCCGAGTCGCAGTCTTGCCGAGCCACTGTAGACACCAAGCGCTTCGTGCGACGTGCTGTGATAATGAGCAAAGGAATAGACGCCATTCCGCCAAGAGTTGCGCCAATCGTTCTGAGCGAATCCTCGGTCGAAAACGGAAGCGCGATCCTGCGCGTCCGCCGTTATTGCCGCCCGATACAATAGCACAGGCAGAACGCTGCCCGGATAAACGCCGTCGTCCTTAAAGTGCAACTGCTCCGGCTGGACGATCTCTTGCTTCTCAGCCATCGGGAAAACACTCATGAATTCCATGGAAATATCGAACGTGCAGAAAACAGCGGTCGTATTTAATTAAATCGATCACAGACAATTGCGTGTTGCGTCTCCGAATGTGACTCGTATTGGCGCGGTCGCCAATCTATTCTGTATGCAGCCCGAAGGCGTATCTCAATTGGTCGAACATCTTTTTCGCCATGAGTCGGCGAAAATGGTGGCGACGCTCACCCGGATTTTCGGGATTGAGCATTTGAACCTGGCCGAAGATGTCGTCCAGGAGGCACTGGGACGCGCATTGCAAACGTGGCCATATCGCGGCATTCCCGAGAATCCGCCCGCCTGGATCATGCGCGCGTCGCGCAATCTCGCACTCGATGTGATCCGGCGAGAAAAAGTTTTTCGCGGGAAGGAAGCGGAAATCGCGCGTCTCATCGAGGCAGGCGGATCTTCCGCACTCCAAACGGTGAGCTTTTCAGAAAACGAAATCGCAGACGACCGGCTACGGATGATGTTTGTCTGCTGTCATCCGGTCATTCCTCCGGAGGCGCAGGTCGCGCTGGCGTTAAAAACGCTGTGCGGTTTTAGCGTCACGGAGATCAGTCGGGCTTTCTTAACTACTGAAGCGGCGATTGCCAAACGAGTGACGCGGGCAAAACAAAAAATCCAGGAGGCGCGCGTTCCGTTTGAGATCCCTGTAGGCGATGAGTTGGCGCGGCGGTTCGAGAGTGTGCTGCAATCGCTCTACCTGCTGTTCAACGAGGGCTACAAAGCATCCGGTGGTGACAAGCTGGTTCGGGAAGAACTCTGTCACGAAGCGATCCGTCTTACTGAATTACTGGCACAACATCGCGCTGGAAATCGGCCAAAGACGCATGCATTGCTGGCGCTGATGCTACTCAATGCTGCCCGCACCCCGGCGCGTCAAGATGATCAAGGCAACCTAGTTCGACTCGAAGAACAGGACCGTGCGCGCTGGGATCAAACCATGATTGCACGTGGCATGTCGCGCCTGCGCGAATCGGCTGAGGGTGGCCAGGTCAGCGAATATCATCTTCAAGCGGGAATCGCCGCGTGTCACGCGATTGCAGTCGATTATCAATCGACCGATTGGGCGAGGATTCTTTCGCTCTACGATCGATTACTGGAATTCGATGATTCGCCTGTGGTTGCGCTCAATCGCGCCGTGGCAGTCGCAAATGTTCACGGGCCGGACGCGGGATTGAAAGCAGTGCGCGCCATTAGAGACCGCGAGAAATTAGCTTCGTATTACTTGTTCTATTCAGTGATCGGCGAGCTTGAGATGCGATTGAACAATCGTGAAGCCGCTGCCGAACAATTCCGTAGGGCATTTGAACTCGCGGAAACGAAATCGGAGCGAGCATTCCTTTTGAAACGACTGCAGCACTGCGCTGACGGCGTGGCCAGTTAATTAGAAAAATTCTGTCCCAAATCGCATCGTTCGTTCGTCGTATCTCTGACAGACGCAAAAATCACAACAACAGAAAGGCAAACATGAGCAAGTCAGAGAAGATACAAGATGCAAGCATCACCTGGTTTGAAATCCCAGCCGACAATCCAGAACGCGCCAAGGCGTTTTACAGCAATCTGTTTGGCTGGAAAATCAATCCATTTCCCGGTAACGGCGATTACTGGCACATCGATACCGGCGGCGCAGAAGATAGTCCGGACGGCGCGCTAAAGAGGCGTAAAGATCCGCAAGAGCCAGTCGTCAACTACGTCAGCGTGAATTCCGTGGATAAGTTCGCTGATAAAATTTCAAAACTCGGTGGAAAAATCTGCATGGCCAAAACCGCCGTGCCGCAAATGGGTTATTTCGCCGTGTGCCGGGATACCGAGGGTAACCCATTTGGACTTTGGGAGAGCGATCCGGCGGCTGCGTGAAAAATAATTTGTCCCAATCTGGGCCGCTCGTTCGTCGTAGTTTTGAAAGTAAGCAAACAATCAACAACCAACTAAACTAATATGAACACACAAAATCAAAATGGATACATGCTGCTGTACCGCACCGATGAATGGTACAACCGGCTTTCGCACGAAGAGCTCCAGAAACTCATCGGCCAAAACCAGGCCTGGTTCGAAAGATTGACTGGGCAGGGTAAAGCGAAACCTGGCCGCGCGCTTGAACGTACAGGCGCAATCGTCTCTGGCAAAAACGGACGATTCGTTACGGACGGGCCGTTTGCTGAATCGAAGGAAGCGATTGGGGGATATCTGGTGCTCGACGTCGAAACGATCGAAGAAGCTATTGCCATCGCGCAGAGCAGCCCCGGCCTTGCTTATGGCGGTTCAATCGAAGTACGGCCGATGGCTGACGAATGTCCGCTCGACGTGCGCGCACGCGAATTAGCGCGAGAAGAACAGCTTGCAACCGTTTAAAACCAACAACAGTTAACGCTCAACGAATCAACTACAGAATATGAACACACAAAATCAGAATGGATACATGCTGCTGTTTCGCGGAAACGATTGGACCAAGAGCCTCTCGCCCGAGGAAAAACAAAAAGTAACAGATCAATGGATGACCTGGTTCAGACGGCTGACGGATCAAGGCAAAGCCATCGCCGGGAACCCGCTCGAACCCGAAGGCAAAATCGTATCGGGCAAAAACCGCGTTGTGTCTGACGGCCCGTTTGCGGAATCCAAGGAAGCGATCGGTGGCTACTTTCTGCTCGACGTCGCGAGCTTCGATGATGCAGTGGCGATCGCGCGGGAATGCCCTGGCTTGCCGTACGGTGTGCAGGTCGAAGTGAGGCCCGTGGCGGCCGAATGTCCGCTCGCGAGCGAACTTAAGCATGAGGTGCAGTTCGCGAACGCATAACGCGACCCAGCCGGAGAATCTCTCCTGGCTCATTACGTTGACGGATTTGTTATCCCTCGTCCGAAAAAGCATCTAAACGCGTGTCGCCGACTTGCTCTGAGCGTCACGACGAATATTTGAGCCCGGTTAAAACAAAAGGAGTAAAGAAATGAATCGTGTCACTCACTTTGAGATTTACACTGACGACCCGGAAGCGGTGCAGCCGTTTTATCAAGATGTCTTCGGCTGGAAGATCAACAAATTCGAAGGCGGCCCGATCGAGTATTGGCTGCTTACGACGGGCGACGATAAAGAACCGGGAATCAACGGCGGGATGACCCGGCCCCGAGAAGGTCAAAGTCCAGGCACGTTAAACACCGTAGCAGTCAAGTCTCTTGATCAAACGATGAGGAAAATCGAGCAGCGCGGCGGAAAAATCTGCGTCCCGAAGATGGCTATCCCAAAGGTTGGCTGGCTCGCTTACGCGGCAGATCCGGGCGGCAACGTCTTTGGAGTCATTGAGCCGGATACGAACGCCAAATAAACGAAGAGGAAAAGTTATGACAGCGAATACTATTCGACTCCACCGCGTCCTTCGAGCGACGCCCGAAAAAATCTACAAAGCGTTCCTCGATCCAGAGGCCATGGCCAAATGGCTTCCGCCGAACGGATTTACGGCCAAGGTGCACAAGATGGACGCCAAAGTTGGCGGCACTTACAAAATATCGTTCACGAATTTCACGACGGGCAAGAGTCATTCCTTCGGCGGGACGTACGTTGAATTGACTCCGCACGAACGGATTCGTTACACCGACAAATTCGACGATCCGAATCTGCCTGGCGAAATGCAGACGACCATCACGTTGACGAAGGCTTCCTGCGGAACTGACTTGAACATCGTGCAGGAAGGTGTGCCGGCTATTATTCCCGCCGAAGCGTGCTATCTCGGCTGGCAGGAGTCGCTCGCACTTCTTGCGAAACTAGTCGAGCCGGAAATTCCAGATTAAAGCGGCGGACGGATTCACCACTCAATGACGGTGCTTGCCCATGTGAGGCCGCCGCCGAACACGACCATCAGAACATAATCGCCGCGTTTGATTCGCCCGGTGCGGTTCGCTTCATCGAGCGCAATCGCTACAGCAGCGGCAGAGGTATTGCCGTATCGATCGAGGTTCACGAACATTTTGTCCCGCGAAATGCCGAGCCGATCGGCGATCGCCTCCATGATTCGTAAGTTTGCTTGATGCGGAATAACGCAGGCGATGTCTTCGATGGAAAGCCCCGCCAGGTCGAGTGCTTTTTTGGCCGCGTTCAGCATCGCGATGACAGCCTGTTTGTACACTTCCTTGCCGGTCATGTGGATGGTGACCAGGTTCTTGTCTGCGTTTTCACGCGTGATCGGGCAACGCGATCCGCCGCCCGGCATGAACAAGATGTTGGTATACTGTCCGTCGCTTCCGATGTGGGTGCTGATTATGCCATGAGGACTGCCCCGATGGCGCAAAACAGCCGCGCCAGCGCCATCGCCGAAAAGAACGCACGTATTGCGATCGGACCAGTTAGTGATTGAGGTCAACTTGTCCGCGCCGATCACGAGAACTGTGTCGTATGTGTGCGACGTGATGAACTGCTGCGCGATTTCCATCCCGAAAATAAAACCGGCGCACGCTGCGGAAATGTCGAGGCAGGCAGCGTTCGTCGCTCCGATCTTCTTCTGAACGAAACAGGCTGTGGCCGGGAAAAGCATGTCGGGTGTGGCAGTCGCCACAAGAATGAGATCGATTTCCTTGGGTGAAATCTTCGCCTGCTCAATGGCGTTCAGCGCTGCTTTCGTCGCCATGTCGCTCGTATTTTCGTCCTTCGCGGCCATGCGGCGCTCCTTGATGCCGGTGCGAGTGGTGATCCACTCGTCGCTGGTGTCTACCATTCGCGAGAGATCCTCGTTAGTCAGAACCTTCTCAGGCACGTAACTTCCCGTGCCGACGATTGAAACTGTCCGCAACGTCTTATGAGAGCGCGGGTTCGAGCGGGGCTGTCGTTTCATGATACCGACGAATTTCCTCGACGATATGCGGGTTCACTTGCTGTTCAATGGATTCGGTGGCGACGCGCAGCGCGTTCTTGACCGCCAGCGGCGTGCTCGCGCCGTGCGCAATGATGCAAATGCCATTTACGCCGAGAAGAGGACTGCCGCCATACTCTTCATAATTCGTCTTGTCCTTAATCGTTCCAATGGCATTCTTCGCGAGGAATGCGCCGACTTTTCGCATCCTTGTACGCATGAGCTCGTGCTTGAGCCATTGAAACATCGCCACCGCGATCGATTCGCACGTTTTCAAGATAACGTTGCCAACGAATCCGTCGCACACGACAACTTCAACCGGATTTTCAAAGAGATGGCGGCCCTCAATGTTGCCTACGAAGTTGAGCGAACTTGGTCTCAGCATCTTGAATACTTCCTTGGTCAGTTCTGTGCCCTTGACATCCTCGTCGCCAAGCGAGACCAAGCCAACGGTCGGATTCGTGTAATGCAGAACATGCCGTGAATAGACCGAGCCCATAAACGCATATTGAAGAAGGTGTTCTGGGCGCGCATCGATATTCGCGCCAGCGTCGATCAAAACGAAGACATTTGTCTCGGTAGGAAGCACGGCCGCGATTCCCGGCCGATCGATTCCTGGCAATGTGCGAAGCTTAATCGTGCTCGCAGCAACGGCTGCGCCTGTGTGTCCGGCGCTCACTACCGCGTCTGCATCACCGCGCTTTATAAGATCGACAGCCCGGCTGATTGAGGAATCTTTCTTTCGCCGAACCGCAGTCCAGGCGCGATCACTCATGTCAACGACCTGAGTGGAATGCGCAATCTCGATCCGTGAATCGTTGCACTGATGTTTGCGCAGCTCGTTTTCGATCTTGGTCGAGTCTCCGACCAGAAAGAGCTTGGTGATCTGTCTGTAATCGCGCAGCGCCATAACGGCGCCGGCAACGAGGTTAGGCGGGCCAAAATCACCGCCCATCGCGTCGAGGGCGATCTTCATCGGTGCGAAACTTTGCGAGCTAAAGCGATTGATTGCAAAGCGAAATTTGTAGCCGCTTCGCTGCGCGAAACGTGGCTGGACCCTGCGTCGCCCCTAGGGGCGACGCTACAGTTACTTGCCTTCCAACGTCAAGACCTGGCGGCCACGGTAATAGCCGCAGGATGGGCAGGCGATATGCGATGGCACGCTGCTCCCGCACTGCGGGCATTTGTTGAGCTGCGAAGCGTGCCAGCGGTTTGCCGCTTTCCGCGTGCGCAATCGCATCTTTGATGTTTTGCGTTTTGGGACTCCCATTGAAGGGAATTAGGAAAGCAGGAAATCAGCAAAAGACAACCGTGCCAGCTACAATTTTAATTTGTCCAACGCGCTCCAATCCGGTTTCCGGTTCGCATCGTGCCCTTCGGTTTTGAGCTGTCTGGCCTTACAAATGCGGTCACCGTCTCTGTCGCAGTGCGGATGTGCCGGTAAGTTCAGCAACAGGTCCTCGCGCACGAACGGTGTCAGATCGACCGTTTCCGGCCCATGTAGCTCCGTGTGTACAGCGAACGCGGGCACTCGAATCTCATGCACAAATTTTTGCAGACACGATACGCAACGCAGTTCCACCGGCTGGGACAACGAGCCGTTTGCCCATAGCCCGCCGTTAGCAACGCCGACGTCGATGTCGTAATGCAGAGGACCGGCACAGCGAATTTCCTCCGATGCCAACTCCTGGATGGGACAATCTTCTTCCCCGCTCAGATGAAGACCCTGGGACAGGATTTGTTTCAGATGTACTTTCATGAGCTAACCCTCCAACTTTCATTGGCTAAATTTCTCACTCAGCGCTTTGGCTACACAACCCGGAACAAAAGTTGAGACATTACCGCCGAGCCTGGCGATTTCCTTTACGATGCGCGAGCTGAGATAAGTGTATTCGTCCTTCGGCATCAGGAATATCGTTTCTACCGCGGCATTCAGATTTCGATTCATCAACGCCATTTGAAATTCAAATTCAAAATCCGAAACTGCGCGCAAACCTCGAATCACGGCTCCCGCGTTTTGAACACGGGCGAATTCAACCAACAACCCGCTAAACTCAGCGATCCGGACGTTCTCGATTCGACCGGCAGTCTCTTGCAGTAAATCCAGACGTTGCTCGAGTGAGAAAAGCGGTTGCTTCTCGTCATTATGCGCGACTGCCACGACGACCTCGTCAAATAATTTTCGCGCGCGCTCAATCAGATCCAGATGGCCATTGGTCACCGGATCAAAGCTGCCGGGGTAAATTGCCCGTCGCATCCACGAAAATCGCAGAGGAATGGTGAAATGAAAAGCGCAATGGCGAATGAGAGGCTTAACGTGGCGCAGCCATTCGTTTTGTTCGCCGCGGTTGCTTAAGGCTCACGAAACATCACATTGCGATTAACTTCGATGCTCGATTCATCGCCTTACAAGACGATCGCCGTAGCGACAACCTTTTCGCCGCGCTTCAAGCACGTTCTTGCTGAAGCAAAGCGGATCCGCGACCGCTTTGGGGCCGAACTTCATCTGATCTACGTGGGCGGGCGAAATCAGGAAACGCCGAGAAAATTCAGTGAGGTGCTAGCGGAACTGGAGCTTCCAGCTGATTCGCCGATCCATTATGAAGAGGGCGATCCCGCCGAAGCTATTTTGGCCGCGCTTGCGAGGGAAAATATCGACATGCTCTTGGCCGGTGCGCTCGAGAAGGAGGTCGTGTTACATCCGTTTCTCGGCAATGTAGCACGGCGCCTGGTCCGAGAAGCAAACTGCTCGGTCATGCTGTTCACGCATCCGCAAAAAAAACCGAAACCGCTGCGCCGTGTCGTATTCATTGCGGACCACTCGCAGCAGGCGTTGGTGGCATTGAAAACGACGCTGATGCTTGCTGAAGCGGAATCGTGCGAGCGACTGTACGTGATTGGAATCATCACTGCGTTTGATGAAGCCAGGGCTTCGATCGCCGGCGAAGCCACTGGAAGTGCCACGCATAAACCGAACCATGCCGAGGAAGACCCGCTTGAAGAGTTCGTTTTGTCAGCCGGCGCGACTGACGTTCCAATTGAGACGCGCTTCATTAGGGGCGCTACGGGCCTCGCTGCATCCGATTTTGTGCGATCGGTGGAGGCCGACTTACTTGTCGTGCCGCTGCCGAAAAATTGCGAGACGGTTCAGCAACTGCCGAGCAATATTGCTTGGGTTAGCGATGTGATTCCGTGTAATCTCTGGATCGTCCGCTGAATTGAATTGCTTTACAGAGGCGCTTGTGTCGACCGCCTTGCACCGAATCACCGGTTGGTATAACCGCCGCTAAATGAACGACGCGCCTGAATTTCAACCGTACGGTTTGCCGCATCTGACGGTGATTCTTATCACCATCGTACTGCCGTTTGCACTTGCGGCACTGGTATGGCGCACAAAATCGCAGCGGCTCGAGCGGATAATCGTCGTTGCGTTGTCAGCTGTGTTGATCTTGAACTACCTCGCTTACCTGGTTTTCATTCGCAGCCGGGGCGCGGTCGATTGGGGGCAGATGTTGCCGATGCAAATGTGCGACTGGGGCATCGTCGTCGTGATTGTGGCAATGTGGACAGGACATCAGCGCTGGTTTGAGGTTGCGTATTTCTGGGGGATTGGCGGTACGCTGCAAGCCGTCCTTACGCCGAACCTGCCCTATGGTTTCCCAGACTGGCGGTTCATCAGTTTTTTCACCTCCCACTGCGGCATCATTGTCGGCGTGGTTTTCGTGATGCTGACGCGTAGGTATCGGCCATATCCGATGTCCATTGTGCGCGTATGGTTGTGGTCTGAGTTCTATTTCGTGGTCACGCTGGTCGTTGATAAGCTCACCGGCGTTAACTATGGATTTCTCCTGCATAAACCTGAGGCATTTTCGATTTTGAGTTTTCTCTCCGATTCGTGGCCCCTGTATCTCTTGCAAATGCACGGAGTGGCACTCCTGTTTTTTCTCGTGCTCTACGCGCCGTTCGCCCTTTTTGATATAACGAAAAGAGGATTAATCCAGAAAACAGGAAAGCAGGGAGCGACTCTTTAAAATTCCTGCGCTCCTGCTTTCCTTATACATTCATGGCCAAAACAAAACCATTGCGCGTCGGGAAAGTGTCGATTGGCGGTAAACGCCCCGTCTTCATTCTCGGCCCGTGCGTCATTGAGTCGGAGAAATTTATCTGGCGCATGGCGAGGAAGATTGCTGAGGCGTGCGCGTCTGAGGAAGTTGATTTCATTTTCAAAGCCTCCTACGACAAGGCGAACCGAACTTCTGTCCGCTCGTTTCGCGGAATCGGCGTGCGCGACGGTTGCGATATTCTCTCGGACATCGGTCACGAGCTGAAGATTCCGGTGACAACCGATGTCCATTCCACGGCTGAAGCCGAGATTGCCGGGAAGAAGATCGACATGTTGCAGATCCCGGCGTTCCTCTGCCGGCAAACGGATCTGCTGTGTGCCGCTGCGGAAACTGGGCGTGCGATTAACGTAAAAAAAGGTCAGTTCCTCGCGCCGTGGGATGTGCGAAATATCGCCGAGAAACTGATCGCCTTCGGCAATGCACAATTTTGTTTCACCGAGCGCGGCATCACCTTTGGGTATAACAACCTCGTCGCCGACATGCGCTCACTTTACTGGATGCGCGACGCAGGTTATCGCGTCATTTTCGATGCGACACATTCCGTGCAACGGCCTGGCGGGGCAGGGGATTCGACGTCCGGCGACGGCAGATTAGCCCCGGTGTTAGCCAGAGCCGCAATGGCTGCGGGGTGTGATGGAATCTTTATGGAGGTGCATGAAAATCCGGTCCGCGCTTTCTCCGATGGGCCGAATCAGGTTCGGCTAAACGATTTGCCGAAGCACCTCCGCATGTTAAAGGCTATTCATGCTGTGGTTTCAAGCACGAGCGAGCGACTTTAGTCACGCTGGCAGGGAGCGGAGACCAACTGGATTGCCGATTGTGAATCGCATTTCTCGGTGCTGGTTCCTAGCGATTTTGTTGTTGTCGGTCGTGCTGGGCGTCTCAAGTTTGGCGCCTTATGCGTCGGCTCAATCAAAGGGCCGCAAAGGAAAGCCTCATGCGAACGCGGGGCCAAGTTCCTCTCCCGACGACCAAAGCCTTACAAACATTCCCCTGCCGATCGGCCACGAAGCCAAAGGCCTCGTGTTGCCGGATTTCGACGCGGAAGGACATCTGCGGGGAAAATTCGAAGCGGGAACGGCGCGCCGAATCGACCAGGAACACGTCGGCTTTGAACAGCTCAAAATTTACACCTACACGCCGGAAGATCAGCCGGATCTGAGGATCGACATGAGCACGTCCGTGCTTGATTTGAAAACGCGCATCTTGAGCTCAAAAGCACGCACCACAATCCAGCGCGCGGATTTTAATATCGCTGGCGATTCAGTTCAGTTCGATACGAACTCGAAGACTGGGCGATTGATAGGAAACGTAAAGATGGTGATCACTGACAAATCCCATCTGACTGCAACACCCGCCCCGAAGGAATGAAAAAATTAGCGGTGTTGGTCTTGCTTATTGTATGCGTGATCGCCGCGCAATGGCCCGGGCAGATTGCCGCTGCACCGGCGGCCTCCCCTTCGCCGACGAAAACAGAGAAACCGGCAAAGCCGAAAGCGAAAAACAAAGACAAAAAGAAAGATGACAAGTCACCCGGGACGAACCTATTTGGGCCGGGCGCTGGAGGGCCGCAGTCCAACGAACCGACAACGACGGAAATCTACTCCGATGAGGCTTTTTTTGATTCAACCAAGAACATGGGCATCTTTAGCGGCCGTGTGAAGGTCGTGGATCCGCGTTTCAATCTTCAATCTGACAAATTGACAGTGTTCATTACAAAGGGAGAAAACCAGAGTCTCGAGAGAGCGGTCGCCGAGGGCAATGTTGGCCTCATTCGCGACCGGCCTGCCGCGAATGGCGCCCCTCCGACCCGTGCTGTTGGTCGCTCCGATAAAGCTACCTATACAGCTGCTACTGGCGATGTTGAATTGGTGGGAACGCCGCGGGTGCAAGAGGGACCGAACATGCACGTGGCAACCAGCCCCGATACGGTCATGGTCATCAGTCAGAATAGTCAGCTGCGGACGCACGGGCCCAGTCGTACTGAAATTGTCCAGCAGCCAAACGATCAAAAAAAGGGACAAGCAAGTCCCTCCCAGACACCAAGCCCAGCCCAAGCGTCGCCTGCGCCGTCTCAGTCCGTGCCCGCAGCGGCACTGCCGACGCCATGATCGGCCAAACCGCGCCCGTTCCCGTTTCGACACGACCTTCGTCGGTCGCGCCGAAGGTGGAGACTGTTCTCTCCACCGACCAACTGGTGAAGGTTTACGGTGGCCGGGCAGTAGTGGATGGGGTGAACATGCACGTGCATGCCAGTGAGATCGTTGGACTTCTCGGGCCGAATGGAGCTGGCAAGACTACCAGTTTTTACATGATCGTTGGCTTGGTCAGACCAAACAGTGGTCGCGTAATTTTCCGCGACACCGACGTGACGGATTACCCGATGTACAAGCGCGCCCAGCTCGGCATGGGTTATCTGCCGCAGGAAGAATCGATTTTTCGCAAAATGACGGTCGAACAAAACATCATGGCCATTTTGGAGACGCTTTCGATGAGCAAAGCCGAGCGACGGAACCGTTGCGATCAGTTGCTGCACCAGTTCGGGATTGAGCGAATTGCAAAAAATACTGCGCTGACGTTAAGCGGCGGCGAAAAACGGCGTTTAACCATCGCCCGTTCGCTGGTCACGGAGCCGAAGTTGTTGATGCTCGACGAGCCGTTCAGCGGCGTTGATCCGATTGCCGTTTATGACGTGCAACAGATCATCGTTAACCTCCGCAAATCGGGGTTGGCCATCATGATCACCGACCACAACGTGCGCGAGACTCTCTCCATCGTGGACCGTGCCTATTTGATTTTCGATGGACGCGTCGAGAGCGAAGGCACTAAGGATTTCCTCATCAACGATCCCATCAGTCGCCAGCTTTATTTGGGCGAACGCTTCAAAATGTGATTCTTGTGAGGCAGACAATCTGTCTGCAAAGGATCTGCCGCCGACGAGATTGGCTGCTTTATTTGGTTTGATTGATATAAGGTCGAGATGCGGTAGAATCTGTTCCGGCAATGGAGTTTGCCCTTTCCCGCGGCCGCGGGAGAAAACCGCGTGAGCTAATGACTCCTTCCAAGCAGGAAGGAATTTTTTATGCTCGAAAATATTTGGTTTATGGCTGCGGTGTGGATGGGCTTGGCGCTCATCGCCAGTTTGATCTCGATCCGAATCGGAATCTCAGTCGCGCTGGTTGAAATTCTCGTAGGCGTTGTTGCCGGCAATCTTGCCGTCGGGTTGGAGGGCGGCAGATTGCATATCAGCTTTGCAGGTGCCGGCACTGGCGCAGGGCAGCTGCACCACGTACTGCAATCGACCGAGTGGACCAATTTCCTTGCATTGCTCGGCAGTGGCGTGCTGACGTTTCTCGCTGGAGCGGAAATCGATCCCATTTCGCTCAAGGCCAACTGGCGGGCGAGCGTGCTGATCGGCGTGCTTTCATTCGCCATTCCATTTGTTGTTGTGTGGCTCTTCGCTCAATTCGTTTTTGGCTGGCCTCTGCACCAGGCGCAAATCGCTGGCATCGCGCTCTCGACGACTTCCGTCGCGGTCGTGTACGCGGTGATGATCGAGGGTGGCTTCAGCGACACCGCCATGGGCAAGATGATCCTGGCGGCCTGCTTCATTACGGATTTCGGGACCGTGCTCGCGCTCGGGACTTTATTCGCCAACTACAATGTCTGGCTACTGCTGTTTGTGATCATAACGTCGATTGCGCTGTGGTTCATGCCGCGCTGGACGCAATCGATCATCACCCGCCTTGGTGCAACGCAGGTGAGCGAACCCGAAGTGAAATTCATTTTCTTCATTCTCTTTTTTCTTGGCGGCCTCGCCACGGCGGCAAAAAGCGAAGCAGTATTGCCGGCCTATCTTCTTGGCCTTGTTGTTGCCGGCGTATTTCTGCGCGACAAAACGCTGGTTCGTCGCATGCGTAGTATCGCGTTTGCGGTCTTCACCCCATTTTATTTTATCAAGGCCGGCCTGTACGTCTCACTACCCGCGCTTTGGACTGGTCTGCTGGCGATTAGCGTGTTTCTAGCGTTGAAAATGGTGACCAAAATCGCGGGCGTCTTTCCGCTCGCTCGTTTGAATTACATGAAGGTAAAGGAAGCGAGCTACACAACGCTTCTCATGGCGACAGGCCTGACATTCGGAAGCATCTCCGCTCTGTATGGCCTGCAAAACGGAATTATCGACCAGGATCAGTACACAATTCTCGTCAGCGTCGTGATCCTAAGCGCATTCGTGCCGACGCTGATCGCGCAGAAGTTCTTCCAACCGACCGTCGAGACCATGCACGCATGGGGGCATCTTTATCGCAAGCGCATGAAGGTGTTGAGCGTCGAGGATGTAGAAGAGGATCGCGAGGCGGGAAATGGGTGACGAGCCAAACGCGCTCGGCTTCAGCGATTGTCATCAGCGGCATGTGTGTACGACATTTCAGTATATCGACAAACTGCTATCGGAGGCTGAATGGAACACGGCCAGCCATGCAGATGCGGTTAGCAGCATTTAAGTTGGCTGTCTGTGCCTTGTAGTTGTGAATTGGAAATTGCGGGTATTCACGCTAGAAGTTAGGCCTGATGGCGGAAGGAGCCGGGACACAAACGATTACATCCTCAAGCGATCAGCAGAAGAGCGTTCCAATTGTTACCGTCGAGACTTTCTACAATTCGCACGCTGAAAAGCTGCAGATGAAGCTCGAGGGGCCGCGCGTGGGGTTTCATCGAAAAATTCGAGAGCCGACTATCAATAGACCTGGACTCGCGCTGTCTGGGTTCGACACCTATTTCGCCGAGAAGCGTGTACAGGTGCTGGGCGCGGCAGAACATTCTTATCTAAAGAGTTTACCTGCCAGAGTGCGGATCGAGCGGTTTTGTAACTTATGCAAGCACAAGATTCCGTGTCTTGTGATGTCGCGCGGGTTTCATCTCGCGCCGGAGTTGCTGAGTGTCACCGGCGAGGCAAAAATCGCGGTGTTCCGAACTCCCATGATTACAATGAAGTTCATTAACGCTGCAACGATCGCTCTTGAGATGGATTTCTCGCCGACGGTGACGGAATTCGGAAGCATGGTGGATATTCTGGGCGTTGGCGTGTTGATCCGCGGGGTAAGCGGCATCGGGAAAAGCGAATGTGTGCTGGGGTTGATTGAGCGCGGCTACAGCCTTGTAGCTGACGACGTGACGCGCATCACGATGCAAGAGGGGCGTGAACTCATGGCCACAGCCCCCGAAATGACGCGGAATCACATGGAGGTGCGGGGCATCGGTATCATTGATGTGGCAAAGGTTTTCGGCATCGGAAGCATTCGAGTGGAAAAACGCCTCGACCTCGTTGTCACGTTAAAGGAATGGGGGGAGGTGGAAGAAGTTGACCGAATCGGACTTGACCGGGAATTTTATGAAATTCTCGGACTCAAAGTACCGCACGTGACCATTCCGGTGCGACCTGGGCGCGACATGGCGCGATTGATCGAAGTCGCTGCGATGGACGAAAAATTGAAAGGCATGGGACAGAACGCAGCCGTTGACTTCAATGCAAGGTTGCTTCGGTTGATGGAGCAACAGAGGGCGACGTAATGGGATTGTTGTACCGAAAAGGCAGCCGCGCTGCATCGGCGCAGAAGATCGAAAAAGAGCTGACAGTCGTGAACCGGCTTGGGCTGCATGCGCGCCCGGCAGCGATGTTTGTGCGCATTGCCAGCCGGCATCGCGCGGAAATTTGGGTGTCGAAGGAAGGCGAGGAAGTAAACGGCAAAAGCATCATGGGTCTGATGATGCTTGCCGCCGGGCAGGGTTCGAAGCTGCGTATACGCTGCGATGGACCAGACGCCGATAAGGCGATGGAGGAACTGGAGGAGCTTATCAAGGCGGGATTCAACGAAGACTGATTCGCCCGACGTGCGATGTCACACAACTGACGCTGCGAAGGACTTTCGTGAGTTTGACATTGGCCTTACTCTCGGAAGCGAATGAGCGATAACCCGGAAATCCGGTTTGAAGGAATTGGCGTTTCACCCGGAGTCGCCTTCGGGAGAATTCATGTCGTCCGCGAGGACATGGATGAAGTGGTGCGTTACCAGATTGCGCCATCGCAGGTTACGGATGAAATCGGACGGTTCGAGGCCGGGCTCATCCAAACGCGGATGCAGATCCTTGAGATGCAGCAGCGGATTGCCGAATCCATCGGCGCGAAAGACGCAGCGATTTTCGATGCGCACCTGCTCGTGGTCGAGGATCGCACCTTGATCGATGAAGTTCTGCGAAAACTTAAGACCGATCTTTGCAACGTGGAGTGGGCGTTCCAGGAAGTCGCCACGCGTTACGCTGAGACCTTGAGCAAAATCGATGACCCATATCTCCGCGAACGCGCGCTCGATATCCAGGATGTCACCAAGCGTGTAGTTCGCAATCTACAGGGTAAAGCTCCCAAGGCATTCCTTTCTCTGAGCCAGCCGCACATTCTGGTTGCGCATAATTTTACCCCGTCGGACACGGCAAGCATGAGCCGCGACAACGTGCTCGGGATCGCCACCGACGTCGGCAGCCGCACTTCGCACGCCGCGATTCTGTCGCGTTCTCTCAATATTCCGGCGGTACTGGGTCTGCACGATATCACTGCGAAGGTCGAAACCGGTCAGCACGTTCTTGTCGATGGGAGCGATGGCTGGTTGATCGTCAATCCGGGGCCGGAGACGCTGGAGTACTACAAGCAAATTGAATCACGAAGGGCTAGAGTCACGGCGCAACTGAAGCAATTGCGCGAGACGACCTCTATCACGCGCGACGGACGTCACATTGTTCTTTCGGCAAATATCGAACTTCCGGAAGACGTCGATGCGGTTGTAGCCAACGGAGCGGAGGGAATCGGACTTTATCGTACCGAGTTTCTTTATTTGAACCGCGAAAATCTGCCAAGCGAGGACGAGCAATACGAAACCTACCGAAAGGTTGCCGAGCGCGTACGTCCGAATCCGCTGATCATTCGAACGTTTGATTTGGGTGGCGACAAACTGGCTTCCGGTGCAGTGGACATCGGCGACGAGTCAAACCCTTTCCTTGGCTGGCGCGCTATTCGGTTTTGTCTTGAGAATCAGGACATTTTCAAAACGCAGCTGCGCGCCATTCTCCGCGCCAGCACCGCGGGCAATGTAAAACTCATGTTTCCCATGATCTCTGGGTTGGATGAATTGCGCCGCGCCATAGCCGTGCTCGAGGAATGTAAACAACAGTTGCGCAGCTCAAAAATCGAGATGGCAGAAAGAGTCGAAGTTGGCGCGATGGTCGAGATCCCAAGCGCTGCCATCTGTGCAAACGCACTTGCACGCGAGGTCGATTTTTTCAGTATCGGAACAAACGACCTGATTCAGTATGCGCTTGCAGTAGACCGGGTAAATGAAAAGGTCGCGTATCTTTACGAGCCGACGCATCCGGCGATAATTCGGTTGCTCAAGATGGTTGCCGACGCGGCGCACGCGAACCGCATCTGGGTGGGCGTTTGCGGTGAGATGGCGGGTGATATCGCGCTGGTGCCGCTTTTGTTAGGCCTCGGAATAGATGAACTCAGCACAGCAGCGAGCCTGGTGCCGCGAGTCAAACGCGCCGTGCAAAGCCTGACCATTCCTGAATGCCGCGAGCTGGTCGAGGAGACATTAAAGCTCAACACTGCATCGGAAATTCTGGAGCGTTGCCTGCAACTGGCAGACAGCCGGTACGGCGATCTGCTCGGCTGATGCGTCGAAGCACTAAACGCTGAAGCGAAAACTCCTGAGCGCAGCCAAGCTGAATCGAAGGATCCGGTGGTGCTACCGTAACGTGATGCTACGGGATTCTTGAACATCGCTCGGAACGACGTGCTTGTTCAACCGAGCGTGACAATTACTCTTCGCCTTCAGGATCAGTCTTGAGTCCCTCTTCCTCCATCTTGCGCAGGACATCGCTCATATCGTCTACTTCGTCCCACACATCCTGGCTCACGTAAATAGGCGCCTTCTGCTGCGTGGCCATGGCGATGCAATCGCTCGGTCGTCCATCCAGCTCGATAATCTTTTTTTGCTGCAACTCGTTTTCGACCTGAATGATGACGCGCGCGTAGTAAGTGGCGTTCTTCAGGTCATTAATAATTACGCGCTCGACTTTTGCGCCGAGCGCCGCGAGCAAATGCGCCATCAAGTCATGAGTGAGAGGGCGCTCTTTGGTGATGTGACGCATGAACATTGTGATGGCGCTGCCGACGGTTTGATCGACATAGATGATGAACACCTTCTCATTGTTGCCGAGGAAAACCGCGCACCCGCCGCTCGTCGGTAAAACTGCCCGGACCTGCACCTCGATTACCGTCTTGTTCATCCCGGAAACAGTACGTGGCCGAACAGGAAAAACAAGCTGCGCACACGACGCTCCTCATCCATCACCTGCGTCTTACGCGTCAGACGAAGATTTTCGCGCTACGGGCTTGAATGTTCTGGACGCTGATTAATATGCGCAGTGCGGTTGACTACCGCGCTGCGCAACGACAATGAAAACGGAGTGGGATATCGAATCCGCCATCGCTACATATAACGTAGAGGGATGGGGCGAGGGCTATTTTACGGTCAATAGCTCCGGCAATGTCGAAGCGCGGCCGTTGAAGGGTGATGGCGGTTCCATCGATCTGCTGGAAGTCGTCAATGAAGCGCGTGCCAGAAACCTAAGTTTTCCGTTGTTGATTCGGTTTCAGGATTTGCTCCGTCACCGGGTCGAATCAATTAATCGCGCATTTCAAAGCGCGATCTCTGAATTCGGCTATCAAAATCAGTATCGCGGCGTTTTCCCGATCAAGGTCAACCAGCTGCGCGAAGTCGTCGAAGAGATCGTCGACGCAGGCGAACAATTTCATTTTGGACTCGAGGCGGGCAGCAAGCCAGAGCTCGTCGCCGCGCTTGCGATGCAGAAAGGTCCCGAGACTTTGATCATCTGCAACGGCTACAAGGATCCTGGTTTCATTCGCATCGCGTTACTCGGTCGCAAACTAGGCAAGCCAGTCGTAATCGTCGCAGAAAAGCTGGAAGAGGTTGAGCAAATCATCCGCGCGTCGAAGGAGGTTGGCGTCGAGCCCTGGATTGGAATTCGCGCTCGCTTACACAGCAAAGGCTCCGGTAAATGGTCGCCGAGCGGCGGCGAGAACGCCAAGTTTGGCCTCGACACGACGAATCTGGTCGCTGCGAGTCAGATGTTAAAGGATGCCGGGCTGGGGCATTGCCTAAAACTTGTCCATTTCCACGTCGGATCGCAGGTACCGGACATTTCGACAATCAAGCGCGCAGTGCGCGAAGGCGCGCGATACTACGCAAAACTGTCGAAACTTGGACATAACCTTGGTTATCTCGATGTCGGCGGCGGGCTCGGTGTCGATTACGATGGATCGCGCAGCGACTTTGACAGTTCGACCAATTATTCGCTCCAGGAATACGCGAACGACGTCGTCTGGAACATCATAGACGTTTGCGACTCCGAAGGCGTCGCGCATCCGGCGATTGTGAGTGAGAGCGGGCGCGCCACTGTCGCGCATCATTCTGTGCTGGTGGTCGAAGCGTTCAGTTCGATCGAAAAGACCGCACCAAAGCTCAAGGTCGAAGCGAGCGAAAAGGACCACAAACTGGTAGCGGACATCCTTGACGTGAAACAGCGGTTGAAACGCGGAAATCGCCTTGAGAGTCTGCACGACATCCAGCAAATCAAAGAGGAGTCGCAGCAAACATTCGATCTCGGTCTGCTCGATCTCGAATCGAAAGCGAAGGTCGACACGGTTTACTGGCAGGTCGCCCACCAGATCGTTAACATGCACCGCGGGTTGCGTTATGTGCCGGACGAAGTGAAGCAACTGGAAACGACGCTCGCCGATCAGTACATCTGCAATTTCTCCGTGTTCCAGTCGCTACTCGATCATTGGGCGCTTGGTCAACTGTTCCCGATCATGCCGATCCATCGGCTCACCACGCCGCCTGATCGCAACGCCACCATAGTGGATATCACTTGCGATTCAGACGGAAGAGTCTGCAAGTTTGTCGATTTGCAGGACGTGAAAGAAACGCTGCCGCTGCATCGGATTCATCCCGGCGAAATTTATTATCTCGGCCTCTTCATGGTAGGCGCTTACCAGGACATCATGGGTGATCTGCATAATCTGTTTGGCCGGGTGACCGAGGTACACGTTTTTCTCGATCCAGATGAAGATTCGGGCTGGTACATTGAGGAAGTGATCGAGGGCAGCACAATCGAGGAAGTTCTCGCGATGACTCAGTGGGATAAAGTCGAGCTGATGCGCCGGGTCAAAGCGCAAGTAGATGAGGCGATTAAAACCGATCGGCTCAAGCCGAACGATGCAATGCGACTGCTCGATGACTACGAGCGTTTCTTGCAGGAATACACCTATCTGAGTTTCAATGGCGTGAAGGCGCCGGCGCAACCGGGCAGTTGGCTGCCGCTCAGCTGATGACGGCGGCCGGCGCGCTCGTTCGGTTGATCGCGATCCTGATCGTCGCTGCGGCGTTGCCCGCTCGCGCAGAAGACGCAATCATCGGGCGATGGGAGGGCGGCGCCCGAATGCCTGACGACGAGTTAAACGTGATTGTCGATCTCGCGCAGCAAAACGACGTGTGGGTAGGATCGATCATCATTCCCGGCCTCGGAGTGAAAGGCACGCCGCTCACGGACATCAAGGTGCAAGCGCCCGATGTAAATTTCGCCGTGAAAGGCCCGCTCGGAATTCAACTGAACTTGCGGCTGCTCGGTGCGAACAACACGTTGGCCGGCAATTTTGAGCAGGCCGGAAATCGCGCACTGGTAACGCTAAAGAAAACAGGACCGCCCCAGGTTGAGTATCCGCCACGGAACACGCCAGTGGCGAAGGAATTCGAAGGCGAATGGAAAGGTGACTACGAAATGCTTGGTTACACACGTCATGTGTCGATCAAGTTTGCAAATCACCCCGATGGCGCGACGGCGGAGTTTGTAATTGTCGGGCGGAAACACAACGTTCTGCCGGTGGATCTCGTAACACAGGAAGGCGAAATGGTGACCGTCGATTCGCGCGAAATGGGATTTACCTTCGAAGGGCGCCGGAAAAATGGAAAGCTCACAGGCGCAGTTCGACAGGGCGCGATCGAAACCCCGCTGGTTTTGGTACGCGCAAAATGACAAAGCAAATTTCAGGAATTGTCGCTTTGCTCGCCACGTTTTGCGCAGCGACGGCGATCAACGCTCAATCGATGTTTCGCGGCGATGCGATGCACTCCGGAGCGTATGTGGGGCCGGCGCCGAGGGAATTCCATCGCGTTAAATGGAAGTTTCCAACTGGCGATCGCGTGATTTCGTCGCCCGTCTTCAAAGATAACGTGATCTACTTCGGCGGAGACGACGGAAATGTGTACGCGGTCGATGCCGCGACCGGTCGTCAAATTTGGAAGCGAGCGACAAACGGACCGGTGCCCGCTACGCCGGCCATCGCGGACGGCACGGTTTACGTCGGCAGTTACGACGGAAAGTTTTACGCGTTCAACGCGCAGACAGGCGCGTTGAAATGGAAGTTTGCAACCGATGGTGAACGCCGATTCGAAGCAAAAGGCTTGCACGGAATGCAACCGAAGGACCAGACGATTGCCGACCCGTTTGATATTTTTCTCTCAAGTCCAGTCGTGGCGAATGGCGTGGTTTATTTTGGGAGCGGGGACGGAAACCTTTATGCGCTCGATTCGGCCACGGGCGATCTGCATTGGAAATTCAAAACCGGCGATGTTGTGCACGCCTCGCCCGCGCTCGCAGACGGCGTTTTGTTTTTCGGAAGTTGGGACAGTTATTTCTACGTTGTGGACGCTGCGACAGGAAAAGAGAAATGGCGTTTCCACGGCGGCGAAGACTCGCTAATGCACAATCAGGTCGGGTTCCAATCTTCGCCTGCAGTCGTGAACGGAACGGTTTACACCGGCTGTCGTGATTCGAATCTGTATGCGCTCGATGCGGCAACCGGCAAAGAGAAATGGAAATTGTTCAATGACCTGAGCTGGGTGATTACATCGCCAGCGGTTGCTGACGGGAAAGTGTTCTTTGCCACATCGGACTCCAGTTTGTACCACGTTGTTGATGCAAACAGTGGCAAGCCCATCGTGCGTCAGCAGGGAAAAGCGTTCATGTTTTCGTCGCCTGCGGTCGCTGGCGATGTCGTTTTCATTGGCGTGCTGAACGGGACGTTGGAAGCGCGCGACGCGAAAACTGGCGATCTGCTCTGGGACTTTCGGGTCGAGAAGTCCAAGCGAAACAACGGTTGGGTGCTTACTGGCGATCGAAAGTTCAACGTGCCCTTTCTTTATCATTCCAACTGGCGTGAAGCGCCGCTCGTGGCGACCGATCAAGAAATTCGCATCGGCGGAATCTATTCTTCGCCGCTTATCGTGAATGGGGTCGTTTATTTTGGCAGCGCGGACGGATTTCTCTACGCCTTGGAGTAAGCCAGCCGTTCGTGCCTTTCGTCGATTTGGTCCGTTGTATCCGATGTGACCTTGCGAACACACGCCGCGCATTGAAAGTTCCCGCCTCTGAATGACACAACTTCCTCCAACTACGGTCAAGGATGCCCTCCAAAGCGCCGCTCCGGTCGACTCGATTCGCGTGCAGGGTTGGGTGCGCACACGCCGTGATTCGAAGGATTTTTCATTTATCGAGCTGAACGACGGCTCATCTCTGCGCAATCTCCAGATCATCGCTAAGAAGGATTCGGTTCCGAATTACGCAGACATCCAACGGCTCAGCACTGGTGCTTCGATTGTTGTGGAGGGCGCGCTAGTCCCGTCGCAGGGCAAAGGACAAAAATGGGAGCTCGTTGCGCGAGATATCGAAATTGTCGGTGGCGCCGACGAAAGTTATCCGCTCCAGAAAAAGGGGCACACGCCGGAATTTTTGCGCGAGATCGCACACCTGCGTCCACGGTCGAATCTTTTCGGTTGCGTGTTTCGTGTGCGCAGCCGGCTCGCGTTCGCCGTTCACCAGTTTTTTCAGGATCGCGGTTTCGTTTATGTTCATACGCCCATCATCACCGGAAGCGATTGCGAAGGCGCCGGGGAGTTGTTCCGAGTTTCAACCATCGATATCAAAAATCCGCCGCTGAAAAACAGCGAGATCGATTACGCGCAGGATTTTTTTGCCCGGCAAACTTATCTCACCGTCAGTGGCCAACTGGAAGCGGAGGCGTTCGCCTGCGCGCTTAGCAAGGTTTACACCTTCGGCCCGACATTTCGCGCCGAGAATTCAAACACGTCACGGCATGCCAGCGAGTTCTGGATGATCGAGCCGGAAATGGCGTTTTGCGATCTGACCGGCAACATGGATCTCGCCGAAGAGTTGGTGAAATATTTGATCGTCGATGCGAGAAGTCAGTGCCCCGAAGAACTGGAATTGTTCGCGAAATTCGTGGACAAGGAGTTGCTTGCCCGACTCGATTTCGTCATTGAAAGGGCGTTTCAGCGGATCACCTATAGTGAGGCAGTCGAGCTTTTGAAAAAGAGCGGCGAAAAATTCGAGTTCCCGATCGATTACGGCTCAAACCTGCAATCGGAGCATGAGCGTTGGCTTACCGAGAAACATTTCAAATGTCCGATCACGGTTTTTAATTTCCCCAAGGAAATTAAACCGTTTTACATGCGTTCCAACGATGATGGCAGAACCGTGGCGGCCATTGATTTACTGGTGCCAGGCATCGGCGAAATCGTTGGTGGCAGCCAGCGTGAAGAACGACTGGAAATCCTCGAGGATAACATGCGCCGTCACAACATGGATCCTGTCGATTACAAATGGTACCTTGATCTGCGTCGCTACGGAACTGTGCCACACTCCGGCTTCGGCCTCGGCTTTGAACGCATGCTGATGTTCATTACAGGCATTTCGAACATTCGCGATGTGATTCCCTTCGCGCGCACTCCCGGCAGCGCAGAGTTCTAGGTAAGGACGCCGCGCTGCGGCGTACGGTCGGCGCAGCGCACCAACCTTTACCGTTCCGGTTGCCCTGCTCGAACCCTTGTGAACTCGAGCTTGGAACCGTTCAACTCCTGGAGCGCGAGCTGATCGTTCGAAAGCGTGATCAGGTAAACTGTCGTCGAGAAGGGCGTCTCGATTTTAATTCGGTCATGATCGCCGAACTTGTATCTGCCGCGAACTTCTCCGACGAGCACGGAGCCGTTACCCGAAAATTCCCAAACTGTTTGATTTTCAGATCCCGACATCCGCCATTTGCCGACGATGCTGGAATTCCCGCATCCGGCCAAAACAAAAAACAGAACTGCCGAACCGAGTACCAATAGCAGCCGCACGCATCGCTGAAAACCAAATCGCATGAGCCCAGTTATAATCGGGTGCGTTTGTCAGGTCGAGCCAGAGCGAAACGTTATTTCCGGGTCGCCTCTGCTGGCGGTGGCACGAGCACGTATGTGTAGAACAAGTGTTCGCCGCGCCGGCTTGTTACTTCGCCGTGCTTGCCGCAGGGGAAAAGCTCATGTGTCGTCTGTTGATATTGCTCGTTTCCTAGGAAAAAGAGGAATGCCACTCCTTTGTTGTCCCGAGTTACGGACGCCAGTTCCGTCGCAGGATTGGTCAGCAGCGTCCACTGCTGCTCTCTCACGAGGTATCGCGTAGTTACAGGATCATACGGCCACGAACTTTGTCCGACTGTAAAAACTTTATAGTTGGGGCCGAGGGATGCTGAATATCGGCTCTGAGCAGTTTGCACCTCGTAATTCCGTTGGGCCGACCTGTATGCGTTGCTCTTCAGGCTGTCAGGGTCGGCGTAATAGCGATGGAAATAAGAATGCAGATTACAGCAGCCAAGTACGAGTAATGCAATTGCGACCGTTATCGGCAAGATCCAGCGCAACCGAGGTTCCCAACTCCGATTGTCCCGCCGTCATCCATGCGCCGACAGGCACTCCCAGCGCAACATAAAAGGCCGGAACGCAGGAGTCCAATGATTGATCAAGGGTGGCACGCTGTTCGGATACGCCACGAGCGTTCCGCCGACGAGCAAGACACCTAACCCGGAGGCAAGTATGAGAAACGCGGCCGGATGACGCCAGTGCCACAAAAGCAGCGCAACGCCCAGGATGAGCAGAGCGCCTTCGGCAGGTAAGAGTAGTGGGCGATAGAATATGATGTCTTGTGAAGCGTGAATGCTGATTCCAAGCAAGTTCTCGGACAAGACGGGCCAAATCGTTTTCCAAGCGCTGTGAAAATCGGCGAAACTCATCGGAATGTGCGTTGACCAAATCAGGAGGCTTGCTCCTCGTCCCAGGTAAAGGTTTGGGTTCCGAATGAAGTGAACCAACAGCGGACCAAACCCTACGAAATAACTTGCCGCCAGTAGGAGGAAGCCGCTCGCGTACTGGCGTGCGTGTTTCCAATGAACAGCAAGGAGGAACACCATAAACATTGCCAGGATGAAGGGCAGAAGCCGTGTTCCATAATAAAAGTACTCGCTTAACCCCGCCGAGAGCCCTGCGAGAGCCCAATCAGACGGGCGACGCGACCGCAACGCGCGCAACAAGAAAAAGAAACAAGTGGCCCAGAAGAACTGTGTCACGATGTTGTTAAGCGCCAGGCGGCTGTAATGAACATTCGAAACGCTGAAAGCAATGATCGTGCTTCCAGCTATCGCCGCGCATTTGCCCCATGTTCCGCGTAACAACGCGTAAAGCGAGATAACCGTAGACGCCCCGAATAAAGCGGCAGGCAGCCTTAACATTGCAAGCGAGGTCCCGCCGAGCTTCAGAAAAACGGCCACGAACCAGAACCAAAGAGCAGGCAAATCAATCCCGCTCCACAACGTGCTAAAGACCGATGGCGGAGTTGTTGGACTTACATAACTCTGAGTGGCGACGTTGCCGGTCATGATTTCGTCCGGATAGATGTTGTCTGGGAAATTTCTCAGGTTCCAAACTCGACTGAACAACGCCAGGAAGAACAGCATGATGAGGAGCGTGTTTTCCCACGTTGGCCAACGCGGACGGCGTGGTGCACTGGAACTACCCCATAATGAATGTGAGCCGAAGAAAGCAGCGCAAAGCAGCAACGCTATGCCTGCGATCCATAAGATACCTGCGAGCCCGAACGTCTCAGTTGGCGCTGCGGTATAGCGAAGGTCAGCTGCAAGTACAAGCAGCATCGCGATGGTAACTCCAAGCAAATAGAACAAGCGGCTGCGGTATACGCCTGTCGGAGTAGCAGTATCGGATGGGAAGGCGGATACCCAATTTTGTCGGCGCCACAGTACCACCGCCAGCATTGCGGAGGCAACGAGTAGCAAAACAGCCCAAGGCCGGGCGCTCTCGTTTGCTAACAGCCAAGTGCCAAGCAGCGCGATTAAATAGACGATCGGGCCAGCCCAAACTTTGGGGCCGCATGGGGCACGCATTTGTTGCCCGAGTACCGCTGAACAGCTACGAAAAAGCCGGAACTACTTCTTGCTCTGTTCCTTCTTCGATTCGCCGTTCGAGTCGCTCGACTCCTTTGTGGCACGCTTGGATTCCCCGGGGCGATATTCTTCCTGTTCTGCTGCGGCGAAAGCTTTTTCCAACCCAACCATATCTTCGCCGGGACGAAGCGTATCAAATGACTCGACTTCCTTGCGCAGTTGTTCTTCGGAATAATTCGCCGCTTTGATCGAGAGCCCGATGCGGCGTTCGATTTTGTCTACCTTAATCACGCGCGCTTCGACTTCCTGGCCAACTTTAAGGACGTCCTTAACCTTGGCGACATGATCCTCGCTCAACTGTGAGATGTGAACGAGGCCATCGATGTCGTCCTGTAATTGCACAAACGCGCCAAAGCTGGCGAGCTTGGTCACTTTACCGTTGACTAAGTCACCGATCTTATATTTCTCATCGATCGTTTTCCACGGATCGTCGGCCAGTTGTTTAATCCCAAGACTGATGCGTTGATTGACTTTGTCGATGTCGATCACGACGGCTTCCACTTCATCGCCTTTCTTAAACATCTCGCTGGGGTGATTGATTTTACGAGTCCAGCTTAAATCGGAGACGTGAATCATGCCGTCGATGCCTTCGTCCAGTTCCACGAACGCGCCATAAGCGGTCATGTTTCGAATCGTGCCCTTGACCTGCCTGCCGATGGTGAACTTCTTCTCGATCTCATCCCACGGATTTGTCTCGAGCTGGCGCAGTCCGAGCGAAATTTTTTGTTCCTCTTTGTTTACGCCCAGAACAACGGCTTCGACTTCCTGGCCGACACTGAGGATATCGGAGGGACGCATGATGCGTTTCGTCCATGAAAGTTCTGACACGTGAATCAGACCTTCTACGCCTTCCTCGATCTCAACAAAAGCGCCGTAGGGGACAAGATTCGTGATCTTGCCTTTAATGCGCTGTCCGGCGGGGAAACGCTCCTCGATCTGATCCCACGGGTTCTTCTGCGTTTGCTTTAGTCCGAGCGAAACGCGCTCCTTTTCCTTGTTGATATCAAGCACAACGACTTCCAACTGCTGCCCGACTTTCAATAGCTCGCCGGGATGTCCCAGTCGACCCCAGGTGATGTCGGTCACGTGCAGCAAACCATCCATACCGTCCAGATCGATAAATGCGCCGAAGTCCGTGATGTTTTTCACAGTGCCGACTACCCGATCGCCGAGGTTCACGTTCTCCAGGAATTTTTGGCGCTTTTCGCTGCGCTCCTGTTCGATCACCTCGCGCCTGCTGAGTACGACATTCTTTCGGTCGTCATTGAGCTTAACAATTTTGAAGTCATAGGTGTTGCCGACGAACTGCTGTAAATCCTTTGGTGGAACGACATCGATTTGCGATGCCGGCAAAAATGCTTCCACGCCGATGTTCACCATCAGACCGCCTTTGACCACCGATCTGACCTTGCCTTTGATCAGACCGTCACCCTGGAAAACGTGAACGATTTTGTTCCAATTTTGGCGGTAAGCTGCTTTCTCCTTCGAAAGCACTACCATGCCTTCTTCGTTCTCCAGTCGCTCCAGGAGAACGTCCACCTCGTCGCCAACTTGCAGCGAATCGGGATCTTCAAATTCGTTCAACGGAATGACGCCCTCGGACTTATATCCGACATCGACGAGCACTTCGCGTGGACGAACTTCCAAAATCTGCCCTTTGATGATGCTTCCTTCTCGGAAGTCTGGCATCGGCTTCGACATCACGTCCTGCATTTGAATCATAAAGTAAGTAGGCCTCCTCTTCAGTACAGCGGTGCCCTAAATCGAACACCGATGTCCGCGGATCCGGCTGCTGCTGGAAGCGGAATGGGGACGCAATACTAGGCGTTTTTGTGCAGCTGGTCAACTGGGATGCACGGCGCTACCGCCGCAGGATCCCGTGAGGTGGTCAATCGATTTAATCAGGGGTTGAACGCCTGGGTTCATGAACTCGTCCGCTGCGTTGCAGCTTCTACGTCGCTTCGGAATGACTGCATTGAACATTCGGCGTTCAGCGTTGAGCGTTGGATGTTTCGCCTCTATTCTAGAGCAGAAGATGTTGCTTGTCCGATTACTGATACCGATCGTCCTCCTCCCAGTTGCTTCCCTCTGGGCTGAATCCTCAGCAGAACAAGCTGTTCTCACCGCAATCAAATCGCCACAAACCACTGTCGTTCACCTCTGGGCGCCGTGGTGCTCCAATTGCCAGGCCGAGCTTAAAACCGGCGGGTGGGCCAAAATGATCAATGAGAATCCACAGGTGAAATTTTGTTTCGTCTCGGTCTGGAATGATGGGCAGGACGGGCGCGCGCTCCTGAACAGATTCGGAATCGCCGGCCAGCCCAACGTGACAATTCTCGCTGATTCCGGTCCGCGTCGCGGTGAAAACAAGATCAAGCAGTTTGCCAGTTTGCCGCTGAGTTGGATTCCCACGACTTGGATTTACAAAGGCGGCGATCTCCGCTACGCATTGAACTACGGTGAGGTTCGCTTTCCTGTGCTCCAACAGTTTCTAACAGACAGCCAGTCGGAATGGTCGCACAAGGGCGAGCCGTCGATCGAGTAACTTTATGAGTCAGAGTTCCGCCGCCCCCGCCATTGCGCACAACAAACCGCCCGAGATTCTTTCGCTTATCGGCGATACGCCGTTAGTGGAAGTAACGCAGTTCGACGCCGGACCGTGTCAACTTTTTCTCAAACTCGAAAATCAAAATCCGGGTGGCTCCATTAAGGACCGGATCGCGCTGTCGATGATCGAAGCAGCCGAGACCGACGGGAAACTCGAGCCCGGCGGCACAGTTATTGAAGCCACAGCAGGCAATACGGGCCTTGGGCTGGCGCTGGTAGCAGGCGCGAAGGGCTATCGCGTCTTACTGGTAATTCCCGACAAGATGTCGCAAGAAAAGATATCGCACGTGAGAGCGCTCGGCGCGGAAGTGCGGATCGCACGGTCTGATGTGACACGCGGCCATCCCGAGTATTACCAGGATGTCGCGGCGCGCCTGGCCGAGCAAATTCCGGGGAGCTTTTACGTGAACCAATTTGGTAACCCGGCGAACCCTCACGCACACGAGCGCACAACCGGTCCGGAGATTTGGGAGCAAATGCGGCACGACGTCGATGCCGTCGTCGTGGGAGTCGGCTCAGGTGGAACGCTGACAGGGCTCGGCAGATTTTTTAATCGCGTGAAACCGCGGCGCGGCATCGAAATGGTTCTGGCCGACCCGACCGGCTCGATTTTGTATGAGTACGTCAAGACCGGTCAGCTCGTTGAATCGGGCAGCTGGGCAGTGGAAGGCATCGGCGAAGATTTCATCCCAGACATCGCGGATATGTCGTTAGTTACAGAAGCATTTGAGATCGATGACGAGGAAAGTTTTGCCGCAGCACGCGAGCTTTTGCGCAAGGAAGGAATCTTTGGCGGGTCGTCCACTGGCACGCTTCTCGCCGGCGCGCTGCGCTACTGTCGACAGCAAACAAAACCGAAGCGCGTCGTCACATTCGTCCCTGACACCGGCAACAAGTATCTCTCAAAAATGTATAACAATTTTTGGATGGCCGAGCAGGGATTCATTCATCGCACGCCGCACGGCGATCTCTGCGATTTGATCTCGCATCGATACGAAGCTGGCGAAGTGATCACGGTAGGGCCGGACGATTCGTTGCTCACAGCGTTCAAACGAATGCGCGACTCAGACGTATCGCAGCTTCCGGTGGTCGACAAAAGCGGCCGTGCCATTGGGATCATCGACGAATCCGATCTCCTCGTAAAAGTGCACCACGAGCCTTCGCATTTTAATGATCCGGTGAGCAAAGCGATGACGGATAAGTTAGAGACGTTGCCGCCGGACGCCAAAATCGCAGACTTACTAGGCGTATTCGATCGCGGCCGGGTCGCCATCGTGATGGACGACAACAAATTTCTTGGTCTGATTACGCGCACCGATTGGCTTTCCTATCTCCGGCTTCACATGCCGAAATCGTCCACGCCGCCGGAACGCGAGTTTATTTAGCGCAGTTACATATCGACAATGAAAAAAGAGCAGGGCTTCGCGACGCGCGCCATTCACGCCGGGCAGCAGCCGGATCCCACGACCGGCGCGGTGATGACACCGATTTACGCCACGTCAACATATGTGCAGGAAAGTCCCGGGACACACAAAGGCTACGATTACGCGCGCTCAATCAATCCCACCCGCCTGGCATACGAAAAGTGCATCGCCGATTTGGAAAGCGGATCGCGCGGTTTCGCGTTCGCATCCGGTCTGTCTGCGATGGCGACAGTGCTGGAGGTTCTCGACAGCGGCTCGCATATTGTCGCAAGCGACGACCTGTACGGCGGGACCTTCCGGTTATTCGATCGAGTGCGCAAGCGCTCCGCGAATCTTGATTTCACCTACGTCGATTTGACCGATGCGAAAGATCTCGAGCGCGCAATCAAACCAAACACGCGCATGGTTTGGATCGAGACCCCGAGTAATCCGCTGCTCAAACTGATCGACCTTGACGCGATCGCGAAGATCGCGCGCAAACGGAAATTGATTTCGGTTAGCGATAATACGTTCGCTACTCCATGGATTCAGCGACCGATTGAATCGGGGTTCGATATCGTTGTGCATTCCGCAACGAAATATCTGAACGGGCATTCCGATCTGGTGGGCGGTGTTGCCGTTGTTGGGAAAAATAAGGAACTCGCTGATCAAATTGCCTTCTTGCAAAATTCGGTGGGTGCGATTGCCGGCGCGTTCGATAGTTTTCTTGTTCTGCGCAGCTTGAAAACGCTGGCGCTCCGTTTGGAGCGGCATTGCTCAAACGCGCTGGAGATTGCGCGCTGGCTCGAGGAACAACGCGAGATCAAATCGGTCCATTACCCCGGACTAAAATCGCATCCACAACACGATTTGGCCCGGCAACAGATGCGCGGGTTCGGCGGAATGGTCACCATCGTTTTGAAGACTGACCTCGCAGGAACGCGGCGTTTTCTTGAGAACACGCACTTGTTTGCTTTGGCGGAAAGCCTGGGCGGCGTGGAAAGCCTGATCAATCATCCCGCGCTTATGACGCATGCCTCCGTGCCCAAAGAACAACGGCAAAAACTCGGCATCACCGATTCGCTCGTCCGGTTGTCTGTCGGCGTCGAGGATGTCCGCGATTTGATCGATGATCTAAAGAGCGCGCTGGAAGCGATCTAGTAGCACAGGCATCTTGCCTGTGGGGCCAGTAGGCGTCCTCGCCTGCTGAGTCCGAGTTACTGCAGGCGAGACGCCCGCCTGCCCCACAGCCGAGACGGCTGTGCTACTATTACTCGCTTATGTCCAACACATTTGGCCAATTGTTTCGCGTGACCACCTTTGGCGAATCCCATGGCGGCGGTATCGGCGTGGTGATCGATGGTTGCCCGCCGCGAATCGAAATTTCCGAAGCGGAAATTCAACGAGACCTGGATCGTCGTCGTCCGGGTCAAAGCAAACTGACGACCCAGCGCAAAGAGGAAGACCGGTGCGAGATTCTATCAGGCGTTTTTGAAGGGAGAACACTCGGGACCCCAATCGCAATTCTTGTTCGGAACAAAGACGCTCGACCCGAAGATTACAGCGAAATCGCGCGAAAATTTCGACCGTCGCATGCCGATTACACTTACGAGGCCAAATACGGAATCCGAAATTGGCAGGGCGGCGGTCGCGCGTCTGCCCGCGAGACGATTGGTCGCGTCGCGGCCGGCGCGATTGCAAAAAAAGCTTTGTCCGCTTTGTATGCAGACTTCGAACTCGTCGCGTACGTGACTCAAATCCACGAAGTGACTGCGAAGATTGACCGTTCCACCGTGACGATGAACAACGTAGAAAAAAATGTTGTCCGCTGCCCGGATGCTGCCGCTGCGAAAAAGATGATCTCGCTGGTCGAACAGATTCGGGATGAAGGCGACTCCGTTGGTGGCCTGATCGAGTGTGTGGCGCGCGGCATCCCACCCGGACTTGGCGAGCCCGTGTTCGACAAGCTCGAAGCAGACCTGGCGAAAGCGATGCTGAGCATTCCGGCTGCGAAAGCGTTCGAGATCGGTTCGGGATTCGGAGCGACGCAGATGCGGGGCTCGCAGCACAACGATGCATTCGAAACCCGCGCTGGAAGAATTCGGACGACCACGAACAACTCCGGAGGCGTACAAGGTGGCATTAGCAACGGCGAAGACATTTACTTTCGCGTTGCGTTTAAGCCGCCTTCAACGATCGCGCTTGAACAGAAAACTGTTACACGTTCAAAAGAGCAGACTGATCTTGCCGCCCGCGGACGTCACGATCCGTGTGTTCTTCCACGAGCCGTGCCGATTGTCGAAGCAATGGCAGCGCTCGTCCTTTGCGATCACGCATTGCGGCAAAACGCGGTCAGTTGCTTAATCCCTAAACCGCCTCACACAAAGTCCACAAAGGACACAGCTGGATGACGGAGAACGAGATTGCTAAGCAGATTTTAAATGCAGCGTTTCTCGTTCATACCAGACTCGGGCCAGGTCTGCTCGAATCAGTGTATGAAGTGGTATTGGCGTACGAGTTGGAAAAGAGCGGTCTGACCGCGGAGCGTCAAAAGTCGATGCCAATTCTGTACGATAACATACGATTCGATGAAGCGTTCCGATCCGACCTCGTCGTGAATGGAAGGGTTATTGTCGAATTGAAATCTGTGGAGGCTCTGCTTCCCGTGCATGCGAAGCAGCTTCTGACGCAACTGCGCCTGGGCGGCCTCAAGCTGGGCCTTCTGATTAATTTCGGCGAAGCGCACCTAAAGAATGCGATCAAACGCGTAATTACGGCTATTTGGATGACGAAAATCCTCTTGAGGTTTCGTTGTGAGCCTTTGTGGCCGTCGTGTGAGAAATTCTAAATGAACTACATCGCGACAATTGGATTGGAAGTGCACGTGCAGCTCAAGACGCGCTCCAAAATGTTTTGTGCTTCGCCGGTTGAATTTGGCGCCGAGCCGAACACGCACACTTGTCCGGTTTGCCTCGGGTTGCCCGGCGCGTTGCCGGTGATGAATCAGGAAGCGTTGCGCATGACTGTGCTGACGGGACTGATGCTCGGATGCGATATCGCGACGGTTAGCAAGTTCGATCGCAAAAATTATTTCTACCCGGACATGCCGAAAAATTATCAGATTTCGCAGTACGACATGCCGCTGTGTACAAACGGCAGCGTGCCGTTACATGATCTCGCTTATCCCAAGGACGCACAGAAAAATATAGTCACGCATGACAAGGAAGTGCATCTGGTACGGATCCATCTGGAGGAAGACGTAGCAAAGAGTTTCCACTTCGAGAACAGCACCGGCATTGATTTCAATCGCGCAGGCACGCCGTTGATGGAGATCGTGACCCAGCCGGAAATCAATTCGCCCGAGGAAGCATTCGCATTCTTGAGCGCGTTGAAACAGATCCTGATCTACGGCGCGGTGAGCGATGCTGATATGGAGAAGGGACAACTCCGCTGCGATTGCAACGTTTCCGTGCGGCCTGAACATCAAACCGAACTTGGAGCAAAAATCGAACTCAAGAATTTGAACTCGATCAGCGGTGTCCGGCGCGCTCTCGCTTACGAGATTCGCCGCCAGACCAGCATCCTAGAGCGCGGTGAACGGATGGAGCAGGAGACTCGCGGCTGGAACGATGTCGCGGGTGAAACATTTCTCATGCGGACCAAGGAGTTCGCGCACGATTACCGTTACTTTCCTGATCCAGATCTCGTCCCGGTGAAAACGGATGCGCTGGTGACCGAGGTGCGAGGGCGCGTGCCGGAGTTGCCAAAGGCCAAGCGCTCACGATTCGTCGATCAATACCAGGTGAGCCCCTACGATGCCGCCGTGCTGGCGAATGATCTCGAGTTAGCGAGATATTTCGAAGCGGCTGCCCAAGGCGCAAAAAAGCCGAAGAATGTAGCTAACTGGATCTTGAACGATTTGCAGAACGCGCTTGCGGCCGCAGGGAAAGGGATAAACGAGTGTCCGATTCGACCCGAGGCGCTTGATGAATTCGTGAACTTGATCGACAGCGGAAAAATCAGCGGCAAACAAGGCAAGGAAGTTTTTGCGGAAATGTTTGCGACCGGAAAGAGCTCAGCCGCGATCGTGAAAGAAAAAGGCGTCGAGCAACTGAGCGACGTAAGCGCGATTGAAAAATTGTGTGATAAAGTGATCGCGGCGAACCCGAAACCAGTAACGGATTTTCGAGCAGGGAACGTTGCATCGCTGAATTTTCTCAAGGGACAGGTGATTAAGTTGTCCAAAGGAAAGGCGAATCCGCAATTAGTCGGTGAAATTTTAGAAAAAAAACTGAAAGGGTAGCGTGTGTGGTCCGGGCAGGCGAGACGCCCGCCAGCCCCACAGGCAAGATGCCTGTGCTACGATGAAAATCTTAATTGCCCCCGATAAATTCAAAGGCGCGCTCAACGCTCGGGACGCCGCGCAAAACATCGCGAAAGGGCTGCTCGATGGGGTGCCTGACGCGCAGATCGAAGTGGTGCCGATGGCCGACGGAGGGGAGGGGACTGCAGAAGCGATTTGTGATGCGCGTGGCTCTTCCTGGATCGAATGCAATGCGCATGATCCGCTCGGCCGCGAGATCGACGCGCGCTACGGATGGATCGACCAGGAAAAACTTGCGGTAATGGAGATGAGCGAAGCCGCTGGCCTGCGGCGACTTTCCGAAAGTGAACACGATCCAATTCGTGCGACGACGTTCGGTGTGGGCGAAATGATTTTGGATGCGACCAAAGGCGGTGCGAACGAAATCATTATCGGTCTGGGTGGCAGCGCAACAAACGATGGCGGTTTCGGCATGGCGCGCGCTTTGGGATTTCAATTCTTCGGCGAGGGAGCAAACGAGATTGAATCGTTTGCCGAACTTCCTCTGCTGAAGCGGATTGAGCGACCGAAGGAACTAAAACGACCGCGCATCGTGGCGGCGGTCGACGTGAAGAATCCGTTGCTGGGCGAAAATGGCGCGACACAAGTGTTTGGTCCGCAGAAAGGGGCAAGCAAAAGCGACCTCGACAATTTAGAACGCGCGCTGACGAGGCTCGCGGACGTCGTGGCCACAGAATTCGGGTTCGACCATCGGAACGAAGCGGGTGCCGGTGCCGCAGGCGGCCTCGGCTTCGGTTTGCTGAGTTTTTGCGGCGCGACAATCCGGCCGGGTTTCGAAGTTGTCGCAGAAGCAGTCGGCCTTGAAACCAAGATGAAAGATGCGGACCTGGTGATTACAGGCGAGGGGAGTCTCGATCGGCAGACGCTCGAGGGAAAAACGCCGGTCGGCGTGGCGCGACTGGCACGAAAGCTCCGAAAGCCAGTGTTCGCAATTGTTGGCCGTGCATCTGAAGACCGAGAACTTCGCGAAATTTTTGAGGGTATTTACCAAAACGCGCGCCCGGGAATGAGCCAGCAAGAAAACATGAAACGCGCAGCCGAACTTTTGCGTGAGAACGCGCGCGAACTGGCAGAGACATTTGGTGTTGGCTTGTAAGCAGATTCGGGTGATTGATTTCGATGTCTGCGCGCCAACGCGAACGAGTTGGTGAGATCATTACGACTCGCGAGTGTTAGCAACGCGTTATTTCTTTGCGTTCCTCGGATCGTCCGCGGGATTCACATAGTTAATTTGCCACGGGCCGACCCCGTGAAGTTGAATTACCGTAACGCCTTCAGACCACCCCGCGTGTTTCATTCCAGCAGGCCAGTAACCGAAGGACCCTGCGGGAAGTTTTTTTGCGCTATTGCGATCAAGCGCTTCGCCGGTTGCGAGATAAAGAGCGCCCGAAATCACCGTGACGCGCTCAGTTTTTGGATGGGTATGCGGTGCGACGTGATAGCCGTCAGGAAACTGGAAACGCACTACGAACGAACCTTCTTTTGCTGGATCGCCTTCGAGCACAGCCATCTTTGCGCCGGGAGGCAAGGCGGCTGGTCCCGCTTTCCATTCAATGGTTTCAGCAGGGTAAAGACGCATGTCCGCGGATTGCGTGTCTTCGGCGGCTAACCGTGCGTGATCGAAGAAAACGGCGAGGAGAATAACTGCTACGGAACTGAAAATAGTTTTCATGGATCTCTTATTGTTGCTTTGTTTGACATGAAAAGTCGTTAGAAAAATTTTCGATACTGCCTCGCTGTTTCGACGTAGCTCCGTGCCCATCGGGCGATGTCGGTTTGCTCGTCCAGCGTCAGTTGCCTGCGAATCTTTGCGGGCGAACCGAGCACGAGTGAGCCGGGCGGGATTTTCATTCCCATCGTTACAAGCGCGTTTGCGCCGATGATGGAACGGGCGCCGACCTCGACATCGTCGAGAATGATGGATCCCATGCCGACGAGCACTTCATTATCGATTTTGCATGCGTGAACAATCGCGGTGTGCCCGATCGTGACCAATTCGCCCACGCTTGTTGGGTAACCGGTGTCAATGTGGATGACAGCGTTGTCCTGAACGTTCGAACGTGGCCCGATGACGATGCGGTTAATATCACCGCGCAGGACCGCGCCGTACCAGACGCTCGATTCTTCTTCAAGAATTACGTCGCCAAGCACAGTGGCGCCAGGAACAACCCACGCGCTGGAATGGATGGTGGGGCCTTTGGTTAAACGTTGGACGATGCCGTCATGTCCGGTCGGCAGAGAATCTGGTTGAACGTTCATTTACCCGTCAACGTCTAACACCGAGGGTCCAAGGTTGAAATGATAGAATCGGATTTTCTTATTCCCAGACCTAAGCGATTATACGCGTCACATGCCAGAGGGTCCTCCGGAACAAGTTACGCCGTTCGTGTTCTCCGATCCCAGCGGTAAACGCTGGCCCCGGCTACGCCTCATTCTGCTAATCGGCGGCGTGCTGTTCTTCGTAGCGCTGGTGCTTTTCGTTCAGACGCTTTTTGTGATACCTAAGATGAACGTGCCCTTTTCGCTGCGGCAGTTGAAAGGCCAATTGCGTGCGTTGCAACGGGAGAATCCCGCGGGCCACGTTTCTCCGGCTCCGTCGCTATGGCAGAAATTCAGCGCGACTCGTCACGCCGCAAAAAAACTCGCGGCCACAGCGACAACCCCTTCGCCCCGCCCGCGGAAGAAAGCGCCTGATAATGAAGTGCGACTCGCATTCTATGTAAACGGCGATCCTGACAGCTACGCGTCGCTCCAGCAACACGCGGCTCAGATTACGCATGTGTGCCCGGAGTGGATGACGGTTGTTGATGGCATGGGCAATTTGCAAATCGACTCCGATAGCCGCGTGTCAAAGCTGGCGGCAAACAAAGGGATCGCGCTGATGCCGCTCTTGACGAATCTGGTCGGCGACACCTGGCAGCCCGAAGCGATTGAGAATCTCGCCCATGGACCCGCGACACGGCAGGACCGCTTTATCCAGGACGTGCTTGCCGTGTTGCGCAACGCCAAGGCTGCAGGAGTCGTTGTGGATTGGCAACAAATTGATCCTGCTTATAAGAATGATTTAACCGCATTCGTCGACAAGTTTGCGGACGCATTGCACGACGATAACAAAGAATTGTGGTTGTGCGTTCAGCCGGGGCAGGAGCTGGATTACATCGACATCGATGCGCTCAGTGACAACATCGATCGTTTTGTTGCGATGTTGTTCGATGAAACGTCGGAAACAGATCCACCGGGGCCGCTGGCCTCCCGCTCGTGGTTCGAAGGTTGGCTGCATGTCCTGCTGGATGGATCAGACACAAAGCAATGGATCATTGCAATTGGCAGCTACGGATATGACTGGCCGATCGGTGGCAAAAAGGGCGAGCTGATCAGTTTTTCCGAAGCGATGAGCCGCGCCAAGGACGCGGAAATCGGGACCGTTCAAGTTCAGGGGCCGAGTTACAGTCCGTATTTCTATTTCCAGGATGAGGGCACGGAACACGGTGTCTGGTTCCTCGATGCTGTCACATTTCTCAACCAATTGCGCGGGGTGCGCGATGAGAAGGCGGGCGGGTTCGCACTTTATAGGCTCGGCAGCGAAGACCCGGCAATCTGGGATGCGTTAAATGTGCCGCGCGATTTCAAATTCGATGATCAAACGCGACAGGGGCTGGAACTAATAAAATCGACCGACACGATCACGGACGTCGGCGACGGCGAAATCGTGACTGTGGACGAGGATCGCACTGACGGAATGCGCAAGCTGACTGTGGATGCAGACGGCTATCTCACAGAGAACTATGTGAAGTTTGCGGAATTCCCGACGCTATATCACCAGGGCGCGGGCACCGAGCATCAGGTCGCAATCACTTTTGATGACGGCCCCGATCCGGGATGGACGCCAAAAATTCTGGACATTCTTAAAGCAGCGAACGTAAAGGCCACGTTTTTCGTCGTCGGAGTAAACGCAGAGCGTTACCCGGCGCTTGTTCGTCGCATCTTCAACGAAGGACACGAGATCGGGAACCATACCTATTACCATCCGAACCTGGCGCTCTGCTGGCCGGAACATATCCGATTGGAGTTGAACGCCACGCAATTGTTGCTGGAAACCATTACCGGCCGCGCGACCACATTGTTTCGCCCGCCTTACGCCAGCGACACTGGACCGACGGACCTGAGTGAATTGGCGCCTCTGAAAATCGCGGAAGAACTGAATTATCTCGTTGTTCTTGAGAACATCGATCCACAAGATTGGGCAAAGCCCGGCGCAGACATCATCCTCCGGCGGATTAAACAACAAAGACACGATGGCAACGTAATCCTGCTCCACGATGCGGGCGGCGACCGCTCGCAAACGGTGGAAGCGCTTCCGCGCATTTTGGATTGGCTGCATACACGCGGCGACACCATCGTGCCATTGAGCACGTTGCTTGGAACGACGCGCGACGCAGTGATGCCGCCCGTTCAGGGCAGTGGTCAGTCGCTTACCCGTATTGTCAGCGGCACCGGGTTCCGCGTTTACCACAGCATTGAAGAATTCCTCTGGGCTTTTATGATCGTGGCGACGGCACTTGTCGTTGTTCGCACGTTGATCGTCATCTGGCTCGCGGCGCGTTTTCGGCGCCTACCTCGAACAAACTTCGCGGAACCGATCAGCGTCATTATCGCCGCTTACAATGAAGAGAAATTAATTGCGGAAACTCTGCGCACGCTTCTCGCCACAGATTACAATGGCGAAATCGAAGTGATCGTCGTCGACGATGGCTCGACCGACCAGACCGCTGCGGAAATTCAGCGCGTTGCACGGAGCGAATCGCGCATTCGATTGTTCCAACAGGAAAACCGCGGCAAAGCGCGCGCTCTCCAGCGCGGCCTCACCGTCGCGCACAATAGGATCGTGGTTTTCCTTGATGCCGACACGCAATGTCAACGCGACACACTGCCGCGTTTGCTCGAGCCATTTGCGGATGAGCGCATCGGCGCAGTGTCAGGTCATGCGAAGGTTGGTAATTTGCGCACGTTCATTGCGCGTTGTCAGGCTTTGGAATATACCTGCGGATTTAATCTGGATCGGCGCGCTTACAATCGCTGGAACTGTATCACTGTTGTCCCCGGCGCGATTAGCGCCATTCGGAAGAGCGCGATTGACGAAGCGGGTGGGCTTAGTTTGGAAACGCTCGCCGAAGACACCGATCTCACGCTGTCGTTACACAGACAACGTCAGCGCATCGTGTATGTGCCCGAGGCGATCGCGTGGACCGAAGCGCCCGAGACCGTGGCCACACTCGCGCGACAACGTTCGCGGTGGGCCTACGGTACGCTGCAATGTCTGTGGAAACATCGCGACATGGTGTTCAACTGGAACTATCGCGCCCTCGGGTGGTTCAGTTTACCGAGCATCTGGTTCTTTCAGATCATTCTGATCGCCATTACGCCGATCGTAGATTTATTTCTGCTGGCCTCTCTGCCGTTCGGCGCGTGGAACGCGGTGCTGCCGTTCGTCATCACATTCCTTGCAATGGACGTGCTACTTGCGACGCTCGCCTGTATTTTAGAACGCGAACCAATCCTGCGCGCCTGGCGCATCTTGCCAATGCGGCTGATCTATCGTCCCATGCTCAGTTACTGCGTCTGGAAAGCGATCCTGCGCGCCATCAAAGGCGCATGGGTCAGCTGGGGCAAACTCGAGCGCACCGCCAGCGTGCCTGTCAGGGCCTGATTCGGCGTTCGGCGTTCTCTTCGGTTTCTAATCGAGCGGGCTTTTGACCCCGATGCCCGGTTTATTGAGCACGTGGGTGTACACCATGGTCGTACTCACATCTTTGTGACCGAGCAACTCCTGCACGGTTCGAATGTCGTTTCCGTTCTCCAGCAAATGGGTCGCGAACGAATGGCGCAGCGTGTGACAACTCGCACGCTTGGGGACGCCCGATTTGCGAACAGCCGCTTTGACGGCATTCTGCAGGTTTTTTTCGTTCACGTGATGCCGTCGTTCAAT
>Ga0073928_10000270_pt1 | contig 125605 bp, 106 predicted proteins | sample PaiPotPPA55metaG_FD_76969 | JGI IMG/M metagenome (GOLD analysis project Ga0073928, IMG submission 76969) | Iron sulfur acid spring bacterial and archeal communities from Banff, Canada, to study Microbial Dark Matter (Phase II) - Paint Pots PPA... ... | reverse complement strand
GAAGTATTACATGCTGGACAATCAGACTAAGCCCCGGGCGTTTGCCGGCCAACAGGTACAAGTTACCGGGACCCTGAATAAAACCAGCAACACGATCCACGTCACGGAAATCAAAGCAGCGTCATAACGCGATGGCAGCAGGACCGAGTTCATTCGCGGTCCTCGCTTCGTTTTCGGACATCTTCTAAGCCCAACCTGATTGGATGAGGCTGCGGGTAATCATTGTCTTGGCGATCATCGTGGCTGGCGCCGTCGCAGCCGTGGTAGGATTCAATCGGATAAAGCTCGACGCGCTCCATGAACCCGCGCCGATAGAAACCTTTTTGGCAACAAACATCAAAAAGATTCTGATAGCTCGGAGCAGTCGCCAAGGCATTCCTCCAGCGCCAACCGACCTCAAAGCGAGCATTAAAGAAGGTGAAACCGTCTACGGCACCGATTGCACGATGTGTCATGGCATGGACGGACACAGCCCAACCGACAACGGCCGCTGGATGTATCCACGCGCCGCCGATCTCACCTCGCCCACGGTACAAAAATACTCCGATCGGGAATTGTTCTGGATAATAAAAAATGGGATCCGGCTAACCGGCATGCCCGCCTTTGGTAAAGTCGAACCCGATGGGAACATCTGGAATCTGGTGAACTATCTGAGAACGCTTCCAGGCAAGCCGGCTGAGAAGAAAGAGGGAGACAGCAACTAGCCGCAGAGGGAAGAGGTGATTGGTGATTGGTGATTGGTGCGATCGAAGCCCATCGTGGTAGGGCGAAAAACTCGGCGCGCCCATGATTCTGGTTAGATCTATCGCTTGTCCGCGCCGAGTTTTTCGCCCTGCCGTGATGGGCTTCGATCGCACCTCTCGCCTCTCACTTCTCACTTCTCAGTTCCCTCCCACTCGTTGCAGGCTTGATGCGCCAAAAATTCGCCAACTTATAAATCATCGCCCCGAACGTCACCGCCCAAGCCAATATCGCGATGTAAACGCTAACCTGTGGAATGATCAGTAGAAATTTCATTCCGGTGGCATTTGCGAAAACGAAAGTTGCCACGGTGTACATTCCTAACGGAAAAACCAGAGACCAATATTGGGCATCGTAGACGATCGGCACCCGCTCGACCGCATGCCTCCAAAACCCGACTATCACTAACAATGGGATCCACCAGGTACCTGTCGCCCAAAAAAATAAGGTGAAGCCGGTAATAAACGGCTGAAGCTCATGGAGCACCGGCCAGCTGTTTGAGCTAAGTATCAGTCGGGCACCGGCCAAGGTGGTAATCGCTAACGCACCCATATTAATCCAGTACGGGGGCGTAAGTTTCGCCGGCTCCATGCTAATGAAGATCCAACGGTAAACGATGAGTGCGATGAAAAGGATATAAAACATCGCACCTAGCAGATACGCGCAGAGCAGGCCAAACAGAATCGGCACCACGAATCCAAAGGTTTGAGCAACCTGGGTTCCAAGGACGGTCAATGATTCGGTGGCAACGGTTACTAGAAGCCAAGACCCGTTGATGGCGTCACCAATCGACGGCTTTGGCTCCGCGACGGTGACAGCCGAGAAAAACGTGTAGATCAGAAAAATCCAAAGTAGAACCGCGAATACCCAGAGACCGGCGGCGACTGGCATAAACGGTGTAAGAACGGCAAATTGCACTCCAAGCACACTGGTTCCAGCTACTGTAGTTAAAAAGGTGACTCCCCGAGCGTGGTGAATTAGATCGGCTACCAATGCGGATCGGAACCGAGCAATCCGGAGAGCCGTGATGCCCCAGAGGACCAAATAGAATATCACGTTCAGCCAAAGCAATACCTCTGGAAGGCCGGGAAAGCCCTCGAAGTGCATCGCCAATGAGACGATGCCGGTCGCCATGATCAAAGCGAAATAACCTGGGAAAAAATTCTCAACAAACGAAGGCCGATGTACCTCAGTCGGTGAACTCATGGGCACGTGGAACATTCCCGAATAGAAAAGCGGTAGGGATGAGCTCCCGCTCATCCGGGGCATTCACCGTTCCAGACCTCGCAGATAGAAAAAGAGGCCGGCGTTGAGCGCGAAGCAGCCGATGCTTGCCAATGCCGCCGGCAAAGCCGTCTCTTGATAGCCAGCGAGGAACGTCTCCATGGTTGTGGTGAAGAGCCACAATTGAAGAATCACTATAATCGCCTGGAAAGCGGCAATACCCGAAATGATCGTTACCCGCTGTTTCCGGGCAAATTGGCTCAATCTCATATTACCCCTTCGACATATCCGTTCGCGAATACTTTCCCGTCGCGCACATCCAGACCGACTCTAGGCAGCGGACGCCGGGGCGGCCCAGCCACGGGCTCACCGTTCCGAATGTCAAACCAGCCCTCATGACAGGGACAATGCATTCGCCCCAAATCCGGCCGCGGCAGAACCGGGCAAGAAAGGTGAGTACACTTCTGCCCGTAGGCGACAAAATTCGTCTCGGTAAGCCTGACCAGGATGCAATGGTTCCCTGGATTCGGATATTCGAACAGCTTTGACTGCCCGACCGGCAGCTCATCCACCGACGCAATCTCTTTTACCGAAGGTTGACTGCCGGCTTTCCTCCAGGCTTGGACCAGGAGTATCCAGAACTGACCGGCGACAAACGCTGCGCTAGTCAACATCAGAAAGGCGATGAACTCTCGCCGGGAACGGTATTCGTCCTCCGACCAATCGATGGGAAAATCCTTGCGCCAGACCGGCTGATCTTTAGCCGGGCGGCCATCGGGCGGAACCGAGATAGCTTCCGAATCTTTCTCAGGCATAGGAATCCTCCGCGTTCATTCCTTCGAGCAACAGATCTTCCTCGATGTCATGCCCAATCGTCGGTTGATACATCGCGGACAGAACATCGAGCTGCTCCGGGACGTTGTTCTTAGGCACCAACATTCGTGTCCGCGTGGTAATCGTTTGCGCGCCAAACTGAAAGGCATTGATTGGAGTGGAATTTGGTCGAAGACGAGCGATTTCTTCCTCCGTCCCAAAGAACAATGCTTGGCTCGGACACACCGACGCACACATGGGCAATTTGCCGATCGACGTGCGATCGTAGCATTGGTCGCACTTCATCATGAGCTCCATGCGCGTGTTCATCTTCGGAATCCCGAACGGACAAGCCAGAACACAATTATTGCAGGCGATACAGCGCGGTTTTCTCGCTGATTGGACGACGCCATCGTCGGTACGTTTGATGGCGTGTGCGGGACAGACTTCTGCGCAGGTCGGCGAATCACAATGCATGCAAACCACCGGGACAGTCTGCGTCGAGCTCGCCCGATCGATGTAATCCAGCTGAATCATCGAGTAACCCTTGTGCGAGTCGCACTCGGTACAGGCTTGGACACAAGCGTTGCAGCCGATACAGCGACTCGGATCAACGAAAAAATAGCGAGGCTCGCTTGATGGCATGTCGTTACCGGCCGTTGCCCGGCTCCTCGACCAAAGGTTTTTCTGCTTTGCTCAATCGCACCGCGCACACCTTGTACTCCGGAATGTGCGAGATCGGATCTTGGGCGGAAATCGTCAACTGGTTAGCGCTCTTAGCCCCGGCCCAGTGATAGGGAACAAAAACCGTATCGGGACGAATCGTTTTCACAACCCGGATCTTGAGCGTGATCGCGCCGCGTCGAGACTCGGCTTTGGCCCAATCACCTTCAGCTAACCCAAGCTTTTGAGCCAGCTGCGGATGAACTTCAATAAATGGGTCCGGACATTGGTCGACCAAAGGACCAATCCGTCGCGTTTGTGTCCCGGAAAGAAAGTGACTGATCACCCGCCCCGTAGTCAGCATCAATGGATATTCTGGGTCGGTGTCTTCTGCCGGCAAGCTATACTTGGCGACATTGAAATGCGCCTTGCCGTCCGGAAAATAGAATGGTCCTTTCCCTTTCGCGATCGGGTTCCATGAGCCCGGCTCGAATAGTCGCGGAGTCCCCGGATGGTCGTCGGAGGGGCATGGCCAAAAGACGCCGTATTGTTTTTCGATCTTTTCGTACGTAATGCCGGAGTAATCGGCGATTCCGCCTTTTGATGCGATCCGCAGCTCGTCAAAGATTTCGCGTGGCGATCGGAAGTTAAAACCATGGGGGCGCTTCAGCCCATGCGCGATGTCCTGGACAATCTTCCAGTCCTCGCGAGCTTCGCCAGGGCAGCCGATTGCTTTATTAATCTTGATAACGCGACCTTCGGTGGTCGTCACAATGCCTTCATCCTCTTCGTGCAGCGAACCCGGAAGAACGATGTCCGCAAAGCGAGCTGTGTCGTTCAGGAAGAAATCAATCGCGACGTAAAACTCCAGCTTCTCCAGCGTACGGCGAACAAAGTTGTTGTCGGGTAACGAGACGATCGGATTGAAGCTGATCGAGAGGAGACCGCGAATTTCGCCGCGATCGATCTTGCGAAAGACCTCATAAGCGTCCACCCCCGCCTCCGGCAGTTCACCGGGAGCGATTCCCCAAACCTGCGCGATATAGCTGCGGTGCTCAGGATTACCGATGTCACGCATCCCCGGCAACTGATCGCATTTCTGACCATGTTCACGTCCCCCTTGGCCATTCCCCTGTCCGGTGATCGTTGCGTATCCACAGCTTTCCCTGCCAATTCGCCCCGACGCTAAGACCATGTTGATAGCGCCTAAGACATTTTGCACGCCATGACTGCTGTGTTCGATGCCGCGGGCGTGCATGAGAAAACTCGTTTTTGCCGTTCCCCAGCACTCGGCCGCTTTTCGGATGCCCTTTTCGGCAATTCCAGTGATCTTCGCCGTCCGCTCGGGAGTCCATTCCTCGACACTGGCTGCCAACTCTTCGAATCCAACCGTGTGGTTGGCGATGAACGAATGGTCGAGCCAATCGTTCTCAATCATCAGATGGAGAATCCCGTTAAACAAAGCGACATCCCTACCCGGCTTAATCGGAAGGAAGAGATCACACACCCGGCCGATCGGCGTAATCCGTGGATCAACGACAATCACTTTGCCTCCATGCTCACGTGCCTGCCAGACGTAGTCAGTCGTGATGGGAGCACACTCGCCGACATTCGCTCCGCTGATCCAGACAACCTCGGCTTTTAAGATGTCGCTCCATGGATTGGCGGCTCGATCGATACCAAAAGCCTTCTTGTTCCCGGCGCCCGCGCTCACCATGCAAAGCCGGCCATTATAGTCCGTATACGGCGTCTTAAGGCACACTCGGGCGAACTTTCCCATCAGATAACACTTCTCGGTCGTAAGGCTAGCACCGCTGAGACTGGCGAATGCCGATGCTCCGTACGCTCTCTGAATGCGGTCGATCTCTTCAGCCACCTTTCGGATAGCCTCCTCATAAGGCATCGCGCTGAATCCATGCGGATTCCCCGAGTCGCGCTTGTATGCATGGAGCAAACGATCCCGATGCGCGCCCTGCAGATAACGCTTAACTCCTTTCGGACAGAGTTTCCCCTGGTTGAACGGGAACTCGTACCAAGGTTCATATCCGATCACCTCATCGCCCTTTACCAGGAGACGGATCCCGCACTGCTGACCGCAAAAACAGCAGTGGGTTTCCACCACCTTATCCGGCACGGCACCAGGATCCAATCGCAGGCCGCTCGCCTTGGAAAGATGCGGGCCGAATTGTTCAGCGATCGATTCGGGTTGAACCGCAAGCGTGGCCATAGATCTCGTCTCGAATACTGGTTAAGGGTGGAAATTATCGCGGTCTTCGACGTCAAGCGGTCCTTCTCCCAATCCGGGATTAACCGGCGCCGGCATGGTGGTGGGAAGCGGGATTTCTTGGAAATCGGATGCGCCCGGAAACCGCAGTCTGCCCTGAGCCAGCGCTAGCAGCGCGCGACGGCATCGCGGACAAATCCACTGATAGTGCTCAACTTGGTTGTCAGCGGCTTCGTACCGGTAACCCAATTCCCGTTGAACTTTGATTAAATCCTCCACATGCATCCGAGAAGAGAACGGATGTCCGCATCTCCGGCATTTCGCGGCTTCCTCGGCTCGCGCCACGTCCTTGTAAAAGCTGACTCCAATCTGCGCCGGCCGCTGAAAGACATGGAAGAACTTGCCAAACGGGAGCCAAAGAAGCGTAACGATGACGGTTACCGCGTGCGTGATCGATAGAAATTCGTAACCGTATCCGCGCAACCAGGTGTAGCTCACGGTGAGCAAAAGACCGGTAAGACTCACCGCGAACAGCAGAACCAGCGGCATAATATCTTCTCGAAAGAACTGAAGCGAGGCAGCGCCTTCATCCCGCATCCGGCGGTGCATCGCGATCATCACGCCGGCCATCACCAGGAACGCCGCCCAAACGAGCCCGTGAAAAAGCACAAACCCGAAAAACGACTCTACTTTAAAGACAGTGGTCGGAAACCCGAACACATAGACCCGATAACTAGCCAGATCACCGGGAATGGATTCGAACATGACCCATCCGAAAACCAGCGGAAAGGTGATCAGAGCGGCAATGATGCAGCCCCACATGATCAACCAATGGGCGAGCCACCGGCGCTTCCCGCGCAACCAAATGAAGCGGTTTAAACCAAAATCTGCGATAACGCGTTTAAACCAATTCAACGCGTTTTTTTTTCTGTAGGGCCGTTTGAAGAAGGCCTCCCAACCGCGCCGCCAATACAAAGCCGTCGGCGGCCGTTGGAGCCACATCGCGTACCGATACGTAAGACCAAAAGCGGCAAACAAGGATGCGAAGGTATAGGCGACGAGCGCGCTATCGAACCGGGACAGATTTCGGGATCCGACAACGATAGTTGCACCGAGCAGGATGGTCACAACGAAAGCCCAGATCAGCGATCGAAAGACTTCACGCCTCATGGCTTAGAGGTACCTCCGGGGGGGTTGAATTCGGCCGTTGTCGGCTGGTCGCCAAGTCTACAGTCAGTCTCCCAAAATATCTAGCCCGATTCACGTCCGCCAATGGAACGCACAAAGGTCAGCCTTGGGTTCCGGTCGTGAAGCCGACTGACTTCTATCTGCAACTAGTGTCCTGTCCCAGAGACAACCCGCCTTTCGTTGCGATCAAAATGGCCCGCCGGTCCGGCGGCTGCCCATGCGCGTCGACCTAAAGCAAAATCGTACCATCGACCCGGATCCGGGAGGGCGGCCGAGTTTTCGCCCTGCCTTGATGGGCTTCGATCGCACCTCTCACTTCTCACCAATCACCTCTCACCCATCCCCCCTTGCCCGGCCAAGTCAAGCAGTTGAAGGATGTCGCTCCGCATCCGGAGAAAACCGGGCTGGCTCCGATCCCGCGGCCGATCTATGTCCACCGCGATAATGCGATCAATCCGGCCCGGGCGCGGACTCATGATGAGAATACGATCACTCATATAGATCGCTTCATCGATGTCATGGGTGACCAAAAGCATGGTAGTAAGGCGAGCCTGCCACAGGCGGAGCACTTCATCTTGCATGCGCATACGGGTAAAAGCGTCAAGCGCACCGAGCGGTTCATCGAGTAGGAGGAGTTTGGGATGCGTGATCAACGCGCGAGCCAAAGCGACCCGCTGAGCCATGCCGCCTGAGAGATGGTGCGGATAAACGTCGGCAAATCCCTCCAGCCCGACCAGACGGATGAATTCGTCAACCTCGTGACGTTTCTCGCGCACGACTCCCAACGCCACCAAGCCAGCTTGAATATTCCGCCGAACTGTCAGCCAGGGGAACAGATTTGGATCCTGAAACACAAGGCCGCGCGCAGCGTTTGGCCCGGTGATCGCTTCTGCACCGACTCGGAGTTCGCCGGAGCTGGGAAAGTCCAGGCCGGCGATGAGACGGAGAAGCGTAGATTTTCCGCACGCGCTCGGACCAATAATGGAAACGAATTCACCGGCGCCGACTGAGAACGAGACTTCATCCAGCGCCAGGGTGCGAACATTGTTCCGATCCTGGGAAGGGAAGTCCTTAGTTACCTCTTTGACCTGCAACGCCGAACCTTCTTTGGCCGCGCGCTCGGTGGATATGTCTACCATTTGATGACGCCTTTTTGCCAGGCGAGTACGTGGTCGCGAACTTTGAACAACGCCGTCATGATGGTCGAAAAGAAAGCAGCCATGATCAGAAGCGCGGCGTACACTTTTCCATATTCGGCCCAGCCTTGCGCCCAGCTGACATACCAGCCGAGGCCCGACTTTACGCCCACGGTTTCAGCGACTACGAGGGTCAAAAAGGAAGCTCCTAATCCCATGAAAAGGCCGATGAAAATACTCGGCATCGCCGCCGGAATGGCGACGTTGAAAATGAGATAGGCCCGGCGGCCGCCAAGCGTGCGAGCGACATCGAGATAAGAAGCCCGCGTGTTGGAGATACCGGACGCGGTCAACATGGTCACCGGAAACCAGACTGCCAAAGCGATGAGCCCAATTGCGGAAAACATTGCGGATGGAGAAAGCACCATCGCGAGAGGAATCCAAGCGGTGGCAGGAATTGGACCAACGATTTTTAATATTGGCATCCCCCAATACCGGGCGTGCGGGAACCAGCCGATGCAAATTCCGCTGATCAACCCGAGGGCCACACCGAGCGTATAACCGCCCAGAAGCAGGACCAGCGAATGCCAGGTGCTATCAAAGAGAACGTCTCGATCATTCACTAAACTCAGTAAGACGCCGGAAGGGCCAGGGAAATAGGGTAACGGCAGCAGGTGAAGCACCGAGGTCACCAGCTCCCATCCGACTAAGACCAAAACAGCGGCGGCAATCAGGGGGCATGTATTGAGCATCCACTTGCGAAGCCCGGACCAAATCGGTTGCAGAGCCAGCGCAGCGATGGCGAGAACTAGCAAACCGCTTAAGAAATAAGTATACAGGCCCGCTTCGGCCGGTGGCTCATTCGCCGCTGCAAACCCGTGCTGGCCTAGGGCCATCGCCAGCGCTAACGGAACCGCCAGCAAAGCCGGCCAGGGCGACTTGCCAGCAGGCCGTTCACTTCGCCGGTTTGCCGCAGATGACGCCTCGATTAGCGCGTCTACCTGCTTCTCTTGGTTAGCGTCCGCGAGTTCCTTCACTTTTCGTCCGGTGAACAGCACGACGCGAGATGCGGGGTATTCCCATCGGCTGCTAATTCTGCTTTCACCCGGTAGATCTCATCGGGCGGCAATTGTCCGCCCGCCACTTTGTCTACTTTTAGACCTTGAAGCCAATCATCCGACACGCCATCCAAGTGGACGAACGACCTCTTGACTAAAGCCGGAATGTCTGTCCCCTGGTCAAGCATACCGGCTGCCTTCATTTGGGTAGCGGCCGAGTTCACCGCGGCTTCAATCCCGGAGACACTGGGCATATAACGCAGATGCGAGAGCGCGAGCGTGTTCAGTTCAGGATTCGAGGCGAGATACTTTTTTTCAACCGACAGTTTCGCAGCCGCGGCCGGATTTGCTTCGACCCATTTTGCACCCCTGAGCAATGCCCGGGTTGCCGCAGCCGCAGCTTTCGGATTGCTCGCCAGGAATTTCCCGCTAACCACGACCGCGCAGCAATACTCATCTTTATAAGGGGCATCGCTCGCTTGATCAACGACATTGCGGACTTTGCCATTCGCCATTAGCAACGTGCCGATTGGCTCAGAATCAGCCACCGCGTCCACCTGACCCTTTTCCAGCGCTAATCCAAGCTCTCCCGACGGATAAACCACCCAGGTCACATCCCGGCTCGCATCGATACCGTTGGCGGTCAGCACTCGATTGGCGAAAATAAACGGCGGCGTTCCCATGCCCGGGACGCCAATGCGCTTACCCCGAAGGTCCTGCGCCGTTTTAACCTTGCCGTCGATCGGCGCTTGCACCCGAAGACATCCGGTGTGGACTCCCGCCGTGAATTTAACGTCCAAGCCCTGTTCGATGGGCTTCAGCAAATACATGATCAGATGATGCGTGATATCGAATCCGCCCAGCGCCAGGACATCCTTGTATTTCGACCACTCACATTTAACCAATTCAACATCCAAGCCTTCATCCTTAAAATAGCCATTCTCCACCGCCGAAAAAATCGGCGCCTCACAGGTGATACCAATGTATCCGACCCGGACTTTGGTGAGGCCGCCCGACGGAGAATCTGCCTTGCTCTCGCTTCCGTTGCCCACGAGCAGCATGGCGCCCAGGACCGCCCCGCTGATGACTTTTAAGGAATCCATGCGCCAGTATTCGTACCGCAAATTCAGAAAGAAAAGCGCAAAATGACAGAAAAATCTGCGACGTGGCAGAGAGAGAAATAATATCCGCAGATTACACAGATTAACGCAGATTACGGTTTTTGGTCGATCGGACGCGAAACTGGACTCACGCCGCGGAGACTAGTCCGTCAGCAGGTCGAAGTATTTCGGGAGAATCTTGCTATCCGAGAATCCACAGCCCTTTTACGATTCGAACTGGAAACTGCATCGCGTTTAAAGACTGAATCCCGCGCGACTGTCGCTCGCGTGAAAAAGCCAAAAACCGTAATCTGCGTAATTTTACCCCGGAGCCTTTCGGGGCTGTGTAATCTGCGGATATTATTTCTCTCTGTTTTGGCCCAGCGCTCTGAGTGGTTGGAGCATTCCCGACCGTCGGCGGCGCTTCTCAGAGAAATCGGTGGAATCTGCCCAATCTGTGGATCAACTCATTCTTACCTATGAGCAGGACGGGTCTTTCGAAACCAGGATTGGAACGGATGCATCGCGTGTTGTCCGCACACGTTGAACGGAACGAGATGCCGGGACTGGTGACACTGGTCAGCCGGCATGACGATCTCTATGTGGAGACCTTGGGAACATTGGCGGTTGGCGATGGGGCGCCAATGAGTCGGGACACGATCTTTCGCATCGCTTCGATCACCAAACCGATCACCGCGGTTGCGGCCATGATTCTGGTCGAGGAATGCAAGTTGCGCCTTGATGAATCGATCGAACCTTGGCTACCCGAGCTGGCTAACCGGCGAGTGATGAAGTCGCTGTCCTCGCTCGAAGATACGGTGCCGGCGCATCGGGCGATCACCGTTCGCGATTTGCTCTCCTACCGGATGGGGTTCGGCAATGGAATAAGCGAGTCGAAAAGCCTTGGCCGCAATATCTCGTTGCCACCACTCGCCGCCTTTGAAAGAAAGCCAAGCCCGTCCTTGCGGGAGAGCAAAATCAAGGCTCGGTCAAAAGCTCGCTGCAACCCCTAGACGAATGTACGGCGACCAACTTGAAGATGACATCTTAAAGTCCGCTCGATAAAAATCGAACCGGCGATAGGGTACCGTCCCCCCTTCGAGCTCAAGTTTGACCGTCTCGGTCAGATTCCAAATGAAGCCGGCGCCACCTCTGACCTCCCAAAAATCCAGGAGCGCATGGTTTAGTTTTGGGATACCCCGCGAACTGCCAAATTGATCGTCGACCCGAAAGGCATCCGTCTCCAGGTCGGCTCCCACAAATAGCGTGGCTTTATTGGAAAGGATATATCGGATCTGCGGCCGTGGCGCGACTCCATTGATAACCCATTGGTCAGATACCTTCCAATAAACGCCGACTGCGGGAATCACCGGCCAATTTGCGTTCATGTCGATGCTAAGACCGGCAGTATAAATTAAATCTGCGCTCTGAAAATAGGAGGCTCCTATTCTAACCGGCACATCAAAATCGCGACCCGAGACATGATTGAAACTGCCGTAGATCCCGGGAGATGCCTCGACCCTAACCAGCAATGCCGAAGTGAGCTGGATATCGGACCCGATGACTGCGGCCAAGGCGTCCAATGAAGCCGGTAATGGAGTTAACCGGTTGCTCGTATCGAAGGCAAAACGCTCCCAGTCCACACCCAATCGCAGAATAAAAGCATTAGAGAGTTGATCGGACATGACCAGGGAAGCTGAGCTCGTGATTTCCTTGAAAACACCAACCGTCTTACTGCCTAGATTAACCGATCCTCTGCCAATGAATGCGGCGTCGCTGGAGAATTGGTAAGAAAAGGGAGACAGGGTCCCTCCCAGGGTGGTCTGACCCGTAAGAGTCGGTGAGGTGGCCAGCGTCTGCGCGCTAGTAGCCGACCACCCTAAAGTCGCCGCTGCGACGAAAAGCGCTTTCACAAGGTTCCGTTGTGAAGGCGGCCTCATTATTCTTGTATTGCTCCGAGCATCTGCCTGCCACTATTGCTGATCACCGCCAGGTCCTTAAGGAAAGCTCCTATATTAGCTTGGATCTGGCGCATCGTAGCGGCGCCTGAGCCGAGCCGATTAATTCCACGTTGCCCGCTATACGCCGGCGAGGAGACAAGATCCACGCGCCAGATCAAGGTAGCATCGCGGCCACCGACTTGAACTGGCCATAGTTGCTGGAGAGTCACCACCGCGTAATATCGGCCGCTGGCGTAATACCCGATATCGACGGTCTGATAACCGTCACCAACCGGTCTCGCATAAAATGCGTCCAGGCTCACAACGGCTTGTCCGTCCGCGTCAAAAAGTTGCCAGGACAGGGATGGGGTCAATGCACCGCGTCCTCCACCAGCTGGAGTTGCGGAGATCACGGAAGAAAAATAAGAGCGAGCGTTGCCGCTGCTTTCGATCAGTTGTCTTACTTCCGTTGCCGGCGAAATAGTTTCACCGGTTGTCTGGTAGGGTGGCTCTGCACCGAGACCGCCCGAAACGAAATTGTTGACCCGTTGCGCCAACACTCGGCTCCAGAATGAAACTACCGGCCCAGGGACACTACGCCCATTCGATCCCACAGAATTATACTGGTTCGCCTCAGCCCCGCTCAACTGCAGGGCCGAAGCATCGCCCGGCAGTTTCTCGGTAGCAGCTACCAACGCTCGGACTGAAGAATTGGAGGGAGCAGATGCCAGGTTTTGAAAGTCGTTAGAGCTGGTTCTTTGCGAAAGATTGCCCTGCAGATAGGTCCTTAATTCTGCATGCCGAGTTGGGTCCCACTGTTGAATAAGGCCGACCGTGGTCCTGACCGGAGCGCGCACTACATAGGCGCTTTGCACAGACATGTCGCGCGCCATCTGCATGTTAGGTACTGCCGTCGCGGAAATACTGCCTCCTGCCAACTTCGATAGATCGGCATCCTTAAACACCGATTGCGAACGCAGATCGGTGATCGGATCCGCGTTGACGCTAAATGCCGGGGCCAAGGATCCAACCATCAGCAGGAGCCGAGTGTAACGGAGCAGGAATTTTCCGGTAGAGACCAGCTCCTGCTCGTCCCGGTTCGTTGCTTTTAATACGGTGATAGATTTCATAAGAGCGAATAGGGAGTAGAGTGGCTTGAGCGCAGCTAGAACTTCTCCCCCTAAGCCTAGCTAACGGTCTTCATTCCTTATTGAAAACGGCGAGACCAAATGGATAACCCCACCAATCTGGGGCTATATGCCAATGGCCAGCGTCGGATTGATCCAGCGGCGCATAGAAGTTGGTCGAAAGGCTAGAATGAGTCCCTTTGACTGCACTGTTGCTAGCACTACCACCTTCATGAAATCGGCCGTCGGGAAGGTTGATGCCTCCAAGCCCGCCGCCGAATGCCGGCGCAATTGCCAGGACGCCGGCCAAGATTATGCCGGCGACTTTACATGTCTTCACAAGAAATCCTTTCTGTAACCACAGTGGTCACAATTTCGTCAGAAAGATAATCAATTGTCATGATCCCGTATCAGCCCACGTGATAGTTGATGTTAGCCCCTGTACCGAGCTTACGGTTACAGGTTCCGTACCAACCCCTTCCAATGTGCATAAGTCACTGTCTAAATGATAGTTACGATGCGACCACTGGGGCACGAACCGCGGTACGAGATTTCGCCTAAACGATTATTCGTACCCTGCGCCTTCTCTAGCCAGCGATCTGGCATAAGCGTTTCTCGATCTTATTACCCGTCCAGAACGAGCAGAGGCCGAAGTCCTCGCCGACGGAGTTAGGTTTGGTGGTCGCCCTTTTTCAACAGTCGTATCCCCTAATCCTTGCGGTCTATGTGGAGACGCTTCGCGGCATTTCACCAGGCGCAGCCCCGTTTTAGGTGAAGTCGCCCGGTGGCTCAAGACGCCAGCCGCTGCGCTGCAGAGGTCCGGCTGATTAAGGATTCTGCCGAAAACTGAAGCTGTCTATAGGGGACTCATCTACTCGTCGATCAGCAGCTTCCCGGACGAGTCGATGATGAGGCGAGAACTCGCACACAGGATCAGTGTTCGAAGGGTCGCCGGTCAGCAAGGCGGCTTGACAGCGGCATCCCCCGAAGTCGATCTCCTTCTGCGGGCAGGAGCGACATGGATCTGGCATCCATTCTGTCCCCCGGAAACGATTGAAGCTTTCGGACATTTTCCAGATCCAAACCAGCGACCTTTCGCGGACCGTATCAAATCGCATCCCGGGTATTTCCCAGGCAGTCGGGCACGGCAGAACGAATCCACTGGGATTGACTGTGAGATACCGTTGACCCCAGCCGTTCATACAAGGTTTTGGCCGATTTGCAAAATAGTCTGGTAAAACGTACAAAACCTGCATCCTGCCCGCGAGCCGATGGCGAGCGTCGAAGGCTATCCGCGCTGCCGCTTCGACCTGCACGCGCGTCGGTATCAGCATCGAGCGATTTCGATATGCCCACCCATAGTACTGAGTGTTCGCAAGTTCTAAGCGCGTCGCACCTAGATCTTCGGCGAAGGCGATGATCTCGCTCAGATTGTCAATGTTTAAACGATGCAAGACTACGTTCAGGCTGAGAGCTAGCCCGACACGATTAACAATTTCAGTAGCACGTAATTTTCGTTTGTGTGCATTCGGCATGCCACCAATGCGATCTGCTAAATCGTGTTCTGCAGCTTGAAAACTAACTTGGACGTTGTCCAGCCCAGCTTCCAGAAGCCGGGCCGCACGGTTGACCGTCAGACCGAGTCCACTTGTTATGAGATTCGTGTACAGCCCCGCTTCGCGCGCGACCTGTACAAGGTCTTCAAGGTCTTTTCGCTGCAAAGGCTCACCCCCAGAGAAGCCGATTTGCAAAACACCTAATTCTGCCGCCTCTTGAATTGTCTTTTTCCATTCTAGAGTATCGAGTTCGACCTGTGTTTCCCACCAGACCGGATTCGAGCAGTAGGGACAGTGTAATGGACAATGATAGGTAAGCTCCGCGAGCAAACCATAAGGACGCTGGGTTAGATCCATTGCAAGAGCCCTCTCTGAGAGAGTTTCTCGAGATATTGTGACACTTCCTGCGTCAACGTCGTTTTGGCGATCGAATATCGGGTTCCTAACCCTTCGATAATCTCGGCCAAGTCTCGAGTACCATCACACCGCTCCAAGATTTCGTACCCAGTTCTGTTGAGCAGGATCACTGCTTCCTGGCTTAGCAAAACAGGGTTCCCGCTCAATGGATCAATCTGCAACCGGGCGCGTTTTGCGAGACACGGGCGGTTAAAAGACCGCGTAGGACCGTCGCTCAAGTCTGGCATGACAGCCCGTCTAGGATTGACCACAAGACTTCGCATTTGAATCGCAGTGCGCCCACCGCCGCTTCCTGCATGCCTCGCTCGTCGCAGTATTGCAAAGTAGCGTTCAACGCAAACTCTGAATCTTCTGGCGCCTGAATGAGCCTCGCCCGGAAATAGTCGAGCCCGTCAGATGCGATCCAGGTATAGTATTTGGCAAAAGCGTCTAGTCGCTTAGCCATTAGATCCGGTGCGAAAAGCTCGGTCAATGAAGATGCGATTGCAATCGGCCACGGTTTCATCCTTGCAAAATTCACATAGGCATCGACGGCAAAACGCACGCTGGGGCGGACGTGAAGCTCGTCCATCATCGCTTCGCGACCGATACCACAAGCAGCCCCCAACCGAATCCACTTCTCTATCCCACCCTCATGTCCTTCCTTTCCATCATGGTCGACGATCCGTTTGATCCATTTCCGCCTCACCTCCGGCAACGGACAGTTCGACAAAATCGCCGCATCCTTCATCGGGATACAGCGCTGATAGTAGAACCGGTTAGCGACCCAAACCTGTATTGATTGTCGATCCAGGCTTCCTTCATTCATACGCACGTGAAAGGGATGCAGATGGTGGTACGCATGCCTACCCACATTTTGGAGGCGTTCGAGAAACTCTTCTCTACTCCAGGGTCCCGACTTCACAATTCAAACTCCGTTCCGTCGGTTGCCACCTGAATCCCAAACCCCTCCAGTTGCTTGCGCTCCGAGCTATCATTCCACAGAATCGGATTGGTGTTATTAATGTGCAGATAAACTTTTAGCTTGGCTGGAATTTCGGCCAGCGTCTTAAGACTACCCGTGGAAATCGGCAAATGGCTCCGCAGAAGTTCTCCGATCGAATGATCTGGAACGCCCGATTTCTGAAAGTCGTCACTTGACCAGAAGGTTCCGTCAAAAAAAACAGAATCTGCTCGGTTTAATTCGGCCAGAAGCTGCGGTTCGAGGGTTGATACACCCGGAGCGATGAGGACAGATTTAGTCGTATTTAGCTCCCGGAGAACATACGCGATACGAGGACAGCCTTGTCCCATTCCCTGGTATCTTGGACTGAGGCCCTGAACCTCAACTCCTTTGTATTCCAAACCGCTGGCGGAACCGTCACCGAAGAACAGCGGAGTATAGTCAGGCGGTGCTTCGAGCCATCGAATACCGCAATACTTGTCTAATACTTGAGTCAGACGAAGACCTTCTTCCACCGCTTTTCTAATCGCTCTCGATGCATGTATCGGCAATTCCGCATTGCTCTCACGCAAAAGGAAGAGACCCAGTATATGGTCCAGATCGGCATCCGTAAGCAATACTGCTTCAATAGGTGTCTCGCGCCGACCGGGAGGAGGCTGCGCCGGAAAACAAAGAAGCTGAGAGCGGAGGTCGGGCGAGGCGTTAATCAGAACCCACCGTCCGCCGTCTGCGCTCACGGCAACGCTGCATTGTGTTCGCTTTTCGATCACCCCGCGACGAGCGCCATCACATTGGCGACAACCGCAGTTCCATTGGGGAATTCCCCCTCCTGCAGCAGACCCCAATAAGCGCACAAGCATCTATCAAAGGCAGTCTGTTCGCCCTGCTTATGTTTGTAGAAAAGCCAGCCCTAGAGTCAAGCCTTCGCTGATCAAGAAAAAACTAACGATACGGAGGGCCATCATCTTCCAGAGCGTATGACGTCGCCTCGAATGAAATAGGGATTTCCCGCAGGGTGGGGGTTTCCCACAGTTTTTCTGTGTTCTTTTCGGGGATATTTGACTGGTTCATAGCATTTGCCTGCTATTGGATATTAGTTTCGGCCACGCATTCCTTGGGAATGGTTGCCGGTTGCAAGATATTTTCGTAGACGATCAGGCATGATGATGGAGAGCTGTGAACTAAGTCAATACACATTTATTGCGTTGGTTTCGGCTCTCTTTATTGCGGTAGCTGGCCGCTCAACGATGCAGTGGCAAGTAACGCCGCGATAGCTATGTTGGCTGCGCGAGGCTATGACAATGCTCTATCGTCTGACTGTGCTGTTAACTTGTTTGGTCTGTATTCGAGCATCCGCCCAGCAGGCATCTCCGACAGGTTCGGAGCACTTCAGAGAGGTAGGTAAGCGCGGCGATCAAGGGAAAGGCTTTTGCCACGAAATGACGTCGTATCATTTTCTCCTCTTCCAGCATGGCGGGGCTATTGAAATCGAGGCAGATGATCCAAGCGACTCAGGTAGCAAGGAAGCGATCCGAGATCTTTTTGTCAAAATTGCTGGCAAATTTTCACAGGGCGACTTTGACCTACCTATGCTAATCCGTGCGCCAAAACCTACGGGCGTTGAAACGATGAAGCGATTGAAGAATGCGATTACTTACGCTGTTGAAGTTACTCAAAAGGGTGCGCGCCTTCGGATAGTAACAGAGAACGCGCAGGCTATCGAAGCAATCTATGACTTTCTTCGTTTCCAGATCATCGATCATCGCACGAAGGACTCGCTAGAAGTGCAAAAATCGGCCGCCGCAGATCGGGCTGACTCAGATAGTCAATGATCCTGCCCAACGGTTTAATCGTTCTTGTTCTGCCGGAGTGATCGCATGCCCCAAGGGATCTTCTTATAGTCATCGATCTCGAGATCGTCAGAGCCAAATGAGAATGACGCCATGATAGCTATCGGATCGATGCCAGGTATGTGATGCAAGTTGCAAGTGTTGGCGGAGCTGTGCCGAGGGAATAACCAACACAGTTTTGTGCCAGAACCAGAAACAGGCTCGACCAAGAGAAGTCTACCGCGCAGAAGATCGGTGAACCTCAGAGATTATATTAACTACGGAAATTTCTCTAAGGGATGGAATTACGAAAGTACGACCAAACTTCCTAGTTGCGCATCCTTAAGTTTCTCTATGTAATCCGCAGACGCTGCGAAAAAACATCTTTCGCGGTTGTTAATTCGTAGCGATGAAAGTTTCTCTCAGCCTGGCAACCCTAGGGTTAGTTTGCCTTTACGGCCTTGCAACCGCGGCCGCCTCCGACGTCCTTACCAATCATAACAATGTCGCGCGCACCGGACACGTCTCGGACGAGAAAGTACTGACTCCAGCGAACGTGTCGGGACTCAAAATTTTGTATCAGAATACAGTGGACGGCCAGATCTATGCGCAGCCGCTTTGTATCTCAAAACAGCTCGTCTACACGAATGGCGTGTCGCAGGGAAAACACGATGTCGTGATCGTGGCCACTGAGCATGGCTCCGTCTATGCGTTCGACGCCACGACGGGTTCAACCTATTGGCAAGTTTCACTGCTTGCCCAAGGGGATACTGCCGTTCAGGCAGCCGACCCGAATATCAGTTGCTCCGATATGGTGCCGGAAATCAGCATTACGTCGACCCCGGTAATTGATCGGCGGGCCGGTCCAAATGGAAGGATTTTCATCGTGGTGATGGAGACCGATGGACAAGGGGGCTACGACTACAAACTTCATGCCGTCGATCTCTCCACGGGTCAAGACGCGTTGACGCCGATGGTGATTGCGGCTTCCGTCACAGGGCAAGGTCCAGCGACGACTTTTATTCCGACACGGCAACGTTCTCGGAGCGGACTGCTTCTTTCGAACGGCGTCATCTATATTGGGTTTGGATCGTTTTGCGACAACGAATCGTATGCCGGGTGGCTGTTCGGTTACAGTGAAAGCACTCTTTCGCAGGTGGCAGTTTTTAACGATAACCCGAACGGTTCGCCCACTAGCAATGATCTTCCGGACGGTTCCGGTAGCGGTATCTGGCAGGGCGGACTCGGCCCGGCCGTCGACGAATATGGAAATATCTATTTAGCCACCGGCAACGGGCCGTTCGATCAGGTTTTGACCGGCGGTTTCCCATCCAATCAAGACTATGGGGATTCCGTTCTTAAATTCTCGACGAAAAACGGCTTAACCGTTACGGACTATTTCGCCCCGTACAATCAACAAGCTGAGGCTAATAGTGACAGCGACTTGGGGTCCGGCGGCGTAGTCATTCTGCCCAAAATCGTCGGCAAGAATGGGAAAGCGCATCATTTGTTGGTGGTCGGTGGCAAGGACGGCAACATTTACCTTCTCAACCGCAGTGCGCTTGGCAAGTTCAACGCTTCCGCCAACAGCGTTTACCAGGAACTCGTCGGAGTACTCGGAAGTACAGGGTCTTGGTCCTCAGCCGCATTCTTTAATAACTCCATTTATATGGTTGGAGTTGGTCTCCCCCTTCAACGCTTTCAGTTTGATTTCTCTAATCCAGCCAAACCGCTTTTGAATTCAACGCCGGCTGCCCAGACGTCGTTCTCGTTCTCGTATCCCGGTTGCACGCCATCAATCTCATCTAATGGCGATAATAACGCAATCGTCTGGGCGTATGGGTATAGCTCCACTAATGCGACATTGTATGCTCTTGATTCGAATAACCTTAGCGAACTATACAACAGCGGTAGTTTACTAGGATCTGGAACAAAATTTTCCGTTCCAACGGTGTTCTCCGGGAAGGTTTACGTAGGAACATCGAACTCACTGGTGGCATTCGGGTTGTGAGTATTCGCGCCAGGTGATCCTGGAGAACGGACGCCGGATCGAAAGCTGTCCTTATAGCCAATAGAGAGCGAAGCCCGGTGGGTTCGGTCCCTGACGTTTATCAGATACATTTCCTTTTCTCGCAGATGGAGGTGAGAGTAAAACTCCTTTTCCTTCTGTTGCTATGCCTGCGTTTGGTCCCTCTCTGCCCGGTTGCTCGTGCTCAGTCAACAAACGCTATTGAGCAGGTGGTTGTAAGCGGATCCATGGAATCGCTCACTTCTCCCAATCTGAACTCGGTAGCACAGCGCTTCCTAGACACCCCCGGCGCCGTTTATGTTTACTCATCGAACCGGTACCAGCTTGGCCGCGGGGCCTATCTCGAAGACTTTCTCCCTTACGTGCCCGGTGTGTTGATTCAGTCATCGCAAGGATCAGAGGATACGAAGATCTCTATCCGGGGCTCTGATGCTCAAGACGATAACATTATCGGGCTCGGCATCTTGCTAGATGGCGTACCTCTGAATCAGGGCGACGGGGAAGCTTTTCTGCAAGATCTGGATTTACGAGGCGTGAAATATGCCGAGGTCTATCGGGGCGCGGATGCATTAAGATTTGGCAGCCTTTCCCTAGGAGGAGCGATCAACCTCGTCACCATGACCGGACGTGATGCCCCACAGTTCGAGACCTGGCTAACTGGTGGCAGCTTTGGGCTCCTGCAAACGGGAATGCTTTCGGGCTGGAGCAATGGACCTTTTGACGCGCTTTTAACTGTTTCCAGTCATTTCCTCGATGGTTTTCGTGATCACAGCCAGGAGGATTCTCAAAAAGTATTCTCTAGTCTCGGCTACCGGATCACCCAGTGGGCGGAGAATAGGCTCTATATCTTCTGGGGAAGCCTGAGCCAAAACAATCCTTCCTCCCTGACCCAAAAGGAAATGTTATCAAACCCGCAACAGACAGATCCTGAGTCCATTGCCCAAAATTGGAGCACGGAATGGGAGTATTTCCGCTTAGCCGATCAATTGGTGCTGAATGGTGATGCCTGGCAGTTTCACCTAAGCGCCTTTTATAATCACCGGAATCAACTTCAGCGTCAGGAATTCGATGCCGACAATCCTGTCGGCATCGTTCGCTATTACTCGGACGACTACGGCGGAGACTTGGCATTTGAGTCCACTGCGGACCTCTTTGGAGGACGAAACCGATTGACCCTCGGTCTCAATCTGACCTTCGAAGGAGAAGTGGACACTAACTACGCGAACCTCGACGGCAACATCGGACCCCTGATCGCAGCCGATTATACCTTCGCCGCAAATCTGGCTTTTTATTGCGAGAACCAGCACTACCTAACGAAGTTTTTCTCGATTCTCACTGGCTTCCAAGCGGTCTACGTCGAACGCAATTATCACGATCGGCTAGACTCTCCGGTGGACGGCAATCAATCCAACAATGAGGATTTCAGGGGCTTTAGCCCGAAGCTCGGGTTCCTGTATGACTGGACTGATCGATGCAAAGCTTACCTCACTGTCAGTGGGAGTTTCCAGCCGCCTTCCTTTGATCAATCGCGGGAAACGGCCGCCGACGGAAATGAGCTTTTTAAACGCCTGGACGCGCAGACGGCCGAGACCGTCGAAGTTGGAACGAAAGGGGAAGCCGGTCCATTCTCATGGGACTTGGCCGTCTATCATTCCTGGGTCAGGAACGAGTTACTAGACTTGACGAACGGCCAAGGGGTTCCGCTCGGTACTGTCAACGCTGGCAAAACTTCCCACCAAGGAATTGAGGTTGGGCTCCAGACAGAACTCGGACACGCGATGCTTGCCCGGGGCGCCGAGAAGGAAGGCGATGACCGACTCGTCTTAGAGCAAACTTACATGTTGAGTGATTTTCACTTCCGCGACGATCCGGTGTACGCAGGTAATCGCATTGCCGGGACGCCGGTTCATTCCTATAAGGCGGAACTGCACTACGAGCATCCTTGCGGCTTTTATATCGGACCAAACGTCGAGTGGAACGTCGTCAGATACCCCGTGGACGAGGCCAATACGCTCTTTGCAGGTCCTTACGCGCTCCTCGGTTGCCGTCTGGGATACAAGAACAAAAGAGGATTGGATGTTTTCTTAGAAGTCAAGAATCTGACGAATAGAATCTATCCTGCGACGGTCGAGGTGGTAGGCAATGCTCAAATTGAGGGCGGCCGTTCATTCAACCCCGGCAACGGAAGATCGCTGTACAGCGGCATTTCGTGCACGTGGTAGGCTGAGGGGTTAGCTGGGAAATGATACCATGTGTGAGACTTTGCCCGATCACCCCGGGGAATTGCCGACCGACTAACTGTAAGCACGCCAAAGACCGGTGAGGCAGGGATTTCAGCCCATCTTTTGATATGTCACAATCAGGCGCATTCTTTTGACAAACCGTGCGATTCCAGAAATCGTGTTGGCATGCCCGCCGAAAGTTCACTTTTTCTCTTCGATGTATTAGCGGCCCTGCCTCAAGGTATGGATGGCCCTTGGGGCAAGGTTTTGGTTGAAAACAAGTTCCGATGCGACCAGCAATCTATGCGAAACCAAGCTGGGATGGTCGCATTGGCTGCCGGAAAGGGAAAGTGGGGAGACGCTGCGCGGCATTTTGCCGACCTGGTTCCTCAAAACTGCACGTGCGATCTAACCCAACTACCGGAGCCAGATTACGAGGACCAGCTTGGCCGTGCTTGGGTTCTGCCACCTGAGCTGCAAGTACACGTTCACTACCCTGCCGCTAGATGAATCCGCCACTCAGGCTAAGTGGCCATCAATGAAGTTTGAAGCCCGCAACATTGGTTCAACGAGAGCGGGATTTGAAATCCAAACGCTAAAACTATGGCATGGAAGAGGCGAAAGAGGAAGACTCCCCAGGGAGAACCAATGTCAAATAGTTGTCAAATAAACTGCGTTTTTTGGCGTTTTGCTGCGTTTCGTTGCGCGACGCTGTGCACATGGAAGATTGGGCAAAAGGCGCACAGAACAGCTATTAGAGGGCTTCCCTAGGGGAAACGCCCGGTGAGGCAGGGATTCGAACCCTGGGTACCCTTTTGGGGTACAACGCTTTAGCAAAGCGCCGCTTTCGACCGCTCAGCCACCTCACCAGGAACGAGCCGGCACCGTATTCCGAGCAGGTTCTTGCGTCAAATTGGAAAAGGAGCTGGGAAGCAGAATTTAGGAGCTAGGAGGTCATGGGTCAGGCGCGCGAAGGGCCACGTTTCGTTCGCCGCTTTCCCACTCGTCCCCGAGTCAGTCCTGAGAAGCCTTCCATAACGCCACCTGCGTGGCCACTCCAGGACCTTCTACCTCCTAGATTCTAGCTCCTAGCTCCTCTCCAGCGCTGCCGCTGGAGTTTCTTTTGCAACTTTCCCCCGCAGCGCGGTGTACTCGGCATGAAACCAAGTTCAAGAGGAGTAACTTATGGATACCAAAATCATCTATTTTTCGCCGAGGACAGCATCGAATTCGAGGCTAGCTCTCCGGAGCGCAGTACTGGAACAGGCCGGACGGACAGAAGGGCTGCTGGCTCTTTGGCTCGGGGTCTGGACGCTGTTGGCGACGGTCGAATGCATTGGCCAATTGGGCCTTTTTCGACTCTACTAAACTTAACCGGCCCCCTGGCCACCCGCAGTTAAATGGTTAATACCGCGCCCTTGCCGCTCATCGGAATCGATGACCAGGTTGCCAGCGGTCTCGATGCTAGAATGGCAGACGTCCAGGAGTTCGAGACTTTCGTTCGTAACTACCAAAACATGGTCTTTTCGGTAGCCGCTAGAATTGTCGGGAACCTGGTAGACGCACAAGACATCTCCCAAGAAGTTTTTATCAAGGCCTATGAACGCTTCGATGAACTGAAGCAAAGCGGCACCGTCGGAGGTTGGCTGAAGACAGTGGCAACGAACCTGGCCATCAATCATCTGAATCGTTACCGCTCAAGATGGCGGTTTTTTTCGGAGGAAGAGAACGAAGTCGAGATACCAACGGTTGTTCCCGCCACCGATGATCGCCGCGAATTACTTGAGCTCGCGATCCAGAAACTGCCCGATGCCCAACGAGTCCCTCTAGTGCTTTTCCATTTTCAGGACCTGTCCTATGACGAGATCGCCGGCCAACTCGGGATCTCCCTGGCTAAGGTCAAGACCGACATCCATCGAGGCCGAGAAAGCCTCCGCAAGATTCTCGTTAAAACGTCATGAACGAACCGAACCAAGATTGGTTAGACCAGGAGCTTAAGCGCCTCCCCGATTTGGAAGCGCCTCCAGAGCTCTTGCCGGAAGTGATGCGTTCGGTCCGGCGACGCGCCATTCAACGTTGGCTAATGTCGATTTGCCGGCAGCATTTGCCGATCATTCGAAACGCCGGGTTGGGCTTGGCTCTGGCGTTGGTAGTGCTTTTTCCTTTCGTTAATCCAGGAGCAGCCGTTTCCGAGTTCTTCGATCGCTCACCCTTATTCCATTTCCTCTTCGTTATGCTGGAAGTCGGGCGAACGGTTCTCACCAATCTGCGCGTGTTTGAGCTGCCGGTAGTCTGGCTGGTGGGCCTGGTGGCTGGGATCAGTTATTTAACCTGCATTTGCGCAGCAACCACGGTTCGGCATTTGGCGGCGGTTAGACGATTATGAAAATCAGAAGTCAAACTTCTCAACGGCTGAAAAGCCTTTCCCGCGCCGGCCTGCTATGGGCTGCGCTGGCCGCTGCCCCGGTACTGGCGGCGGAACGAACCTCGGCATCCACGACCCACGAGGCGGAGCTGGCCAGCGTCTCGCTCAAGCCAGCCGATGTCGAGAGGCTGATTAATCTCAAAGCGGGACTGCACGATGGCGTTACTGTCTACGATGTCCGGCATCATGAGCGTTCGAGTGATCAGGTTATCACCGGGAGAGCGTACACCTTGCACGCCGGCGAATCTGCTGCTGGCGATGTGGTGGTGATTCATGGTCACGCCCGGATCGAAGGGATCGTCGATGGTGATCTCGCATTGATCGGCAGCGACGCTGAAATCAGCGGCACGGTTAACGGCGATGTCGTTGCGGTCGCGTCCAAGGTGCATTTCAAGCCCGGGGCGGTGGTTAACGGCGATTTCAGTTCCGTAGTCTCTGCGGTTCAAAACGACGCCAACCTTCAGGTAAACGGCAGCCGCCTTAATTTGGACGTTCTGCCCCCTGATTGTGCAGTCAACCTGGGCCAATTCCTTACCGGCACCATCTTCTTACTACGACCTATGTCTCCCGATTCTTTCATCAGCTGGCTAGGGGCTTTGCTGGTCCTGGGCCTATGCTTGGCCATCGGCCATTTTTTCCCAAAACCTGTCGCTGAAACCGGCGCCATTCTGCGTGCCAGAGCGCCCGCATCGTTCCTATGCGGTTTCGCGATTCTACCCGCTGCCGCATTACTCTCTTTCTTGCTGCTGATCACCGTGGTGGGCGTGGTGGCGATCCCTTTGGTTTTAGCCGCAGTCTTCGCGTTGGCCCTGGTGGGAAATGCCGTGGTTTTTCAGATGATCGGGCAACGGCTCGCTCCCCAGATGAGCGCGCAAAAGCATCCGACGCTTTTGTGGATCGCGTTAGGAGCGGTGGTGTGCTGGGTTGTTTACTTTATCCCCGTTATTGGCTTTATCGCCGGCAGCATCGTGCTTCTCGCCGGGTTAGGCTCCTTCAGCTTGTATTTGGTTGAGCGCAGTAGGAATCGAATCCCGGTCGCGCAGTTGACCAGCGGTTCGGCCGCAGCTTCCAATATCGCAGTCGAACCGGCTAAACCGGCAGCTCCGTCCTTGCCCTTGGTGCGAGCGACTCCCTCGGCTGCTTTCTGGCCGCGCCTCGGTGCAAACGCCATCGATTTCGTGATCATCGTCGCTCTGCTCTCTTTTCTTCATGTGCATCGGGTGATTCTACCGGCCTGGGTGATCTATCGGTTCGGCATGTATGTCTGGCGCAGCGCCACCATCGGTGAACTCGCCCTCGGTCTCCGGGTACAAAGACTCGATGGCAACGTGATCACCGGCGATTATGGCACCGCTCTGGTCCGCTCATTGAGCAGTCTGTTGTCGCTGCTGCCGTTGGGGCTCGGATTCTTCTGGACTCTGTTCGATCCAGCGCGTGAAACCTGGCACGATAAGATCACGAATACGCAAGTCGTTTCGACCCGTCCGTCGCCGCCTCCACCGCCCATCCACAGACCGGAATCGGGTCCAAGTGAGCCGCCGGTGACGACGCCTAAACCTGGGCCAAGCCCAAGCCATCCGCCAACGGCGCCAACACCGGAGTTCAAACCGGTGGGACCGCCCTCAAGCGAACATCAGCCGGGGTCCGGTATCATCGAGCCTCCCCTTGAGCACAAATCGGAATCGGGTCATGTCGAACCGCCCCTGGCGCCGAAGCCCGAGCCCGGTCCGGAAGATCGTCCTCTGGGAACGTAAACGCTAGACGAGCGGTATTTGAGCCGCGAAGCGGCGAAAGGACTCAGCCCGGGGTTTTAACCCCGGGTTGTGCGTTTATACGCGGCGTGCCCTGAAAGGCGCGTCGTCCTCGTCCTCGTCGTCGTCCTCGAAAGCGATTCGCGGGACGGAATGGAACCATGGGCGACGGCGAAACCCAATCTTATTCCCCTTCAGGGCATCTCGCCTGAAAACACCAATCCGCGGAGTTAAAACCCCGGGCTGAGTCCTTTCGCCGCTTCGCGGCGGGTCTGAGCCCCCAATCCAACATCAGCTGACCATCATCAACACTCCATCCCTCCAACACTCCAGCGCACCCTTTTCGAGGACGAGGACGAGGACGAGGCGCTAGAGCGCCAATTCCACTCGCAACCAACGCCAGGATAGGCTCTGTTATGGCGCATCTTCGCATGCATCGTGAACTTCTCGTTTCCATCGCGTTCGTCATGGCCCTCGAATCCAACCTCTTCTCACAAAGCCCCCCGCAAGCGGCGCAACATCCGCATAAGATCACTCAGAATTCGACCACTCGGAATGATCCATTCTTTTGGCTGCGCGATCGGAAGAATCCGGAGACCCTGAAATATCTCAAGGCAGAGAATCAGTACACGGATGCGGCGATGGCGCCTTTGGCTGGGTTAAAGCAAAAGCTTTATCAAGAAATGCGAGGCCGGATCCAAGAAGCCGATGGTTCGGTCCCTTATCAAATCGATCAGTATGACTACTACACCCGAACCGAAGAGGGTAAACAGTATCTGGTCTACTGCAGAAAACTGGCGAGCGGTGACGCCTCGGAAGAAATCATCCTGGATACCAATCAGCTGGCTGAAGGCTTGACCTATTTTCATTTGGGCGCCCTGGATATCAGCCGCGATCATCATCTACTCGCGTATTCGACCGACACCATCGGTAACGAGAAGTTCGTTTTGCGGATTAAAGATCTTACCACAGGGAAACTGTTGCCGGAAACGATCAACAACACCGCCGATTCGATCGCTTGGACGAATGACAATAAAACTTTCTATTACCTTCAACTCGACTCAGCCAACCGGCCCTACCGGATGTATCGCCATGTGATCGGGCAGGATCCTAAGAACGACTTTTTGGTTTGCGAAGAAAAGGATCAGCGATTCGAGCTAACCCTCGAGAAATCACGAAGTCACAAGTTTATCTTTCTGGTCTCGCAAAGCGAAACCACCACGGAAGTGTACTCTCTGGATGCGGACGATCCGAAAGCGGAGTTCCGGCTGGTGAGCCCGCGCCAGCAAGGGATGCTTTATCAAGTTGACCATTCCGGAGATCGTTTCTTCATCGTCACGAATGATCACGCCGAGAATTTCAAAATTGTAACTGCCCCGGTTGCAAATCCGGACCACAAAAATTGGACGGACTTCGCCCCGTACAATCCCAGCGAACCGGTCGAAGAACTGGAGGCTTTCGCCCATTATGTAGCAGTCTTAGTCCGAAAAGACGGTCTGCCGGCGGTTAAAATATTTGATCTCGATTCCGGGAGCAGCCGGTATGTCGATCTTAGCGAGCCTACCTACGAGGTGAGTTTCGGCGACAATCCATCCTTTGATCCGGCTCAGCTTCGGATCGAATTCAGCTCTTTGATTACGCCTAAGTCAGTGATCGATGTCGATTTCAAGACCGGAACCGAGACCGTAAAAAAACGAAGTGCGGTTCTGGGCGGTTTTTTAACGGACAATTATAACGAGGAGCGGGTTTTTGCTACCGCCGGTGATGGGACCAAAATCCCGATTTCTCTCTTTTATCGGAAAGGATTGGTCAAAGATGGATCTGCCCCGATCGAGCTTGAAGGTTACGGCGCCTACGGCCTGACCGAGGATGCCGATTTCACGGCCACTTGGCTTTGTTTGGCCGATCGTGGATTTGTGGTTGCTCTCGCCCATATCCGAGGCGGCGGCGAATATGGGCAGACGTGGTACCACGCCGGCAAACTGCTAAACAAGAAAAACACGTTCACCGACTTCATCGCGTGCGCGGAGTACCTGCTCGAACAGAAGTATGGCTCTCCCAAAAAGCTGGCGATCACCGGAGGCAGCGCCGGCGGGTTGTTGATGGGTGCGGTAATGAATATGCGACCGGACCTTTTCACGACCGTAGTGGCGGCGGTACCCTTCGTGGATGTGCTTAACAGCATGTCGGATCCATCGCTTCCCTTAACTATCACCGAGTACGAAGAATGGGGTAACCCAAGCGATCCAACCGATTTCGATTACATCCGTTCGTATTCGCCCTACGACAATGTGGTGGATCAGCCCTATCCGAACCTTTACGTCATGGCAGGTCTAAACGACAGCCGGGTGAGTTATTGGGAACCGGCCAAATGGGTAGCCAAACAGCGGAGCTTGAAGCTTCAGGATCGCCTTTTACTTTTGAAAACGAATTTGGGAGCCGGACATATGGGTCAAAGCGGCCGATTCGACCGGTTAACCGAGCTAGCCGAAGAATTCGCCTTCGTTTTGAAAACGTTCGGCCTGGCCGACGAAAAGCAATAGGGCCACAATCGCTGTTTCGTTTTACTCCCCGTGAATCCGAATTTCTGGCAACCGAAAACTATTGCTTGGCCTTCAATCGAGGGCTCGCCCACACCGCTTGGAATCACCTACATTCCGGACGAAAGAGCGTTTAACTTTGCCTTGTACTCCCAGAACGCTCGCGAGGTGACCCTCTTGCTTTATAGCGCAGACGATTTTGTCACGCCCTTGGCCGAACATTGGCTGGAGCCGCTCACCCATAAAACCAAACGGGTTTGGCATTGCCGGTTACCAGAGGCGGTCCTGGCCGATGCTGCTTATTATGCCTATCGAGTGGATGGACCTGCGCCCAATGGACCCAACCAATGGCACGCGTTCGATCCCGGGAAGATCCTGCTGGATCCTTATGCCAAGCGGCTTTTCTTCCCGCCGGCTTTCAGTCGGGACGCCGCCTGCCGCGCCGGCAGTAATGCTGGCCGTGCGCCTTTGGGAGTAATCCGTCCCGAGGCCGGGTCATCTGTCTATCTAGGCGGTGCGCGACTTCGTCATTATTCCGACGCCATCATTTATGAAGTGCATGTGCGCGGTTTCACCGCCGGTGAGTCGAGCGGGGTCACCCCTGGGCAGCGCGGCACTTTTGCCGGATTAATGGCGAAGATTCCTTATCTGAAGGATCTCGGCGTCACCATTGTGGAGCTCATGCCCGTCCATCAGTTCGATCCGCAAGAGAACAATTTCTGGGGGTACATGACGCTCAACTTTTTTTGCCCGCATCTGCGGTATTCGTCCAACCAAGAGGCCCCTATCGCCGAGTTCAAGGAGATGGTAGCCGCTTTGCATGCGGCCGGGATGGAGGTCATCCTGGATGTGGTTTACAACCACACGGCAGAAGCTGATCACTCAGGTCCGAACTATTCTTTTAAAGGGATCGATAACGCGAGCTTCTATCTGATGACTCATGACCCGGCCCAGCCGTACGCCAACTTCTCCGGAACCGGGAACACCCTGAATGTTAGCGATCCTTTTGTCCGAAACTTGATCCTCGATAGTTTGCGGTATTGGGCCACTGAGATGCAGGTTGACGGGTTTCGGTTTGATCTGGCCGCGATTCTGACTCGTTCGGAAGACGGGACTATCGACTTAGAGGACCCTCCCTTGCTTTCGGCCATTCGTACCGATCCGACCCTCGCGGAGGCTCGTTTGATCGCCGAGCCGTGGGACGCCGCCGGCGCCTATCAACTCGGGACCGGTTTTCCTGGGATGTTTTGGCACCAATGGAACGGTCAGTTCCGAGACGATTTGCGCCGCTTCGTGAGGGGCGACGCCGGGATGGTGCCAAAGCTGATGCAGCGGCTTTACGGGAGCGACGATTTGTTCCCGGACCGGATCGAAGAAGCGCGCCGGCCTTTTTACAGCATCAATTATGTGATCTCTCACGATGGGTTCACGCTCTACGATCTGGTTTCGTACAACGAGCGGCACAACGAGGCAAACGGTCACAACAATCACGATGGTCCGGTTGATAACTTTAGCTGGAATTGCGGCGTTGAGGGCGATACCGGCGTTACTCCGGATATGGCCGCTTTGCGCCACCGCCAAGCCAAGAATCTCTTTTGCCTGTTGATGCTATCGAACGGGGTTCCGATGTTTGTGGCGGGTGACGAGTTTCTGAATACGCAACAGGGGAACAACAATCCGTACAATCAGGATAACGCGACCAGCTGGCTTGATTGGAACCGGCTGCATGCAAACGCCGGGTTTTTCCGTTTTTGCCGGTTAATGATCGCGTTTCGCAAAGCGCACCCGAGCATCTGTCGCAGCCGTTTCTGGCGAGATGATGTCCGCTGGCGCGGCGTCGGAGCCGCCGCCGATCTTTCATTCAACTCACAGACCCTGGCCTATCATCTTAAAGGCGGAAGCTTAGGCGATCAGGACCTGTACGTCATGATCAACGCTTTTACCGAACCTTTGGCGTTCTCCATCTTCGACGGCCTCTACAAGCCCTGGTACCGAGTTATTGACACCGGCCAAAATTCTCCGAACGACATCTATGAGCCCGGCCAGGAACAACAGATGTTTGGGACCCAATATACGGTGGGCCCACGGTCGATAGTGGTGTTGGTTCAGTAACCTGCGAGAACCATCGCTGCGTGTACCACGTCAAGACCGGTAGGGCGAAAATCTCGGCGCGGGTGTGAGTTGCCACCTCGAAAACCGAGGACCGCGCCGGATTTGAGCAACACCGCTGATGGTCCACGCCGGTGGATGGCCCATTTTCCAAAAAGCCGCGTTCCGCGGGACGATCGAAATGGGTTCGGCGTAGCCCTGAGCGTAGGTAAAATCAGGGGTCGCGGCTCAAAACCGGCGCGCGCGATCGACGTGAAGAAACCCACCCGCGCCGCGCCGAGTTTTTCGCCCTACCGTGAGGGTATTGGCATGTGCCGGGTAAGAACCAGATCAGCGAAATTGCCGACTCGCACACGCACGTCCCAACCCCATGGTCTCTTTTGTTTCTCGCTCGTTAAGAAAGGGCAACGCCCGCCCGCCGGCGGGCGTTGCCAACTTGCGCTCATCCACCAACTCTAACTACAACCTTGGGAGGTCCCACATTCCGTACAAACACCGCATGCACCGGCTCGAATCACCTTCGAACTTCCGCAATGAGTACAGGTAACATCCATATACATGTTGCCTAGCGCTTCACGCACCCGTTCCGCATGCGAGTGGGAGTGGCCATTGCTCGCCGGAACCGGTAACCCTTCCGAGTTCGTCCGATTGGTGATCACATCGATGATTTCTCTCTCTGCCGTTCTAGGCAGTTCCGCGACCGGCCGGTTCACCGCCTTTTTCTCGATGTCGCTGATCTCGCGCATCGGCAGATCCGGTTGAGTTCGGTTCGGAGAAATCGCTTCTTTATACCCCTTGATAAATTGGCAGCCTAACCATCGGAACACATAGTCCGTGATGCTGGTCGCACTCCGGATATCCGGGTTCTTGGTAAAACCGCTGGGTTCGAACCGTTGATAGGCAAACTTCTTAACCAAGCTCTCCAACGGAACCCCGTACTGCAGCGCAATTGAGGTCAATGTCGCCACCGTATCCATCAGGCCGCCGATCGTGCTCCCTTCCTTCGCCATCTGAATGAAAAGCTCACCCGGCTGACCGCTCTCGTAGAGGCCGACCGTGATGTAACCTTCATGCCCGGCGATCTCGAATTTGTGGGTCAGCGACACCCGGGTATCCGGCATCCGTTGACGGGATGGCTGATGTAACGTCGACACCTCGCGTTCAAGCTCGCCGATCCGCCCTAGGAGACGCTTCGCTTCTTCCGAAACCTCTTCAGGAGCTGTTGCATTGGCGCCCATGTCCTTGGTTTTTTTCGTGTTCAGAGGCGCTGAACGCTTGGAACCATCTCGATAGATCGCGATCGCTTTGAGGCCTAACCGCCAACCTTCGATGTAGGTATTCATGATCTCATCGACCGTGGCTTCGCTCGGTAGATTCACGGTTTTGGAAATCGCGCCGCTTAAGAACGGTTGGCAGGCTGCCATCATTCGCAGGTGCCCGAGATAGTGCAGACTCCGCTTGCCCTTGAATGGCTTGAAGGCGCAGTCAAAGACCGGCAGATGTTCAGGCTTAAGCCCGCTGGCGATAACCTGGTTCGACTCTGGAACCACCACATCTTCGATCGTGTCATGCTCATTGATGTGAGCCAAAACCCCTTCGATCTCCCTTTCGGTGTAGCCGAGCTTTTCCAGCGCCGGTTTTACCGTTTGGTTGACGATCTTGAGCATACCGCCGCCGGCTAACAGCTTGTATTTAACCAGCGCGATATCCGGTTCGATTCCGGTGGTGTCGCAGTCCATTAGGAACCCAATGGTTCCGGTTGGCGCCAGTACACTCACCTGCGCGTTTCGGTACCCGAACTTTTTCCCTAGGCTCAGAGCGTTATCCCACGCTTTGATCGCTTCCGCCTTTAAGCCGGTGAACTCGGTTGAATCTTGAATCCGATCACAATGCTCACGGTGCAAACGGATGACCTCAAGCATCGGCTCAACGTTGTCCTTCGCCACCGGATTTGGGAAACCGGTGGCTCGTGCATCCTGATAACCAGGGAACGGTCCGAGCGCTTCCGCAATCCGGGCGCTATGCGAATAGGCTTGCCCGGTCATGATGGCGGTAATGGAGCCGGCGAGAGCTCGAGCACCGTCGCTGTCATATCCAAGGCCGTAGCTCATGACCAGCGCACCCAGGTTAGCGAATCCTAACCCCAACGTCCGGAAGATATGACTGTTCTCCGCGATTTCTTTGGTCGGATAGCTCGCGTTATCCACCAGGATCTCTTGGGCGGTAATAAAAACGCGCACAGCCGCTTTGAATCGCTCTACGTCAAAGCTCCCATCGGGCGCTTTGAACTTCATCAGGTTCAGCGACGCCAGATTGCAGGCGGTGTTATCCAGAAAGAGATATTCCGAGCAAGGATTGGTCGAGTTCTGCCGGCCGGTTCCTTTACAGGTATGCCAACGATGGATCGTGGAGTCGAATTGCATTCCGGGATCACCGCAGACATGCGTTCCTTCGGCGATCTTCCGTAGCAGACCGTTGGCCTCCTTCTTTTCACACGGTTTTCCATCTAAGACCCGGTGCGTCCACCATTCCTTACCCTCGATCGCAGCGTTCATGAATTCATCGCTGACCCGGATCGAAAGATTCTCGTTCTGGTACATGATCGAGCCATAGGCATCGCCGTTGTAACTGCCGTCGTAGCCCTGCTCGATCAACGCCCAAGCTTTCTTCTCTTCCTTGGTTTTGGCCTCGATGAATTCCTCGATATCCGGATGCCAATCTTTGAGGGTATTCATCTTGGCGGCTCGACGGGTTTTCCCGCCGCTCTTCACGACGTTCGCCACTTGGTCGTAAACCTTAAGGAACGAGAGTGGGCCGCTGGGACGGCCGCCTCCGCTCAGTTTTTCCCGAGTGCTCCGCAAAGTCGTCAGGTCGCTCCCGGTGCCGCTTCCATACTTGAAGAGCATGGCCTCGCTCGTCGCCAGGCGCATGATGTCTTCCATCGTATCAGCCACCGACTGAATGAAACAGGCCGATGCCTGCGGATGCTCATATTGACTCGCTGATCTTTCCGCCTCACCGATTTCCCGATTGAAGTAGAAATTGCCTTGTCCGCAGCCTTTGCCGATGCCGTACTCTTGATAGAGCCCGACGTTGAACCAAACGGGGCTGTTAAACGCTCCGTGCTGATTGACGCACAACCAGGTCAGTTCGTCGTAGAACGTGTCGGCAGCTTGCGGGGTCGCAAAATAACCATCTTTCGTTCCCCAATCCGTGATCGTTCGGGTAACCCGATGAATCAGTTGCCGGACTGAGTTCTCTCGGCCTCCCTGAAATGGGTTAACGCCGTTCGCTATATCTCCGTAAAAGTACTTCGAGACCGCAATTTTGGTCGCCAAAGGACTCCAGTTTTTCGGTACTTCCACGTCCTCTTGCCGGAAGATGACCTTACCGCTATCGTCGGTGATTTCCGCCGTCCGCCGTTCCCATTCGACGTTCTCCAGAGGGGCGCTCCCTTTAGCGCTAAACACCCGCTGAAACGTCAATCCCTTGTGGCGCATCGCTCGCGATCCGCGCCCACGCACCTTGAAATCGCTCGTATGCACACCTGACTTTAATTTGATCATCGCAGTTCTCGCTAGGGGGTTGTTGATGTCGGCTGCTAACAAGTTGTCAATAACTCAGTTTTCTTTGGTCAATATCTTGTGCCCTCATTGTGATTATTTGGTGATAACCCCAGCCTGTAGAGCAGCGTCCACAATATGCACACTATATGTTGTGCTCTTCAAGAAAAAACGACTTAAAGCGCAAGATATTCGCAGATGGGAGGAACCTCGCCCAGGAGCGGGATCTCATCGCCCCTGGAAAGTGGATTTCTGAAGCGTGTTTGAACGCCCGAGGAGCCCGATTTTCTCCCTGGCGCACCCGACGATGCGCCCCCTCGGGAGGGGAGCCGCTTTATAGCATGGCAGCTCTATCGGTGGCGAGCCGCCGAAATTCTTCGGGGCAGGCAGGGGGCTCCCGGGATTGATCCAAAGTGTCTTTTCATCCAAGACCATCGGCGATTTGACCGGAACCGCTGGGTTTACCGGAAGATCATCGGCAGTTCCCGGGAGCCGCCTGCCTGCCCCGAAGAATTTCGGCGGCTGCATACCGATAGACTTGCCACCCTACAAAGCGGCTCCCCTCCCGGTCGCGTGCGCAGCGCAACCCCTAACTAGTTCGCTACAGTAGAGCCCTTTCGAGCCGTAAGAACCTGAGGATCAGGAGGACCAACGCGCTCGATCTGCACGATCGGCGCCGGGATGCGATAGTCGGTCACCTTCGCCGCTATCGTTGGCGGAGGTTCGTTTTTAGCCGGAGACGGTTCCGCTCGAACCAGAGCGGCTTGAGCCTTAAGCGAAGCAGGTTCATTCCTGACTGGAGGCGGAGTATTTTGTCCGATCAGGACGGCTTTATCCATGTCCTTAACCGCCCGGTTGAGCGGTTCCTCCATAATAGCGACTGGGGTCCCGATGTTAACCCAATCAAAGACTTGGATCACATCAACCGACCGCATCCGGATACAACCAAAGCTGGCTTTGCGTCCAAGAAAAGCTTCCTGCGGTGTACCGTGAATGTAGATACATCGTTTGTAGGCATTTCGATTGGCTCCTTCCATCCCTCGGAGCCAAATGATCCGGCTGACGATTGGGTCTCGGCCAGGAGCATTCGCCGGGAGAACTTCGCCGGTTATTTGTCTCCGCCAGAAAACAGAGCCTGAGGGCGCCATGCCGCCGATTTTCCCAGCAATCTCTAGCATACCCGTCGGCGTTCGCCAGCTTCCCCAGTTGTCTCCCTCGCCATACCGCGAAGTGGAAATTCGATAATCCCGATAAATTTTGCCGTTAACCAGCACCGCCAATTTCTGGTCCGGCACGCTGATCACGATTTGAACCGAAGGCGTCGACGCTGGGGCAACACTGACCAACGCTGGCGCAGGGGCCGGCGCGGGAGCAGGTGTGCGCTGGGGCGCGACCGTAACGTGATAATAGGTACCGGGAGTCGGTGACGGAGAAGCGGCGGCGTGCGAGTAGTAAGTCCTCGCGTAGGTCGCCACTGCGGTTGAAGTTCCGACCGGCGAAGGTGAGGGCGATGCCCCCGCTTGATTTCCGCTCGCCGCCGGAACGGCCAAGAGCAGACCCAAGCCGCTCACGAGTAATGCGATGTGGTTAAGGCTCCTCATTCAACGAGCAGACATTAATTTCCCGGAAAATCTTCGCAACCGATCCCCGATCGAACAGAACGCGACATATGTAAAACCAATTTGAAATAACATCAAGAAAGGAAGTGACAGGTATTCTTTGGCTAGGAAGGCTGCGATCACAAAGTGCGCAAAGTAAACCGCAAATAGCAATTCGCCAAATGGAAGTACAGCTTTAAACGCAGAATAGCTGATGATCGGGGCTCTTTTCGTATCTCCTTCGATCCCGTATTTCGGTGTCCGATTGAAGGCTGAACGATGGTTGAAAACCGCTTCCAGAACCGCGCGAGCGTTGTTGACCGACACGCCGATACCGAGGGCTAGCACGAAGGGAAAGAAAAAAATGTCGCGATACCAACGTTGAGGATGAAGCTCGCGTTGGGCGATCAGGTAGAAGGCGGCCGCAGCAAAAGTATTGGCAGCCAGGATCGGAAAATCGACCAGACAAGCTCTTAACCAACCGCCAGATGCGAACGGCCCAATCGGCGATGGCTGCAGCAAGACACAAAGCAAAGCCAACAACAAATAAGTGAAGTTCGAGGTCAGATGAATGGTCGCTTCAGCTTTGATCCAGAGCGGTAAGCGGCTCATCCAGATGCACGGAAGCAATTTTTTGCAGGTTTGGATCGACCCCTTGGTCCAGCGATGCTGCTGCGTTTTAAACGCGCTCATTTCAATCGGCAGCTCGGCCGGAGTAACCACATCGACCAGGAACACAAATCGCCACCCTTTGAGTTGGGCGCGGTAACTAAGGTCGAGGTCTTCAGTCAATGTGTCGTGTTGCCATCCTCCGGCTTGTTCGATGCAGCTCTTTCGCCAGAGACCGGCAGTACCGTTGAAATTAAAAAATCGCCCGGTGGCGCTCCGAGCGGTTTGCTCCAGCACCAAATGGCCGTCCAACAAAATCGCCTGCGCCCGGGTAAGCCAGGAATACGACCGATTAAGATGTTGCCATCGAGTCTGGATCATCCCGACCCGGGCGTCCGTAAAGTAATGAACTGTCTGCAACAGAATCTCGGGCGGCGGAACAAAATCGGCATCGAGGATAAGGAAAAACTCACCGCGCGCGTGGCGCAAACCCGAATCCAAAGCGCCCGCCTTAAAGCCCAGCCGGTCATCCCGGCGGAGGCAGACGGCATCGAACCCGGCTTTGCGCAGTCGTTCAGTCTCACGGGTCGCGATTGCCTTGGTCTCGTCGGTCGAATCGTCCAGCACTTGGATCTGCAGCTTGTCCTTGGGATACTCGATCCGGCCGACGGCCTGCAACAAGCGCTCAACTACGTAGCGCTCGTTATAAACCGGCAGCTGCACCGTTACAACGGGCAGCTCAGTAAAGTGCTGTTGTGGTTTCGGATTCCGATGTCGATGCCGGAAGAAGAGGTAGATAATGAAATATCGGTGGAGCCCATAGAACGAGAGACCCAGCAGAACCAAAATATAACAAAGCGTCCATGAGAGCATTCCGACGTTTCCGTGCATGCCAAAGTACGAGCATCAAAGGTTAGCTACCAACCGATACCCGCGTCATGATGAGCCTTTGGCTTTGAGCGTCAAGTGGAAACCTTTGCAACGCTCAGGGTTGGGATGGGCTCCCTTACGGTAGGGATGAGCTCCTCTCCGCCGTAAAATGCTGACTGGTGAACAACGCGACAGTGCGATAAAGATGGAACGTGCATTGGATAGTCAGTTCGCGGCGTTCTCCCACTTCGCCATTTCGTGAACGGCAATCCGCAACCAAGGGCCGGCTTTTTCGGACCAGCCGGCGTCCGTGGCCGTCGCTATCGATCAGCGGAGCGCTGGTCGTCTTCGCGGCGACGCTTAACGCACAGAGCGATTCCAATGACTTGTTGAAAGATCAGGACTATCGCGAAGAGCTCGGCGTAAATGAATTCACGGCGCCATCGATCGAAAAACTCTTCACTACCTTGGACTCTTTGAAACCGATCCCGGTCAACGCGTTGGTCAGGCCAATCACGGAACTCAACACCTCGGAGCGTTCAAAGTATGCGCTGAGCTTTGGCATCCTGATCGGGGACGGCTTCCTGGATGTTGAAGCACAGCAGAATAAGGACATTGAATCGCTGGGCCGCGAATTACTCCGGCGAGCCAAGGTTCTGGGGGTCGAACAACGAGTGAGCCGGCATAGCCGAAAACTCCTGGACCTGGCTAAACAGAGCGATTGGGTTCGGCTTCGAAAAGAATTGATCGTGACCCAAGAAGACGTCGAGAGCGCATTGCTGGAGCTCCGCGATGAACCGATCGTTCATTTGTTGAGCTTAGGCGGCTGGATTCGCGGACTGCAAATCGGCGCTGCCAGTGTGGCGAGTGACTATTCACCCGAACGCGCCAAGACTCTTCGAAACATTGAGTTGCTAGACTATTATCTGGATCGGCTCAACACGCTCTCTCCTCGATTAAAACGCAGTGAGCTTATCCAGAAAATCACCGCCCAACTTGAATCGGTGAAAGCGATTTTCAAAGACAACGAGGTCCTCACCCCGCCGCAAGTGACATCTCTCCAAGACACCGCCACCGCGATGGTGGATTCCATCGAGAAGTGAGTTGGTGATTAGTGCGGCGTCGATCACACCCTGGGATTTCAGGATCCAACCGCGAATGGACGCGTGTGCCTTACCGGAAAGTATCAAGGTTATTCGAACGCGCACCCTACCCGCAAACTATCTGTGTCCATCTGCGTCCATCTGCGGTTCGATTGTGTTCTCTCTCATTCGTGTCAATTCGTGTCCATTCGCGGTTGGATCGTGAATCCCAGGGTCTGCCGCGCCCCACCTCTCACCAATCACTTCTCACCTTTCCGTAGACAGCCACCACCCCTCCCCTTCCAGCCAGCAACTATCATCCGGCAACTCGGGAAACCGGCGCAGTGATTTCACATTGTCGCTATCGCCGCCGAGAAACGCGGAGCGCAACCGGTCTTCTGATCGCGGGTCGCGTCCCTGAAAACAATCGATGATGGCAACCGGCGTTGCGAAGCGAGCCGGCCAGCTTTCTTTTCCGCGTTCGACGATGAGGAACCGGCCGACGCACCGGCCGGCCTTTTCAGACGCTCCTTCCCAACCATGGGTCACCGTCAAAGGCAAAAGCAATTTTCCACCCTCACGAAGTGCATCCAACCATCCTACCGGCACAAAGCTTAACCCGGCACTTGCTACGATAAAATCGACGTCCGCCGGCAAATCGGTCAGCCCATTGCCGGCGACTGTTTTGGCCTGTGGCCAGAGAGCAAGGTTTTCCCAGGTTTGCAGCGCAAAATCTGGGTCGACCTCGATCGCGGTGACTCGTCCCGTTGGCCCAACCAACTCCGCTAGAACCGCCGAATAGTAGCCGGTCCCAGAACCGACATGCGCTACCGAGCTGCCGGCCGTGATCCCGAGCTGATCAAATAACGCGGCCCAAAGCCGCGGTTCACCGTTGTTAATGTGCCGGTCAGCATCCAGCGACACCAAAACGTTCTCGTAAAGATGACACGGGTCGCAGTCCGGTGTCATCCGTGGGCCGCGTCCCGGCGGTATGACTATCCAAGGGCCATCACCGACAAATCGCTCTCGAGGGACAGTCGCGAACGCCTCGACCACCCTCTCCGAGTTCACCGGACCTAACCGTCTCAATCGCTCGGCATAAGCGTGGCGAGCGGCATCTACCGACTTCATCTGAATTACACCCACAAAAGCCGCGGTCCACGACAATATCGCGGCCGATGGCTTGGTACAATATAACCGAAACCCCGGACGATTTCATCTGGGTCGGTACGGGCTAAGGTGGCCGCTCGTCTGTGCGTATCCCGTTGGCAGCCGCGAAACCGAAGAACAGATCTTTGAACCGCAGTTGGACACGGATTTCTAAATAGCCGCAAAAGAGCACAAGGAACGCACAGATAAGCTGTGGGGAACCCGCTCCGATTGGGCATGTAAATGGAAACCGGATAGTCCGCATCCTGGTGACGCGCCAACGCCCAGCAGGTAGGGCGAAAATCTCGGCGCGCCGATGGGCTGCCATTGAAATCGAGATGGATCGCGCCGGATTTGAGCCGCGACCCCTGGCGTGTTTTTAGACCACACTGTGGCCGAACCCGTCACTATCGCATCGCGCAATGACGACTAATCGCTTCGAAATGGTCCGGTTTACGCAACGTCGACCGCCTTGGGTTAAAACGATCCAGGGGTCGCGGCTCAAATCCGGCGCGGTACGTTTCAATCCGAATGGCACACCATCGGCGCGCCGAGATTTTCGCCCTACCTGCTGGGCGTTGGCACGTCACACCACAGAAAACCACGGACGAGTGGTACCCCTACCTTCGCAACGCCTACGTCGCCAAGATCATCCCTCGGCGAAATCTGCGTAATCTGCGGATCTCCTTTTGGTCTCAGAATCGGTGGTTTCAGCGCGTTTCCTGCTAAGATGCTTGACGCAACTTGTGTCCCAGCCGGAGACTGCCGTCATGAGTTCCGGCTCTCTCCAAGTCGATGTGTTAAAGAACCCGGCCATCCTTGCACTTATTGGTAATACTCCGCTGGTCGAATGCACCCGGTTCAACACGGGTCTATGCCGGCTTTTTATTAAGCTGGAGAACCAAAATCCGACCGGCTCAATCAAAGACCGAATGGCGCTGGCCATGGTTGAGGCGGCTGAGCGCGATGGCCATCTAAAGCCCCGTGGAACTATTATCGAAGCAACCGCCGGTAATACAGGACTCGGTCTAGCTCTAGTGGCCGCCGCCAAAGGTTATCATCTCATCCTGGTGATCCCGGATAAGATGTCACAAGAAAAGATCCTTCATATCCGGGCTTTGGGAGCGACCACAGTCATTACCCGATCGGATGTTACCAAGGGTCATCCGGAGTATTATCAGGATTTGGCGGCTTCAATTGCGGCCGAGACGCCGGGCGGTTTCTATGTAAATCAGTTCGAAAATCCGACTAACCCACTCGCCCACGAACAAACCACCGGTCCGGAGATCTGGGAACAGATGCAACACGATGTCGACGCGATCGTAGTCGGCGTCGGATCCGGCGGCACCCTCACGGGACTAAGTAACTATTTTGCGCGCGTAGCTCCAAACTGCGAAATCGTGCTGGCGGATCCCCAGGGATCGATCCTGTCCGGATACGTGAATCAAGGACAGATTGGCCAGTCCGGCTCTTGGATCGTTGAAGGTGTGGGCGAGGACTTTATCCCTTCCATCGCCGATCTTAGCCGAGTCAAAAAAGCGTACAGCATTTGTGACGAAGAAAGCCTGCAAACGGCTCGTGACCTTCTTCGCCAAGAGGGCGTTTTCGCCGGCTCGTCCACCGGCACTTTGTTCGCCGCCGCCCTTAAATATTGCCGGGAACAAACTGAGGCCAAACGGGTGGTGACCTTGGCTTGTGACAGCGGAAATAAATACCTGTCCAAAATGTACAACGACATTTGGATGGCGGACCAGGGATTCATTCAGCGCCAAATTTTCAATGACCTCAGGGATTTGGTCTCCCGCCGTTATCAGGATGGAAGCATTGTGACTGTCGGACCGCACGACACGATCCTCACCGCATTTAACCGGATGCGAATCTCCGACGTTTCCCAAGTTCCCGTTCTCGATCGTGGCAAGTTGGTTGGCATTCTCGACGAATCCGATTTGTTAACCCGGATGCAGGATGGGCACGGTTCATTTCGCGATGAAGTTCAGACCGCGATGACGGATCGGGTCGTGACCTTGCCGCCATCGTCCAGTTTCCATGAGCTTCGTGAAATCCTCGATAGCGGTCGGGTCGCCATCGTGGTTGATCAAGGTCAATTTGTCGGGCTGGTTACCCGCATCGATTTACTGAACTATCTTCGCCGAAAGGTCGCATGACTTCACCAAGACGACATTCATTCGCCACTCGCGTAATCCACGCCGGTCAGGAACCAGATCCTTCCACCGGAGCGATCATGGTCCCGATCTATCAGACCTCAACCTACGTGCAAGAAAGCCCAGGCAAGCACAAAGGCTACGATTACGCCCGCAGTATCAACCCCACCCGGCTCGCGTATGAACGCTGTATTGCCGATCTGGAAAACGGACAACGCGGATTCGCCTTTGCTTCCGGCTTAGCCGGCATGGCGACGGTGTTGGAGTTATTGGACGCGGGGTCGCATGTCATTGCCAGCGACGATCTGTATGGCGGCTCGTTCCGGCTTTTCGAACGGGTTCGTTCCAAGTCCGCGAATCTACAATTCACCTTTCTAGATCTATCCGATCCGTCCACCCTAAAGAAAGCGATCCGCCCGAATACACGACTGGTTTGGGTTGAAACTCCCAGCAATCCGTTGCTGAAGCTGATCGATCTGCAGGCCATCAGTCAATTCGCGCGCGATAACAATTTGATCTCGGTCGCCGATAACACTTTCGCCAGTCCTTGGATTCAGCACCCGACTGATCTCGGGTTCGATATTGTGGTCCACTCCGCCACCAAATATCTCAACGGCCACTCTGATATGGTCGGTGGAGTTGTGGTGGTCGGTCCCGGCGAAGCACGACAACCGTTGGCAGACCGCCTGGCCTTTCTCCAAAATGCCGTCGGAGCCGTGGCCGGACCTTTCGACAGTTTTCTGGCTCTGCGCGGCCTCAAGACCCTGGCTTTGCGAATGGAGCGACATTGCGCCAATGGGTTGGCGTTGGCGACCTGGTTGGAACAGCATCCCAAAGTAAAAGCGGTCCGTTATCCCGGACTAACCTCCCATCCTCAACATGACTTAGCCAAGCGCCAGATGAAGGCGTTTGGCGGTATGATCACGATCTACCTCGATTCTGATCTCGCCGGCGCCAGACGTTTCTTGGAGAACACTCATCTCTTCTCGCTTGCCGAGAGTTTGGGTGGCGTCGAGAGCCTGATCGAACATCCCGCGATCATGACCCACGGATCGATCCCTGCCGAGCAAAGGCACGCGTTGGGTATTGATGACACTCTGGTCCGTTTGTCGGTCGGGGTCGAAGACGTTGAGGACCTGCGAACCGATCTCGCCGAAGCGCTGGACAAGGTTTAACGGCACCGCACCGACTCGCAGACAAAATCTCACGCAAAGTCGCAAAGACGCCAAGGTAAGACGTGAAAGTTGAGGTGACGGGTGAAAGGACAGCCGTTGGGGACAGGCGCGGAAACCCATCATCGTAGGACTTCGGCGAGCTCAGTCAAATCTGCGAAAATCTAGGCGCGCCGCGGGTGGGCTCCCTCGATCGGTTGCTCGCGCAGAGTTTTCGCACCACCACGATTGGCTTCCGTGCGTACACCGTCACCTTTCACGTCTTCCCTTTGCGTCTTTGCGACTTTGCGTGAGATTTTTCTTACTCAACGACGATCTGGTCTTTCGTGCTCACCTTGATCTCCGGCTTACCCCGATAAAGCTGGACTGTACCACTGATCTTCACCTTTTTACCCTGTAGGCTCGAAAGACCAGGATCGGATGCCTCGGGTGCATCTTCCGGGATCCAGACCACAAAAGTAGCGTCCGGATAACTCCCGCCGAAATCGAGAAAAGTGTTCCCATTCTTGCTCGTAAAGACTTTGCTGACCGTCCCCTCGATCGTGACATCTTGGCCAACATGTTTGGCGGCTTCACTATCAGGGATAAGCTCCCCTGCCCGAGTCACAGTTGCGACCAGGAAAATCCAGCAGAAGAGCCCAACGACTAACTCAAGAGCAACCCGAATTCTCATGAATGTGCCGGAAACAATTCCAGCATACTAGTCAACCCCCCCTTCCTATGTCGAGGGTTCTGGGTCGCTCCCCACGAGATCCGGCGAAATATCAGCGTAGACGCCGAAATCGATCGGCAATCGCCCGCCCTCACGGCCGCGCTGTCACTCCTAGCCGGCTCAACACTCCCTCACTCAACGTCCCGGTGACCGTTTCACCCGTGCTGACCTGATAATTCTCAAGAGCATTTTGGGTATTCTCTCCGAAGTCGCCATCGACGTCACCGCGATAGTATCCCAATCGCCGCAACGCTGTTTGAACTTGGCGAACCTCCGGTACGCTATAACCGGCGACCGCAGTTCGGGTTTCGGTCTCGACAGTCGGACCGACTGGCAAGCTCTTTACCGCTTGGCTGGGCGTCTGGAGCCCTGGAGTTACGTGCTGCCCCGGCGGATTCAATATTGGATTATTGTTGAGCGGGTCGTACAGGGAACGAGACTCCATCGCGTTCGCGAAGGGTCTGATCTGCGTCGGATTCACGGGATGTACCTGCACAACGATCGGACTTGCCGCCCTGACCCTCGCTTGGGCGCCGAGCCCAGGGTTGAAATGCGCGATGTTGAGAGACACTGCCGGTCGACCGATATTCCCAGCTTCCATCCGGGATGCCGTGATCGAAAACAAAAGCATCGAAAACCCACTGGCAAGAACTCTACTAACTGCATCTGGTAATCTCATATCTACTTGGCTCTGATTGCTCAGGCCAAACCTTCTAATGGTTTGATTTCTCTTTCTGTTGACTACCAAGAAAGTACTTGGGCGCTCTAGGCATCGCCATTGACAGACCGGGCGTATTTTCTCCACCCGAAAGAGCTATAGATTCATAGTATTAGGTGATAAGAGTTAGTTGTTTAGGTTAAATCGCCGTCATCCTGCGTCCGACGCCCGATTTTAGCCGCAGACGGTCCTCTTGCGCTGAGGTCACGTCCTCTGGCAAGGACGGGAGCTGTGCGGGCGAAGAAGGAGATCTGCGTGCAACGAAGTTGCGTCTCATGATAGCCTAGCAGACCGTTGAAAAGCCGTGAGGTTCGCGAGTCGTAGACCAGCAACGAAGTTGCGATTCAAGATAGCCTAGGGCGGAGGCTTTGCGCAGCCCTAGGAAACTTGTCCCCAAAGCGCCACGCACTGAAGGTGCGTTTCAACGGTTGATTTGATCCGGGACGTCGTGCACCGGGCGATAAAATGGACCCACGCGTTTCACCAAATACGCGCGTTATTGTCCCGCGCCTTCAGCGCTACACCGTTATCTGATTCCATTTCCTAGGGCTGCGCAAAGCCTCCACCCTAGGCTATCTTGAGTCGCAACTTCGTTGCTGGTCTCCGCTCGCAAAGCCTCATCCGGCTGCTGCCGGACTATATTAAGACGCAGCTTCGCCGCTCAGGCTAGAAACGCTGACCCGATCACTTCTCAATAGCTCGCGCTCGTTCGAACTCCTTGAACTCCTTGTACTCCTCGAAGATCAGTGCGCCATCGCCTCTGCCTCTGGTGTCGCCTTCGGCTTCCGGAAAAGGAAGATGATCGGCACCAGCACCATGCAGGTCAGCGCCAGCAGGCGGAACTGTTCCACGTAGGCCCATAAACCTGCCTGCTGTTGAAGGTTTTGGTACAAAACGCCGTAAGCCTGGGAGTGAGCAGCTTGACCCGATTCCCCAGCGAGCGAGGTCTGTAGAGTGGCGAGTTGATGCCGGAACGGCGCAGCAAACCGCGAGAAATGTCTAGGTCGATCCCGCCCGATAGGAACATGGTTAAACCTAACACGACGGCTCCTTGCGCCATCCAGAGCCGGCGATGTTCCGATGAAAGCGCACTGGTAGTTTGTCCAATCCAAGGATGGTTCAGGTCTCTTCAGTCCGCCTTTCTTCGTGCAGATGAAGGATCTGCTTTTGTGGATTTGAAATTACTGAGCTTCAAATGCAACGTGGAGATGCATGAACTGGCGCTACTCTCGTGGCTACCGCAACTAACTCCCCCGACCTGGAAGTCAAGGACGCACATCTCATCTTCGGCGCCGTCTGGCGGGAGCTAGAGGGGCAGTTCGGCCGCAGCAAGATGAGGTTCCCCAGAGAGCTGATCCTTCTCGGAGGGGCACCCGGCGCAGGCAAAGGTACTAACTCTGACTTCATCCGCAAGGTGCGCAGCATCGATGCGCCGCCCGTCGTGATATCCCAACTCCTTGACACGCCCGAAGCGCTCGGCATCAAGGCGCGCGGCGCAATGGTTGGGGACCGGGAGGTAGTCGGCATTCTGTTTCGCAAGCTGCTTGGGCCCGAGTATGAGAACGGTGCGTTGCTTGACGGCTTCCCACGCACAAAGGTGCAGGTGGAGTGCCTTAAGCTGCTCTTTGACGAGATGATTGCGCTGCGACGGGAGTTCTCAGGCACCGTGGACGAAATTCATTTCAAGAAGCCCATCTTTCAGATCATGGTGCTGTTCGTCGACGAGGCGGAGAGCGTGGCGCGGCAACTCAAACGGGGTCGACAGGTAGTGGCCCACAACGAGGAGGTTGCTCGCTCGGGTGTGGGCGAGTTATGGGAGGAACGCGCAACGGACTCTAGCGAAGTGCTCGCTCGGAATCGCTACCGCGTCTTCAAGGAGCAAACCTACGATGCGCTCGTTTCCCTCAAGCAGATCTTTCATTACCACTTCATCAACGGCCAAGCGCCGATCCCCGAAGTACAGGCCAACATCGTCCGCGAGCTCGAATACCAAAGCTCGCTGGAGTTAGATCCGCGCACCTTTGATAGGCTTCGGAGGTTGCCATTGGCCAGCGCTATCGTCCGGCATGCCCGCCAGGACCTAGTCCGGCGGCTGGACGGCTACGAGGTCGAGCGGCCAGAAACGTTCGGCCGGGTGATCGAATTTATTGAGGCAAAGATGATGCCTATCGTGGTTCGTCATGCGACGTCGGGCGTCGCCAATATCAACTCGGAAGACGTTTTGTTTCAGGACCCGGTTGCCTTGGCGATGCTGATCGATGTCTTCTCAGAGCGCGGCTTCCATGCGACGGTGGATGTCACTCGAGTTTGTGTGCCAGTGAGTATAGATCTGCAGAGCGGGAAGATTTTCTCGGAGGAGAAAAAGGTCTTCCGTTTTAACGTGCGCTTCAGAAGTGCACAGGTGCGAGGCTAAATGCCGAGTTCGACACTAATGGCGCCGCGCTGAGCCACTGATCTGACTCCGACCACGCGACTGGCGGAACGTTCGATAGGAGAGAGCGTACTTGACTGCATAAAGTCCTAGTGATGCGCTGCTAGAAGTAACTTAGACGATTAAGGCCATTTTGAAGCTCAACGTCGACCGGTGCAGATGGGTCGCCGCTTAGCAGAAACACGAGCTGCCGGGGAGTCGCTTCAGGCGGGACCTGTTTAGGCTCCGGAATTTCGTTGTCTACGATCCATTCGCTGCCGTCCGGTAAATGGTAGACCACAAAGACATGACTACCGGTGATGGCAGTGTTACGGATGTGCCAGCGATAGAAGATCAGTCTGCCGTGAATTCCGTTGGCCTCTAGTTTTGAGGAGAGCGCAACAGCGTAATCCATACACTCGCCATCTTTCCCTTTGCCTCGAATCGTCGGATCTTCCGCGATCCGGCTTGCTACCGGCTCACTTAAAGCAAAAGAAGCCGATACCAAGTAGCCGACTATCGAGATGAACATAATTAGGATAGTGTAGCGGTTCCTCATACTCTTCGGTGGGGTGAGACTGGCGTGGCTCGACTGACCCTGTGTCTGGCCGGTTGCCTTTGCCCGGGGAAATGATAGTGCGTTTGTTTTCATTTTCGGACGATGACACGGGCCGAGAACGCCACATCATCATTTGTTATTATTAGATATCAATGAATCTGATACATGCTTTGACTGGCTCAGTAGCGTCCTACAGAGGGTGGGACACCGGTTGCATACCTGCCCGAGAGGGTAATGAACCCACGTTTAGGCGTGTCTCCGCGAGCGTGATGCGATGCTCGCCGGCCAACGTCGGAGCTATCGGGCCAGCCAATCTCCGCGCGACCGATCGTCTTTCCAGAAACCAGGCGAACAGGGGCGCGGTGAGCAGCTGACAGATCACTAAAGCAGAGGTGACCGGCTCGTCAGTTAAGCCAGACTCGGTGCGACCGATGAGCAACAAGGAAAGACAGATTTGGCTGCAGAACACCGGAAGCATGTGACGGCCGATCAGCAAGAACGGCTGCAAAAACAGTTCCCAGCGATTGATATGTTTAAGGAATGTCGCCGTGACTGAAGCGGCTAAGGCGAAGTTAATCAGGCGTAACGGTCCGAGATGCCATTTATCGAACAACCAGCTTTGAGTAATGGGATCGGGGCTGTTCGCGATAGAAATCCAACGCCAGAGAAGAAAAACGATCACTGAAAAGACTAACAGTGGTCGAAACCAATGGGCTGCCGGCAACAGCGACTTGTGTTCCACAAAACGCTGGCCGATGAACACGCCACTAACCCATAAGAACTGCCAAGCCAGAAGATCGAACGGACCGAGTTGAACGAACGACAGATCTTTGGCTGTAGCTAACAAGAGGTCCCTGAAATGTGTCTGAGCGATGAGCCACACCGAAAAGCTAACCAAAAGGACAGTTCTCCATTCCCATCGTTGCGCTGCCCAGAAAGCCAGTGGTGTCAGCAAAGAGAACAGGACGTACATGGGAAGGATGTCCATCAAGGGTGGACGGAAAATCAGCGCTAGTGATCCGGCGATCGCCGTCCATGGATTAACTAGATAGTGGTCTAACAAGTCTCTGATGCCGGGAAGATCGGATAAGAAGAAGCTGCCGAGAACGAATGCGAAGCAAACCGTGACGAGATGTGCCCGGTAGATGCGCCCGGCCCGGTGAATGGCAGAGGAGCGTGCGGCAATGAACCCGAGCTTTTCGGAGCGTTTGCGGAAGACCATACCGGCAAGAAATGCTGAGACGAACACAAAGCATTCAGCGGTGGTGAAGAACCCTAAGGGTTGGTCGGTAAAGCGGCGAAGCCACGACGGCGAGTGATCTACGCTCATCACTACGAGCAAGAGCCCTCGGAGAACGTCCAACTCAATAAATCGCTTTATCTCGGTTTTGATATGTCTCCGGATTTTCAGTTTTGGCCGCCGCCCTGTTCACCGGTATCAGCCGGCGTCAGCCGACCATTATCGAGCAAACCAAAACCATAAATTGTGCCCGCAAATGTGCCGCGCGGGATGAGCTCCAAATCGACTCCTTTTGCCGTTTGGAGTTCCGTGGAGGAAATACTGGTGACGTTTAGTTCGGAATAGTTCCTGTTCATATTCATAATATTTGTTTAGTTTGGTTCCTTTCGGCTTTCAGGCATGTCATAAACTCTCCGTTGCCAACCAATTGGAACAAGTACCCGTAGGGGTGATTGGAGACTGCCCATTGGAACACCCGAGCCAACTCTCCGCATAACTCTTTCGAGTCACCAAGAAGCGCCCTTTGTGGCGATAGAAGCGCCGAGAACTACGTGCGACTTATTCCGCGGAACTAAACGCATGAATCGACATCCTAACGGTCCGGGCCTGGAATTGGAGCATCGCTATGGCGGATAAAGAGTCGGAGCCGAGCATTAGAATTTACCTTCGCGAGATTGGACAGGTTCAGCTGTTGACCCCGCAAGAGGAGATTGACTTGGCGGCGCGCATTAAGAAAGGCGACCGAGAAGCGCGAGCGCTTATGATCAAGGCTAACCTCCGTCTGGTCGTTAAAATTGCTCACGATTATGCGAACCTAGGTTTGCCCATGTTGGATTTAGTGTCGGAAGGCAATATCGGATTGACGAAAGCAGTCGAACGATTCGATCCGGCCAAGGGCGGAAAGCTGAGTACGTACGCGGCCTGGTGGATCAAACAATCGATCAAGCGGGCTTTGGCGAATCAGAGTAAAACCGTCCGGCTTCCGGTTCATTTGGTGGACAAGATTTCAAAAATGCATCGGGTCGCCTCGCAGATGAGTGCAGAACTCGGCCGTGAACCGACTGATGACGAATTGGCGGAAGAGATCGGTCTTTCCAGTAGAACCGTCTCTCAACTAAAAACGGCCTCGATTCGGCCCACTTCATTGAACGCTCCTATCAGCGATGATGATTCGACTGAATTTGGTGAAATGGTTGGGGATGAAGATGCACGAACTCCGTTCGAGTTCCTCAGAGACAAAAACCTGCGCGATGAACTTGCTGACCTTCTGGAAGTCCTCGACGACCGCGAGCACGCCATCATCCTTCAGCGATTCGGTCTAGACGGTGCCCGACCGAGGACCCTCGAAGAAGTCGGTAAAAAGCTGGGAGTTACGCGAGAGCGAATCCGCCAGATCCAAAATATTGCTTTGATGAAATTGCGTCAGGCACTGAGTAGGAAAGAAACGCCGGCTACCTAGTTGAACGGAAAAAACCGAATATGAACCTAACTAACATCGACGCGGGCCGATTCGACATCGCTAAAATCGCGGCTGCCTTACCCGAGACTGCTACCACCCTGCTCGTGGATCATTACCTTCCGGCTGGGGTTTGCGAGTACGGCGAATAGGTGTCAGGTAACGCGAACCGGCGTTATGATCCCTAGCGCTCAGAATCGCGAGGCAGATGTCCTATCGGCTCCAGATCGTTCGTCGTATCTATTGAAGTCAAACGAACAACCCAACCAAGCAAATAGAGGAGATACTCACTATGGGACAACCAGTTGTGCACTTTGAGATCATCGGGAAGGATGCCAAAAGGCTTCGGAGTTACTATGGCGACCTGTTCGGATGGAAATTCGACACGAACGCTCCGGTCGCGGAAGCGATCTCCCAGCCGGGGAATTACGGGTTCGTAAACCGCAACACCACCTGCGATGGGACGGGGATCCCGGGTGGGATTGGCGGAGGCGTCGACTACGACGGTTACGTGATCTTCTACGTCGGCGTTCCCGACGTCGAGGCCGCGCTCCGTAAAGCCGAAAGCCTAGGAGGGACACGCCGAATGGGCCCCGAAAGCAACCCGGGGGCAGATCTCGTCGTCGGCCACTTCACCGATCCAGAGGGTCATTTGATCGGCGTCGCCGGGCCGAAATAGCGATTGGGTCACCAAGGGTCACGTGTAAGACGTGACCCTGCTCATCCGATTCCCACAATTCGCTAAGCCAGGCGCGCTGCTGAAAACCCGCCTGGCAAGTCGCTACAAATTCTTTACTTCGCTCCGCGCGCCACCAAATTTAATGTCGCCAGCTCTACTAAGCTCGGTTTCCTGGCCGCGTCCTCAACCAGCACAGCTAACCATTAGACATTCAGAGTATCAATAGAACCACTCGTATTGCGATCCATCGTCGGCCGGTTCCTGCTGCGTCGCTTGTTCAGTCGTGGTCAGGTTAACTTGGTGATTCGGTTTCACCTGATTGGCGTGATGCGGAAAAAGAAAGCCAAATAGGCTGAAAGCCAAGAAAACGCTAGCGAATGACCGATTAGTTTGCCCTAGAATGTTTATTAGCTTCATTTCCTTTGATACCTCTTTCTGCACCTAGGCTAGGCCCGCGCAACCGCCTTGTAATATCGTTTCTGATGATCAGCTATCAGTGAAACTGATAAATGGCTCTCCGCTTTTTGGACACCAGCGGCATTCCGAAGCGAACGCGCTATCATTGGCCGGTTGAGTAGGGAGCCTACCAAGGGTCAGTGAACAGGTCAGTGCGTTCTTAGGTGCGTTTGGACCAAAGCGCCGAAAGCAAAGCGGCCTTCGGGGACCGAAATCCGTAAGTTCGAAATCTCGTACCAAAATCCGCTCGAGTCATTTCTTGTGTAAGACTCTGGTGGACAGGCACAAAGAGTCCATTACGAAGGGGCGGCACGAAATCTGTTTAAGAGCATTCCTTGGAAAACCCCCGAGGCCGGCGTTTGCAAGGCCGCAATGAAATCCATCTGAAAGATCGCGCCGAAACTCTCGTGCACCACTTATGAATCACTCACAGGAACTTCAATGGATTGATTATCTCGTGATGATCATTTACTTCGGCTTTGTCCTCGGGATCGGCTTCGTGCTGAAGCGTTTCATGCGGACGAGCTCCGAGTTTCTCACCGCCGGCCGTTCTATACCTGCCTGGGTCGCAGGGCTTGCTTTCTTGTCGGCGAATCTGGGTGCACAGGAAGTAATCGGGATGGCCGCCTCCGGGGCGAAGTACGGCATTGCCACCAGTCATTTTTATTGGTTGGGCGCCATCCCCGCGATGGTTTTCGTCGGCATTTTCATGATGCCCTTCTACTACGGATCTAAAGCCCACTCGGTGCCGGATTATCTTTTGCTGCGGTTCGACAAAAAAACTCGCAGTCTAAACGCCATGACCTTCGCAGTCATGACGGTGATGTCTTCCGGGATTTCGATGTATGCCATGGCGCTCCTGATTCAGACTTTGCACATCTTCGACACGCCTTTCCAAATGTTGGGACTGCCCAACTCCTGGGTGTTTCACGTTAGCATCATCCTTTCGGCTTTGATCGTGCTTGGTTACATCTTCCTCGGCGGGTTGATCAGCGCCATCTACAACGAAGTATTGCAGTTTTTCCTGATCGTGGCCGGTTTCGCTCCGTTAGTTTTCCTCGGACTCAAAAACGTCGGCGGTTGGTCCGGCCTAAAAGAAAAGCTTCCTTCTGCCTATGTCCATGCCTGGAGCGGGATGGGAAGCCCGCATAACAATCCTTTAGGGGTAGAATGGTTCAGTCTCGTCATGGGATTAGGGTTCGTGCTTTCCTTTGGTTATTGGTGCACCGATTTCTTGGTGGTGCAGCGAGCCATGGCGGCGGACTCGATGAGCGCAGCTCGTCGCACACCGCTTATCGCCTCCGTACCGAAGATGCTGTTCCCGTTCCTAGTGATCTTCCCGGGCTTAATAGCGTTAGCGCTTACTCAACCAGCCCATTCCTCCAGCTCCGGAGAAAGCTCCGCGACTAAGAGTGCAGAGGTCGCCAATGTCCAAGAGTCACTCATTGCCCCGCAGGTAAATGTCGAGACGGGTCAGGTGGTCAAAGACAAAGAAGGCAATCCAGTGCTGGACTACAACACGGTTATCCCCCAAATGCTTCTGCATTACTTTCCCAGCGGAATGCTTGGGCTGGGGCTAACAGCGCTGCTGGCCAGTTTTATGTCCGGGATGGCAGGTAATGTGACCGCTTTCAACACCGTGTGCACTTACGACATTTACCGGGCTTACATCCGGAAAACGGCAGACGATGAACATTACTTCAGAGTAGCTCATTTCATGACGGTCTTCGGCGTAGCTTTATCAGTGGGCGCTGCGTACTTCGCTGCCGCGTTCAACAATATTATGGATATCCTGCAGTTGGTGTTCGCTTTCGTGAACGCGCCGTTGTTCGCCACCTTCTTGCTAGGGATGTTCTGGAAACGCACCACGGGCCATGGTGCATTCTTCGGCTTGCTGAGCGGGATCACTGCCGCCGCCATTCACCAAGGCTTGACCATTCCGGAGGGCAGTGTCCCCGGGATAAAAGGCGGTTGGATCGCCGTTGTGAACACCTATTCAAGTGAGATGGCCCAGAACTTTTGGACGGCTATCTTCGCCTGGACGACTTGTTTTGTAGTGACCATCATTATCAGCTTGGCTACAAAGCCACGTCCGGACAATGAGCTGAAGGGGCTCGTCTATTCCCTTACTGAAAGACAGCACGAAGAATCGGTCGCCTGGTACCAGCGCCCGGTGGTCTTGGGAGTTGTGGTCTTGTGCCTGACGCTTGTGCTTAACATCATCTTCTTTTAAATCCTTTAATAACCTGAATTTACGAGTCTTATGGGTTTCGATATTCGGCTGCCGATCGGCTACTTGTTCACGATTTTTGGGGCTATGCTGGTGCTCTTTGGCCTTTTCACTGGCAATGCCGACATGTATCAGCGTTCGCTCGGGATTAATATTGATCTCTGGTGGGGAGGGGTTCTGTTGATCTTTGGACTACTCATGGCTTTTGCTGCGCGAAAGGCTCAATCGCGGATTCAGCAGGTCCGACAACCCGGACGGCCACCGTCAAAAAATACCCAGTGAACTCCCCGAGTTCGACGAGCCAACCGACTGCGATAGCAATCGCTCGGGTCCTTTATCTTCTGGAGAATTCCAGCTTCGACCCTTTCGGGATCTGGAATCGGTTGCCTAAGCTTCCTTGTGCCAAACTTGCTGAGCAGAGGTTTGGTTTGGTTCTGCGTTGAGCTTTAGAGTGTAAGCGGCCACCAAGGTTTTCCCTTCATCTGTCAGGTACCTTTTGATGATCAGTTGGCCCTCTTTTCCCTGTTTGGTATTGATCAGATGAGTCTCGATGAGCTGCTGGCGGTCCTTGGACCAGGCGGTTCTGGTGTTGATGGAAGTCGCTCCCAAGAGGTCTAGCTTGCCTGGCACGGTGCGTCCGTCGAGGTAAAGGGATTCATCTAAGGCGAAGCCGGGACCGCGGGCAGCGATCGTCAGAACTTGTTCCGTTTGGCGGAGGGTGGCTTTAAGCTTTACCGAGTCGGCGTATTTTCGTTCGAGGAAACTTGCCCCGATTTGCTTCATCAAGTCTTGGAACGAAGTCGATGCTTTAAGGTCCAGCGACCAGGTACCGCTGAAATTTGGATCGTCTGGTTGAACCGGCTGGAGCGCGACGGAAGTTTTGGGCAGACTGCATAGACTGAGCCACACGAGTGCAGCGAGCCAGCGGAGCAGGAGGTACCTCATCAGGGGAGAAGACTCTGTTTAACCTTATCGGCCCGAGGAAGTAAAGGCGGGATTTATCAAAATCTTTCGGAAACCTTCAAGCAAACCACTACGCTGAAAAACTCGTTAATACGGACCGAAGCTCGTGGAGGTGATGACCACTCCGCTCGGATTGATCGTCCAGGTGTTCACGCCAAACGCCCGCAACGGACCGGGACCCGCGGTGACCCAGTGCCACAATTGGTTGGGCGGACCGCTGCTATTTGGCGGGAGAGTTACCTGCCCAACTAGGGCGTTCGTGTATGGACCGAACGGCCCGGCCGCTGAGACTACATTACCAAATTCGTCCAAGACCCATACTGTGATAGGACCGTCACCGAAGTGAGGAGCTGGACCAGAAATCGTGGTAAGTTGGGAGAATGGCAGCCACCTCGCAACTAGAAATTTTCCCTGGAACTCAAGGTTTTGCAGTCCTAGTCCGCTGAAGCTGAACGGCCCAGCAAAGGCGATCAAAATCCCTTTAGCGTTAAAGGTCCAGGTTGAGAACGCCTGCACATAAGTTTGCGTCGAGTCGAGAAGGATAAACGCCAAGGTGGTATTATTATCTGGAAAAACATGAAGCGCGATATGCCGCCTCGGAAGAAACGACGCGCCGCCGGCTCCGACGCTCGCAGGGATAGACACATTTCCAACTGCCGCCACGTTGCCAGTAGGATCGAGAATCCAGAGAACTGATCCCCCGTAGGCGAAGGGGGTGGTTGATGAGAAGTAGTCCCAGAGGAACCGGTTGTTGCCGTCGGGCCCGGTTTCCGATGCTTGGTTCAAAAATTGAGCGAATGAATGATCTCTGTTGTCGAAGAGGTCCGGTTCAGCATAGCCACGGGCCTGCTGCGCGGTGAAGCTCACAATCGCGGTCGCGCCTAGGAGCATCGCTTTAGCTAGTTTAGTCATAATGGTTAACCATGTTGCTAGCGAAGACTCGCATAACGCATAGCGCATCGGGAAAACTGGATCCTAACATTTTTCCCATCCGCCCTGTCAATTCAATAAGTCTATCAAAGTTCTAACCGTGGACCGCAACTAACCGAGAGCGCGTTCACGCGATTCGAGCGCGCTGGTGCGAAAGCAGCGACCCCTTTAGCTTAACCCTTGGACAGGTGTGCTTTTTCCTGGTTTTGACTCAAGCCTGGTAAAAGCGCCGTGCCCTTTTCCGCAGGAAACTCCCCGGCACAAAGCGCACCACGGCATTACGCAAAAGATTAGGGAGTGCGTTTCGCCCCAGTATCACCGGCTTCGCTTTGAGGGCATTCTGTTGAAAGCCCCGCGCGATCGGAACGATACTCCTTTCATACTCAGCGAGCGCGTCCGAGACATCGTCCGGCGAACGGCCAAGGGAGTCGGCGAAGGTTCGCGCGCCTTGGAGCGCGAGCGCGCTTCCCATTCCCGACATGAACGTCGGACAATAGCCGGCGTCACCGATCAGAGCGACGCGTCCGCTTACCAGCGACGGCATGCGCACCATGTTGATTGTGTCCGTGAAAATGAAAGAGCCCTCGTCGATGGCCTCGAAAAAATCGCAGACATCTCGTGGGAACTTGGCATACGCCTCGATCAGAAAGGACTTTATCTCTGAGTTGGTCTTCCCCCGCGGCTCGAGTCCCCCGTCGCCGTGGTAGACAATTCCGGAAACCGAACGCGGGCTCACCGCGCCGAGGGCCACCTGCTGTCCCCACCCCAGGAAGACACTGAGACACCCCGGCTCCAGGCGGTGGGTACCGTCCACCGTAAGCGCGATGTACCGGCCCCCAATCGGTCGTTCGTACCCCTCTCCGAACACGAGGCGCCTGGTTCTCGAGTGGACTCCGTCGGCACCTAGTAGGAGATCGGCCGATTCCACTCGGCCGCCGGAAAGCGAGACAGTCACCCCTTCGCCTGACCCGAGTACGTTCTCCACCTCTGTGCCATACCGGATCTCGACCTTCCCCTCTAATGCTTCATAGAGCGCCAAGTGCAGGTCGGCCCGTCGAAAAAAAATATAGCCGCCCAGTGTTTTCTCGTAATCGGCCGGATCGGCTTCTCGAAGCAGTTTTCCAGAAGAGGTCAGGTAGCGAATTCGCCGGATAGACGCTTCGCGCTTCCGGCAGACGTCCAGGAGTCCCATCTCCCGAATCACTTCGACGCCCTTCGCCTTCAGGGCGATGAAGTGGCCGAGTGGTTCGAAGCGCGCCGCCTTCTCGATGATGAGAAGGTCGACACCGCGGCGACCCAACCAGAACGCACTCGCCAGCCCTGCAATGCCGCCTCCCGAGATGAGAATTCGCACTTCAGCCCTCGTTGTAAAATTGCTAAGTTAACTTGGGCCGCGGAATCTGCGACCCCACCTATGCCCGTCACCGCAGTTGGCTTAGTCGTAAGCTAACACGAGATCGATAGCAGGTTTGATGAGCTACGGTCAACGAGGATTACCCGACAATCTTTTCAGAACAAGATTGAACGTCTCTTTAAGGTGTGAGTCGCACTTCATGCGGTCGCCCCTCTTAGAGCTTTAGTCATCAAGGGGTTTATCGGAGTTTGGCCTGCCAGACGTAGCCTCCCGGCCTGCCCGACGCAGCTTTCCGGAGTCTTAGACGATGGAGCGAAGTCGGGAGCATAAGGCGACGCGGCGAAGTCTGGAGGTAAGGGGATTCGAACCCCTGGCCTTCTCATTGCGAACGAGACGCTCTACCAACTGAGCTATACCCCCATTTGAAAAGCCGGACGGATTAGTTAGCGCCTAAAGGAGCGCGGTGCAAGAGCGATTTGGCGTTGGGGGATGGCTTCCCCCGGGCAGCACTACGTCTCGGTGGCGAGAGGCCCAGCGCATTTATTCTCTGCGGAACAGGCTTAACCTTGGGAAACCCTATCGGCTTTTCCGGAGCCTCGCCCTACCTGCGATCGGCAGGCGTTGTCCGGAGCGGATCCCTACCAATCACCTTTCACCAATCACTAATCACGCTTTGGTTTGCCGCACTTTCTCTTTCTTCTCTTCACGTTCTTCATTCAGGCGGCGGAGTTCCGAAGCGAGTTGTTTCTGGATTTGCTCGATCTGATCGAACTTTCCTTTGGCCAGTTCCTGAGCGATCTCGCCCTTCAGTAACAGTTCCTTCTCGGCGATCTTCGCGGTGTAAACAGAATCGATCTCGGCAATCTGGGCGCGTTGTTCAGCGTTTAATGGGACAGACGGGGCATCCTTTTGCAGACGCTCCATGGCGAGCTCGTAGGCCGATTTCATACGGGAATCTCTCCAAACTTAATAAGAATTTCAACCTGAGAAGCGCGTTCGCCGTTGGTAGGGCGAGGCTCTAAAACGAGTGCGACTCCTGGCGAATTCGCCATCGGCCTACCAAATTTGGGCCCACCGCCTACGCTTTCTTGAACTCCAGTTCTTCGCCTTTGACCTCCGCTTCGATGGTGTCGCCGGCCGCAAATTTCCCCTCCAGGACCGCAAGACTAAGCGGATCCAACAACAAACGCTGGATCACGCGTTTTAATGGGCGGGCGCCGTAGACCGGGTCGTATCCTTCTTTCGCCAATAGATGCTTCGCACTATCTTTGAGCGTCAGCTTTAGCCCCTGCTGCTGCAGCCTCTTTAACACTCGCGCCAGCTGGATATCCACGATCTTGGTCAATTCATCTTCGGTCAGCCGATCGAAGATGATGATGTCATCAACCCGGTTCAAAAATTCCGGACGGAAATGGTTCCGAAGCGCTTCCATGACTCGCCGATTCCGAACTTCGCGATCGGTCGCGTCCATTATGAATTGGCTCCCGATATTGCTGGTCATGATGATGACCGTGTTCTTGAAGTCGACCGTACGCCCCTGGCCGTCGGTTATCCGGCCGTCATCCAAGACTTGGAGCAACACGTTAAAGACATCGGGGTGCGCCTTTTCGATCTCATCAAAAAGCACCACGCTGTAAGGCTTACGGCGCACCGCCTCGCTGAGTTGACCGCCTTCCTCGTAACCGACATAGCCGGGCGGCGCCCCAATCAAACGAGCAACCGTGTGTTTCTCCATGTACTCGCTCATATCGAGCCGGATCATGGCGTTCTCGTCATCAAAAAGAAACTCTGCCAGCGCCCGGCTAAGCTCGGTTTTACCGACGCCGGTCGGCCCGAGAAAAATAAAGGAGCCAATCGGCCGGTTCTCATCTTGGAGACCGGCTCGCGCCCGCCGCACGGCATTGGAAACCGCTTTGATGGCTTCTCGCTGCCCGATGACGCGTTCGCCCAACCGGTCTTCCATGTGCACCAGCTTTTCCCGTTGGCTTTCTTGCAGCCGCGAAACCGGGATGCCGGTCCAGCTGGCGACCACCTCGGCGATGTCTTCTTCGGTGACTTCTTCTTTCAGCATTTGTTTCGACTTCTGCAGTTCGCCCAACCGCCGGTTGGTTTCCGCCTGTTGCTTGTTCAACTCCGGTAACCGGCCATATTGAATTTCGCTGGCTTTAGCCAAGTCACCCTGTCGTTGGGCCTGCTCCAGTTCGATCTTCAAATTTTCTATCTGCTCCTGGAGCTTCCGCGATTGCCCGATGACCTGCTTCTCGTTCTGCCATTGCGCCTTGAGTTGAGCGCTCTGTTCCCGTAAATCCGAGAGCTCCTTCTCCAGGCGTTCCAACCGGCGCCGGCTCCCTTCGTCTTTTTCGTTCTTCAGAGCCTGACGTTCCATTTCCCGCTGCATGATCTCGCGCTCGATTTGATCGATCTCAGTCGGCATCGAGTCGAGCTCGATCTTGAGGTGGGAGGCAGCTTCATCAACCAGGTCAACTGCCTTGTCCGGCAAGAACCGATCCGAAATATACCGGTGACTCAGAGTAGCGGCGGCGACCAAAGCCGCGTCCTGGATCCGAACACCGTGATGGACCTCATAGCGTTCTTTTAGTCCTCGCAGAATGGCGATGGTATCTTCGACGCTCGGTTCATCCACCATCACGGGCTGAAACCGGCGTTCGAGCGCGGCATCCTTTTCTATATACTTCCGGTATTCATCGAGCGTCGTCGCGCCGATGGTTCGCAGCTCGCCCCTGGCTAATTGTGGCTTCAACAGATTAGAGGCATCAACGGCGCCTTCCGCAGCGCCTGCCCCAACGATGGTATGGAGTTCGTCGATGAAGAGAATGATCTCGCCTTGAGATTCCGTGACCTCTTTGAGGAAGGCTTTTAGACGATCCTCGAATTCGCCGCGAAACTTCGCTCCGGCGATCATCGATCCGAGGTCCATCGCGATAATTCGTTTCTTCTTGAGCGAATCGGGAACGTCTCCGCTCACGATCCGCCTGGCTAGCCCCTCTACAATCGCGGTTTTGCCGACCCCCGGTTCTCCGATCAGCACCGGATTGTTCTTCGTTCTCCGCGAGAGCACTTGCATCACCCGTCTGATCTCTTTATCGCGCCCAATAACCGGATCGATCTTCCCTTTGCGCGCCGCCTCGGTCAGATCACGGCCATACTTCTCCAGGGTTTGGTATTTCCCCTCCGGATTCTGATCGGCAACTCGTTGGGCCCCACGCACGGCTTGCAACGCCTGCATCAAACGGTCGCGTGTCACCCCAAGACCGCGCAGAACTTTACCGGTCCCCGTCGACGGAGCATCCGTTAACGCCAGCAAGAAATGCTCGACGCTGACATATTCATCCTTCAGCTTCGACATCTCTTTCTCGGCTTGATCCAAGGTATTGCGGAGGTCCGCGCCGAGAGTTTGGCCCGCATTCCCGCCGCTGATTTTGGGCCGGCGACGCAGTTCGTCTTCGAGTTGGTGTTCGACGGTATCTACCGGCACGTTAAGTTTCTCAAGCAACGGCCGAGCTAACCCGTCCGGCTGCCGAAGCAAGGCGAGAAAAAAATGCTCCGGACTCAGTTCCTGGTGCTGCATCTCGGAAGCCAAGGATTGGCTTTCCTGCAGCCCCTCTTGCATCTTGGCAGTGAAACGGTCGATCCGCATAAACGCAATCTAGTCAGCCTTAGTCAAGAATCTAGCGGTAGGGACGAGCTCCAGCTCGTCCGCGCTTCGTTTCTTAGGTAGGGACAAGCTTGTCCGTTCTTCGGTAGAGATAAGAAAAGAACGGACGAGCGGGAGCTCGTCCCTACCGCGAATTTCCCGGGGGCCCCGAAGCTTTTCGGGGCTCCCCTCCCGGGTGTTTGGGGCGTCACCCCTAGATCACTTCGGCAAAGGCAGGGACAATACTTGGACCGCGGTATTCAAAATGTTGGGGACCACATTGTAGTTTGCGTCCGGCTCGATATTGACCACGACGCTCTGCTGGGAGCCATCCTCTTTGAAATCGCTCGCTGAATCCAACGGAAGCGAAAACGTGACCGATGAGGATCCAATTGGGATCACCTCACTTTTCAAGGTGTTGGAAGACGAAGGATCCGTTTTCGCACTGTCCGCGACACTCAAGTACACTTGTAACGCTGTAGACACATCTCCAGTGCGAGAGATTTTGAAGGTCGCCGACAGCCCGCCGTTGGACACGCTGGAGGTGGCAACTTGTTCCAAGCGCACTTCAGGCAAGCTCGGCACGAAAAGCGCCCCGTGCGGGGCCTGAAAACCGCTCACCGCGGGAGTGATCTTCCCGGTACTCAAGTCTATGCGCCCGAGAACCCCGGCTGTGGCGGTCGTGGCGGCAGCGGTAAAAGCCGAGTTGGGCGGGAAAACTTTGCTGGTGATGGCATAAACGATATTTGCCGGTGTGTCGGCCATGATGATGGTACCGGACGCCTGCGTTGGAAAGACTGTGTCATCTACGGTGACTTGGGTGGAGCTGCCATTCGTGAGATGCAGCACATATCCAACCTGATTCGGGAAACCGGGACCATTCAGGAAGATCAAATCGCCGTCCTGCTGGCTATCAAGGACGAGGTTACCAGACGGATCGATCTTCAGTGAATCAGGATCCGATTGCTGAGCAACCACGGACTTACCGGTCTGGATATCGATCAGGGTGGCATCGCCGAGTATCACCGGAGCCACATAGACTTGATCCCCCACTAGCGTCGCTTTCACAATGGACGGATAGATGTTCTGGCCGTTCGGGGTTTTCGGTGTCGGCGGCTGCAGGTTCGGATTGGAAGCACTGATGAAAACCTGGCCGTTCACAAAGACGATGTCGTCATACCCGCCTCCGTGCAGCGGAGGCGCGGCATAGGAGTATTTTTTCATCTGCCCGGACACCGGGTCGATCAAGGTCAGCGAGGGATTCGCATCTTCATTCTGAAGCGCCCAGATCTTCCCATCGAATGGGTTATATTTCAGACCATCGTTCCTACCCTTCACTGCACAGTTGGCCAGTACTTGGCCAGCGGGACTGAATTGGACAATGTTGCTGTCTCCGCCGGTCCCATCGGGCTGGGTGTTGTTCTGATAACCTACAAAAATGGTTCCCTGGTAAGAAGTGATGGAATCGGGACTAGAAAGTCCGCTCGGAGCGTTAGCAAACACAGCAACGGTGTAATCCGAACTTGTTGGGGTCGGCCCTGCCTCGAGCGCTTGGCTCAAGCCAGCCGATAACAATGCAAGGCAAATGACGTGGGCGATCCCTGCGCCGCGGAATAGGTTTAATTTCATAATAGCGTCTTTGCCGCTGACCTCCTCCTGCGAAACGGGGTGATTCCGACACCGGCGAATTAATTGGACCACTATCGTCCTAACAGGTGAATGACCGCGACTTGGTTATAACTAATCCTGCAAACCCGAGCTAAGTCGAAGTCGGAGAAGGTGAAATTTTCGTAACCTTAGCCTGAATCGCCACTCGTGGAACGCGCCTCGCTTGCTAGGCCGATTTTGAGCGCGCGATAACATGCAACGAGGGCTACAGCGGACAAGGGGCGGCCGCCCCGCCCATTCGTTAACGTCCGCTGCAAGCTATGGCCGACCGTATGCGGATCCCCTTCGGATCGTTGCACCGCTTTGAGCGAGACCCCCGACGTGGGAGGGGAGCCGCTTTGTAGTGCGGCAGGTCTATCGGCATTTTTTCAGGCGGGCTCCCGAGAACAGCCCATCGCTGGCGTCAAACCCTGGACGATTCCACTCGTTTCGGACCAGACGTCTTGGACCAACCGAAAGCCCAGGGGTCATCCGCGGGAGCCGCCTGCTGCCTACCGATGGAGCTGCCAAGCTACAAAGCGGCTCCCCTCCCAAGCGACGCATCGCACCGAAACGGCAACCCGGCGATTAAGCCCTGGGCTAACTTGCAACGCCCCTCCGATTCGCACCTTTTCACCTTTCACCAATCACTAGTCACCAATCACCCACGGACGAGCAGGAGCTCGTCCCTACCGATCACTCGTACCGAAGCGCTTCAATCGGATCCAGCGACGCTGCCTTATGCGCGGGGTATAGGCCAAAGACGATGCCGATAGCGGAACAGACTAGGACGCCGGCGATTGACCAGCCCCAAGGAAAGACCAGTTGTGCTTGGACGAAAGCCGCGAAGCCGTTACCAGCCGCCACCCCAAGTATAATCCCGCTGAAGGCGCCCAGAAGGGAGAGGAACAAGGCTTCAAGTAGAAATTGTAATCGGATATCTCGTTGGCGTGCCCCAAGCGATTTGCGAACCCCGATTTCTTTGGTTCGCTCGGTCACACTAACCAGCATGATATTCATGATCCCGACGCCGGCGGCAATCAAAGCGATGGTACTGATAACAAAAGCGCCAATCCGCACCATGCCGGCAATGTTACGAAAGGCAAAAGCCAGCGAGTCGTTGCTATAGATCTCGAAGTCGTTCGGATCTTCCGGATTTAATCCACGCGCCTTGCGAAAAGCGCCAATCGCATAGCCCAGCGTCTTTTCGTAAACAATCTGGTTTCGGGCCTGGACCGCAATATTCACGGTCCGATTCTTTGAGCCGTAGTTCTCGAAAAACTTGGTAATCGGAATGATAACCGTGTTGTCCTGGTTCGCGCCGAAGGCTTCACCTTTGGGCCCAAATGCCCCCACTACTTCATAAGCTCTTCCATCCAGCCGGATCGTTTTCCCGACTGCGCCACCCTCTGGAAACAAACGGTCGAGCGCCGATTTGCCAATCACGCAAACACTGCGGGCTAGTTCCACGTCATTAGGCGAAAGATTTCTGCCGCTGGCGATCGTGAAGTTGTTCGAAACGATAAACCCTTGGTTAGTGCCGCAAATTTCCAGGTTAGGATTCGTCTTACGATTTTCGAAGACGGCTTGCACATTTTCATCGAATACCTTTGGCGTAACCAGCTCGACCTGATCGCCAACCAATCGGGTAAACCGGAGATACGTTTCATAATCAATATTCCGCCGATTTTTGAAACGTTCGTCTCCGAAGGCAGTGAGTGTTCCCGGATACTTTGCGAACTGGAAAATATCGGCGCCAAGGAAACTGAGGCCGGTCTCGATCGAGTTTTGCAGCGCCGAAATCGTGGTCATGACGCTGATCACCGAGAAAATACCGACCGTGATTCCGGAAATGGTTAGCGCTGATCGCAGTTTATTCGCGCCCAGCGATCGCCACGCCATTTGGATGATTTCTAGGGTCAGCACGCGAAAGAGTTATAGGTTATAGGTTTTAAGTTTTAGGTTCGCCGTTCAGTTCGGCTATTGGCTACTGATCGTCTTCAGCGCCATCTGTCATTTGTCATTTGTAATCTGTCATGCGCTTCGCTCGGCTATTCGTACCGCAGCGCTTCCACCGGGTTCAGACGGGAGGCTTGCCAGGCTGGAGCGAACCCCGAGATAACTCCGGTGATCACCGAGATCAGGAGGGCAACCACGACTAGCGCGGGGGAGAAAGCGATTGGGAAAGAAGGGAAAACGAGTGTTACCAAGCCGAAGAGGAGGAATGCTAGGACGAGGCCGATCATGCCTCCTAACAGGCACACGGACACTGCTTCGATTAGAAATTGTAGCAGAATCGTCCGACGACGTGCGCCCAGCGCTTTGCGGGTGCCGATCTCGCGGGTTCGTTCTTTCACACTCACAAAGGTGATGTTCATGATCCCGATCGCCCCGACAAACAACGCGAGCCCGGTAATAAAAAGGCCCGCGATGGCTAGCCCGGCTTTGACCGGGCCAAGCGTTGATCGAAATGCTTGTTGTTCGTTGATGGTAAAATTATCTTCTCTCTCCGGCAGAATCCCCCTGATCCGTCGCACGTCGCTACGAAGTTCTTCCCGGGCTTCGTCCATCCTTTTCTTGTCTTTGACCTTTACTCGGATGGATGCGCTGTCGGCGCCGGTCTTGAAATACTTGGCATAAGCAGCGAGCGGAATAACTACCTGAGAATCGAAACTGAACAGGCCGAGAAAAGAGCCTTGTTTCTCGAACACACCGATCACCTCATATTTTTGCTCGCCAATCCGGATTTTCTTTCCGATGGGTTCCTCGCCTCCGAACAAACCTTGAGCCACGTCGAGTCCAACCACGCAAACATTACGGCCGCCGCGGCTCTCAATCTCGTCCAGGAAACGGCCTTCTCGACAATCTACCGGCGTGATCACCGCATAAGCATCGGTCGTCCCCATGAGATAGACATTGGTAAGCTGGCGTTTCTCGTAGGTGATCGTTGTTAACATGCTGGGCGCCGCCACCGCGAGCTTGAGCAACGAGTTGGGGGTGTCCGCGATAATCTGGTTCAAGCTATCCGCCATTGACGGCCTGATATCCGGGCGGTTTTTATAAATCCAGAAATCATCGATGGCCGTCCAAGGCCATTGCTCGACGTAGAGAACATCCTCCCCCAGCATGTTCATGCTCCGGTCAAAACCGGTGTCGATCCCTTTAATGGCGATGCCCATCAAAGTCACCGCGATGATGCCGATAATAACTCCGAGGCCAGTAAGAAAAGATCGGGTCCGGTTCGCCAGCAACTGTTGCCCGGCGATACTGGCGCTTTCAGCGAGCTCGAACCAAATCCGCATAACCAATCATCAGTACTTACTGCGGAGTGTCCGGTGTAGCCGGCAGTCTCAGCCGCAGCTGGTCACTCTCGACAACACCGTCACGCAGGCGAACTACCCGCCGGGCATGATTGGCAACCTCTTCCTCGTGAGTCACCACGATGATGGTGTTACCACCTTCGTATAGTGTCTCTAACAGCGTCATGATTTCTTCGCCAGTTTGCGAGTCAAGGTTACCGGTAGGTTCATCCGCAAGAATAATCGACGGCCGGTTCACCAAGGCTCGAGCAATAGCGACTCGCTGGCGTTGACCACCCGAAAGTTCGTTCGGCTTGTGATCCATCCGGTCGCCTAAACCTACCTCAGTCAGCGCCTCTTCCGCTCTGCGCCGGCGTTCCTGCGAGCTGATCCCGGCGTAAATCAAGGGCAACTCCACGTTTTGCAGACTGGTCGAACGAGGCAAAAGGTTGAACGTCTGAAACACGAACCCGATCTCCCGGTTCCGGATCTCGGCTAACTCGTCGTCTTCCATACTGGCAACATCCTTGCCGTTGAATTCGTAACGCCCGGAGGTCGGGGTATCGAGACAGCCAAGCATATTCATGAGCGTCGATTTCCCACTGCCGGATGGACCCATCACTGCTAAATATTCGTTGCGATGAATCAGCAGATCCACTCCCCGTAAAGCGCGGATCAATGATTCGCCCATCACATATTCCTTAGTGATCCCTTCGATCCGGATCACGACTTCTCCGTTCGGTCGAGTCAAGGACGCGAGTCCTCCAGTAACCGGACTACTTAGCATCTTGCGGTTTCTCGATCTGGACCTGCGCCCGGTCCTTCAAGTCCTTGCTGATCGCCGTGTACGGACCGCTCACCACTTGATCACCGACCTTTACGCCCGATAGGGTCTGCAGATAGTTGTCATCGGCGATCCCCGTTTCGACCGGAGTCATTTTCACGGTGTCGCCCGTCTTTACAAAAACAACTCGCTCGAGGCGTTTGCGTTCTTTTCTCTGCAGGTCGGTGGTAGAAACGCCTCCTTGATCGGCCATCTGTTCGTCTTTCATCTGATCCGGCGTTTTACCCGTCTCCTGATCTCGGACAGTGACCGATTGGATCGGGACCGAAACCACTTGGCGAACTGTTTGGGTCTCCACTTCAACTGTTGTGCTCATCCCAGGGCGAATCTGCAAGTCCGGGTGATTAATCTGAACTCGCACTTCAAAATTGGTGACTTCCTGCTGAGTCCCCTGGTTCTGGATCGTCGCGGTGCTCGCAATCCGCTTGACCGCGCCGTTGAAAACATGACCCGGATACGCATCAACATGCACCCTCACCGGGTCACCGAGTTTCACATTCACCACATCGTTCTCGTTGACATCGACCCTTGCCTCCAAGGAGTCGAGGTTAGCAACTCGCATCACTTCGGTACCGGCAAAATCTCCGGTCGCCACCACTCTTTCCCCTAACTCGCTGTTTAACGCACTAACCATCCCATCAATGGGCGAATAGATAACCGTCTTATCCAACAGAACTTTGGCTTGTTCGAGCGCGCTCTGTTGCGCGGCGATCCGATGCAGAGACGACTCGTAGGCCGCATCCGAAACCAGGCTCTTGGTTTGGGCTGCCTTGTAATCGGTCTCGGATATTAACCGTTTCTGGAACAAGTCTTGCGATCGATGATAGTCCAGTTGGTCATTGAGCATTTGGGATTTGCGTTCCAGGCTATCCGCTTGCGCCGAGCTCAATCCAGCCTCGGCTTGTTTTACACTGGCGATATAATTGTCCGGTCGAATTTTTACGAGTAGATCGCCCTTCTTGACCGGTTGCCCGTCGATGACCGGTAACTCAATGATCTCTCCGGCAACTTCCGGAGATATTTTTATCTCGGTCTCCGGCCGGATCTTTCCAGTCGCAGACACGGTCTGAGTGATATCCCGGATGGCCGCCGATTGCACCCGGATCGTGAGCGGCGCTTTCCTTAGGCTAAACAGATACCCGCCGACGACGAGCGCCACCAAAATGCCGACGATGAGTAGCCGGCGGCGCCATTTCGGACGTTTCCGTTTAATCGCCGCCTGGGGCGGCGCAGCCACCTGTTTATGCATAGTTGTGTCTACCTTTTTGACCTCGCCCAGCGCCTGCACGTTACCGTTTTGGACGCGCTTAGTCGACCCCAATGGAGAAACGGTTACGCCAAAGCCTGCCTTTGTGGACATATACACATCGCGGATGTTCAAGGTTTCACATAATTGTGAAAGACGAGGGGCTGGAAGGAAGGAGCCAGTATCGTGGGGTCAGTAGGCTTATGAACGATCGCGGAACATTGCGAGGTGCCTAAGATAAATACCATAGTGGCTCCGGTCCGGCCTCGCTCCCGCTCAATGGACAGCCAAGTCTGAAGCGGGCAACAAATCCCAGGCCGTCAACTGGCTTATCGCGGTTTCAACGCCGTTCTCGGCGCGGATTACTTGGCCGAGCGAGGCCGCCTTTTCTATCATGGTACGGTTCTGAATACTCCCAATTCCGGAGGCAAACTGATCAGCAGTGACGGTTTTGCGATTCAAACGCGGCGCAGCCACCCCGAGTTTTTCGAGTTGGACCGACCAAAAGGCCTGCTCGGTGATAAAAGGCAAAATCAACGACGGAATGCCGGCACGCACCGCCGCTGCTGTAGTCCCTGCCCCACCGTGATGGACGGCGGCGACCATACGCGGAAACAGCCAGTTATGAGGCGCCTGTTGAAGCAAATAGATATTAGGATCGCGCACCGCATCATCCGCTGCTAGACCTCCCCATCCACTCGCCAGCACCGCGCGACAACCGGCTTTGCGGATCCCAGCAATCACCGTAGCAGTGATACGTATTGGGTCCCGCGGGAACATGCTGCCGAATCCGACATAGATGGGCTTCGGTCCGGCGGCGAGAAACGCAGCCAGGTCATCAGGCGGTTGCCAGTCGTCTCCTGCATCAAGAAACCAGAATCCCGTCACCTGGATATTTTCAGACCAATCGCGCGAACGAGGCAAAATATGTTCGCTGTAGCCATAAAGAACTCGCCGACGCGTGGCCGGCTGGCGGTACAGCGGTCCGAGCCAGCTATAAGGTTCAAGACCGAGACTCCTCCGCAAGAGATTGTTGACCGGAGGGCGCGCCAGAGACCACATGAACCAGCGAACGGTGTAATACAAGGCAAGGTTAACCGCTCCCGGCACCGGGCCGGGCAGCGGCGGCAACACCATGGGACGGATGTCGGTGCAGGGCGTCATCGGCTGCAGTTGTGCTTGCACAACCGGGATACCGAGTGCTTCGGCCAATGAACCGGCGAGAACCGTCGTTGGCCCCTGGCCGATCACCAGGTCAGCGTCAGCAGCCGCGGCGCGACCTTCGATTGCCCAGTGTGAGACCATTTCCGAAAGATGGCGGACCATTATTCTTGATCCCCTGAACACGTTCATTCCGCTCTCCAGCATTTCAGGAGCTTCGCGCATGAGCCTGTCGTAATCGGCGGTCAAGGGGGCGTAGACAATGCCTGCCTGAGCCACAAAGGACTCAAAGTTTCGGCTGGTCGCGATAGTGACCCGATGGCCGTGCCGCTGGAGACCGACGCCCAGCGCGGTTAAAGGCTGAATGTCGCCACGGGTACCTGCGCAAAAGATTGTGATTTTCATCTAGAGCTAACAGCTTAAGCAATGGCTTCTGCCAAAATACCGCTAATCTCTCTCAGCGGCTCTGGATCAAGCATATCCTGATGGCGACAAGCGATCTCATGAACGATTACCTTGCCTCCGATATGGTCCTCCCACGCATCGGGACGGTCGTCGAGAAACTTGCCGGCGGCGCCTTCGGGTCGATGCGCTGCCCGCAGGAATAACAGATCATGGGGCACGTGCCCCGGCGTAAAGCGCCGTGCCATAGCGAGGCTCTGCTCCGTCACGCTGCGCACCTTCCTCACGAGTTCGTCGGTTGAAAGTCCTGGCGGTAGCGGAATATCGTTTAAGGCGTACTCCTCCGTGAGCAAATCAGCCAACGCGTCGATTCCATTCGCTCCATTCAAACGTTCGGGTGCATAACCGAGAAATCCAAGCGAAGCGGAGACGACGTCCGCTTCGTCCATCGTTTCAGTGAAACGAAACGGGTAGGAATCCAGCAGCCCGAGCAAACGTACCTTTTCCCCGTTTCGACAAAGATGCGCAGCAATTTCGTGCGCAACCAACCCGCCTAGGGACCAGCCCACCAGCATGTAAGGGCCGTGCGGTTGTACCCGACGCATCTCCTCAACATAACGAACCGCCATCGCTTCGATCGACAGCGGCATTGAGTCTACCAGGCCTATCGATTGCAGGCCATAGATCGATTGCGCCGGTGCGAGATACCGGGTCAGTCCGGCATACCCCCAGGACATACCGGCAACCGGATGGATGCAAAACAGGGCCGGCGCTCCGTTTCCCTGTCGTAAGGGCAAAATCGTGCTGAACATGTCGGGTGTCTCTGCTCCGTCGATAGAACGCGCGAGATTGGCGATTGTCGGGTCCTGGAATAGGGCACTAACCGGCAGCTCTATAGAGTATCGTCCGGAAAGTTCCGCAACCATGTTGACCGCAGAGAGTGAGTCTCCTCCAAGGGCGAAGAAATTGTCATGAACCGATACCTTATCCAGACCGAAGGTTTCTTTCCAGAGTTCGGCTAGCAGTTTTTCGCCCCTAGTACGCGGGGCGACGTAATGCTCGCCTGCGGTTACCCGCAACTTGGTTTCAGGGGCCGGCAGGGCGGCGCGATCAACCTTGCCGTTCATCGTCATCGGCAAATCGGCCAGTGTCATGAAACTTGCCGGAATCATGTAGTCGGGCAAAACCTCCCTCAAAGCGCGACGCAGGACTGCGGGATCGGGCGAGCCACTATCTGGCGCCGGCACGATATAGCCAATCAGTTGCGGATGCGGCCCTTCGGGTTGCCCGGCGCGAACGCCGGCACCACGCAGTGCAACCGCGGCTGCCGCCACCCCCGGAACTGCGGCCAACGCCGCCTCGACTTCACCAAGTTCAACCCGGAATCCCCTGATCTTAACCTGATCATCGCCACGCCCAAGGAATTCAAGGCGCCCTTGCTGGTCGAATCGGGCCAAATCACCGGTCCGGAACATCTTCGCGCCGGGCGGCCGATTAGAAAGGAAAGCCGGTTCATCCGGAAACTTCTCGGCGGTTAACTCCGGCAGGTTCAGGTAGCCTAACGCGACTCCGTCACCTCCGATCCAGAGATGACCGGAGACGCAGGGAGGTACCGGCTGACCGCTCTGGTCGAGCACGTAGACCCTGGTATTGTCGATCGGCGTGCCGATCGGCGGTGCAGCGAAATCCGCCTCGGTCATTTCGTGAAGAGTCGACCAGATCGTTGTTTCGGTGGGACCGTAGACGTTAAAAAGCCGTCTCGCTCGACGGTGCAAGGAGGCGGCGAGAGGAGGTGGAAGTATTTCGCCCCCGGCTATTAGCGTCAACCCATCAAGTGCGGCGGCCGCATTTGAGCGGTCTTTGACCATCAGCTGGTAGAGGGATGGCGTAGCCTGCATGATAGTGACATTTTGCGAGCTCATCCAGCGCGCCAGTTCAGCAGGAGCGTGCACCGTGCGCCGATCCGCCAAGACGATCGTGCCGCCGGCCATCAATGGAAGGAACATCTCCAAAGCAGCGATATCGAACCCGATGGTAGTTACTGCTATCATCCGGTCGGCTTGCGTTATTTCCAGCCGCCTCAAAAAAGCGGCGCAAACGTTATTGAGACCGGCCTCTGTCACCATCACGCCTTTGGGACGTCCAGTGCTTCCCGACGTGAAAATGACGTACGCCGCACCAGGAGCCAAAACCGGCAACGGTAATCCCTCTTTGCCTGCGCTGTTCTGCTGAATCCCGGCCTTCAGACCAAACGAAAACAGCACCGGTTCACCGGCTTTCGCTCGCACCGACGTTAGGATCCCGCTTACTGGCTCCATCGTCTCGGGTGTAGCCACCACCGCAGAGGGGTGGGCCTCGGCGAGAATGGCCGCGATACGCGCTCGAGGTAGTTCAGGGTCAATCGGTAGATAGGCAGCTCCTGAATCCATGACGCCAACCAAAGCCGCAGGAAGCAGGGCGCTCCGCGGCAACAGGATCGCCACCAGGTGGCCCGGACCGATACCGATTCTGCGTAATGTCGCTGTCACCGAATCGCTTTGTTGCATCAGCCATTCGTAGGAAAACTTGAGAGCCTCTCCCGCTTCGGTTCTGTCGCTAATCGCGATTGCCTGGGGAGCACGGCGCGCCGATGCCGCGATCGCAGCGGGAATAGAGAGCGCTGGCCGGGGCCGTTCGGTCGCATTCCAGTCCTGGATTACCCGGATGCGTTCGCCAGGCGCAAACAGGTCGAGCGAATCGATTGATCGGGTTGGGTTCTCGATTATTTGATCGATCAATCCGGTCAGACGCCTTTCATGAAGGGCGAGATCGTCCGAATCGTACAACATAGGATTGGCGTCGAAGTCGATGCGCAAGCCCCGGTCATCCGAGCGATCATAGATGAAAATCATCAAGTCTTCGATGGTACCGTTGGACAGATTCCGAGTACCGGCGCCGTGACCGGCAAAGTCGAGCGCGTAATCAAAGGGCTCAATGTTCACCCCAAGCCAGGACACCTGTTGATCCGCACCGAACATTCCCAGTGCCCGACGCAATTCCTCGTACCGGAACTGCTGATGGCGGAGCGCACGCAATAAGGCACGCCCGGTTTCCGTCACCAGTGCGGGAAAACCCATGTTAGCTTGAATGCCCAGCCGAAGGGCGGCGGCATTGGCAACCATGCCCGGAATGGCTCGCAATGCGGGAGAAGGTCGCCCGGTCACCGGCATACCGATAACCAGATCGCGGGCGCCGGTCGCAAGATGATAATAGGAGGCGACTATAGCGATCAGAAGTTGTGGCGGGCTAGCGCCGAGTGACTTAGCAATTTTGCGGAGCGTTCGCGCCCGATCTGCGTCGATAGGCGCGCTGCGACGCAGAAGGCCGCCCCCACTCGGGACACGACGCTTAGCCAGCGACATAGCCGGTGGCAGTTTGGCCAGATACTCTACCCAAAAGACACGGTCGCGCTCGAAACGCTCCGAACTCCGATAGTCCTGATCGGCGCTGATCAACGATGCCAGACTGCCGAATCGCGGAGGCGCCGATTCTCGACCCGCTGACAGGCAGCTGTACAGTTCGGCCACCCGGCGAACAACTAACCCGCCGCCGAATCCATCGAGCATGATGTGATGTGCGCGGTGATACCAGAACCAGCGATCGGCGGCGATGCGAAACAGGGCACAGGACCAAAGTCGATCTTCGGCAAGATCCACCGGGCGGGTTAGCTCCGCTCGCATCCAGGCCTCGGCAGCGGCGCTTGGATCATCTTGGTCTGACACGTCCAGCACTGGAAAATCCCACGCGTAGGTCGTCCGGATAAGCTGACGCGGACCTTCGCGAGTTTCTACGATGGAAACCCTCAGCGTCTCAGCCTCCAGTGTCACTTGACGCAAGGCAGCGACGAAAAGATTTGCATCGATAGGTCCCGCAATCTCGATTAATTCGGCGAGATTGAATACGGAATTTCTGGGCGCGATCTGAGTTGCGATCCATAGGCCGCGTTGGGCGACCGTCAGCGGCAGAAGCTGTTCTTTAAGCATCCCTGTTTCCTGAGTTCTGATTCCTTTTGCTTGGAAAGAGAGCTCTTCTACAAACCATAATTAACAAAGTCAATCATGTTTAACATAATTTCCATAACATCACTCGATTGAGGTGCTTATGTTGCTATTCGCCGAGGCAGATCGATTATTTTGCCGGTGAATTCCGGCGCGTTCGATTATCTATCTTCCGCGAAATTATGGAAATTCTAAGCAGCCCACTAACTTGGTGGGAGATGAAACCTAGGAGAGCGCCCGCCGCGCTCTACGGCTGACTGCTCGGGGTTACCGATTGTGAGCCCTCACCATCGGACGTCGCGCTGTGCCGGTCTGGTGTCGTTCGAGGTTTTGGCTCTCCGCGGACCTTGGGTCGATCCCACCCGGGATCCTGGGGATGCACGGATGCGTTTCGTTCCGATTCGAACAATTCATCCAAGGTCTGGACCCGTTTCCGGACTCGACCGAGAAAATCTTTTTCATCCGTCCCATAGTACTCGGAAAGCACCTGAACCGTTTCTTCATCGTATTGTTTGAAGGTATTGGCGGCGCGATGGGCTTGATAGGCTCCGAAGCCGAGCACGCGAAGCGCCTCGATACTCAGCTCAAGGGAGGATTCCAGCGTTTCTCTAAAGACACTTTTCACGCCCAGCCTGATTAATCGGTAAGCGTGCTCTCGATCTTTTGCTCGCACCAAAAGACTCAGTTTAGGGAAATATTTTTTCGCCAAGGTCACCAGGCGGATTGAGCCTTCGACGTCGTCGATCGCCACGATCAGGAGTTTCGCCTTGGCGGCGCCTGCGGCTGCTAACATGTCGTAGCGGGTGGCGTCTCCGTAGAATACTTTGAAACCAATCTTCCGAATTAGATCGACTTGTTCAGGATCAAAATCGAGCGCCGTCGTCTTAACTCCCTGAGCGTTGAGCAACCGGCCGACTACGGCGCCGTATCGCCCGACTCCGGCAATAATCACCGGATTGGTTTCATTGATCGGGTCGGCTGCTCGCTGGCGCAACCGGCTAGAGAAACGGGGCTGTATCCAGAATTCATTCATGGTGAAGAGAAACGGCGCTGCTACCATCGAAAGAGCCACGATGGCAATTAACCGGTCACCGAGAGCCTGACTGAACACTTGGTTGCTAACGGCAAACGCAACTAAAACGAAAGCGAATTCACCTCCCTGTGCCAACGCCAGCGAAAAGGTGAAGTTTTGACTATTTTCTAACCGCGAGATTTTGCCGATCCCGTACAGGACAATTGCTTTCACGATCAAGAGCCCGATCACCAGCCCGCTCATCAGGATGGGCTCTGATTGTATCAGGGAGAGATCAATACTGGCTCCGACCGAAACGAAAAACAGACCAAGCAGTAACCCTTTAAACGGTTCGATGTCGGATTCGAGCTCGTGACGATACTCGCTTTCCGCCAGCACTACCCCCGCCAGAAAGGTACCGAGAGCCGGTGACAGCCCCAGCAGTTGCATGGCCAGAGCGATCCCCACCACCAAGAGCAGGGCCGCTGCGGTGAAAATTTCGTGCAAGCGGGTGAGCGCTAAAAAATGAAATATCGGGCCGATCAAGAACCGGCCGCCGATGACGATGGCGGCCACGGTGCCCAGCACCAGCAATGGCTGCTGCCAGGTGGGGGAATGGGTGGCGGCGGATGCCGGATGCGTCATCGCCAGAAAGGGCATGATCGCCAGGATGGGGATCACGGCTAAATCTTGGAACAGCAAAACGGCGAAGGAGGTCTGCCCGCCCTTGGTTGTCAGCCAACCTTTCTCAGCAAGTGACTGAACCGCGATGGCGGTCGACGAGTCCGACAGAATCAGCCCGACCGCGATCGCTGGACCGATGGCAATATGGAAAAAGAGCGCAAGCAGAGCGCAGAGAGCGGCGGTGAGCACCACTTGCAAAGTCCCGGCGCCGAAGATCGGACCGCGCAGGCGCCAAAGCAGGTTAGGCCGTAATTCCAGTCCAACCAGGAAGAGCATCATCACGACGCCGAACTGGGCGACATTCATGACGTCACCACGGGCGTCGCCGATAAAACGCAAAACGTGAGGTCCAATGATGACGCCCGCCAGCAGATAGCCGAGAACGGAGCCCAAGCCTAACCGTTTGGCGATCGGGACGGAGACAACCGCTGCTCCCAGGTAAATAAATGCTTGGAAAAGGAAACCGTTGGAGTCCATCGAACTTAGGATGCGGGTAGCAGCGTCACGGCCTCGTTTAGTGTATGGAGATTCATCAGCTCCGAGACATCTATGGTGTGGTCTTGCAGAGCCTCCAGCGCCTGACGATAGACAGACCCGTACGTATTAAGATCCGTTTGGTTATCCATCCAGAGAACTCCGGGCACAACAAAAGGCGGGAGATAAATCATCCCACAAAGGCGCGCCGTCTGTTCAAATGGCGTCAGCAGTTCCCGGATAGTGAAGTAGTTATAGCCGTCGCGTTGATAAGCGGAACTCGGGCCACCTGTCGAAATCGCCGTTAGACATAGCTTCCCGTTAAGGCGGGTCCCGCCTTTTCCGTAAGCGAACCCATACTCAAGCACCAAGTCTTCCCACTGCTTGAGGATGGCGGGGGAACTATACCAATAAAACGGGTGTTGAAAGATAATGACATCGTGCTCTAGGAGCAGCGCCTGCTCGCGAGCTACGTTAACGTGGAAATTTGGGTACGACTCATAAAGGTCATTAACGGTTACTCCCGGCAGGGATTTCGCGGAGGACAATAACTGCTGGTTGATGCGGGATTTGTGAAAAGCCGGATGCGCAAACAGGATTAATAGGCGGCGTGAAGGCTTCGTCATTGGTTACTTAAGAGTTAGCGACTATTTTTCCTTATAAAATTTATACTTGTCATAATTTGAAACATGCATCAGTTAGCCATGGAAATTCAACTGAAGCCGAATAAATTAGATGATCCTCATGGAGGTTATGAAAACGAAAACGTTATCGGATTATCCGCTCTTAATCGGTGAACTTCTGCGACGATCGGAAGTTCGTCGCCGAAAAAGAGAGCGCCGAAGACATTTTTGGTCTTCGACTAGGCAGACGAAATAAAGTAGCAAGGCATAAGGTGTATGCTTTCGCGTTGTTAGCGAAAGCAATACACCGTTGGCTGCTCAGGAAAAAGTCAGGAGCTAGAATCCAGGAGCCAGGAGGTCAGGGGTTTGGTTCCGCCTTGGAAGAATCCTAGCTCTGCCACACACAGCGGACGTCGCTACAAAGCGTAAGCTAGGGGGTATGCCCATGCCAAGACCCATCACCGCCTGGCTCCCGGGTTCTGACTCCTGACTCCTTATTCAAACGAGCATCTGCTCGTTTATCGCTTCCCTAAGTGCTCGCACTTCGCTCAGCTTATGAATCGCCGATAACGTGATTCTCAGTCTAGCCGCACCACGGGCGACGGTCGGAAATCGAATTGCTGGAACCAGGAAGCCGTGTTCCGCCAAACGTTCGGATAAATGCAATGCTCGATCCTCAGCGCCGATGATGATCGGGATGATGGCGGACCGGATGGCAGCCGGGTCGGGGCAGCCCAAGTTAGCGGTCAGTTCCTCGTGATTTCGCCAAAGAGAATTCCGCAACTCCTCGCCTGTCGCCGAAGCCGCTATGGATAAGCCTTCGATCGCGGCCGCGATGACGGCCGGTGGTGGAGCGGTTGAGTAGATCAAGGTTCGGGCGCGGTTGATCAGAACGTCAATCAACGAGTAAGACCCAGCGATGAATCCTCCGCTGGATCCGATCGCTTTACTCAGTGTCCCGAGATGAAGCTCGACTCGACCGGTCAAACCATAATGAGCAGCTAGCCCTGCGCCGTTTGGACCGATGATTCCGGTGGCATGCGCCTCATCGAGCAAGAGGGCAGCGCCGAACTCGTCTTTAAGTTCGACGAGCTCGCCCAGTGGGCAACTGTCGCCATCCATGCTGAAGATAGACTCGGTGATGATGAGAATTTTGGCCCCACTTCTTTTCTCCCGGGCCCATTTGAGCAATTCGCGAAGACGTTCCAACCGGTTATGCGGATACACCCGAATCTCAGCCCCGCTCAGTTTGGCGCCGTCAATCAGAGAAGCATGCGCGAGTTTATCGAGGATGATCACATCGCCTTTACCAAATAGGGCCGGGATTGTACCGACTGCGGCGGCGTAACCGCTTTCAAAAGCTAACGCCGCGGGGGTCTGCTTGAAAGCGGCCAGCTTCGTTTCCAGTTCTGTGTGAATCGCCAGTGTACCGGTGATGAGGCGCGATGCGCCGGATCCGGCGCCAAGCCTTTGAGCGGCTTCGGCTGCGGCTAGGCGGAGATTGGGGTGTTGAGCCAATCCCAGATAATCGTTGGACGCAAAATTGACTAGCGAGCGGTCGCCCCGGCTAACGTGGACCCCGTCAACCGCGGCGATCGTTCGCAGCTGTCGAAACAGGGTTCGTTGTTTCAGATCGGCAATGATCTCTTCGTAAGAATGATCGGGATTCAACGCTAGATGAACTCCAATAAGGAGATTTGGCTGAGTTTCGCGAGGATTTTTTCGTCCCACCAAATCGTCCTCGTCCTCGTCGTCGTCCTCGTCCTCGAAACTGCATTCTTCCGGGGGGCCTGAACACCCACGATTTGATTGCCGCGAGGGCGCGCTGCGTTCCTACGGGGATATAGGGGCCTTCTTTAATAGCCGGTCCAGATCGGCATCCGGGGTTGCGCCAAGCGCCAACGCTCGATAATAATGCCGCCGAGCCAGTTCGATGGCCGGTGGCTGGCGTTCGGCATAAACCATGGCGAGGTTGAAATGAGCCTCGGCATAATTCTCGTCGAGCTCGACGGCCTTACTGAGCTCGTCCACCGCTGCATCGAACCAGCCGCGTTTACGCGCCAGCACACCAAGATACATATGGGCGTGTGCGTTGTCTGGTTCTAGATAGACCGCTTGGCTCAGGGCAGCGAGACCAGCTTCTAACTCCCCTTTCTGATACGCGATAATCCCGAGCGTAAGCCAGGCTTGCTCGACTTCAGGGTCGAGCCGCACCGATTTGCGGAGATGGTTTTCCGCATCATCAAGCTGGTTGAGGCGGTATTCCGCTGAACCCAGATTAATCCAGCCTCCCGAATAGTTGGGCAAAAGCTCGGTTACCCGGGCAAACAATTGTTTTGCCTCTTCAAATTGGCCTGCCCGAAATTTAGCTAAACCGTTTTCAAACGCCTGGCGTACTTCGGGTTCCATGAAAGGCGTTTTGTTGGGCTCGCTTTCGATAGGCCCTGACCAAAGGAGAAATGTGATAAAAAGAAGCAGAGCTCCAATACCGGAAAGCTTTTTGTAGCCGAGATCGAGCGCTTCTCTCTTCATGATCGTACAGATTAGCGGTAAACGCCTAATTTTGACACGCGTCGCGTAGAGCCGTTCATCTTGGAGCGCTGCCTCGCTTGCGAGGCCGTGGTGAGCAGCGCGACTTCGCGAGTGAGACCATCGTTGCCCTGTGCTCTATGCCGTGAAAGGGAACAGCGCATTTTGCGCGATCTGGTACTGACCCGCCAAACCTCACGGCACGGCGTAGCGCAGGCTGGAACAAGGACGTGCCTCTCGGCTTCTCGTGGCTCGCAACGGCCTCGCAAGCGAGGCAACGCTCCACGGCGCCTTGGAGCGAGGCCGCTCCACTTTCGCGGCGTTCTTTCGTTTCAGTCCCGTCCTAGCTCCCGGGCACGCTCGGACGCGGCGCGGACGGCGGACATAATCGTGTGCCGGAGCCCGCGTTCCTCCAAGATCTCGATTGCCGCCATGGTGGTGCCGCCCGGGCTGGCCACCATTTCCCGGAGCTCAGCCGGATGTTTGCCAGTCTCCCGGATCATTTGTGCGGAACCGGCCACGGTTTGCACCGCCAATTCCAGGGCGACATCCCTCGGCAGCCCCATCATGACGCCACCATCCGCCAGCGCTTCTACGAACGTGAAAACGTAGGCTGGTCCGCTACCACTTAGGCCGGTAACGGCATCCAGAGCGGCCTCACGTACCCGGTGCACAATACCGACGGCAGAAAAAATCTTCTCCGCGATCTCGGCGTCGGCCATGGTGGCATGATCGCCCAGAGCATAAGCGGTCGCCCCTTTGCCGATGAGAGATGGTGTATTCGGCATCGCCCGGATGACCCGCGTCCGGTGGCCGGCCGCGTCTTGTAAACGGTCGAGGTTGATGCCGGCTGCGAGCGAGATCAGCAATTTACCGTCGAGATATTGTCTCACATCCTTAAGAAGCTGGAGCGAATCGGCCGGTTTTGTACCCAGGACGACTGCGTCGGTCTGATCCACCACCGTGCGGGGAGAAGTGCCGTAGCGGATACCGAGTTTCTTGACATCTTCAATAGTGGACTCGGGATGCCGGTTGATGACGATAATATCGTCCGGCTGGCAACAACCCGCCTTTAACATGCCTTCCACCAGGGCCGAAGCCATTTTGCCAAATCCTAGGAATCCAAAGATCATGCGTGAGATGGAAGTAATCAGGGAGGAGGCAGGGATGCAAGAAGGAGTCAGGAGCCAGGAGGTCCTGGGCTGATCATGTTGCGGGGCAACATCAGACGGCCAATTCATCGCGCCACACCCAGGTCCTCCTGACTCCTGGATCCTGGCTCCTGACTCCTCGGATGAGCATGCGCTCATCCGACAGGGCCTTGCAAGCGAGGCCGTGACACGTCAGCTTCCAGCTCTAGCCTAGTGTCCCCCATGAAAACACGACTGTTCTGTTGTTCACTCTTCTTCGCCGCCGCTCTCGCGTATTCGGAAGATCAAAAGCCAGTCTCCTCGGTGCAAATCAAGGGCCAGGGAAACGCTGCCGGAACCGAGATCGTGTTGAATCAGATTGCGATGGATCAATTCCCCGCCGTTCACGTTTTTGTCACGGTCTTAAAGGATGGTAAGCCATTCTCCGGATTAACCGCCGCTGATTTCCGTGTTCGCGAGGACGAGGTCGATCAACAGCCGTTGACCGTCGAATCGCAACTTCCGCCGCTCTCGGTCGTGATCGCGATCGATAATAGCGGATCGATGCGCCCAAGGCTGGCCCAGACTCGAGACGCGGCCAAAAGCTTCCTCGATTTATTAGCGCCCGCGGACAGCGTCCAGGTCATCGGATTCGCACAACAGGTAAAAGTGTTGGGACCAATGTCATCAAACCGGGCGACGGCCGCCAAAGCCATCGCCTTGACTTCAGCACGAGGGAATACCGCGCTCTATGATGCATTATTCGCCTCGGTCGACTTACTTAAAGATCGCCCCGGCCGGAAAGCGGTTGTGCTATTGAGCGACGGAGTTGATGACAATGGTGTTGGCAAACAACTGAGCAAACATTCCGTTCAAGATGTTCTTCAGTTCGCCAAACGCGTTAACATACCGATTTATGCGATCGGCATCGGGACCGAGATCGATGAAGCTTTGTTAGCCGGGTTCGCCCAGTCTACCGGAGGACGCTACTTTCTAACCCCGAATCCAGCCGAATTGAAGAACTTGTATGACCAGATCGGCCAACAGCTGGCCGGCCAATACTTGATCTCCTATACCTCAAACCTTCCCGCCGATGGCGCCACGCGCCAGGTTCAAGTCCGCTATCAGGATTCGATGAGCGCAAAGACCTACCAAGCGCCATCTACCAACGAAACCGCCGAGGCGACGCCGACCCCAGCTCCGACCAAGACTCAAACCAAGGAGCAACCGGAACGTGTCGGTATCGGGGGGCTGGAGGATCTTTTGCGGTCAAAAGGTATCGTCATCCGTAACAACGGCAAAGAGGTAACCATCAGCCGCGACGGCCTATCGGTGACCAAAGATGGTAACTCGACGGCGGAGACCACGCCGGAGGCGACACCTGAAACCACCGAGAGATCAACGAAAACCCCGGATTGGTTGCCGGTACCGGACGGCGCCAAAGGAATCAGTTTCTCCGGCTCGGGCATACGCCATCAACAAATGATCTTTACGGTCCCCGAACCGGTTAGCGAAGTGGTCAATTTCTATCAAAAACGTTTCGCCGAACAAGGCCTGCACATCGTAACCGTGGGCACCGATTCCGCTCCTCTGCTGATGGTCACAGGCTCCGGCAAAAACGCCGAGATCGAGATCGCTGAGCAAAGCGAAAATCAGACCCTGGTCAGGATCGCGTTCGAGCGCTAGCGACGAGTGCAAGCTCGGCCTGGGGAGGAGCTAGGAGCCAGAATCTAGGAGGCACTTCGCGTCCATTCGCGGTTAAACCTTTCGCTGCTTGGCTATCGGCTATTCGCGCAGCGCGATTCTAGCTCTTACCCCCTCCCTCAGACGAGCATGCGCTCGTCACTTCAGCCCGAATTCCTCTTTCGCTTTACCAAAACAATCGATTGCAAATTGGAGATCGTCTCGCGTGTGAGCTGCCGAGACTTGGGTCCGGATTCTGGCGGTGCCTTGCGGTACCACCGGATAAAAAAATCCGACCACATACAAACCGAGTTCGAGCAAACGATCGGCGACCTGCTGAGCTAGCGCGGCGTCACCAATCATCACGGGTACGATTGGGTGCTGGCCCGGTCGAATAGTGAGGCCTCGATCGGTCAGTCCTTGGCGAAAGAATTGCGTGCTCTTCTCCAAACGATCCCGAAGCTCGGTGGAACGACTGACAATCTCGATCGCTTTGAGTGACGCCGCTACAATGCTTGGTGTCACGCTGTTCGAGAAAAGATAAGGCCGCGACCGTTGACGCAATAACTCGACAATCGCTTTTCGCCCAGTCGTGTATCCACCGCTGCCGCCGCCCAGGGCTTTACCCAACGTCCCCGTGATGACGTCAATTCTGCTCATCACTCCGCAATGCTCGGGCGTCCCTCGTCCGGTCTTTCCCAAGAAACCAGCGGCGTGGCATTCGTCCACCATGACGAGCGCCTGGTATCGATCCGCTAGATCACAGATGGCCGCTAGATTTGCGATGGTCCCATCCATCGAAAACACGCCATCGGTCGCGATCATGCGAAATCGAGCCGTTTGTGCCTCTTTGAGCTTAGCCTCTAAATCCGCCATGTTGTTGTGCTCGTAACGAAGCCGCTGCGCTTTGCAAAGACGGATACCATCAATGATTGAGGCGTGATTCAGTGCGTCGCTGATGACCGCATCCTCGGGGCCAAGCAGCGTCTCGAAAAGCCCTCCATTGGCGTCAAAACAGCTCCCATACAGGATCGTATCGTCCGTGCCATGAAATCGAGAGAGCGCCTCCTCGAGTTCTTTATGGATTTCTTGGGTCCCACAAATAAATCGGACCGAAGCCAACCCGAATCCCCATCGATCCAGCGCCACTTTGGCGGCCTCAATCACCTCGGGATGATCAGCCAGCCCGAGGTAATTATTCGCGCACAAATTCAAGACTTGGCGCCCGTCGCTGGTGCCGATGTGAGCACGCTGCGGCGTGCTCAAGTATCGTTCTCTCTTGTAAAGTCCCTGGGTCCGAATTGAACTGATCTGCTCGTTCAAGTGAGATTCAAAGCCGTTCAGCATGGGGTATTCATAACTCAGGAGTACAAAGAGTTCGAGGAGTTCGGTGGTTCAGGAAGGGAGCGTGTGTCGTCCGGCTAATTTTCAAAAAAAGGGGAGCTGTTTGGTATTCTTACGGAGAGCGCAAAGACGTGGACCTTTGACTTCAGCATGACCGCCACGACCTCCTGAACTACTGAACTCCTGCAACTACTGAACTCCTCTTCCCTTTTTTCCTTTACTTCCTGACTCAGTTTTCGGCAGTTGTGCCAGATGGCCCAACCAACCCAAAGCACTGACCGGCCAGTCGAGCTCACCTGGCGTGGACTTATTCTGGGCGCCGCTATCACGCTGGTTTTCACCGCGGCGAATGTTTACCTGGGTCTGAAGGTCGGTCTTACCTTCGCCTCTTCCATCCCCGCTGCGGTTATCTCAATGGCCGTCCTGCGTTTCTTCAAGAACTCGACCATAGAAGAAAACAATATCGTTCAGACGGTTGCATCGGCCGCAGGCACACTGTCGTCCATCATTTTTGTTTTACCCGGCCTTGTCATGATCGGTTGGTGGACAGGCTTCCCCTTCTGGACTTCGTTCGGCATCTGCGCCGTCGGCGGTATCCTCGGAGTGATGTACACCGTGCCGCTCCGCCGAGCTATGGTCGTGGATTCTCCACTGCCTTACCCGGAAGGAGTAGCCGCCGCCGAAGTACTGAAGGTAGGCGCCGGTGCCCGCTCTGGAACAACCAAAGAAAACAGCGCCGGATTAGCTTCCGTGATCACCGGATCTCTTGTCTCCTTCGGCTTTGCCCTGGTAGAGGCGATGCGCGTGTTCATCGACCAGGTAGTTGCATTTTTTCGCATCGGAGCTGCAGCTACCGGGTGCGGCGCCTCACTGTCGCTGGCCTTGTTTGGTGTCGGTCATTTGGTCGGTCTCTCCGTTGGTCTAGCGATTCTGGTTGGTCTCGTCATTGCCTGGGGTTTTGCCACACCCATTCTCACGATGCTGCATCCGGCGAGCGGCGCGGCTGCGGACGTCGCCTTGACTGTCTGGAAAACACAAGTCCGCTTCATCGGCGCAGGAACGATCGGGGTCGCCGCCATCTGGACGTTGGCTAAAATGGCCAAACCGATCTGGTTCGGCGTGTTATCCGCCTTCAAACAATCCCTGCATTCACGCGCCGCCACCGGGCCGCTTCCCCGGACAGACCGAGACATCCCCATCCATATCGTCTTAGCCGTCTGTCTGCTCTCGATCGTTCCGATTGTCATTTTGATCGTGGCGTTTCTGTCCGGAACGCCGCTGCAAAGCCAGTTGCTACCCCTGACAGTCTGTGGAGTGATTTACGTCATGGTAGCCGGTTTTTTGGTAGCGGGGATCTGTGGCTACATGGCAGGACTCATTGGTTCTTCTAATAGCCCGCTCTCCGGGGTCGGCATCTTGGCAGTAATCGGTGCATCACTCATGATGATGCTGGTCGCTCAGACTCAGCCGGGCACGGGCGCTTCATCGGCTCTCGTCGCATTCGCGCTATTTATAACCGCCATTGTCTTCTCCGTCGCCACCATCTCGAACGATAACCTGCAGGACTTGAAGACCGGCCAATTAGTCAATGCCACCCCGTGGCGCCAACAAGCATCCTTGGTCGTAGGCGTCCTGGTAGGAGCGGTGGTGATCCCGCCGATCTTGGATCTGTTGAACCGAGCCTATGGATTTGCCGGAGCGCCGCACATAGCGGGAGTAAGCGCCCAACCACTCCCCGCGCCGCAGGCCACGTTGATCTCGGCAATTGCTAAAGGGGTTCTGGAAGGGCGGCTCGAGTGGGGCCTTATCGGTATCGGTGCACTCGTCGGCACCGTCTTGATCGTCATTGATGAGTCACTCGGACTGGCCGGTAAACTCCGTCTACCTCCTTTAAGCACCGGCATCGGGATTTACCTTCCGCTGACCACAACCACGCCGATCGTGATAGGCGCGGTGTGCGGCTGGATCTACAATCGTTGGGTTACCGGAAAACCCCATGAAGCAGTCGCCAAACGGCTCGGCGTTTTGCTGGCTTCAGGGCTGATCGTCGGTGAGAGCTTGTTCGGTGTGCTTTACGCCGGACTCATCGTTGGTAGTAACCAATCAACCCCACTGGCGGTAGTCGGCGATAGTTTCGAGTCCGCCTCGGTGATTCTGGGCGGCTTGGCCTTCGTGATCGTAGTGATCGCGATGTACTTGGGCATCAGGCGCCTGGCGGCAAAGGTCGGGAGGGGAGCCGCTTTGTAGGGTGGCAGGTCTACCGGATTCCTCTTCATTCGTTGAAGAACTTCAAGCCTTAACGTTTATTGCCTGAAAAGATGAATAGCTTTGTTGGGACGTCCGGTTATCAATACCCCGCCTGGCGAGGTACCTTTTATCCCGAGAAATTGGCGACCGCGAAAATGCTGACATTTTACGCGGACCAGTTTCCCACCACAGAGATCAATTATTCGTTCCACCGGATCCCGAGTCCGAAAACCCTAGAAGGCTGGTTCCAATCAACACCGGATGGGTTTCGGTTTGGCTTAAAAGCTCCGCAGAAGATTACTCACTGGTCGAAACTCAAGGATTGCGCCGACACCTTGAATTATTTTTTGGGGGTCATCGCGGATTTGGGCCCGAAGCTCGGACCGATCCTGTTCCAATTACCACCAACGCTTAAGATGGACCTTGCTCTTCTCACTGATTTTTTAGCCACTCTTCCAGAGAGCCTTCTGCCCGCGTTCGAATTCCGGCATGAAAGCTGGTTTGACGACTCTATTTTCTCACTGTTTCGGAAACACAACGTTGCCCTTTGCATCAACGAGAGCAGCGATTTTGCCGCTCCCCAAATTGCCACCGCCAATTTTGGCTATCTCCGGTTGCGACGCGAAGACTATCAAGAAGCCGACATCGACCGCTTGGCGAAAGTCGTTCAGTCCCAACAGGACCAATGGCAGCAAACGTTTATCTACTTTAAGCACGAGGAAAGCGGCATTGGCCCCAAGCTGGCGAAACAGATGATCGAGAGACTCGGGCGCTAAGCGAGCGCGTCGGTATGGTGACTCGAGAGCCCGTGGAGCGCTGCCTCGCTTGCGAGGCCGTGGTAAGCAAGGGAGGTGCGTTACCGAATGGATTTAACCGCCTCCCGTCCAGCGCATTCAACATATCCCATCGTCACGTCGCACGAAACAAAGCAGACCCTGCTCACGAACGGTCTCGCAAGCGAGGCAACGCTCCACGGCCTCCGCGCCCATCTCCTAACTCCTAGATTCTAGCTCCTAGCTCCTTCTTTCAACCGAGCACATGCTCGTCCTAAGACGGTTTCGTCAAGACCTTCAAGACATCGGCGGCTTGAGCATCCGTGCTCGCTTTGGTATCGAACCAGACCAACTTCCCATCTTTGAACAGATAAGCTTGCCGGCTGGCGAAGGCGTTCTTGAGCAACGGCACACCAAAAGCCGCGATCACTTTCTTGTCCGGATCAGATAAGAGCTGGAAGGGCAGATGATCGACATCCGCAAACTTCTTTTGGTCTTCCACTGTATCAACGCTGACCCCGTAAATCTTCACTCCTTTTCCTTGGAGCTCGGCGTACGAATCGCGAAGACTACAGGCTTGAGCAGTGCAACCTGGAGTCATCGCTTTCGGATAAAAATAAACCAAGGTATATCCGGTCTTGCTTTCCCCCAGATTCACCTCTTGGCCCGTCTGATCCTTCGCGGTTATCGCTGGTATCGGATCTCCGAGTTTCAGCTTGCCATTGCTTTGCTCGTCAGCTGCACCCAGCGCACTCAAGGCCAGTCCTGACAACAACAGAAACGTAACGAATAAAGATTTCATCATTGACCTCCGTGAAACTTGGATTCAATCCACGTGACTGATCGAAAAGTCAATTCGGGTGGGGACGGAAGGCGCACGGGAGGGGAGCCGCTTTGTAGCGTGGCAAGTCTACCGGTTTCTTAACAGGCGGCTCCCGAGAACTGCCCAGCGTGTACGATTTGCCGAACCGCGTCAGAATTTGCCTCTTGAAGCGACACCCTTGGATATGGCTAGTCCTGGATCATTCGCGGGAGCCGCTACCCCGTTTCCTCGCTGATCGCTTGCTTATAAAGCCCGGCGCTCTTGGTGGGAACCCGCTTCAACTCGGGATCATTGTCGAGATCGATGTGATACAAGCCAAAATCGCTGGCCGGGCCAAACTCTAGTCCCCATTCCCGATTCGACGTGATGCTCCAACAGATATAACCAGCCACCGGGATACCAATCGCCCGCGCGCGGGTTACCTCCCGGATATGCGCTGTCAAATATTCTTCGCGGGTCACATTATCCGCGTGCTCGATACAGCCATTCTCGATAATAATTATCTCCTTGTCTGGAAACCACCGGTGTAGCCGCGATAATGCCCTCAGTAACCCGGAAGAATCCACGGGCGCATCATCGAACTTGCTCATCGAGGCGTCGATCAGTTGGTGCATCCGATGCAGTTCGAAATTGTCGATACCCCAATAGTAATCGAGACCGACAAAATCTTGCTGGCCGACACATTCCTTCGGACAAAACGGTTCAGGCAATCTGCCCGCCATCCCAAGATGCCACCAATTACTGTTCAAAATCGTGCCGACGACGCTCGCGATTCTGAGCACCGGTTCAAAAAAATGAAGCCAGGAGCGCAGTGAATTCACGCGTTCGTCCATGCGCAAAAGTTCGAAGCGAACGCACCCGGGCCGGCCAAAGATGCGTTCTCCGACCTGTTCAGCCAGCTCGATTTCCTTCTTTAACCGTTCCGGGAGCGACTTAGCATTTGGATCGTGAGTAACACCCACGCGAAGATAACCCCGGCGACGGATCGCTTCGATCGAGCGTCCCTCGACAGCGGCTGTGGCCGGTAGATTACCGGCGACCACAGCGTTGACCAGGTTCAATAGGTCCGGATTGCCGCGCGCGACTGCTACCGCGCATTTCCTCTGCGACAATTCGCCCGCCAGCATCTCTAAGGAAGGAGGCAGCCCGACGTGCGCAATCCTCACCTCGTCAGCGATAAAGCCGTCAATCCAGCCTGCCTCCAATGCTTCCAACCCATTGTGATGAGTGGCAAATGGGCGGGGCTGCGAGTTCGGCGCGACCCGGGCTAGCGTCCGATTCGCGACCGAACCGCGCACATAACCGACGCGGTGGCCATTCAGATCCGCAAGCTGGGTGAACCCGGTCCCTTTCCTGACCACCAGGCGTTCCGTGCTTTCGTCATAGGAATTTGAGAAAGCAACCTTCTCCGCGCGCTCCCGAGTCGGTGCGAACTGCGCAACCACAAGATCCACCGAGGTAGGCGGCGGCACCGGTGGTTCGGCCACCAATTTGGATCGCCGATGAAATTGGTCTTTTGAACGGGTACGCGTTGCCAGGAAATCGATAAACCACTGAAGAGCGGATGGGAGACCCAGGACAAAAGGGTTCGCCCCCACCTTAGCCTCCGGATTCTTTTTTTTGATCGCTTCCCGAGCGAGCCGATGTCCCTCAAAGATGTTGCGGATCAGCTGCGCCGCCCGATCCAATTGCGTGGAAAGCGTGATCTCGGGTCCGCCCCCGGGTGGGACCAAATAGGTCTCCTGCCACCACGGCTTTACATAACCATAGACCAGCAGGTTCGGCTCATTGAAACTAATCCAATACGGGACTAAATCGCCGATCGCCTCCACAACTTGTTCGACGTAAGCCCGGTACCAAAGCGGGAAGTTTTGTGCGGTCATCCCGCCCCGTTCTTGAACATGTACCGGCCAAGTAAAATGATGAAGCGTGACCAACGGTAACATTCCGGCTTCACGGATCGCAGCAGCAATCGATCGATAATGCTGGAGCACCACGGCATCGAACCGATTTGGCGCCGATTCAACTCGAGACCAGGCAATCGAGAAACGAAAGATTTTGCAGCCAAGATCTCGCGCCAGACCGATGTCTTCCCGGTATCGATTCCAAAAATCGGTTGCCTTTCCTCGAAGAGTCTGGCCCGCCAGCTTTTCCCATTCATCGCGAAAATCCGGGATATTCGGATCGAAGGCTTCAGCTTGATGATCCGCAGTTGCAACACCAAATAGCAGGTTCGGCAATTTCACGCGCAGGGAAGAGTAGCAAATGTGAACAGAAGCGAGGAGCTAGACTCTAGGAGGCGCTTCGCGAATAGCCAAGCCGCAAAAGACAAAGACTTAACCGCGAATGGACGCGAATAAGTCTTTGTCTTTTTGCGGCTTGGCTATTTGCGAAGCGCTCTCCTTTTTTTTCGTATTGCTATCCTTCGCTCTTCGGCTGAAGGAAACAGCATGAATTCTATGCTGGCACAAATTCGTGGGCAGCTGCCAAACGAGACCGTTCCATTTGGCCTGCTCGTTAAAGGAAAGGTTATTGAAGGCAAACGCACCAGCTACATCGAAGCGGCTCGGCGGCTCCAAAACGGATCCCAGAAAGAGCCCGGGAACATTTTCTACCGGTTCTTTTGGGATGCTCAGGACCCCTTGCAATACGTTTTGCTGGAAGCTTGGCAAGACTTTGGCGCCCTGGCAGCCCATTTCGAGACCAGCCATTTCCAAGCGATGGGTCAGGAACGACAGGGTTTGACCGAGGGCCCCAGTAGTGTCGAAGTGTTGCTCGATCTTTGAGGTAGTCGGCCAGCGACTTTGCAGCCAAGTAACCAGTAATCAGCGTTTCAGCGGTGTTGCTCTCCGAACGTCAGGAGCCAGGAGGTCGTGGAAAAGGTGAAAGGTGAAAGCGGCGGCCACAGGCCATGAGCTGGAACGACGCTTGCGCCTTAAGCGCCGGAGGCGAGACGTCAAGATAGCCTAGGGCGAAGCCCTAGGAACCGATATACAAAAAAGCATCAGCGCTGAAGGCGCGTCTAAATAGCCGCGAGTGATTTCTCGATTTGATACCCGCCAACCTCCGCGGCCGCCCCTTTCACCTTTCACCGGCTCGCCTCTCCTGGCTCCTGACTCCTTCTTCAGACCGCTTCGGCCAGCGGCACTTCCGCTTGAGACGCGGTGGCCGAGCGAACTCGCGATCCGAGCCAGAGGCCCAGAACGGCCCAGCCCAGGTAGGCCCAGCCGACCAAGCCAAACCCGACTAGCTGGCGGTCGGGGCCATCATGAATGATACAGCCAGCAAGCAACGCCGCGACCGCACTGCTAAACTGGGACACTGACGAGTTGATACTCATAAACCCGCCGCGATGTTCCGGTCGGACACTGCTGGTGATCATCGTAATGGCGGGCACAAATCGCCCTGATAGACAAATCATGAAAACGGTGGTTGCCGCTACTACCAGAGCGGCTGGCAACACCGGCAAATGGGTCGTCAGAAACACGGCCCCGATCGAACAGACCATCATGATGTAGAAAATTCGCAGGCGACCAAACCGGTCCGCCAATCGGCCGATTCCGTTCATGGTGAAAAGCGTGGCGGATCCGCCAACGAGATAAACCAACCGCAGTTCACCGGCGCTAAGCTTGACGTTGTTGACCAGGTAGTTGGCCAGATCTGGAATGACCATGAATGAACCCATCGTGATTACGGACATCAACGCCAATGCCCGGAGATGCTCCCCATTGAATAAAACGCCGGCAAACCGGCGAATCGGGCTTTCTGAGCGACTCGCCGCCATGTGGCCCCGGACCTTTGGCAACCGGACAAGCGCGAAGACCCAGATGACTGCGCTTAGTCCAGCCAAAGCGGTAAACGGAACATGCCAACTGAGTTTATCCGCCAGATAAAGTCCCAGCGGTACTCCAGCCACTTGAGCCACAGAAAAGGCCGACATGACCGTCCCCATAGCGGAAGCACGTCGAGCCTCCGGAACCAAGTCACCGACCATAGCCAGGCTGATCCCCCCAACAATTCCTCCGAAGCATCCGGCTAAGGCCCGAGCAAAGACCAAGGTCCAGTAAGTGGGTGCTAGCCCACAAAACAAGGTGCCGATGGTGAACCCGCCATAGATGGTTAAAAGCGCCATCTTACGATCAAAACGGTCCAGAAAAAGAGCCGCGCAGATCCCCGATATACCCGCAGCCCCGGCATAAGCCGATACCGCCAGATTGAACGCAGGCGTATTGATCCCGAAGATCCGCATCAGTTGGGGGCCGAGCGGCATCATGATCACGAAATCAACCGCCACGGTGAACTGCAGCGCGGCCAGCATCAGCAATAGGAGCCATTCCCCGAGCGGCCGGCGTAGAGCATCCTTGCGAGATGCCAGGTTCGGAGAAGCGCTTTCGCGCTTAGGAGATGAACGAGGCGGCGTGATCAAGATCGTGACTCTCGTCGTGTGACCGCTCGCTGTCAAAAAGCTGCCCCCAGGTGGTAGGGCGAGGCTCCGGAACTACGGAGGAATTTTCGCAGCGAAGAATGGCGCCCAAAAACACAACGGCCACCAGAACTGTAAACCGCCGAGCCGTGGCGTGCACAACCCCCGGCTCGGCAGCGTCTCAACTATTGTAACTAATAGGTCAAAGTCGCATCGTCCATCGTGCGATCCTCGCCCTTGCAGGTAGGGCGAAAATCTCGGCGCGCCGATGAGCTGCCATTGAAGTGAAATGGATCGCGCCGGATTTGAGCCGCGCCCCAGGCGTGCTTTTACACAACACTGTGGCCAAACCCCGTCACCATCGCATCGCGCAATGACGACCGATCCCTTCTAGATGGTGCGTTTTACGCAACGTCGCCCGCCTCGGGTTAAAACGATCCAGGGATCGCGGCTCAAATCCGGCGCGATCCATTTCAATTCGGATGGCAAACTATCGGCGCGCCGAGATTTTCGCCCTACCGTTTCGCCGACGCTCACTGAATATACGGTCCAAGCAACGACCGGTCAGCGGCGCTAAGACGTTCCTTCGCCGTCTTCGCCTGGTGCCAATAAGGAGTAACAATCTCGGGGCGCTAACCTTATCTAACCGCGCTCGCTCGTCGGCGGTCAAAATGACGTTAGCGGCCGCCAAATTGTCTTTGAGCTGTTCCTCGCTCCGGGCTCCGATAATGAGCGACGTCACTCCCGGCCGGCCCAGCAGATAGGCTAAGGAAATTTGAGCAGCGGAAACCTTATGGCTATCCGCGATCTCAACTAGTGCCTCAATAGTGTTATAGAGCTGGTTCTCATCATGGATCGGTGGTTCACCCCAATTGTTCAGATGGCGCGTCCCCTCCGGAGCAGACTGATTCCGGCGGTATTTGCCGGAGAGTAAACCACCCGCCAGCGGGCTCCAAACCAGGATTCCCAGACCTTGATCCAGCGCGATCGGTACCAGCTCGTATTCCGCATCGCGAGCCTGCAACGAATAATAAATTTGCTGGCTGACGTACCGGACGTAGTTGCGCCGGTCCGAGATCGCCAGGGCCTTCATTAGATGCCAGCCTGAATAATTCGAACAACCGATATAGCGGACTTTTCCCGAGCGAACCAGCGTATCGAATGCTTCCAAGGTCTCGTCCAGCGGCGTTTCTCCATCCCATTCATGAATTTGATAGAGATCGATATAGTCGGTGCGCAACCGGCGCAGACTATCTTCGCATTCGCGGATAATGTGAAAACGAGAGGCGCCGCCTTCGTTGGGGCCATCGCGCATCACCATTCTGAATTTCGTAGCGATCAGAACTTGATCGCGCCGGCCTTCTAGAACTTGGCCGAGGATGTCCTCAGAGACCCCATGAGAATAAATGTTGGCGGTGTCGAAAAGATTGACCCCGGCTTCGATGCAAAGGTCTACCTGACGACGGGCTCCCTTCACATCCGTGGCGCCGACCTTACTGAAGACGCTTTCGCCTCCAAATGTCATCGTACCTAGACTAAGCACTGAGACACGGAGGCCCGACTGCCCGAGTTGACGATATTCCATACAACTAAAACGTTACAGATTTAGAAACAAGAATCCAGAGCCTGTATCATTCTCTGGAGCGGCCGCGCTTGCGAGGCCGAATCCGGGCTTACTCCGCATGCGTCTGAAAATAAGCGACCCGCCATTTGCCGTCTGGGGAAGATACCACCCTGACTTCCACCGGAGAACCAGCATCGAATTCCAGACCGATTATATCCGGATCAACCTTCCGGCCGGCCAGCCACCGCCGGAGCCGGTTGCCGTAGGTCTGGAAACCACGGTGTACTCCGCGCCATTCGATCGTCTGTTTTTGAATCAACGAATCAATCGCAACCCGGTGGCGTACATTCGATTCAAACTGCTCCTGCGTGCGACCTGACATCGCGTCCTGTGTCGTCAGCGAATACGCTTCCGCGAAATTCCCTGCTTTAATGAGGGACAGAAAGCGTTCGCCCAACCCGATGGCGTCCGGCGGTACATACCGTCGATGGAGTCCCCAATACCCAGCCCCGGCAAGACCGGCTAAGACCAGCAACGCGAGGACGAGTACGAATACACGCTTAGATCGAGGCCGAGATTGGCTGGGCGGTTCTGTATCCAAAGTGAGGTAACCGGTGTTGCCGCTTTTAAGACGAGCAGGTCGAACAAAAGTTAAAGGCCTATCGTGTTACGCCTGTTCCCGCGCGTCAACCTCAAGAGACGGGTACAAACGCCCAACCTGGTAGGGCGAGGCTCCAGATCTTCCGCAAATATTTCGCGGAGTGGCGGAATGGATCCCAAATTTCGCGCGGCTGTAACTAAGGCTGCCGAGCCGCTGCCCAGCGCGTAACCGCGTCTCACGTCGTTCGTAATCTATCTAGTGATTTTCCGTAAACGGATCCCAAATAATGCGGGAATTCGATAATTTTGTCGCCGTGTTCACGTCATGGGAGCGGCTCGGCAGCCTTTCGGCGCAGCCCGTACAATGCGAGACACGCGCGGCCGCTCTGCGAACGATTTGCGGAAGGTCCGGAGCCTCGCCCTACCGAGGTGTCTTTACGGCTTAAATTCGTGTTTATTCGTGTTTATTCGTGTCTATTCGCGGTTGAATTGTCTTTGTCCGAAATGCGGAAGATAAATCAGCCCGAAGACCTTCGGGCTCCGCTAGTTTCGCCACGTCCTCATTCAGTTCTTGGGCCATGGCGATCGCGTCCACCAATGCAGCCGAATCCGTCCCGACCAATCTCCACACCCGTTCGACGCGCTCGCGGAACCCTGGAGGAGCGATGGGGAAACGCTCAACAAACTTAAGGGCGCCTTTTTCGTTCAACCAATACTCTCGGTTCAAAGCAAACAGCACGACCTGCAGGCAGGTCATGGCATGGAAGAGACAACCTGCCACATAGGCAACGTCAGAGCGTTGAACCGGCTTTTCTGCAATAAGCAGGCTGAACCCAGCCTGAAACCCAAATCGACGCGCAAGTTCGCCTCGAAGCAATTCGGGATAGATCTTTAACCGGTTTTTCTGAGTGGCTAACCAATCCGCCGGGTCCCAAAGCGGATGACAGACAGCGACTTCGCCAGTGTAAATCGAAGATAGAAACCCAAACGGATGGCCCGGTTGATGCGCCACTTCATAGTGCCCATCGATCGACCGGCTAATCTCAGACTCCATCTTCGAAGTCTCCCGATAAAGGAGGTCAACTCGGGTTCCATTAACCTGAAGCCAACCTCCTCCATTGATCCAGAGACCCCAACCTCCGATGCTGGTAACCAGACCCGATTGGTTCCCTTCATCATGTTTGACGGCGACCTGGTCCAGGACATCGATCGCTAGGGGTTCCCGAGCATCATAGTAAAGCCCGAGGTCAGTATCAGATGAAGCGTCCCCGCTACCGCGCGCTCGCGATCCACCAATGGCAATTGCCCGGATACCAGGCACAGTTTTCAGGTCGTCAACCAGGGGAAATAGGGAATTCGGGAGCATGGCAGAAGGAGAACGGTAGGGATGAGCTCCCGCTCATCCGTGGGGAACGGTGGGGACCGAGTTGCGGATGAGCGGGAGCTCTTCCCTACCGGTCAGAACTGCACCAGTGTCTCAACCGGCACGTTGCCGAGATGTTTGCGCCCGTCCAACTCAACCAATTCGATGAAAAAAAGTGCAGCCTCGACTTTGGCGCCCAATTCATGGACCAGATGCACGGCGGCGGCCGATGTGCCGCCGGTGGCTAACAGGTCGTCGACCATCACCACTTTTTCGCCTGCCCGCACCGCGTCTACGTGAATCTCCATATCCGCTTTCCCGTATTCCAGTAGATAGGAATAACGGATGGTCTTGTACGGCAGCTTTCCCTTCTTTCGGATCGGGACAAAACCAAGGCCGAGCTTATAGGCGACGGCAGCACCAAAAAGAAATCCGCGGGCATCAATCCCCACTACCTTCTCGGCCTGGAACTTCACGGTTTGTTCCGCTAGAGAGTCGATCACTTGCCGAAACAACTCGGCGTCGGCCAAGACCGGAGTAATATCCCTGAACAAAATCCCCGGCTGCGGGAAATCAGGAATCGCGCGAATCGCCGACCGAATCTGTTCGAGATTGACTCCATTCATGGATGGCGGAGCGTAGCAGGTTGATTTTGTAGATGCATCTGGATTTTGTCGGATCGTTTATTTTCGCAGCGGATCGGTTTTGGATCTGGCTAGCCACCTATTGTTTCATGCTGGCGTCGGCGTACTCGGCCTACACCCTGTTTAGCGGCAAGTTCATGGCGCCTCGTTTGACATTCGGCTTAGTGCTGGCGGGTTTCATTTGCCAGACCGCTTTTCTCGGGGTTCGCGGTCATGAAGTCGGCCGGTGCCCAATCACCAATTTCTGCGAACTGCTGACGTTTCTGAGCTGGTCGATGATTCTAATCTATCTCGTGATCGGTTCTTCCTATCGGCTTTCACTCCTTGGGGTATTCACCACCCCTTTTGCCGGTCTATTGAGCATTTGGGCATTGTTGCAACCCGAACCACAAGCCGTTGTAATCAAGCATCCGGTCAACCCGTGGTTGGAGGTCCATACCTCTTTCTCTATTGTCGCATGTGGTGCGTTCGCGCTGGCCGGGCTTGCCGGACTAATGTACCTGATCCAGGAGCGACAACTGAAGACTCGCCGGCCCTCCTCGATGTTCTTCCGATTGCCGCCTATCAGAACCCTGGTGGTCGCCAATTCCCGATTGCTTTGGCTCGGTTTCGGTCTTTTTACCGTCGGGCTAGCCACCGGTTTCTTCATCGGGCAAGATGTGGACTGGCGGAAAGTCGCCTGGTCCCTAGTCGTATGGGCTCTGTATGGCGGTATTCTGCTAGCACGCCTTCGGCGCTCGATGGCGGCTAGATGGGTAGCTACTCTGTCTATCGTGGTGTTCGGCCTCCTGTTGAGCATGTTTTGGGGCATCCGGTTCATTTCGGATGTGCCGCCGGTAAGATGAACATTTCCTGTTTCGGGCTAAGCCATCAGACCGCGAGCGTCGAAATCCGGGAACGGTTCGCCATATCGGATTCGGGACTCTCCGAGGCTCTCTTGAGGTTGCGCGCAATCGAAGGCGTTGAAGAAGGACTCATCGTTTCGACCTGCAACCGAACCGAGTTCTACGTGGCAGGAGCAGTTTCCCAGGTGCCGGTGACCCGATTTTTTGAAGAATTTTATAAGGATCTGCGCACCGGCGATGAACCGCACTTTTTCGGATTGTGGGCTGAACGTTGTGTACACCACCTTTTCCGGGTTGTGTCCGGCCTCGAGTCGATGGTGGTCGGCGAGACGGAGATCTTTGGCCAAGTGAAACGGGCATACGAAGCCGCGGCCCGAGAACGCGCAACCGGGCGTCTACTGAACAAGCTTTTCCAGAAATCTTTTCACGTCGGCAAACAAGTCCGTTCGTCCACCGCAGTTGGCCGGGGCAGCATCTCCGTCGGTTCGGTAGCAGTCGAGTTGGCCGAACAGATTTTTGGCAAATTGGACGGCTGCAAAATCATGGTGCTAGGCGCCGGTGACACTAGCGAGAAAATGGCTCGCACCTTCAAAGCGAGAGGCGCGCGCCAGATCTTCGTTTCGAATCGATCGTTTGATCGTGCCCAGGTTTTAGCTCAGGAAGCCGGTGGTCGCGCCATCCGGTTTGATGAATGGGACCGGGAGTTCGCCGACCTGGATATCCTAGTTGCTTCGACCTCGGCGCCACATGCGATCGTAACCGTCGACAAAATTGCCCCGGTGCTGAAACGCAGAAGTGATCGACCGCTGTTTATGATCGACGTGGCTGTTCCTCGGGATATTGACCCGAACGTGCACCGGCTGGACGGCGTCTACGTCTATGATCTCGACGCTTTGCAGTCGATGGCCGAACGCTCGATGGAATCCCGCCGTCAAGAGGTCGCCGGCTGCGATCGTCTGATCGAAAAGCATGTGGTCGAATTTCAAACGTGGATCGAGAAATCTATTAACCCCATTATCGGTCCGGTGGCGGTGGAGTTGCCTCGCTCTTGACTTTGATCGTGGTGAGAAAAACTCCTAAGATCGCGGCCACTCCGTGGAGCGCGCCTCGCTTGCGAGGCCGACCTAATCGGGTGGCCGGCCACCACGCAGGTACCGGAGCAAAAGTCCAGCGGCCTCGCAAGCGAGGCGCGCTCCACGGAACATGAAGATCGCTCTTGGAACCAGAGGGAGTCGGCTAGCGCTGGCTCAAGCAGAAATCGCGAAGGCGGCACTCCTAGACTCGGGCTCGGTAGAAACCGTTGAAATCCGCGTCATTAAGACCACGGGAGATCAACGCCTGGATCTCCGGTTGAACGATTCGGGCAAAAGTTTTGAGAAAGGCCTCTTTACCAAAGAGTTAGAGCAAGCCCTTCTCAGCGGAGAAATCGACTTGGCGGTGCATTCGCTGAAAGACCTACCGACTGAGCCCGTCGACAAGCTGGTCATTGAAGCTGTCCTACCACGAGAGGACCCGATGGACGTCCTGGTATCGAAGACCGCCGGCGGCCTTGCTGCCTTGCCGAAAGGCTCGTTGGTAGCCACGGCCAGCCCCCGCCGAGCGCACCAGCTCACCAATCGCCGGCCGGACCTCCAGGTTCGCGATTTGCGAGGGAACGTGCCAACTCGCCTCGAAAAATTGGTTCGCAATCAGGATTGGTCCGCCATCGTCCTGGCTAAAGCAGGCTTGCTACGCCTGGCTCTGGCCCCGGAGAACGAGCGTTTGACGTTTCTCGAGACAACCTTGTTCGTCACTGACCTCACCGAGATGCTCCCGGCTGCCGGACAAGGAGCTATCGCTTTACAGTGCCGCCAGGATGCTTCTGTGGTTCGCTCCCTACTGAGTCGAATCAATCATCTACCCTCATGGGATTGTGTCCGGGCCGAGAGAGAATTCCTCAGTTTGCTTGGCGGAGGCTGCAGCATGCCGATCGGCGTCCATGCCAAGGTGATCGGGCAGACGATGTCGCTGGCGGCGATCGTCTTCGAAGAGACTGGCAAGGTGCGCCGTGCTTCGGTGACCGTTCCTTTGAAATCGCCTCTAGATGCCGCCAAAGTATTGTTCCGGGAGATTTATGCCGAAGATAGGTAAATGTGTTTTAGCGGGCGCTGGGCCAGGTGACATCGGGCTAGTGACGCTCCGAACCAAGGAGGCGGTCGAACAGGCTGACGTCATCGTTTATGATTTCCTCTGCAATCCTGAGATACTGAACTGGACGCGTCCGGACGCTGAGATTGTGTACGCGGGCAAACAATCTTCTGCCCACACGCTTTCTCAGGGCGAGATCAACGACCTAATCCTGGGCCGAGCCAAAGAGGGTAAACTCGTAGTTCGCCTGAAAGGCGGTGACCCTTTCGTGTTTGGACGCGGAGCCGAGGAAGCGGAGCTCCTGGCAGCCGCGGGCATTCCGTTTGAAATCGTGCCCGGCATTACCTCGGCGATTGCGGTTCCCGCTTACGCCGGAATTCCGGTTACCCATCGCGATGTTACCTCGTCGTTCACAGTCTTTACTGGTCACGAGGATGCCGCCAAAGAAAGCTCGGCGCTCGATTACGCCGCACTGGTCCAGGGCGGCGGCACCTTGGTGATGCTGATGGGCGCCGCCCGCCTCTCCAAAGTGATCGACGAACTCCGCGCCCATGGGGCCGCTGCTTCGATGCCGGTCGCTCTCGTTCGTTGGGGAACCACCGGTCGCCAAGAGACCTTCGTCGGCAAACTGGATAACATCCAAGAGATCGCTCTTGACGTCGAACCACCCATGGTAGCGGTCTTTGGCGACGTCGTCTCTTATCGCCAACGACTGAAATGGTTCGAAGACCGGCCCTTGTTCGGGCGTCGCATTGTCGTGACACGAACCCGACAACAAGTTGGGGTTTTGAGCGCGAAACTGCGAGCTCTCGGAGCTGAAGTGACCGAGCTCCCAACCATCAAAATTATTCCGCCCGAAAACCTCTTGGAATTCGGGGAGCTCGTTCGTGATTCGTTCCAGTACGATTGGGTGGTTTTCACTAGCCCTAACGGCGTAGCCGCGTTTTTCGACCTTTTTTTCAAACTCTATAACGACGCCCGGGCATTGGGGAACGCCCGTATCGCCGCCATCGGACCGGGAACCGCAAAACGGGTCAAGGACCTTCATCTCGCAGTCGATCTGCAGCCGGAGGAATCGGTGGCAGAAAAATTGGCTGAGGCGTTTCAGCGTCACGAGAGCGTCGAGAACCTCAGGTTCCTTCTAGTCAGAGCGGCGAACGCTCGAGACGTCCTGCCAAAGCGCCTGAACCAAATGGGAGCCATCGTCGATGAAGCGATTGCTTATCGGACCGTCCCAGAAACCGACGACCTCACCGGCGCCCGGAAACGTTTCACCGAGGAAGGAGCGGATCTGATCACCTTTACCAGCTCATCCACCGTAGAAAACTTTGTGGCGCTAAAGCTTCCTTGGCCGCGAGGAATCAAAACCGCCAGCATCGGCCCAATCACCTCCGGAACGATGCAACATGCGGGTCTCAAGGTCGACGTGGAAGCCGAACAACACGATATCGACGGCTTGGTGGATGCGATTGTTGGGCTGTTGGGACGATAAGGAGCGCGTATGGGCGTATGGGCGTATGGGCGTATGGGCGTATGGGCGTATGGGCGTGTGGGCGTATGGAAAACCCAGCGTCGGTAGGGCGAAAATCTCGGCGCGCCGTGGACGTTGGATTTCGACGATTTGCCCGCGCCGGATTTGAGCCACGCCCTGGATTGACCACCCCGCCGGTTCTGACGTACCCGGGAACAGGACCACGCCCTAGAAAAATAAAAAACTCCGCTTAAGAGCGGAGTTTTGGAAACCGAGCTGTGCGTTCGGCTTAGGGATTGAAACGGAATTTCAATTTGCCACGCTTTGCAGCTAACTTTGCCTTACGACGCAATTTTTGGGACGGCGTTTCGAATGCGCGAAGACGGCGGACTTCTTCCATGATCCCTTCGGCATCAAGCTTGTTTTTCAAACGCTTGAGAGCGCGATCGATGGGCTCTCCCTTGCGAACGATTACTTCAGGCATAAAATTTCTCTTTAGCGGCTAGTTTATGAGGCGGTGATACTACCCGCTGTTAACGCCACCGTCAATCGATCAAGCCATAAAATCTTCCGCGATTTTAAAAAACCAGATCTGGCCGCCGTAAGGCTCCCAATGTGGAAAGGCTGGCCAACCCGTTGGGAACGAAATGTTTCAATTTTGACGGCAGCCTATAGATTACCAGTCATCTCTTTTCGCTCGCAAAATCGTACCCGAACCGTAATCGGTAAGGCGAGGCTCCCGGACAACCGATCGTTTCTTTCTGGTGAGCCCTCGGAGTGGTCCGGAAGTAATCAGTAATCGGTAGGTCAGTAAGCAGTAAGCAGCGTAGCTGCGAGAGCCGGCGAGTCTCGACCGGTTACGGCTTGTCTCCTCAGCAAATTTCTGTACCAATTTGCCCGAAGACGAAACTTCGACGTTTGGTATCGGGTAATGGTAAGTACGTGAAAGTCCGTCCTGACTTGAATTTATGAACAAAACTGTAGCGATCGGATGCGGCTGCGTAGCCGCGCTTTTGGTGGTCGGAGCAATCATCGCCGGATTTCTCGTCACCGGTTATAACTCTTTGGTGCGCGGGTCTGCCGGGGTCGATACGGCCTGGGCACAAGTGCAGACGCAATATCAGCGCCGCGCCGATTTGATCCCAAATCTCGTGCACACGGTAGAAGGGGCCGCCAACTTTGAAAAATCCACCCTAACCGACGTCATTAACGCCCGGGCGAACGCCACAAAAGTTACGATCGATCCCTCGAAAGCTCCCACGGATCCGCAACAACTGGCTCAGTTCCAGAAACTTCAGGATAGCCTATCCAGCAGTCTCGGCCGCCTCTTAGCGGTGAGCGAACGCTATCCTGAGCTCAAAGCCAACAGCAATTTCCGAGATCTGCAGGTGCAAATCGAAGGTACCGAGAATCGGATTGCGGTAGCCCGCCAGGATTTCAATAAGGCAGCCCAAGGGTACAATATCCAAGTTCGTTCACTGCCGACGGCTTTATATGCCGGAATCTTTGGATTCCAGGCGAAACCATTCTTCCAAGCCGCCGCGGGAGCGGAATCTGCACCTAGCGTCGCATTCCCATCATTTAGCCCGTCGGCGACTCCTAAGTGAGAGTTGCCCCAATTAGGCCTTGGAAGGAAAAGTCTTGGGAACGGCCGGGGTTGGGCGTAGCCTACCTGGCGGAGAACCCATAAAGGAATCTCATGCGTCAATGCCCGACAAATTGCCAGAGGTCCTTGGGATCCGTAAAGGGTTCTCCACGAAGGACTAAGATAGCGCCTGCTTTACTCTTATGGTTGGCGCTGGCGATTCTTCCGACCGCTTCCGCTCTAGCGGTCACTCCGCAAGAGTTATTGGCGAATCCGCCCAAGAAATACTTCAATGACTACGCTGAAATGGCGACTCCGGGCACCGCCGCCTATTTGGAGAGCGCCTTAGCGAACTTTGAGCGTGAAACATCCAACCAGATCGTGATGGTGATCTTCCCGGATTGGCCGCCCGATCTGGTTTTTGATGATTATGCGCAAGATTTGTATCGCGCCGCCAAGATTGGCCAACAAGGAAAAGACAATGGCGTCCTGGTGCTTTTATCGGTCAAAACGGCGAAAATCAGGATCCACACCGGCCGGGGTTTGGAGGGGGCTCTACCAGACGCGTTGTGTATCCGTATTATTCAGGACGACTTCGCACCGGAGTTTCGAAAGAAGAATTATGACGCAAGCCTTAGACAAGGCTTGGCCGCCATCATGGCCGCGGCACGCGGCGAGTATAAAGGCAACGGGAAAACTGTCGCCCAAGAAAAGGCCAAAAAAGATGATGTCAGTGGTTGGATGCCCGTTGTGATTTTCATTCTGATCTTTTTGTTCTTCATGTTTATGTCGATGCGCCGGCGTGGCGCGGGTTTCCGAGGCGGGCCGGGCGGCGGCTTCTTTATTGGGGGAGGAGGAGGCGGCGGCGGCTTCTCCGGTGGTGGCGGAGGGGGCGGCGGGGACGATGGCTTCTCTGGCGGCGGCGGTGATTCCGGCGGCGGCGGCGCCAGCGGCGACATGTCCTGACGCCGCAACACCCCAAAACAGCAGAAAAATCTCACGCAAAGACGCAAAGGCGCAAAGGTTCGGACATTTTTTGTTGGTCAAAAGGGAGGGCGGGTTCCTGTCGCGGCTTCCAACCCTGAACCGTGACCGAGGGCGCCGCCCATTGGCTTGGCAAGTAGATCCGCAAACCCGCCGAGCTTAGGGACGCCTTCGAAGTCGCACAGTTTTCTCTTTGGGTGCAAGAGCTACGGTCCGGGTGCGTCCGGCCGATCTGTCTAAGCAGGGATAGAAATTTTCCGAACCTTTGCGCCTTTGCGTCTTTGCGTGAGATTTTTCTGCTGTTTGCGGGGGTGATCGCGCCGTAGCATTTGCAACTTCCTCCGGTTTGCTGACACTCTTTGTTCCGTGGAGGCGGAGCCCGGTTCAGAAAAACCCGCACGCGCGAGGCCAACCTATTGGCTAACCCGTTTTCTTTTACTGCGGCTACTGGGGATCGTCTATGCCGTCGCCTTCTTAGTTGCAGCCCAGCAATTGCTTCCGCTGATCGGATCTCACGGTTTGCTGCCGTTAGACCACTTTTTCCCCAGAGCTCAGGCCTACTACGGCTCGGTCTGGGATGGCTTTTTTCACCTGCCCTCGATTTTCTGGCTGAACGATTCGGATACGATGTTAGTGACGCTATCCTGGATCGGGTTCGGCTTGGCTTGCCTGGTGATCGCCGGTTTCGCGAATTCCATCATCATGGCGGTGCTGTGGGCGCTTTACATGTCGATCGTCCACGTCGGCCAGGACTGGTACGGCTTCGGCTGGGAAACCCAACTTCTCGAGACCGGCTTCCTTGCCATCTTTCTTGTACCCTTGCTCGATCCGCGCCCTTTCCCTCGGGTGGCGCCTCCCCTGCTGGTAATCTGGCTTTTTCGCTGGCTGGTTTTTCGGCTAATGATCGGATCAGCCCTGATTAAGCTACGAGGCGATCCCTGTTGGCGAGACCTGACCGCGTTATTTTACTATTTCGAAACTCAGCCGATTCCGAACCCGTTGAGTCGCTGGTTCCATTTTTTGCCCCACCCCGTGCTGCAAGCGGGCGTATTGTGGAACTTCCTAGCTGAGCTCGTCGCCCCCTGGTTTGTGTTCTGGCCGCGCATCGGACGTCATATTGCGGGTTCCGTCATTGTCCTTTTTATGCTGGGCATCGCCCTCAGCGGAAATCTATCGTTCCTCAATTGGCTGAGTATCGTCCCGGCACTGGCCTGTTTCGATGATTCATTCTGGTCGCGGATACTGCCTCTCGGGGGCGGAGGAGCGACTAAGGCGAACGCGAATCAGCGAAAGAGTTTCGCCGCGCAAGCGGCGGCCGTCGGGCTTACCTGCCTCGTCGTCTGGCGGAGCATCGATCCAGTGATGAATCTGATTTCGCCCCACCAAATGATGAACACTTCGTTCGACCCATTCGACTTAGTGAACACCTACGGAGCGTTTGGTTCGATTGGCCGGGAACGATTAAATGTGGTTTTTCAGGGCACCGATTCCGATTCGGTCTACGGCGCCGTTGAATGGAAAGATTACCTTTATCACGCTCTGCCGGTGGATGTTAACGAAATGCCAGTCCAGGTTGCGCCGTACCAGCCCCATCTTGATTGGCAAATGTGGTTTGCCGCAATGGGCACGTACAATCAGTACCCATGGACTCTGCATCTAATGTGGAAACTTCTTCACAACGATCCGGTCGGTCTTACCTTCTTCCGTTCAAACCCGTTCCCGGATCATCCGCCTCGTTACATTCGAGTCGCTCTCTACAAATACGCATTCGCGCCGTTCGGAAACGCCGACGGAGCGTGGTGGACGCGAGAGTTTCAGGAAAATTGGCTCCCCCCGCTCGCTGCCGATGATCCCCGATGGGATTCCATCCTCAAATCATTTGGTTGGTCCGATGATCAGGCCGGCGCGGAACAGCACTAGCTCCGCCCACGGTTGCCGATCGGATTTCGCCCGCGAAACCGTTTGCGATCGCCATGCCGGATTCGAACGAAGCCGATGGAGGTAGGACTTCGATCAACCCTCGGGTAGAATTCTGTCAAATAGCGTTGCGGGCGAAATCCGACAGACAACCCTGGACAATCTAGCGATCTCCAATCTCGGGCGCACTCATGCCGTCCAAAGCCTCGGGCTTCAGCCGTTCGTATTTGCGATAAATCATCCAGTACATGACCACGTACGAGGCTGGTGGAAAAAGGATCAGCGCATCCGTCAACGCCGTCAGAATTGGCAGCTGATGCTGACTCAGGCGGATCCAGTAACGCAGCCCAAACGCGACTACCCAGAGCAGCGATGCAGCCATTGACGGTCCGACGTAGATCGTGTCCGGCAGTTCTCCGGTCCGAATCGGAGTCACTTTTCCTCGAAAGTAACCAAATGCCCCACCTAAAATCACGCCGATGAGCCCGGCGATCGTGCGGAGCCAGATCGGCGTCGCGTCTGGTACCACCGCTAACACATAAAGGCTGAGCACTGAGATCACGCTTGGCGAAATCCAAAGTGATTTAACTCTGATTCGTCGCGGCCGAAGATTTCGGACAACGATCAGTACCGCGAGCAACAAAATGTAGAGAAGCGTACCTGGCGAGAATTGATTCATACACTAGCCGGACGTTGAGAATGACAGATGACAAATGACAGATGACAAATTAGAAGCCGTCTTCTCGAGGCATCATTTAGCCGAGATGAAGCGTTACTTCTGATAGCCGACAGCCGCGTTCACCCGCTCGCGCAAAATAGCGATCGATCGATTTGTCATCTTTCATTTGTCATTTGTCATTCTGATCCTAGCCCGCATCGCCTCCAAGGGTGCAAGCGCCTTGCAACGATGAAGGCTTCAGCAGCAGAATAAACCAGTTACCCCGGAATATTCTGCTGCTCTTTTGAAACGATATTGAGACAGCCGGGGTTACGGACCCGGCTGCGACTTGTAGAGCTCCTTCAATTCCTCCTTGGCCCGCTCCAGAATAGCGGCCACTTTTCCTTCTCGCTCATGGTCACCGTCGGCCCATCGGGCGGCTCGGAAAGTCGATTTGATCAAAGAACCGAGCGGCCGGAAAAAGGTGAAGGCTTCAGGTCCCATCCATTGCCCCCAATCTCCCCAACTGTCGGCACGCGCCCAAATCCGGTCGACCGTCTCTTTCTCGCGCTCCAGTTCCTGCGCGCCATCGGGAGTCAATCGATAGACTTTCCGGCCTTCTTGCGCTTCAGAGACGATCAACCCCTCGTCTTCAAGCTGTTGAAGGGTCGGGTAGACCGTACCGGCGCTGGCTCGATACAGGCCGCCTGAACGCTCCGTTAGTTCCTTGATCAATTGATAGCCATGCTTCGGCGAGTCCTTAATCAACGACAGGATCGCTAAGCGGACTTCACCAAACTCGAAGAATCGGGCGCGTGGACCGCCGGGCATTCCGGACCAAGGACCTGCTTCTTCCCAACCTCGCCATCGATGCCAATGCCGCCAATGGCCACGATTGCAATCACGAGGATCGTCTTCGTGGGAAGGCCGGCAATGACGCCGTTCATAAAAGTGCCGTGGCGAACCACCGGCAAACGCAGCCCTGAACGGGCCGTGAGCCAAGAAATCGCGTAAATCTCTAATACTCATGATACAACTTTCTATATATCGGACGATATATATTGCGACTGGCTTGTCAAATCGTCGGTTTTCGGGGTTTTTCTCAACCCCTGCGCAAATCTCAGCGCGCTATTTCAATCGCCAGAACTGGTGCAGTTAGGACCGATACGACTGATATGACCTATCGGTCGCATAGGTCCTATTTGGCGCTAACGATCCACCACTCGAACGGCGCCGCCCCGCAAAGGCTTCCATCACCAGCTAAACCGCGATCACGACTTTTCCAAAATGAGCGCCACTCGCCAGATGAGCAAAGGCGTCGGGCGCCTCTGCAAATGGAAACACGCGATCGATAACCGGCTTGATCTGGTTTTGTTGCAGCGCTCGGTTCATCTCTTCGAACATCGTGCGGCTTCCCACATAGATACCGAATACGTTCAAGCCTTTCGGAACGATCGAAAAGATCTCAGTGGCAGACTCCTTTCCCGCCAAGATGCCGATCAGGCCGATATTCGCGTGGAAACGGCAGGCACGGACGGATTGTTGAAACGTGCCAGCCCCACCCACTTCAATCACGTGATCAACGCCATCAACACCGGATAAACGGGCGGCTTCTTTGCCCCATTCTGGGGTCGAACGATAGTTGATCACCGCGTCTGCTCCGAGTTGTTGGGCGCGCTTCAGCTTGTCGTCGCTGCGGGAAGTCACGATCGCTTTTGCTCCGGCAGCCTTGGCGAATTGGAGGCCGAAAATGGAGACACCGCCGGTTCCGAGCAGCAAAATAGACTCACCCGCGGTCAGCCGGCCCCGCACGAATAACGATTGCCAGGCGGTGAGAGCTGCGCAGGGAAGAGTCGCTCCTTCCTCGAAAGAATAGATGCCCGGCAGATGTAGCAATCCGTTTTGATCGAGCAAGACTTGCTCAGCCAAAACCCCGTCGATAGCGCCTCCGAGCGCGCTTCGATGGTATTCGGCTTTGAATCGTCCCCCAATCCAGGACTGGAAGTAACAACCCACCACGCGTTCACCCGGTTTGAATTGAGAAACGCCGGCGCCCACCGCGACCACTTCACCAGCGCCATCGGAGCATGGGATTCGGCCGAGTTGCGGACTCCGATCGTATTGGCCTCGCAAAACGACCAGGTCGCGATAGTTCAGAGAGACGGCCCTGATACGCACAAGAACCTGGCCGGGGCCCGGAGTCGGATCCGGGCGATCGGCGAGTCTAAGCTCACCTGGATCGCCGTAGGCTTTGATTTCGAACGCTTTCATTAAGTCACTGTGAAGAACTACTACCCTAAATCCAGATCGAATCGAAGCTCCCGGCTTTCGCGTCCCCAGAGGAGTTGGGTTTTCTCATCCGTTAGCGTGAACCCCAGCGACTCGTAAATCGCAATGGCACGCTTCAGGCCGTCCACGGTCCAGAGAATCACCTTTTTGAATCCCGCCTCGTGGCAATAGCGGACAGAATCCTCGACTAACCACCGGCCCAGACCGGATCCGCGGACCGATTTGTCCGCGAATAAGAGCCGCAGCTGGGCAAGGTCATCCGGTAGCTCACAAATCAAAACCGACCCCACGACGACGCCATCCTTCTTAGCCAGCCAAGCTTTCGATCGTCCCGGGTTTGAATTCAAAATAAAGTCGGCGGCGATCTGGGCGCAGTAGGCCTCATGAACCGGACTGAAGCCATAATCCTCGAAGTTTTGAATCCCGTGAATTTCGATCAAACGCCCAAGATCCCCGGGTTCAAAGGTGTGGCTAATCGAAATGCCGACGTCTGCCAGCTTTTGAGAGGTCGCCCGAGTCATTTAGGACAAATTGCACGAGCAAGGCTCAGGGTCGAGCGCATGCTCGACCCCAGGAGTCAGGAGTCAGGAGATCTTAGGTTATCCACGCGGATCGTGGAGCGCTGCCTCGCTTGCGAGGCCGTTGTGAGCAACGAGCAGTAGCAAGCAGATCCATATCGCTGTTTGTGCTGTATATGGTTTCTTGTTCGGTTTTCCCGGCGCCAGAGCCCTGGCCATCAACGCACCTGCCCACCATCGGCTCTGCTCACAACGGCCTCGCAAGCGAGGCAGCGCTCCACGATCCCCGCTCGCCTCTAAACAATCGCCCGCACCACCCCGCCGTCGACTCTTAGAGCCGATCCGTTTGTCGCTGATGCTAGAGGGCTGCAGACGTAGACCACCAGGTTCGCTACCTCTTCGGTCGAAGCGAAACGCTTCAAAAGGCTGCTCGGCCGGACTTTCTCGAAGAATTGCTGCTCAAATTCTTCCACTGACTGATTTTGCTGCTTAGCGAGCCTCGTCACGAAATCGGTGACTCCCTCCGATGCAGTCGGACCTGGCAGAACGCTGTTCACCGTTACACCGGTGCCCGTAGTCAATTCCGCCAGACCGCGAGCGATCGCCAGTTGCGCAGTCTTGGTCATGCCATAGTGGATCATTTCCGCCGGAATCTGCAGTGCCGATTCGCTCGAGATAAAAACAATCCGGCCCCAATCCTTCTTCAGCATCCGCGGTAGATAACCGCGAGAAAGCCTGACCCCGCTCAGGATGTTCACCTCGAAGAACCGTCTCCAATCGTCGTCTGTGATCTCGGTAAATTCCTTAGGTTCGAAGATAGAAAGGTTGTTGACCAAAATCTCGACCGCCGGATATCGCTTGAGCAACGCATCGGCGACCTCGGCTCGGCCAAGATCACCCGCAAAACCTTCGACCAGCCCATCTGGAAATTGTTTCTTAATCGCGGCGACTGCAGCATCCACCCGCTCCTCGGTCCGACCGTTGATCAGAACTCGCGCGCCTTCGCGCGCCAGTCCCTGGGCAATGGCCAGGCCGATCCCTGCGGTAGAGCCGGTGACCAAAGCAGATTTGCCAACCAGTTGAAGATCCATAGTGACGCCTTATTCGACGACCAGGCTAGCCCACTTAGGATGCCGAACAACCCCTAAACTGTGACTGGCGCGTGGTGCAAGCCAAGCAGCCGATTCGCGCCGGGCTTCAGGCGGTCGAACACCCGCACGTCGTTGGCAATCTTTGCCTCTTGTACCAGACCGACAATATAGGTGTGCAATTCCCCGGCCAGAAGCTTCGGATCCGCCGCGGAAATATCACCGCGATCGATCGCCTCACGCAGGGTATTTTCTAAATAAGTGCGTTTCCCCTGACTGATCTTCTGGGCCATTAACCGAATACTCTCGTCTTGGGTACTGAGCTCGCACCCTAGTGACACGAAAGGGCAACCCAACAGCCGGCCATATCGTTGGCACCGGTCGGTTTGTGTCTGCTGCACATGATTTAGATAGTCGTCCAATCGATCGAGTGGAGGTTTCTCAGCAGAGAAAATCCGGTCAAGCGTCTCCTGCAGACCCGCCCAATGATACTCGTAAGCTGCAACCGTCAGCTCCGATTTCGAGCGAAAAAAATGATAAAAACTCCCCTTCTTAACACCTGACTGCTCGCAAATTTGATCTACTCCCACCGACCCATAACTTTGTTGAGAGATTAATTCGTGAGCGGTCCGCAACAGCTTTAGCTTGGACTCGCACTGCCTCATGAACGTAATAGGGTACTTAACCGATCAGTCAAGATCAAGTTGTTTATGCGCCGGCTGGATTCTCCCCCTAGTGTAACCTATAGAAAGCAGATCATTCCGTTATGATCGCTGGCTTTATCATCTGCGTTTTAGTCGGTTACCATGTCTTGGAGACGGTCGCCAATTTGCTCAACCTCCGATATCTGAAAGAAGAGGTTCCCGACGACTTCGCAGGAGTCTACGACGGTTCAGAATACCGCCGGTCACAGCAGTACACCCGAGCCAAAGCCTACCTCGACATCGTGAGTTCGACGGTAATGCTGGCGATACTACTTTTATTTTGGGCCTTGAACGGGTTCGAGCGCTTGGACCTCTGGCTACGGCAGTTTCCGTTGCATCCATTTTGGACCGGTATGCTCTACGTGGGAGCGCTCGTGACAGCGCGTGAGCTTCTGGACCTCCCATTTGAGATCTATCGGACCTTTGTGCTCGAAGCACGGTTTGGCTTCAACCGCACCAGCACCCGGACCTTCGCCTCAGACCATCTTAAAAATTGGACGATCGGCGCCATCATCCTGTTCGGATTCTTAGCAATTCTGCTTGGTCTGTTGCAGACTTTCGGCATCCAGATCTGGCCCGTCGCTTGGTTCGTCACAGCCGCGATCACGGTCGCCCTGACCTATTTGGCTCCCACCGTTATTCTGCCCCTTTTCTTTAAGTTTCAGCCCTTACCTGCCGGCGAGCTGAGGGATGCCGTCACTGCTTACTGCCAGCGGCAGAATTTCTCGTTACGCGATCTACTCGTCATCGACGGTTCGCGACGAACCAATAAAGCGAACGCCTTCTTTACTGGGTTTGGCCAAAACAAACGCGTCGCGCTCTACGACACTTTAATCAACCATCATCCGATCCCGGAATTGGTCGCGGTGCTGGCGCATGAAGTTGGTCACTACAAAAAGAAACATGTCCTGCAACAGTTTCTGTTGGCTCAAGTGAGCTTGTTTTTAGCGTTCCTTTTGGCTTCCTTTTGCCTCTCCTGGCCGGCTCTTTTCGCGGCGTTCGGCGTGACTCATCTCTCGTTTTACGTCGGCCTGGTCCTATTCTCTCTTCTAATCCAGCCATTGGGGATTCTGTTCGGGATCGTGACCTATGCCTGGAGCCGTCGCCATGAATATGAGGCCGATCGTTTTGCCGCTGAGACCACCGGCGATGCCGCTCCGCTGGTAGAAGCCTTGATTCGCCTCAGCAAAGACACGCTCCATAATTTGACGCCGCATCCTCTATTGGTTCGCCTTCGGTTTACCCATCCTCCCGTCCCTGCTCGAGTCAGGGCTCTAAGGGCTCTATCTGTCCCCGCAAATCCTCGGTAGGACGGGACGCCTCCCCAATCGTCCTCGTCCTCGTCGTCGTCCTCGTCCTCGAAAAAGCACGCTGGGACAAAGAGCAGCCCGCAGCCGAGAAATAAGACCAAAGTCGACCGCGATAATCGGTAGGGATGAGCTCCTGCTCATCCGCTCTTCCATTTCTCGACTGGTTCGGCAAAACGACACAGTGCTCGTCCCTACTGTGGCCTCGTCGGTACCGCATGACCGGACATCGCGGGTCACCACTCCGCGTAATCGTCCTCGTCGTCGTCCTCGTCCTCGAAAAAGCACGCTGGGACAAAGAGCACCCGCAGCCGAGAAATAAGATCAAGGTCGACCGCGATAATCGGTAGGAATGAGCTCCTGCTCATCCGCTCTTCCATTTCTCGACTGGTTCGGCAAAACGACACAGTGCTCGTCCCTACGGTGGCCTCGTCGGTACCGCATGACCGGACATCGCGGTCACCACTCCGCGTCCTCGTCCTCGTCGTCGTCCTCGTCCTCGTCCTCGTCGTCGTCCTCGAAAAAGCACGCTGGGACAAAGAGCACCCGCAGCCGAGAAATAAGATCAAAGTCGACCGCGATAATCGGTAGGGATGAGCTCCTGCTCATCCGCTCTTCCATTTCTCGACTGGTTCGGCAAAACGACAGAGTGCTCGTCCCTACGGTGGCCTCGTCGGTACCGCATGACCGGACATCGCGGGTCACCACTCCGCGTCCTCGTCCTCGTCGTCGTCCTCGTCCTCGAAAAAGCACGCTGGGACAAAGAACAGCCCGCAGCCGACAAATAAGATCAAGGTCGACCGCGATAATCGCTAGGGATGAGCTCCTGCTCATCCGCTCTTCCATTTCTCGACTGGTTCGGCAAAACGACAGAGTGCTCGTCCCTACGGTGGCCTCGTCGGTACCGCATGACCGGACATCGCGGTCACCACTCCGCGCCCACCGCCAAATCGAGGACGAGGACGACGACGAGGACGAGTACGATTGCGCTGGGCCTTGGGGAGTTCGCTGGGACAATAACGTAGCGGTGGGGCGCTGATGATGCTGGGGATTGGTGCCAGGGGGGAGAGTTGAACTCCCGACCAAGGGCTTATGAGTCCCCTGCTCTACCACTGAGCTACCCTGGCAAAAGCGCACTTACGAAGGAGGACGAAAGTAAAACAGTTAAGTCCGGATTCAAGTTTCTTTATGACCAGCCGGGATCGCCCAAAAATGCAGGCGCATTTTTGAACGATGCAGGCTACAAAGGACCCAGACCGGGTTCCGACAGCATGCAAATTGGGCTAATTCATTATACGTCATGGCCAACGGTCGGCGGTGTCGAAGTTGTTCTTCGCCAACAAGCCGGGTTGATGGCAAAAGCTGGGCACGAAGTAACCGTAATTTGTGGTGCTGGGCGTCAATTCACCCCGAATATCCGCACAATCCTGCTGCCGGATTTGGGTATTTCCAGTCCGTCCGTATCTGCTGCTCAAACCGAGGTCTGGAACGGGTACCCTGCGGCCGGCTATTTTAGCCTGGTTCAAAAACTCAGGGCTCAATTGACCCCGCTAGTGCGAAAGATGAGTTGCGTGATCGCCCACAATTTAATGACCATGCCCTTTAATCTAGCGGCGACGCACGTGTTGGCTGAGTTAGCGGAATCTGATGCCAATATCCTGGCGTGGACCCATGACCTCGCTGCAAGCAACCTAGATTATTCGCTCCCGCGAAATACTATCGTAGATATGATCCGCGAAAAACAGCCGAACCTGCGTTATGTCGCGGTCTCCCAAGCTCGAGCTAACGAGTTTCGCGAGTTAACGGGTAGCGAAGTCGACGCCGTGATTCCGAATGGCTTGGATTTGTCCACGACCGTTGGATTGACTCCAGAAGTAGAAGCTTTGATGAATCAGATCGATAGCCAAGCGATCCTGCTGCTTTATCCAACCCGAATCTTGCCTCGGAAAAATCTGGGGTTCGCCATCCAAATCCTCAAAGCGCTCAACGAGCTCGGACACCCCGCTTACCTTTTGATCACCGGCGCCGTCAATGAATATAATCCCGGAGCCGAGGCGCATTTGGCCGGCCTGAAACGCCAGGCCGCGGACCTGGCAATGGAAGAGCGCGTGATCTGGGTGAACGAGCGGTTCCCGGTGGATGAGCAACAGCTGCAAAGTCTTTACCTCGCGGCCGACGCCCTTTTGTTCTCCACCCGGCAGGAAGGGTTCGGTCTGCCCCTGTTGGAGGCAGCTGCTTTTCGATTGCCGATCTTTTGTTCAGATATCGAACCGTTACGATCGAACTTGCCCAGCAATGTGGTAAAGTTTGACCTGAGGTCTTCCCCTAGAAATATTGGGGAAACCATCCTCGATGCATTAAAGTCGGACTTGGCTTTTGCCAGTAGGAAACGGCTGCTTATGAATCACTCCGCGCAGAGCCTCTACCGCGAAAGAATTGAGCCCTTGCTCCGCAGCTTACTATGAATGTTACCCTTCCTCCCCACGACCTAGATTTATTGCTCCGGGCGGAGCACGCCGACCCATTTGGGGTCCTTGGGCTCCACTCCGTAAATGACGTCCAAGTAGTCCGAGCCTTTCGACCGGATGCAAAAGTGTTAGCGGTAGTCGACCGGGCTGACCCGAAGGCTCGATTTGAAGCTCAGCGAATCGCCGATGCAGGCGTTTTCGAAGCGACCGCGACCGGCAGAACCGACCGCTTCGATTATGTGCTCGAAGTGACCAACTGGGCCGGGCAAACCACCCAGGTCGCTGACCCCTACTCATTCGGACCACTGCTGGGTGAGCTCGACATGCATCTGTTCTGTGAGGGGACCCACTACGAGATTTACCGGAAACTCGGCGCTCATCTCATGGAAGTTAACGGGCATGCCGGAACTCTATTCTCGGTTTGGGCGCCAAATGCTCAGCGAGCATCGGTAGTGGGCGACTTCAATGGGTGGGATGGCCGGCTTCATCCGATGCGTAAACGGGTCGAGGCAGGCATCTGGGAGATTTTTATCCCTGGGGTCGGCGAAGACGCTCATTACAAATTCGAGCTTCGAAACTGTTTCGGGCAGATCATCCTTAAGGGTGATCCGTTCGCTTTCTATAGCCAACACGGTCTCCAGACCGCGTCTCTGGTCTTCAATTTGGAGCGATTCAAATGGGCGGATCGAGATTGGATGGAGACACGTCGAACCCGCGAATGGCATAAACAACCACTCAGTATTTACGAGGTCCATCTCGGTTCCTGGGCTCGGGTTCCGGAAGAGAATGACCGTTACCTGAGTTACCGCGAGTTCTCCGATCGGCTAATCAAGTATGTCACGGAGATGGGGTTCACTCATATCGAGCTGATGCCAATCGCCGAACACCCATTCGACGGCTCCTGGGGTTATCAAGTGACTGGGTATTATTCGCCCACCAGTCGCTATGGGAACCCGGACGAGTTCCGCGAGTTTGTCGACCGCTGTCATCAAGCCGGCATTGGCGTGATTCTCGATTGGGTGCCAGGCCATTTCCCCAAAGACGCGTACGGGTTAGCCCAGTTCGACGGAACCCATCTCTACGAGCACGCCGATCCGCGTCAGGGTGAACATCAAGATTGGGGAACCCTTATCTTCAACTACGGGCGGAACGAGGTCAGAAATTTCCTGATCGCCAATGCCTTGTTCTGGTTAGACGAGTATCACATCGATGGGCTGCGGGTGGATGCAGTGGCATCGATGCTTTATCTGGACTATTCCCGTCAGCCCGGCGCCTGGGTACCCAACGTTCACGGAGGCCGGGAAAATCTCGAGGCAATCTATTTCCTGAAGCGTTTCAACGAAGTTTGCTACGAGCGCTTCCCCGGCATCATGACCATCGCCGAAGAATCGACCGCCTGGCCCGGCGTTTCTAAACCGACTTTCCTGGGCGGACTCGGGTTCGGATTCAAATGGAACATGGGCTGGATGCATGACTTCCTGCAGTACATGAGCAGAGAGCCGGTCCACCGGAAATTCCATCAGGGCGATATCACTTTCTCGTTGCTCTACGCCTTCCAGGAGCATTTTATCCTCGTCCTCAGCCACGACGAAGTAGTTCATGGCAAAGGATCGCTGCTCAACAAAATGCCGGAGGATCCTTGGCAAAAATTCGCTAATCTCCGGATGTTTTTCGCCTGGATGTATTCTTATCCGGGCAAGAAGCTAATTTTCATGGGGGGCGAATTCGGCCAATGGCACGAATGGAACCATGACCAGAGTCTCGATTGGCACCTCTTACAATTCCCGATGCATGACGGCTTACGCCGGCTGGTGCAACACTTGAATTATCTCTATCGGAACGAGCCGGCCCTATGGCAATTTGATGATTCTTACGAAGGGTTTGAATGGATCGATTTTCACGACGCTGAAAGCAGCATCGTCGCCTATTTTCGCAAAGCTCAAGACCGCCCTACCCTGATTTTTGTGGTCAATGCTACTCCGGTCGCGCGGAATGCTTATCGCCTCGGTGTCGCCGGCGAAGGTTGGTACGAAGAAATCTTAAATACAGACGCCGAGACCTACGGCGGTAGCAACGTCGGCGATTTTGGCGGTGTCCATGCCGACGCGATTGCCTGGCAGGGTCAGAGTCATTCGATTAGCGTGAATCTGCCCCCGCTGGGTGTGGTTGCTTTCAAGATGCATGCGTATCAGCCCGGTAGGGACGAGCTCCCGCTCGTCCGTGGCCAGGATTCATAACCTTGTCCTACTAACCGCCGACGAAAGGATCCTACGGTATCAATCCGTTCGCAGCCTAGATTGCCGCAAATAACGCGGCACGGATCTTTTGAGCATCCGCTGGCTTCGCCGTTTGTAGGGCCGCACCCTGCCGTCACTCCGACGGCGAAACCGTCGACCGGATCTCACCTTCGGCAAGCCGGGTCAGAATCTCCTCTCCCGTTTTGACGTCCTCGCTCCGTTGCACGATTTCGCCTGTGGTCTTACGCGTGATTGAATACCCTCGCTGCAAAGTCTGTTCAGGCCCCAGCAAAGCCGCAGACCGCTGGAGCGAGAGCAACCGCTGTTTCGCCCGCTCAAGCTGGTATTTTACCCCGTTCCCAAGTCTGGCTTGTACGCTGGCGAGCTCGGCTCTGCGCTGTGCCAACATTTGCGCCGGCCTATAGGCTTGCACCAGGGACGCCAGACGATTCGTGTGAGCGCGATGATGTTCAACCGTCCACCGGAGCAGTTGCAGGAGCCGGCCTTCGATCTGATCGATCTTCTGCTGCCGATCGTGTACCAGCATCCCAGGATCACGTAATCCTCTCGCCTCTTTCAATCGGTTCAGACGTAAAAGGCCGACTTCAATCGCTTGTTTGGCCAAGCGGACCAAAGCGGCTTGTTTAGCTGCCAATGATTCCAGCAAAGCTTCTTGCGATGGAGCGACCAACTCCGCCGCGGCACTCGGGGTCGGGGCTCTGAGATCCGCCACAAAATCTGCAATGGTGAAGTCGATCTCGTGCCCTACCGCGGAGATAATCGGCAGATCACACCCATAAATTGTTCGTGCTAAAACCTCTTCATTGAACTCCCAGATATCCTCCAGACTGCCGCCGCCACGGGCGACAATGATCACGTCGATCGCGAGCGAGGTTTGGTTCCGATCGAGGTAGCGGATCATGTCTGCGATCTCACCGGCAGCGCCTTCACCTTGCACCCGAACAGGACAGATCAGAACTATCAACCATGGGCTTCGGCGTTGCAGGATGTTCAGCATATCTTGAAGCGCGGCGCCGGATTGCGATGTCACTAGAGCGACCCGGCGGGGAAATGGTGGTAACGGCTTTTTATGTTCGGGATCAAACACGCCTTCAGCTTGGAGTTTGCGTTTTAAAGCTTCGAACTTGGCTTGCAGGAGGCCTTGCCCCTTGGTTTGGACCAACTCAACCACCAACTGATATTGGCCTCGCGCCTCGTACACGGTCAGCCGCCCGAAAGTCTGTACCTGCATCCCGTCCTTGAGGATGAGCCCGGATCGCGCCGAATAAGCTCGCGAGAACATCACACACGCCAGTTGGGCCCGATCATCCTTCAATGTGAAGTAATGGTGCCCGGATGACTGTTTTCGGTAGTTCGAGATCTCACCTTCCACCCATATTTCTCCCAGTCGCCCTTCCAAAATATCCCGAACGTGACGGGTGAGCTCCGTGACCGAGAGAATCGTCGCCATTCAGCTAACCTAGCGGATTTCTCGCTAGAGTGCGACCAACCCGGGTACATAGATGTGCGCCCAAGTTGGTAGGGCGAGGCTCCCGAACGGCCAGAAAAGATTCGCAAGGCGATTGCCGCTTGCACCGGCTGATCAGTCGGCTGTGCTCCGACGCTGCCGAGCCGCCGACCCATGGCATACCACGGCACATCGCGAGGACGGACCATGAACAGGGACCACGCTAACCATTGAGCGATGGCACACCTTAGGCACGGCTCGGCAGGCACTGCGGCCCGACAAAGCGCTGCCCGGATCCAACGCCGAGCGCTTCGCGGAACCGGCGAGCAATGTTCCGGAGCCTCGCCGGCTCGACTGAGCTCGCCGAAGTCCTACCAACGGAAATCTGTTGTCGCAAAATCCTCCAGCAAAGCCCGCCGCTGCGACGCAGGCAGCGGGATCAATGGCGGCCGGATGTTCTCCCAACCTGGATCATTGTGGAAATGAGCTAAGATCGTTTTCAAGCCAGGTATAACCGCATATTTGCGCAGCGTTTTACCCTGGAGCTCTACCTCTTGCTGAAACGACGCCGCTCCCGGTTTGCGCCAATTTTGAAATACCTTCTGCAGCAAGGCCGGATTGATATTAGCAAAAGCGGAGATACAACCTTTGCCGCCGGCTTGCAGCGCTGACAACAGATTCAGTTCATTCCCTGGGAACACCCGAAAACCAGCGGGCGCAAACCGATCAATCAATTGCCGGGTATGCTCCCAATCGCCTGAACTATCCTTGATCCCCACAACCACGTCGGGGTACGCAGCAATTAACCTTTCGATCAGGGCCATGCTGATCGGGACCTGGGAGACAGGCGGAATGTGATAAAGGTAGATCTGGAGACGTTGGTCACCCACCCGCTCAATCAGCGTAGCAAAATAACGGAACAGCCCCTCATCCGTTGCCGCCTTGTAGTAGAAAGGCGGCAACATCAAAACTCCCGGGCAACCCAGTTCAATCGCATGTCGCGTCAGAGCAACCGACTCCGGCAGAGAACAACAACCGGTCCCAGGCAAAAGTTTAGCTGGATTAATTCCAGCCGAGATCGCCTGCTCGAGAAAACTCGTACGCTCTATCAGCGAAAGCGAGTTCGCCTCTGAAGTCGTCCCGAAAACCACGGCTGCGTCGCACCCGTGGTTCAACAGCCATCGCAGATGGGCGACCGTCCGCTCGATGTCGATCTCGAGCTCGTCAGTAAAAGCGGTCAGCGCAGGCGCCAGCACTCCGGTTAGTTGCGTTGTATCCATGTTTTTATCAGACCGCGTTTCTGATACCCAGGCTAGCCTGGCCTAGTCGAGCAACTCGCCCCTTGACCTCGTCGGTTGGGATCTTGTCGTCGCTGAAATCGTGGCGGGTTGCGTACACAAAACGCGGAATGATGAGACACCGAAAATCCAGCATCAGACTGTTCGCTAGCCCCATTAAGGCCATATAACTTGAGGCGCCGCCCGCCGCGCACAGGAACCCGACCACCTTGTCCTCCCAGCTATCGCCGGTTAATTCGATCAAGTTCTTCAAGGCGGCGCACGCATCGAAATTGTAAACCGGAGTCGCCGCAATGATCACCCGGGCGCCGGCGATAAGCTCGGCGCACTTTCCTACGTCCGGATGACTATAGGCAGATTCGCCGTCACAAAGCGGGAGATTGACTGCTCGCAAATCCAGAAATGCGAGGTTCACTTTTTGCGCTTCGTAGTACTCACGCAAACACTCCGCCAAGATCCGGCTCCGGATCGAACTTCGCAGCGAACTGGAGATAACCAGATATTCTTTGGGTCCTGACATGCTCGGCAATCAAACCGAGAACTCGACGATCTGCTACCGAATTCGGCGAGCCGCTTTGATCAGAGCTTGAGCTGCTTCCCTGGCATGCACCGCCGGCATGGTCGAGCCCACGGCGTGAGAGGTCACGATCGCGCCCTCCACCAGCAGCGCCAGCTGATCGGGCAAGCTTCGTGGCCTGGTCAACCCGGCATCTGCGACTAACCGGCGAATCTCATCGTTAAACGCGGTTTTATGCGCCAGAGCCGCTTGATGAATCGGATCATGTACGTCTTGATATTCAGCCATCGCTTTTTGGAAAAAGCAGCCGCGAAACTCTTTGCCCTTGACCCAGTCAACCAACCAATCAAACACCGCCGGCAATCTCTGTTCCGGCGTGCGTTTCTTCGCTGACAGGTATCGGGAAACTGATTCGCGCAACCGCTCGCTCCGCTTTTCTAGGACCGCCAGGATCAACTCTTCCTTCGATCGGAAGTGCTTATAGAGCGTCATCTTAGCCACGTCGGCTTCGGCCAGGATCCGGTCGATGCCGGTAGCATGGTAACCATCGCGATAAAATAACCGCCATGCGGTTTCGAGCAGCTGATCTCGTTTAGCTACCGGTTGGACCGGTCCGGTCTTCGCTTTCCCCGGCCGTTGACCAGAGCGGGCTCGGGAGCGAGAGCCTGCCGCCGACCGGCGGGAGGCCGATGCTGGTTTCAGGTGGGACGAAGAAGCAACGCCGGTCATCGCATCGAGAAGAGAACCAGATTGAACCCTAGCACCATGGTCACTGGAAATCTCCCTTGCCAAATAGACAGATCTGTCTGTATATATCAAGTAAGAGTTTTGTTTATTCTTTCTTGGAGTCTTCCTATGGCCGATCGTTACCTGGAAATCGCTACCACCGATGCCGTCAAGCAATTGCAAGAACGCTGGGGCAGCCGAGCCACTTATGGCCGCCTCCAATCCGGGCCGGATCGGCATCATCAGCTTGGCCCCGAAGAAATCGCTTTCATTGAGGCTCAGGACAGCTTCTTTCTCGCTTCCATCAACGAAGCTGGTTGGCCCTACGTCCAACACCGCGGTGGGCCGCCCGGGTTTTTGAAAATACTCGGTGAGAACAAGCTCGGGTTTCCTGATTTTAAGGGAAATCGGCAATACCTCTCTTTCGGTAACCTCCTACGCAATCCTAAGGTTTCGCTGTTCATTATTGACTATCCAGCGCGAACCCGGTTGAAAATTTTCGGCCACGCCACCCTGGTGGAAGGTGATGCTTTACCCCAAGAACTCCGGGAGGTATCTGCCTCGGAAAGCAACTCTAAGGTTGAGCGCGGGATCGTGATTCAAATCGAGGCCTTCGACTGGAATTGCCCGAAATATATCGTGCCCCGGTACACCTTGGACCAAGTTCGCGGCGTCGTTGAACCGCTGGTGAAACGGATCAACGATTTGGAAGCGGAACTTGCGGAGGTTTCCCGCAAGCCATAAGCATCATCCTGGCACCAAGAGCCTTCCCCGATATTCTCCGAATACATTTTCTCGGTATGAAAAATCCGTTTCGACCAAAGGTAGGCGTTATTGCCGGGGTAGGCCCGGGATCAGGGGCCGCCATCGCGCGCAAGCTGGCCAGAGAAGGGTGTGCAGTTGGTTTGATTGCCAGGTCCGATGATTACCTGGACCAACTGGCAAACGAATTACGCCAGTCCAAAGTTCCTGTGGCCACGGCGAAAACCGATGTGAGCGACGCCAGCCAAGTTAAAGCCGCCTTCACCCACCTCAAAGAAACGCTGGGTCCAATCGATCTCTTAGTTTTTCATGCCAGCGCTGGTGGGCCATTCGGGCAAAAACTGCAGACGGTCGATCCTCAACAATTTACTCGAAGTTGGGCCGTCGGCGCCTTGGGCGGATTCCTGTGCGCTCAAGCGGTGGCCCCTGACATGCTGCAAACCGGAGCTGGAGCCATTCTGTTCACGGGCGCCACTTCTTCGGTACGCGGGGCCTCTATCTCCTTTAGCAGCTCTAAGTTTGCTCTGCGCGGGCTTGCCCAGAGTCTCGCCCGCGAATTGTGGCCCAAAGGGATTCACGTCGCTCACATCCTAATCGATGCGGTCATCGGCGATCCCGGAACCGCCGGCAGGAAAGAGAGCACCGAGCCTTTGCTCGATCCCGACGCCATGGCCGAAGCTTATTGGCAATTGGCGATTCAGGATCGCACCGCTTGGACCTTGGAACTCGACCTCAGGCCTTTCGATGAAAAGTTCTTCGAGTAAAGAAATGACCCGGTAGGGATGAGCTCCTGCTCATCCGCGTCAATTCCCCTGGTGTGCGCGCTGGAAGGAGACGCGCGGACTCGACCACAAGAGGTGGTCACCGCGCAGCCCATTTTGATCGCAACGAAGGTTAGGTTATTTATGGGCCAGGACACTAGGGCGGGCGCTGCTCCAATTTAGCTGTTCGCGGGCCGGCTTTGCCGGTTTCCGCTCACGAAAACGAAATGCCGATCACCAGGTCGAAGATTCTGAAACCGTAGATCTTGCGAGATTGTCCATCGTACCCTTTTAATCGAAGTTTGTACCCTCGCGGCACTCGTTTCAGGTGCAGTCTCATGAATGTCATCACCCCCAGGTCTTGATTAGTTTTCGATTCGGACCGCGTTCATGGATCTGATGAACGAATACCGAACGCGATACCCCGGAGACGATGCCTGATAGCCCGTACCCTCAGCCGCAACCGCGATGGCCGTATCCCTGGAACGCACAACACCGGAACGGTAATGCTTTGACACTTGCGGTCAAGTATCTCGATCCGAATGATAGGTAGGGACGAGCTCCTGCTCGTGGAGCGCGCCTCGCTTGCGAGGCCGTTACGCCCCTGACGCTGAACTGCACCGGCGCGATGTACGTTTGGCAGATCCGGTCTTTCGAAAAGAGCCCCCTTTAGTAGGGTTGATCAGCGTTGAATTACATTGTGCGGCAGATACGAGCGTATCTCGACGCCGTCGATACCCTGAGTTTCCACCAACGGTTTGCCATGGTTATCAACTAGAGTGAAGTGCGCGGTCCGAATCTCACCAGCAGTGATGACGGAACCGGAGTGGTTGGTCGCTGCGATCGAGGCGACGCCGACCACTGTGCAAAGCAGCACGATTAAGAAGCGATTCTGCCGTTCAAGACGGTTCAGACGAGCTTGGATTTTGGCCAACACATCGGTATTCACGGCGCCGATCTTACCTGATGTTTTGTCGCATAAAACGTCATTTCGCTTCTGATCTTCATCCCGATGCCCCAGCTTGGGCGGTCGATCCCTGTTGAGATCAGCCACGAGGAGAGCGGGCAGCAGCTCTGCGCCTGCCGGGTCACTAATTACGATAAGCGCCGTTCGGGTGGTGATTCAGGGGCGAAAGCGTAGATTTCGGAAATCGCGCGAAAGTAATCAGTTTGGTCTCCGGACACGGCGCCGCTGCCTACTGATTACTGTTTCACTGATTACTCGCGCGCCACCTGCCAGGAATCACCATTCACTGGTGAACTGGTATATGGTGCGTGAAAAGAGTAGCGCTGTTCGGTCCTGCGCCAAGTGCGATTATTGACCCGATCAGCCGGAACGAATTCCCCGAAGAGGGGCCGCGTTTCCTACTCAGCCGGGCCGGATCATTTGCAAATTGAGGCGCTGTGTGACAAAAATGTCCCACCTTGAGTGGGCAGGCTGCCGGGCGGCACCGTACTTGTCCGGTAACCGGACTTTTAAAATGCGCCTTATCCATACTGTTTGCCTCACTGCAACGCTCGGCCTGACTTTTACACCGGCGTTGACCTTCGGGGAGGACGAACCCTTAGTTGAAAACCAGCCAAATCCGGATTCAGAGATCGCGCCCCACGTCACCGACGCCAAGATAGATGCTGCCTCTAACGCTCCGGAGATAGTTAAACTCCTGCGAGAGAAGGTGAAGTACGTCTTCGTAATTTTCCAAGAGAACCGGGCTTTTGATCAAATGTTTGGCACATTTCCTGGCGCCCATGGCCTGTTTTCGCAGAGCGAATCCAAGACCCCTGGATTTACTCAACCGATTCTCGATACGAATGGGAACTACACGACCATTCAGCCGTTCCGAGTGGGTCAGGCCGAGGATGCCTGGGACCTGGATGATATGAGCCACTCTCATTCGTCCTTGGTGAAGAAGATGAACGCCATCAACTGCCAGCCATCAATGGATCACTTTGCCTTGGTGGAAGAGAGTCTCCACTTCAATACCCCGTTTCCGACCGAGGCCGCAAAACAGTTCGGAGAGCTCACCATGGCTTACATCGACGGCGATACCATCCCCTTCCTTTGGTACTACGCCAGCAGGTTCGCGCTTTTCGACAACCACTTCCAAACCATCGTAGGCCCATCGACTCCTGACAATATTTCTCTCATCGCGGGCCAGTCCGGCTCAACTCAATGGGTTAAGCATCCAACGACCGACGCCCTAAGCGTTCCCGCGAACGCCGCCCTGGGAATTGGCGTCCCAGTAGAGGAAGATCTGGATCCGCTCTGGGGTTCAAAAAAAGATCCGCTGAAAGACGCAGAGCGTATGCCGGACACGGGTAGCACCGGTGCTCAGCTGAATCTGACGTTCGCTACCCTGCCTTTGACCCTGACCGGCAGCGCTATACAGAAGCTCCAGCAGTTTGATCTTAACGAAGCGGCCGATCTGGCTGACGTTCAGGACGATATTAAATTCCTTGCTAGCCTGAATCAGGCTTCTGTCAAGTGGGGTTGGTACGAGGAGGGGTTCAACAGTGGCACGTCGGATATCGGCGGCCAAAGCGCCTACATCGAACACCATAACGCGCCTCAATTTTTCGGCTACGTTGCCGCTAACCCGGAGATCAATAGCAACCTACACACTTATACGCAATTCTTCACCGATATCGGTAACTCAAACCTAGGCGCTGGCGGTGTCTTCTACATCAAGGGAGGTTTTAAGAACCAGTATGGGCTGGTTCCGCTGAATGCCGCCAATAATGCTACCGTCCTGAAAAACTTCGTCGGCGACGATGATCACGAGGGCTACTCCGACTCACAGATCAGTGAAGCGTTGGTAGCGAAAGTGGTGAACGCCATCGCGAATAGTGAGTACTGGAATAACTGCGCTATCATTATCAGTTGGGATGATTCCGAAGGTACTTACGATCATGTCCCTCCAGCGATCGTCGCCTATGATCCTAACAACACCCAGCTGAGCCGAGGGCCACGCGTTTCGTTGTTAGTGATTTCGCCTTACGCCCAAACCCACATTGTTTCTCACGAACTGGGCGATACCAATTCGATTATCAAATTCATCAATCTGATCTTCAAGTTACCGGCACTCGCGAATCTGCCGGACGAACAACAAGCGCTGACCCAAGGAAAAGAGATCTACAACCAGGAGAATCTTGGTCCAGAGGATGACCCGAACAACTCAGTCGGCGACCTGACTTCGGCGTTCAGTATCAGCCGTTTGCAGGGGCACGATGTCCTCCCGTCAAGCTACGTCTTGATTCCAGACGCTGATATCACCAAATTACCGCAGTGGGGGAAGAACCCGCTTAAAACTCACTTGCACATTACTCCCACCGACGCCGAGAAACCTAACAATATTCCGGCCGACTTCAATCCGCGACCGTCCTCTCAGCCGAACTACCCGAACTGATATCTCGGGCGCTGCGGAGACGTTAAGCGTAGCACGCGGAAAGTCAGGTTTTTCGAAACAGGCTCTCCGGTTTTACCGGAGAGCCTCTTTTTTGTCCTGGAAAGCTGTAAGCTAGGGGGTCGCGTCTATAGGGGCTGTGGCCCAATTCCTTCTCGTGCAGCAAGGATGCAAAGACAGATCTTTTGAGCAGAAGTTAGCAAAGTAAGCAAAGGTAGGCGGTGCTACAAATTGAGTAATGCAGCTGAAATCGCCGCCAAAACCAGAATTAATTCCTGTCTCCGAAACCCTATCCGGGATCTGTAAACTTTGCTACCTTTGCTAACTTCTGTTCGAAAAGTCCGTCTTTGTGAACTTTGTGATCACCGGACCGATAGTATTTGCTTACCTTTTAGCCACGCTTGATGCTCTCTGATTAGCTTGTTGCCTTGAGTGCGGCTCCGGGGGGGCGTCTATACATTACACAGAGTCGTGAGTGGAAGATCAACCGCTTCTCGATACCGCGGTGTAAATGCCTGGGCAAGTCGACACCAATTCGTTGGCGCCTCTCTGGGATTACGTGTCTTCACTTAAGAGCCTCGATTTTCGACTTCACCTTTGATGAGTTCCGATAGACGCGAGGAGGGCGCTTCATGACGGGCACCCCGGCGGCTAATAACTTTCGAGCGAGCCAGGATTCTATAGGCGATCCGAAAATGGATCCAGAGGTGCAGTTCAGAAGCCGTGGAGGTCGACAAAGCCGTCGTTGGGTTTGGGCTGCGAGTTAGCCGAAAGGGCGGCGTGCAGCTCGGTGCGCAAGGATGCGCTGATGACCTCAGCCTCTTTCTCGGGTAGAACATCAGGTCTCATTCGCGTAAAATTCGCGCGCTTTTGCGAGCAGTTGAGCCTCGGTCAGATGGTGTCCATCCACGACCAGCGAGCCGATGATGCGCTTGGCCAGTTCCGGGTGATGAAGTTTCAACCACGCAACAAACTGGTCCATTTCGCTGCTCGTGCCGGTGCCGGTGCCAAGGATGAGAATCTGCCCCGCAGCCTGCAGCGCCTGGGCCACCGGTTCGAAGAAGCTGTTCGGGTCCGGTTTTTCTTTGCCTCTCGAAAAATCCTTCGAGTTATGCGCCTGGCGAAAATAGTCTTCCGGCGCATGCGGCAGGATCCGCTGCGGGATAGCGCCGTGCATTTCAGAGCGATAAATGAGGGCCTCGTGGTGATCGATCACCAGCAGCCAATGAGTCTCTTTTTTATCCGTTTCGGCTGACGTCTCTGACCGCTCGAGAAAGTGACGCAGTGCCATGAGCTCGTCTGTATCGGCGACATCTT